>ERZ779889.2541-NODE-2541-length-14868-cov-2.922501_pt1 | contig 14868 bp, 10 predicted proteins | sample MGYA00511030_ERZ779889 | MGnify/ENA primary metagenome ERZ779889 (study PRJEB29588, sample SAMEA2160616) | human gut metagenome | biome: human gut; feature: human-associated habitat; material: faeces | place: Denmark | collected 2008/2010 ...
ACACCATCCTGCTCCGCCACCCGAACGTGGCAGCCTACGTCTGCGGACACATCCACACCTTCCAGCACATCCGCAAGCCGGACACCGACATCGACTACATCGTCAACTCGTCGGCCTCGCTCAGCCGCGACGTGAGACCCATCGACGGCACGGTGTATTGCAGCGGCCAGCCGGGCTTCATGCTCGTGAGCGCCGACAAGGCCCAACTGGCCCTCTACATGGTGGACAAGGAAGGGCGCGTGCTCCACACCATCGTGAAAAACCGGTGACCCGCGCGCCGGGACGCGGAGAAGGCACGCCCGACCTGGGCCTCCTTTCCGCCCGACCACGGAAAGGAAGCCGCGTCCGGCTACCCTCCTTTCCGCTCCCGCCCGCCTTCCTTTCCGTCCAGGCCATAACTCCAACACGCTGAAAACAAGCGCCAAGACTTATCCCAAAGCGAAGAGACAAGACACGGAAGGAGGGTTGTGCCAAAAAAACGGGAACAACGAAACACGGAGACACGAAGACACAGCGAAACAGCCTTGGGATTCAAGGCCCTAAAAGCGCTGTGCCTTCGTGTCTCCGTGTTCAACCCCTGTTTTGACGCATCCTCCTTTCCCTTGCGTCCCGCCCCGCACGCCTGTTTTGCTCCCCTCCCCCTTTTCCCCTCCAAGTGTTTCACCCCGTCCAAATCCGCCCGCCCCTCACCATTAGCCAGCAGAATGCACGAAATTAAAGCGTACGGGAGGCTTGTCTCTATACTTTTTCAATAATATTCGAAAAAAAACTGTCAAAACGTCGTATTATACAAAATAATTACTATATTTGCTTATGATAGTGCTATAAAGCAACTGAATATCCGCAAAGTTCCTATTCAGGCAAGAAGTTTTTTAGCCTAGAAAGGTGGCTTTGCGGATATTCAACATAAAAACAATCAAATCCTCAACAGAATGGAAAGAATTGATAACTTAGATCGTCGCATTCTGGAGATAATCTCTCAAAATGCGCGTATCCCGTTCAAAGACGTTGCCGCAGAATGCGGCGTGTCTCGCGCAGCCATCCACCAACGCGTGCAACGATTGATCGACCTCGGAGTCATCATCGGTTCCGGCTACCATGTCAACCCGAAAAGTTTAGGTTATAGCACATGCACGTATGTGGGTGTAAAGTTGGAAAAAGGCTCTATGTACAACGATGCCGTGGCCCAGTTGGAAAAAATACGCGAGGTCGTGGAGTGCCACTTCACCACAGGTCCTTACACGATGCTCATCAAACTCTATGCGCGCGACAACGAACACCTCATGGAGCTGCTCAACCGGCGCATCCAGGAGATTCCCGGCGTGACGGCCACCGAAACACTGATTTCGCTGGAGCAGAGCATCAAGAAAGAAATCCCCATCAGCGAGAAATAACCAGATGGAGAGTCTTGGCAACCTGCATTTTTCAGGACTTATCATAGGCATCAGCACTTTCCTCATCATCGGATTCTTCCATCCGGTGGTGGTGAAGTGTGAGTATTATTTCGGCACCCGCTGCTGGTGGGTCTTCCTGCTCCTGGGCATCGGGGGCACCATCGGCTCGCTCCTCACGGAAAACGTGCTGGTGTCGACCCTCTTGGGCGTGTTTGCCTTCTCCTCGTTTTGGACCATCAAGGAAATCTTCGAGCAGGAAGAACGCGTGAAGAAGGGCTGGTTTCCGAAAAACCCGAAACGCACCTACAAGTTCTGAACAACTCCTTATTTTTTGAAAACAAGCAGACGGACCGGATAAAGCGGGCCGTCATTTGTCCAACTAATTGCGACATTTTTATTGTATTCAGACACAGAGAGACAGGCGCCTTTTTACTGCAAAGGAAGCACACACAAGAAAAAAAGCCCTGCCGCCCCTGTGCCAGCCATCAACCCAGACGATGCAAAGCTTTGACATACAGCAGACGTATGAAGACCTGCATGCTTCATACCCCGGATACGGACGATTGCCCGTCATTGGAGTGACAGCCAACTTCAATGACGGCAATTCCTTGTTGGCCGACGGCTATTGTGCCTCCGTGTTGCGTGCCGGGGGCACTCCGCTCATCATCCCACCCTACGAGGAGCGCTACGCGCTGCTCTCCACCCTCGACCTCATCGACGGCCTGCTGCTTACGGGCGGCGGCGACATCAACCCCCTCTTCCTGGGCGAAGAGCCTGTGCGCGAGCTGCACAGCATCAACCACCGGCGCGACCGCCAGGAACTGCTGCTCGCACGGCTGGCGGCCGACCGGCAAATCCCCATGCTGGGCATCTGCCGCGGCATCCAGGTGATGACCGCAGCCTTCGGCGGCAAGCTCTACCAAGACATCTACACCCAAGCAGAAACGAAGTGCATCAAGCACGAACAGCAGCTCGACCGAAGCTGCCCGTCGCACACCGTGCGCGTGGAAGCGGGGACGACGCTCGCACGCTTGTTTCCCCACACCCCCGTGCTGGCGGTGAACTCCTTCCACCACCAGGCCGTGAGCGAACCCGCGCCGGGCTTCCGCGTATGCGCCCGCGCAGCCGACGGCATCATCGAAGCCATCGAATCGGCAGAATACAAGTCGATGCTGGGCGTGCAGTGGCATCCCGAATGCATGGCGCCGGCAGGAGACGAGAGCATGCTGCCCCTGTTTCGCTGGCTGGCAGGCGAAGCGGCGTCGTTTGCCCGCGCCAAGGAAGTGCATGCCCGCATCGTGACCCTCGACAGCCATTGCGACACACCCATGTTTTTCCATCAGGGCATACGCTTCCACACGCGCGACCCGCGCATCCTTGTCGACCTGCACAAGATGACCGAAGGACGGCTGGACGCCACCATCATGGCAGCCTACTTGAAACAGGGCGAACGCGACCCGGAGTCGCTGCTTGCCGCCACGGCCAAGGCCGACCGACTGCTGAACCAGATTGAGGAAATGGTGCATGCCAATGCTTCTTACGTGGACATCGCACGCACGCCGGCCGACGTGGAACGCCTGAAACGGGAAGGGAAAAAAGCCATCATGCTGGGCATCGAAAACGGATATGCCATCGGGCGCGACCTGTCGAACATCGCGCGTTTCCGCCAACGGGGCGTGGTCTACATGACGCTCTGCCACAACGGCGACAACGACCTCTGCGACTCCGCACGAGGCAACCGCGAACATGGCGGGCTGAGCGCGCTGGGGCGCGAAGCTGTGGGCGAAATGAACCGCACGGGGATGCTCGTAGACCTCTCCCACGCATCGGAACAGAGCTTCTACGACGCGCTCGGTTGCAGCACGGCGCCCATCGTCTGCTCCCACTCCTCGTGCCGCGCCCTCTGCGACCACCCGCGCAACCTGACCGACGACCAACTGCGGGCGCTGGCCCACAGCGGCGGAGTGGCCCAGTTGTGCATCTACGGCGGATTTCTCCGCCCCGACGGGCAAGCCGGCCTGCCCGACATCATCGAACACCTGAACCACATGGTGAGCATCATGGGCATCGACCACGTGGGCATCGGCACGGATTTCGACGGCGACGGCGGTGTGCCCGGCTGCGCATCGGCCTCGGAGGTTGTCAACATCACCCGCTGCCTGCTGGCCGAACGCTATTCGGAGGAAGAAATACGCAAAATCTGGGGAGGCAATTTCCTGCGCGTGATGGCGCAGGCGCAAGGCGGCCGTTAGCCGTTGCTTGCCGCCCTCATGGCCAGGGCGCGGTTTTCCTCGGCTTCCATGATTTCGCGCTCTCCCGGGCCCTTGTCGTTGATGCCGCAAAGGTGGAGGATGCCGTGTATGATGACACGGTGAAGCTCTTCGTCGTAGGAGGCCCCCACCTGCTCGGCATTGGTGCGCACGGTGTCGAGGCTGATAAACAAGTCTCCGCTGATGACGTCGCCCTCGGTATAGTCGAAAGTGATGATGTCGGTGTAGTAGTCGTGCTGCAAGTATTCACGGTTCACTTCCAATATTTTTTCATCGTTGCAGAAAATGTAGGCCACCTCGCCCACCTTCTTGCCGTGTGCCGCAGCCACAGCCTTCACCCAGGCGCTGTTTTCGCGCCGTTTGATAGACGGCATCTTCACGCCGTCGGTCTGGTAACTAATCATATCTTGAGCATTTAAGTTTTTAACCAAAAAACAAATACGCCATGCAAATGGCCGCTATCACGCCGGCCAGGTCGGCCAGCAGCCCGCAAGCGACGGCGTGGCGCGTATGGCGTATGCCCACACTGCCGAAATAGACGGCCAGGATGTAAAACGTCGTGTCCGTCGAGCCTTGGAAGATGCAAGCCAGACGTCCGGCAAAGGAGTCGGCTCCGTAAGTGTTCATCGCGTCGACCATCATGCCGCGCGCACCGCTCCCGCTCAACGGTTTCATCAAAGCCGTGGGCAGGGCGCCCACGAAATCGGTGTCGCCCCCACACGAGGCCACGACCCACTCGATGCCTCCCACCAGCATGTCCATCGTGCCCGAAGCCCGGAACACGCCGATGCCCACGAGGATGGCCACCAGGTAGGGAATGATGCGGACGGCCGTCTGGAAACCTTCCTTCGCACCGTCGATAAACGCATCGTAGACATTGATGCGCCGACGCACACCGGCCAGGATAAAGACTATTATAATAAGGAACAGGAGTATATTGGCAACCGACGTGGAGAGGGCGTCGATTTGCACACGGGAGAGTGTGCCCAATCCCCAGATGATGCCCGCCACGGCCAGCGTTGCGCCGCCGAGGGTCAGAAAGAGGGTACGGTTGAAAAGGTTGATGCGCTGGTAGATGCTCACGCAGAGGATGCCCGCCAGCGTGGAAAAGAAAGTGGCCAGCAACAGGGGGACGAAGACGTCGGTCGGCTGTTCCGCGCCAAGCTGTGCGCGATACATCATGATGCTGATGGGGATGACGGTCAGCCCCGAGGTGTTGAGCACGAGAAACATAATCATGGGATTGGAAGCCGTGTCTTTCCGCGGGTTCAACTCCTGGAGCTGCTCCATGGCCTTCAGCCCCATCGGCGTGGCCGCATTGTCGAGGCCCAGCATGTTGGCCGCGATGTTCATGAAGATGCTCCCCGTCACGGGATGCCCCTTGGGGACATCGGGAAAGAGACGGACAAAGAGCGGGCTGAGCCAGCGTGCCAGCACGGCCACCACGCCCCCGCGCTCACCGACGCGCATGATGCCCAGCCAAAGCGCCAGGACGCCCGTCAGGCCCAGGGAGATTTCAAACGCCGTCTTGGCCGAGGCGAATGTCGACTCGACCATAGCCGGAAACACGGCCGTGTCGCCCCAGAAGACAAGCTTCGCCAGGGCTACCAGAAAGGCCAACACAAAGAAGGCTATCCAAATGTAGTTTAAAACCATAAGCAAACCGATAAGAAAAGCTCCCCCACAAGGAAATGGGAAAGGATTAGCAGGCTGGCAAAATTAACAATAAAAGCCGGAAGCGGCACGCTTCTCATCTACTTATATTTACAGCCGGAAGGAAATTCCACTTAAATCTGTTAAAAACAGAAACAGATTTGTCATGCAAGGCAGAATTTAAGCGTTAAAACATTGTAACAACTAAAAAAACGCTTAACTTTGCCGACTAGAATATAAGCACAAAAATATGTTATACTATGAAAAAGCTGTCTGTTCCTTTTGTGTTTCTGCTGTTAATGATTGCCATCCTGCCAATCGAAATGCTTGCTTCGCACCCTGCAAAAGAACGCTATAAGATTTCAGTCTGCGACTGGATGATTCTCAAACGCCAGAAAATCGGCGAATTTGCCCTTGCACGCGAAATCGGATGCGACGGCATCGAAGTGGACATGGGCGGTTTGGGCAAGCGCGACACTTTCGACAACAAGCTCCGCTACCCGCACTTCCAGAAACTCTTCAAAGAAAAAGCCGAAGAAAACAAGGTGGAGATTTCCTCCATCGCCATGTCGGGCTTTTACGGACAGTCCATCCTGGCACGCGACAACTACGTGGAACTGGTGCAAGACTGCCTCAACACAATGAAGGCCATGAACGTGCGGACTGCTTTCCTGCCGCTCGGCCCGTGCAACCTGACGACAAATCCTGAAATCCGGCCCGAACTGGTGCGCCGCATGAAAGTCATCGGCGACATGGCAGCCCGCGAAGGGCGCGTCATCGGCATCGAGACATCGCTCGACGCACGCGGCGACGTGGAACTGCTGAAAGAAATCGGCTCGGAAGGCATCAAGATATATTTCAAATTCCAAAACGCCCTCGAGACAGGACGTGACGTCTGCAGCGAACTGGAAATCCTGGGGCGCGACAACCTCTGCGAGCTCATCCACTGCACAGACACCGACGGTGTGACACTCGACAAGAACACACGCCTCGACCTGAAAAAAGTAAAAGCCACCCTCGACCGCATGGGATGGAGCGGCTGGCTCGTCATCGAACGCTCACGCGACGCCAACGATGTGCACAACGTGAAAAAGAACTACGGCACAAATGCCGCCTACCTGAAGAGCATCTTCCAGGACTGATTGCCTTCTACGACACTCAACCAACACTGTTTTAACAAAGCAAGTCCTCCTGCGGGCGGCTGGCAATCCCGCACCAGAGAAAACCTTTTACGACATACGGCCAAACGGGCACACAGGGCTTCCCTGTAACTGTCACTGTTTAGGAATTTATAGAACTATATAAACTTTTGTTTAACATCAAATTGTAAAGTATGAGGCACAAGATTCTTCTTGCACTGCTTCTCGCCGGCTCGACAGTCCCCACATGGGCTGAAGTAGGCGTAGCAGTCAACCTGCCAGGTACGGCATCCGTTCAGCAAAACGGCCGTAAGGTGACAGGTAAAGTATTGGATGAAAATGGCGAATCGGTTATCGGCGCAAGTGTCAAGGTCGTGGGCACCACTTTGGGCTCCATCACCGACTTCGACGGTAACTTCACTCTCAACAACGTTCCGGCCGGAGCGAAAATCGAAATCTCTTACATCGGCTATCTCACCCAGACCGTGGAAGTCAAGGGCGATGCCCCACTGACCATCAAACTGTCTGAAGACAACCAAGTGCTCGACGAAGTGGTGGTTGTGGGATATGGTACACAACGTGTAAAAGACCTCACGGGTGCAGCCACGAATGTAAAAGTAGACGACATCATAGACCTTCCCGGTGCGTCACTCGTAGACGCATTAGCTGGTCAAGTTGTTGGTCTATCAGTCAACGAAAGTAGTGGACGTCCAGGAGCTACCGGTAGTTTCACCATCCGCCAACCGATGAGTTTTGACGAAACAAACTCAAACTTTAACCAACCATTGATCGTCATTGACGACATTGTACAGGTGGATGAAAATGGAGAGCCAAGCATGACAGCATTTAATATGCTTGACCCTTCGGAAATTGAAACAATGACTGTCCTAAAGGATGCTTCGGCTGCTGTCTATGGAGCACGTGCATCTTCTGGTGTCATTCTTGTAAAGACCAAACGTGGAAAAGCAGGCAAACCTTCTATTTCTTACTCCGCGAAACTCGACTTTGCCGATGCTGTGAGCCATGCGAAGGTGATGAACGCTTATGACCTAGGCGTGTTCACTAACCGTATGTTTGACGCGACTGACCGCATCAACGAAAACGACAACATGTCGTATTACAAGTATTCCGACGCCGAGCTGGAACGTCTGAAGGACTTGGACTACAACTGGCTCGACCGCGCGTGGCATTCCTCGCTTTCCCACCGCCATGCCCTGAACGTACAGGGAGGTAGCGAAACGGTAACCTACTTCGCCGGCATCACCTATCAAAATCAGGATACCAATCTGGGCGACGTGCAGGATTTTGACAAGTGGACTTTCCGCGCAGGCGGCGACATCAATGTGGCAGCCGGACTAAAGCTATCGGCATCAGTCTCCGGCTATAGTACTACACAGACAGAAGTCAACGACCAAGCCAAGATTGGACGCGGCCCGTGGGGGCCCAGTAGCACGAACGACTATCTCGGTCTGCGCCACATGCCGCGCTACATTCCCATGGAATACTCCATCAACGACCCGACAACTGGAGAACCGACGACCTACTACGTGTCTCCTTGGAACGGTCCTCACACAGTTAACACTTCAACCGATGCAAGTATAGGCGACAACATCAACATCTGGAACTTCTTTGCCAACGAAGCCTCCGGTGCACGCAAAGACCACGAACGTAACGGCTACAACGCCAACTTCTCGCTTACATGGGAAGTGCCGTTCGTAAAAGGCCTTTCCGTGAAAGGAACATACTCCATCAGCTACGACAACACGTTCGGCAATGAAATCGGTGCCTATTACTCGCTAGCCCGCGCCAACAACACCAACGACCCCGACATGCACTTATTGGGCGACTATACCACATGGAGCATCCTGAACTACGGCGACCCGAACAGTGACGCGCTAGACAACAAGCCCACTGTATCGTACACGAAACAAACGACGAAAACCGAGCAGATGAACCTAACGCTCAACTATGCCCGCACCTTCGGGCAGCATGATGTATCGGGCACATTCGTCATCGAACGTGCCGAAGGCGAAGGAAATGACGAAAAAATGTACTACCAAGGCCCCGGACAATCGTTCAACGGCACAAGCAGCACGTCAGGCACACTGAGTCAGAATGGCAGCCAGTCGTATTTCAAGAAGTACGAAAGCGGCTCCATGTCGTACATCGGTCGTTTCAACTACAAGTACGGCGAACGCTACCTGGCCCAATTCCTGTTCCGCGCCGACGCTTCCACCAAGTTCGCTCCAGAAAACTATTGGGGCTTCTTCCCCACAGGTTCATTCGGCTGGGTAGCTTCGGAAGAAAGCTTCTTTAAGAAGAGCAAGCTCTCCGAATTTATCGACTTCCTAAAAGTGCGCTACAGCATAGGCAAGACTGGAAAAGACAACGTGGATGCCTGGACTTGGCTTCAAATCTACAACATCGGTCCGACTTCCGGCTTAGGCTTCGGCGACTTGGGAGGCATGCCTACACTGGGCGCCGAAATCAACGGAACCGTGAACCGTGACATACGCTGGGACACCACCATCAAGCACAACGTCGGCCTCGACTTCAACATGCTAAACAACCGACTGTCCGTATCGACTGACTTCTACTACGACAAGACCAAAGACTTGATTATGTCCATTACCGACCCCGAAACGCCTATATATATCGGCGCTGCCCTTCCCAAAATAAACTACGGCAAGAAAGATGCCTGGGGATGGGAAATATCCGTACGCTGGAACGACCAGATACAGCAGTCGCTCCTCCCGACGTGGGGCCCCATCAAGTATAGTATCGGTATGGACTACAGCATCTCTTGGAACAAGACCGTTTTGGGACAAGAACCCAGCTTTGACTATCCCGGCTACATCGAGAATGAAAGCAGCTGGACAGGCTATCGCGGCCCAGGCCATGAATGGGGGTTGAAAGTGTGGAAAAATACCAGCGGCGGCGACGGCATATTACGCACCCAAGAAGACATCGACAACTATTGGAACTACCTGACCGAGCTGGCTACCGCAGCAGGCACCACGCCGAGCTATTTCGGCAAAGAGTCCAAAGACGAAATCGAATTGGGCATGCTGGCCTACCAAGATCTGCGCGGCGACATCGACACGGCCAACAAAACGATTGCCGGCCCGAACGGACGCATTAGCGAAGACCACTCCGAAGACTATGCACCGCTGGCCAACAATCGCCGCCACGGTATCAATACCAAGCTTGGCTTACAATGGGGTAATTTCAGCTGGTCGGCACAAATCTCCACGTCGTGGGGTGGATACAACGCCATCGACATTGAAGCCACGGGCGTAGGAAACAGCGACTTCATCTGGTCACAATTCTCCATCGTAAACGATATGTTCGACCCGGTGAGCAACCCGAACGGCAAGTATCCCAGCATGGCCGTAAGCGATGCTTGGAACCGCCCGTCTGACTTCTGGCAGGTGTCCTCGTTCCGCATGTACGTCCGCAACATGCGCTTCGCCTATACGCTACCCAAAGAGTGGACAAGCAAACTCAAAATCGACAAGTTGCAACTCAGCCTGACGGGAAATAACCTGTGGGACTTCCACAACCCGTTCCCCGACCACTACCGCAACATGTACGACGATACCACTGCCGGATACCCCACCTTGCGTACATGGACGCTGGGCATCAACCTGACTCTTTAATGGCTGTTTAATAACAGCAGATCAAACACACAAGTTTTTTATACAAGAACCACAAACCTATGAAACATATTGCATCCAAACTATTGATAGGCACTTGCCTCTTGGCCGCCATGCCCTCGTGCAGCGACCAATTCCTGGAGGACAAACGTGACTACAACAACATGACCACGATAGATGTGTTCAGCGACAAAAGTCAAGCCAACGCCGTATTTGCCGTGTTCTACAAACAAGTGCTCGACCGCTACAAATTGCCGCTGGCAGGAGCCGACCCTTTGATGCGCCAAGACCAAGCTGCTGGCGGCAAGCAATACAATTTGTCCGACGAAATCCCGGGGCAACTCAACGGCGACGGACGCTACAACGGTTCGAACGATAAGAAAAGCAAGGCCGGAAACCACATCGACAACCCGCCTTATTGGAACGACCCGCGTAACAACGCAAGCAACTTCAACAACTTCAGCCGCCGCACACTGTTCCCCACGGTGTATCGTATCAACGAGTTCATCAAGCAAATTGAAGTCTCGCGCGACCTCATCCCCGACCAAACGTTCTGGGACCGCTTGAAAGGCCAGGCCATCTTCGTCCGTGCATGGCTCTATTTCGACGCCGTGCGCTTATGGGGCGGCGTGCCTTACTACAGTACCGAGACCGACGAACCTCAAATGGGCGACCGCTCCGAACGTATGCCTGTCCAAGACTGCATCGACAAAATTTGTGCTGACTTTGAGGCTGCGGCCCATCTCCTGCCTGCCAAATGGGAAAACGACGCCACAGACTTCGGCCGCTTCACTTCGGTAGCTGCCTGGGCCATGATCAGCCGCGTACGCGTCTATGCCGCCAGCCCGGTATTCAACGCCAGCTGGGACAACACCAGCAGCACACGTTGGCAAGCAGCCTTGGATGCCAGCCTGAAGGCCGAGCAAGAAGCCAATGCAGCCGGCATCACGGGCGTGTCAAGCATCGACGATTGGGACAATGCTTTCTTCAACAAGCACAACAATGAAGCCATCATCACCATCCAGATGAGCGACGAAATCATGGACGGTGCTCTCTACAACGGATGGGAAGAGAAAATCCGTCCGGGCGTGGTCAGAGGTAGCAGCGATGCCGGCATGCGCGTGTCGGAATCCATGCTGGCCAAGTTCCCCATGGCCAACGGCATGCCAGCCACTCCTGAAAACGGCTATGACGACGTGAAGTTCTACCGCAACCGCGACCCGCGTTTCTACCGCACATTTGCTTTTTCCGGCTGCCAATGGCCTGGCTCGGACACGCAAATCTGGCTCTACGCCTATAAGTACGACAATGTGACCAGCAACATGTACCGCTACACCGACGGCAGCCAAGGCGACGGCGGCGCACAGAAGAAAAGCCGCGCACTGGTGTGGAAGATGTCAAATGAAAACGTAGCCGCAGGATATGAATCGACTTCTAGCACCGACATCATGGAATACCGCTTGGCCGAAGTGTTGCTCAACATTGCCGAATGCTATGCCGCACAAGGCAATGCCGGCGAATGCGTCAACTACTTGCGCAAAATACGCAACCGCGTGGGGGCCGGTACAGACGATTTGAATAGCCTCAGCAACAAATACGACCTCATCCGCGCCGTGCTCAACGAACGCGCCGTGGAACTGGCTTATGAAGGCAAACGCTCATGGGACATGCGCCGCTGGCTCCTCTTTGAAGGCGGGGCTGGATTCGACCCGCAGCTGGCTGGATACAACAGCGACACGCACGAATATGACCCTGAATTGGCCTATGGCTCCGGATGGCACATCTACGACGGCACGAAAGGACGACCCGCATACACAAAAACCGACAATGTGCTTACTCGCCTGGGACTGCCGCGCTTCTGCGGCACCAAGCAGCAGACCAAGATTTGGGCATACGACCTCAACAACATACACGACATGGACGTGACCAACGATGAAGGCGTGTTCCAACACCCGCTGCAAGACAACCAACTGTTGATGAACGTCACCCCCATCACCCGCGGCATGAGCGAAGCCGAACGCGAGAATGCATTTGACGAGTTGGAAGCCTTCTATGACGGCGTAGGCATGGAGACCCTTGACCCGATGACGGATGCCCGCATGGGCGACCGCTATGCCATGGACTCCGGCGACACTGACACGGCGAAGAACTGGCTCTTCTCATGGCGAGGTTGGTACTACGTCTACCCGATACATTATGACATGTACGACGTGGACAAAGGAAACGACTGGCTCACCCAGACCGAAGGCTGGATGACGGCCAATGCCAACCCAACAGGCAATCCAGCTGAACAAGACGGCACTTACGTATATTGTACTCCAGAATAAATACAAACAGCGATAAACCGCTTGCATTCATCCACCCCAAAAAAGCCCGAAGCCACGGCACACAGCCGGGACTTCGGGCTTTCACTTTATGCACGGTTCGGATTCATTCTTTCCTCCCGCCCGTCAGCGACTTGACGTCCAGCCCGGTGGGGAACTGGAACACGCGCAGGCCGAAACGCGGGAGGACAGCCAGCAGGTATTCAAACACCTCGGCCTGGAGCATCTCGTAGGGCACCCACCTGCGGTCGGACGAGAAAAAGTAGATTTCCAGCGGGAGACCCTCGCCCGTGGGCTGGAGCTGGCGTATCATGAGCATCAAGTCTTGGTTGATGCGCGGGTGGTGGCGCAGCCAGTCGGTGAAATAAGTGCGGAGCACACGGAGGTTCACCACGTCGCCCTCTCCGGCCAGCGGGGCAAACCACTCCTCCTTGCGCCAGGCTTCCACTTCTTCGGGCGTGCAGAGGCGGACGCTCTGCATGTCGATGTTGAGCGAGCGCTTCACGCGGCGGCCGCCGCTCTCCTGCATCACGCGCCAGTTTTCAAACGAATCGCTCACGAGCGTATAGGGCGGGATGGTCGTCACGGTATTGTCCCAGTTGAGCACCTTCACGATGGTGAGGTTCACCTCCGTCACCACACCGTCGATGCCCAGCTTGGGCATCTTAATCCAGTCGCCCGGGCGGAGCATGTCGTTGGCCGAAAGCTGCACGCCCGCCACAAGCCCCGTGATGGTGTCTTTGAATATCAACATCAAGACCGTGGCCGCAGCACCCAAGGCCGTAAACAGGGCCAGGGGCGACTTGCCGATGAGCACGCTCACCACCCCGATGATGCCGATGCAGATGAAGACGATTTTCAGCATCTGGTAGACCCCCTTGAGCGGGCGGTTGCGCAGTTCCTCGTGCTGGTTCGACAATTCGTAGACCGACGAGACGAGGGCGATGAAAAAGCGCAGCGACATCACGATGAGCCAGATGAGCGAGGCGCGTTGCAAGATGTCGAGCCACAGAGGTTCGCCATAGAAAACAAACGTCACCAGGATGTAAGTCACCAGCGCGGGCACCACCCGCGCGATGCTCCGCAACACGGGCGGGTTGAGCAGATAGTCGTCCCACGTGACTTTGGTCTTCGCCACGACCTTTGCCACAAGGGGGATGAACACGCGGCGGCAGAGCAGCCCGACGAGGTAGGCCACGAGCAAGACGGCCAGCAGGGAAAGGACACAGTGGACAAATGTCATGGATTCTTTGTCTGTGACATAACCTTGCAGCCTCAGCCACTTGTCCAGCGATTGAAATATTTCTTCGTTCATAGTGGTTCGTTTCTTTTCCCGCAAAGTTAGCTGTTCTCCCCGATAGTGCAAACGGGAGCTGCCGGAGCGGAGCCCGGCCGTCCGGCACACGGGAAAGAACGCAGAAGGACGGAAAGGGAAAACTCTGCACCAAAGCCACGTTTACCACACAAGTCACAACAAATGTTATATCAACGAATTATTTCCTTAAAATAGGAAAAACCACCAGCTCAAAGTTCGGCAGTTTACAGAAAAAAGACAAACTTTGCCGCAAACTTTAAAAAAAGCGACACGCATGAAAACGCCCCCTCCCCCAACCGCCGCGGACGGCCTGCGCGGCTCTGCCACACCCAAACGAAGACTAAAAAACCTTCTCCTCCTGTTCCTGCTTTCTTTGCCTCTCTCCTCTTGCAGCACCATACTGGGCATCTTGGGCAATTACGACGAATGCGGCTATCCCGGCTGCACGCACGAAGCACGGAAAGGCTCAACCTACTGCCCTCAACACGACTACAACATGCAGAAAAACAACTTTGAACACTCTTGGGAAAACACAGTCAGACGGGCGCGCGAGAAACGTCCCTGACACTCCGGAAACCTGCCCCGAAAATCTGCCCGGCCTTACCTTCCTTTCCGTCCGGGCACGGCTTCCTTTCCGTGGTCGGGCGGACAGGAGTCCGTGGTCGGCTACCTTCCTTTCCGCCCACGGGCCGCCTAAACACCTAAACAGATAAAACCTGCGCCGGCCATGACAAGGTATGGAAGAATGCGCTATCTTTGCCCGCATTAACGAACATTATTCTGTTTTCTCATGGAAACCAAAAACACTCCGGAAGCAGCCCGGCGCGAACGGTCCATCTACCGGGTGACCATCTTGGGCAGCATTGTCAACCTCGCGCTGCTCGCCTTCAAGTTTGCGGCAGGCATCGTGGGCAACAGTGCGGCCATGATAGCCGACGCCGTGCACTCGCTGTCCGACTTCGTGACCGACCTCATCGTGCTGCTCTTCGTGCGCATCTCCAACAAACCGCAAGACGCCACCCACGACTACGGGCATGGCAAATACGAGACACTGGCCACGGCGCTGATTGGCATCATCCTGTTTTTCGTCGGGGCGGGCATCCTGTGGAAAGGGCTT
>ERZ779889.2549-NODE-2549-length-14820-cov-4.761531_pt1 | contig 14820 bp, 10 predicted proteins | sample MGYA00511030_ERZ779889 | MGnify/ENA primary metagenome ERZ779889 (study PRJEB29588, sample SAMEA2160616) | human gut metagenome | biome: human gut; feature: human-associated habitat; material: faeces | place: Denmark | collected 2008/2010 ...
CCTCGATGGCACCTGCCGCAAACTCGTCGGCAAGCATGTCCGAATTGCCGCCCTTGCGGGGACTGGTCTTTATTATCAGAATATTCTTCATAGCTTTGTCCTTATGTTTTATTTATGTTTTTATGATGTCATAAGATGTATTATCCTGTCCCGAAGTGCCGATATCATTTGCGTCCGAGCACCTCGTTCACCCATTCTGCCACCTCTTCGCGACCGGCACCGGGCGCAAACCTGTGTCCGGGCTTCCAATCGGCGTCGGGCGCACTCTTGTGAAGCAGCTCGCCACTCTTGCCCAACGGACTCGACGCCGACGTGCAGAAAGGTATCACTGTCTTGCCCTTGAACTTGCCGCCTTCGAGAAACGACTCGATGATGCGCGGCGCTATGCCCCACCAGATGGGATAGCCCACGAAGATAACCGAGTAATGGTCGAGCTTCGGAGTGTCGCGGAACATCTGCGGACGGGCCTTGGAGTCGTGCTGCTCGCGGTTGCTGCGCGATTCGGCGGTGGTGTAGTCAAGGTCGCTCTGGCTGTAAGGCAGCGCCGGTTCTATGCGCCACACGTCGCCACCGGTGACGTAAGCAATGTGTTCTGCCACGGCTTTGGTGTTGCCTGTAACCGAGAAATAAGCCACGAGAACCTTAGAATCATCGTCTTCTCCACGGCTGTTGCCCTTACACGACGACAAAGGCATAAGCGCCATCAGGACGCTTGTCAATATTAAAAGAAAACCTTTCATATTATGTCCTCCTCTATTCTTTTATTCTTGATTTAGTTTATGACACTGCAAAATTACTGATTCGTCCGGCTGACAACCATACGCGCATTACGCGATTTTCTACCATTATCAACGGAAAACGCACGCGCCCATGCTCCATTCCGGCACAAAACATAAATAAAAAGCGCCCATTCGCCCCGCCGTAATGACGTCCGCCACCGGCTGTTCACGCCTTTGTCATGCGATAGCCCAGCGCCTTCAGCTCCACGGCCATACCCATGATATAGAGCTGATGCAGGCAAGCCACATAGGCACGAAAAGCCTCCGACGTGCCCGGTTCTATGTTTTCGTGGCGCAGCATACTGTTGGTGCGTCCGGCACACTCGGCAACGAGTGCACTCGTCTTCTTGCGACTGTCCTCGTCGAGAGCCAGCACGTCTTCCATAATGTGGTCGTCCATACAGTCATAACCGCGTGCATCGCGCAAGAAGACGTACAAATCCGTGCGGCTGCCGTAGCTCTCCCAGTCGGTATCCCACAGCTTAGCGAGCGCCATTCCCACGAACATCATCCATCCGAGTGACACCGTTGGCCACGCCCCGAACTCTCTTATGCCGTCCGGCAGATATGCCTCGCCCACCTCGCGCCACTTGTCTTCCACGTCGGGACATTCGGGCATGCGTTCGTCTATAAGCCCCTGAGCCAGCATATATCGGCGCAAGTCCTCGCCTATCCTTTCCTCAAAATCGTTCTTCTGTTCCATATATGAAGTTTTGTTATGTCATTTATATTATGTGTCCATCCATTATCCGTAAACTCGCATCCACTCTATTATTGATTGAAATTCCATGTTATGAGGAGATACTGAATTATATTAATTGCAAAGATAGTGAAAGGTGAGTGCAATAGCAAACAGAAAAACGCAGCTTTTACAGATTTTGATATTGCCGAACCGTATCCTATCTTCTACAAAGATAAGGAAAGGTGAGAGCAAAGACGAATGAAAAACATACTTTTATGATTTGCAACTTTCATATATAAATTTTATATTTGTGATATCATAAAACATAAAATAAGAAAATGAAAGACTTTAACAAGAACCTTACAGGACTGGCAGGAGAATGTGCAGTAATGACACAACTATGCTTAAAAGGTTACGCTCCGTCTATGACATACAACAATTGTCCGTCCATAGACATAATATGTTATAATCCGGAACTCGAAAAGACAGTGACCATACAAGTTAAAACCGTACGCGAGAAAAAGAATGGTAACAAAATATATTCATTCCCCGTTATGGGCAACAGGGACGAAAGAGAAGAGTTCTATAAAGAAGTTTCCGGCGCGTTTGTATTTGTATATATAGACAGTAACGACCTTTTCCATTTTTACATCCTATCAAAGGATCAGTTCATCACCCTTTCAAGAAAAATAGAAGATGACTATGATGCCTTAGTACGCTCAAAACCTATAAAGCCCAAAAGCCCGATGGCTATGCCGAGAAAACAAATTGTGGAATTTGAAAACAAATGGGATAACCTCTGGCTATAAATATTATAATATATTAAACGTATAAAAAAGGAATTACGGAAAACATTTATATTTACATCATCTGATTGATAAGAGACGCATTATCCTGCGTTTCTTATCAATCATTATTGTACAGTTCTTACCACAATATTAATAATCCATCGAGTAAGAATACGCGCAAACCTGTCACACATTCGCTTTTAATATAGTCTCAACCCACCTCCTCCCCCTCCCCTCTGTGCACATTTTACTCTGCTTGTTACCTTATTTACGGTTTTTGCGTAAATCCTTTCACAGCCAAAGAATAATATTATTAAATTTGTGAACGGAGACAACCGTCTGAACACAAAAACATAAGCAATTATGAAAGATTTCGTAAAGATAGACTGCGTGGAGAGATACAACGAGCTCTTCGGACTGGAAACGCTGCATCCGCTCGTAAGTGTGGTGAGCCTGGCAGAGGCAGAGAAGCAACCCGTGGGACACATGATGTTCAACTACGGGGTTTATGCCTTGTTCCTGAAAAACCTGAAGTGCGGCGAGATACTCTACGGCCGGCAGCCTTACGACTACCAGGAGGGCACGGTGACGAGCTTCGCGCCGGGTCAGGTTGTGGAGACAACGTTCGCGGAGGGCATGAAGTTCGACGCGCTCGGACTGCTGTTCCATCCCGACCTCATAAAGGGAACGTCGCTCGGACAGAACATCAGGCGCTACTCTTTCTTTTCTTATTCGTCCAACGAGGCGCTGCATCTGTCTGACGATGAGAAGGAGATATTCACCGATTGTCTGAAGAAAATAAAGATGGAGATAAGCCGGCCGGTGGACAAGCACAGCCGACGCCTCATCTCGCGCAACATAGAACTGCTGCTCGACTACTGCATGCGCTTCTACGAAAGACAGTTCATCACGCGTTCGCAGAGCAACAAGAACGTGATAGTGAAGTTCGAGAACCTGCTCGACGACTACTTCCGCGAGCAGCGCACCATAACAGACGGCCTGCCGACGGTGAAATATTTTGCCGACAAGGTGTTCCTTTCGCCCAACTACTTCGGCGACATGGTAAAGAAGGAAACGGGCATAACGGCGCAGGAATACATCAAGTCGAAGCTGATAGGCCACGCCAAGGAACTGATACTGGGCACGGACAAGACGGTGAACCAGATATCATACGAACTGGGATTCCAGTATCCGCAGCACTTCAACCGCATATTCAAGAAGGCTACGGGACTGACACCGAGCGAATACAGAAAAACAAACGTCTGACAATCACACGACAACATAACCGATGTACACAAAGAGTCAATATCCCGAACCGGCATGCTGCATGAAGCGCGACAGTCTGCCGGGCGTGAGGATGCAGCATCCGCTCGCCGGAACAGCGAGGCTGTCGCCCGACGGACTGGACAAGCTCAACGGACTGACAACAGATCTCTACACGGTGATGATGATAAGAAACCGCCGCTGTTGCCACACGTCGTGCTACGGACACACGGGATGCGACTTCTCTTATGCGTCGGTGTTGTTTTTCCGTCCGGGCGACCGCATCTGCCTCAACTGCGACACCCGGGCCGAGAGCGCAAGCATAGTGGCGTTCAGAAAAGAGCTGGTTGCCGGCAGCGAGATAGGACAGGACATTGGCGGATACCGATTCTTCGGATACAGGACCGACGAGGCGCTGCACGTGTCGGAGTGTGAGGAACGGACGCTCGACCGGCTTTTCGACGACATAAGAGGCGAGCTTGGCGCGTGCATCGACGAATACAGCTGCGGCATAATAGGCCGACGCATCTGTCTGTTGCTCGACTACTGCCGGCGGTTCTACAACAGGCAGTTCATAATGCGTGCCGACAGCAACAGAAAGATACTGAGACACGCCAACCACATAATACACGACTTCTTCGCGCAATGCGGCCGTCAGCGCGACGACATACCTCATACACAATACATTGCGGCGCGCGCCGACACGTCGGATGCCTATCTTGAAGACCTCGTGAAGGAGGAAACCGGACTGAGCATGGGCCAGTATGCCGAGATGAGACGCCTCGACATGGCGCGCGACCTGCTCATGCACTCACACAAGTCTGACGACGAGATAGCGTCGATGCTACATTACCGGTCGGCGCGTTGTTTCCGTCTTTTCTTCAGCCACACCACAGGCATGACCACCGACCAGTGCCGCACGAGCTGCTGACCCGTCCGCGCGGCGTCCGCACCACGTGCTTTCAGCAAAATGCCACCCTACACACCACAATATAACATATGGACAGAACAGCCGAGAAATATGCAATTATATTCGCCTATTTCCTGATTTACGTCGTATGGGGCTCCACCTATTACTTCATAGGTGTGGCTCTCGAGGGCTTTCCCACGTTCGTGCTGGGCGCCGCAAGATTCGGCATCGCGGGAGCCATACTGCTCATGGCATGCCTTATGCGCGGCGAGAAAGTGTTCGGCCGGCGGCTCATTCTCAGCTCGGCGGTGAGCGGCACGGTGCTTCTCTTCGTCGACATGGCGGTGATAATGCTTGCCCAACGCTATGTGAGCAGCAGTCTGGTAGCCATTGTGGCGTCGTCGACAGCCATCTGGATAATGCTGCTCGACGTACCGATGTGGCGCCGCAACTTCAGCCGCGCGTCCACCGTCGCGGGTCTGCTGGCAGGCTTTGCGGGCGTGGCACTGCTCTATCTGGAACAGTTTTTCTCGGAAAACCACGTGCTGCATCACAGCGAGTACGGCATACTCATACTGCTTGCGGGCTGCGTGTCGTGGGCTGTGGGCTCGCTCTATGCCAAATACCGTTCGGGCAAGGCAGAACGACGCGACGACTTTGCCGGCTCGGCGTGGCAGATGCTCACGGCCGCGCTGATGTTCGTCCTGGCGTCGTGGGCCACCGGCGACTTCGCCTCCGTGCGCATGGATAGCATACCCGTAAGGGCGTGGGCGGCCCTGGCCTATCTCATTGTCTTCGGTTCGCTCATGGCATATCCCGCATACGTGTGGCTGCTTAAACGCCGACCGGCCGCCGAAGTGGGCACACACGCCTATGTCAATCCGGTGGTAGCGGTGATTATAGGCGGCCTGTGCGGCGAGGACATCACCCTTTTCCAGCTGTGCGGACTGGCCGTCATACTGCTCAGCGTAATGTCGATAACCAAACACAACAACAATAAATGAACAACGAAAGAATGGCTCCGGTAAAGACATCGGAGCGTTACGTCATACTCGACGCCCTGCGCGGATTCGCCATACTGGGCATCTGCGCCGCCAACTATCCCGAATTCTCGCTCTACACCTTCCAGGGCAAGGAGATAACCGACGCCATGCCCACGACCGGCATAGACCGCGTGCTGCGCTTCATGCTCTATTTTCTGGTGGACGGAAAGTTCTACACGCTGTTCTCTCTGCTCTTCGGCATAGGCTTCTCCATCATCATATCAAACGCCGCACGCAAGGGAGTGAACGGCTTCCGCATATTCTACCGCCGAATGGCTCTGCTCACACTCATCGGTTTTCTGCACCTGATGTTCATCTGGAGCGGCGACATACTCATGCTCTATGCGCTGCTTGGCATGTGTCTGCCGCCATTGCGCAACGTGTCGGACAGAGGACTGCTGCGCACGGCGGCCTTCTTCCTGCTTCTGCCCATAGCCGTGGATGCCGTGACGCAGGTGCTCGGCGTGAGTCTCTCGGCGCCCGCCGTGCGCGAACAGTGGCGCTATTGCGACCGCTACGGCATAACCGAGGAGAACTTCGGCTACTGGCTACGCGACGCCACAAGCTACGGCGACATGTTCAAATTCCTGATTCAGGGCGCATGGGTAAGGGTGCAGGAGTTTGTCGACGGCAACCGCTATTTCAAGGTGTTCGGACTCTTCGTGCTCGGGTTCTACATAGGGCGCAACCGCATGTACGCCGACCTGGCGGCCCGGAAACCTCTGCTGCGCCGCGTCACTACCATAGGTCTGGCCGCCGGACTGCCCCTGTCGCTGCTCTACGCCTGGAGCTGCATGAACGGTCATCCGCTGGGCAACGCCGTCCACACAGCCATCTACACCGTCAGCGTATATCCTCTCGGCCTCGCCTATATGTGCGGCATGTGCCTCATATATCTCAGACACAAGGACCTCGCCGTGTGGCGCCGGCTCGCCTATCCCGGCCGCATGGCACTCACCAACTACATAGGCCAGTCGGTCATCGGCGCGCTGCTGTTCTACGGCATCGGTCTGGGTCTGGGCGCAAGTTTCGGACTCGTGCACACCGAACTGATAGTCGCCGGTGTCTATCTGTTCCAGATGGCTTTCAGCCGCGTGTGGCTGCGCTTCTTCCGTTTCGGTCCGCTGGAGTGGATATGGCGCATGCTGACCTACGGGCGATGGTTCGACATAAGAAACGACAGCTCTGTGAAGTGAGCCGTCTAAGACCGGTCTGCGCCGCCGGATGCGCACAGCCAAAACACATAACATAACCACACATCCGGCATAAACGACCTGTCGCATCCGGCATTCACACTACTCCACACATCACACAAATGCCGGCCGTATGCTCCGTGTACATGTCTCTTTCACCAGCCATAACATTGTCGCGGAGCATACTCTTTCTGCCGCCGCCCCGCATGAGCGTTTCTCGCCGTAAATTCCGCCGACAAGTAAGGATAAACGGATATTCAATGGAGATTGGTTTTATCAATGAATAACCGTGGGATGAAGTGAAACCTTCTGACGACCGGGGATGATATGAACAATGACGCAACGGAATTTATGTCATAATAAATATACGTCGTTATAACGACGACCCCATATTGCCTTAATAATAAATCCACATCATCATTACCAAATAACCTTACGCACAAAAGAGATATTCTATTTTCAAGCAACAATAACCCCACATTGCAACTGTCAAATAATAACCTACACACGGGCCGTGCACCCCTTTCATACCCCTTCTCACACCATATATCAGCATTTTCAAAGGAAAATATAAGTATTGACTTACAATTTTTCTTGACTTTATTTTGACAAAATAAATTCGCAAAAGAGGTGTAAAGGAATGTTAAATCCGGCATTATGAAGCCTGTTTTGCTATGTATCGCCTTTCGGTATACCCCGAAACATAGTCCGGAAAGATACATTCCGCTTTCCGATATTGCCCGTTTCACAGTGCGAAATAGCCCATATCAGCATGCGATATGGTGCTTTTCGGCCTCCGAAATGGCCCACTTCGCAAGCCGAAATGGTGCTTTTTACAAAGTGAAGAAATACCCTTTAAGCGTAAATCATTGATATCCAATATGTTATGACAACATCTTATTTTTCGCGTATTTGCGGCCGAAGGAGAGTCTGTCCGCAAATACGCGCTTATTTTTCGGGGTATATCGGGAAACTCGGGCGGAAAAATAAGAATCCGCTTTCGATTTGAAAGTTGCCTGTATCGGCTTAATCCGAAACGGTAGTAAGACATCCCGTGATTTTATTTCTGTTGCCTGTAGGTCCTTCTTATATATTCATCGAAGGCACAGCGTGCCACTTAGAGACAAAATATCGGACGGGATGCCGGCAAGAGTACGAAACAGGCGGTGCCGGAAATGACCATGAAATAAAATGAAATTATGCGGTATGACGACCTGTTTCGGTCGTCGCTACAAAATATGAAACCATTCTTATCCGGAACTGAACCGACGGTTTCTTATCAAAACCCATAGCCGCCGAAACTCTAAAGGGCCGGAAATACTCACCGGCAATGCCTTTTTACATACTCCGGAAAATCTTTATGGACATATAGGAAAGTGCCGTTTTTGCTCTCATAACAGTTTTATGAGGAAATAAAGAACACTTTTTTACATCAACAAGACGGGTCTTGAAACAAACTTTTAATGCATATTTATGTCATTGAATATCAATAATATACAAGAAATATTCACCAATATGATACGTATTTATATCAAAAATTCATAATAAATATTTTTAATAAAACCATTAAAAATTCTTGATTTTCATCAAAAAAATTATACTTTTGTAATAAAATTAACTTAATTAACTAACAAATTACCGTAATTATGAATAAAAGATTACTTTTTGTTGGTGCTACAGTTTTGGGCTGTTTCTGTAGTATTAACGCTGACAACGTGTTGACTCACGTGTTGGAATACGACGGAACAAATTTGAATTCGCGTATAGACTACACGTACGACACTAACGGTCTGCTTGTTGAAAAGCTGGTAACCAAGCCAAGTACTTCTGACCCTTCTGCGATGACAAACTCGGAGAAAGTCATTTACGGATACGACGACCAGAAGCGTTGCAACCTCGTGGAGAACTATGTATGGAACACGTCGTCGATGACTTTTATCGGACGTCCCATAGAAGGAGCGAAGACAACCACCACATTCGACGAACAGACGGGACGTGTGTCCGAACAGCTGTTCTACAAATGGGGAACAAACGACTGGGAGACCGATTATGCCAACAGATGTGTTTACACATACGACGGCAATACGGCGACCGAGAACAGATACAAGAAACTGAACGGAAAGGAGCAGGCCGATCCGTACGAGATAAACGACTACACCTACGACGACAACATGAACGTGCTGGAGAAGGTGCGCAACAGCTACACGTTCAGCTTCGCGACGTATGAGTATGAGAAGACTCCTACCGAAAAGCTGGTGTATGAATACGACGACAAAGGAAACGTGACACTGGAGGAAACATACATGTACTCGAGCGGCGACGACTACGACCCGTGGGGCGGAGGTTACGATCCGTGGGGCGACGACACCGAGGACGGCAGCGACTCTGAAAGCTCTGAAACCACAGACGAGGAAGACAGCTGGTCGCTCATGTACCGTTATAAATATGAATACGAATACGACGACAAAGGCAACATCACAAAGAAGACTACCTATGCATGGCGCGACTATATGGGCGACTACGAGGTTCAGTCGGTTCTGTCGTACGAGTATTTCTACGGATCAAACGATGCTCTGGAGCTGCCTTACAGCAACAACTTCGACGAAGAGGGCGCGTTTGACGGATTCACCACAAGCGGCACCGGAGAGGAAGGCGCAGGATGGAAACTGGAGAACGGCGCGCTGACATGCACTTCGGCTCTGGAGAGCGACCCGAATACTCCGGAGATAGTTTATCTGCCCGCTCTGCGCTTCACCACAGACAACGAGGTTGAGGTGTCGTTCAAGGCTAAGGTGGCAGACGCCGCAAAGCCCGGCAAGGTGCAGATGATTCTGTGCAGCAACGACGAGACACACACTCCGCTCGGCACAATAGGCGAGATAAGAGACATCACAGGCACTGAATATCAGGACATTGAGGGCTTCATCGTTCCTGAGAAGACCGACGCTTATGTCATCGGTATCTGCTTCGACAACAATCAGGCCGGCTCTGTTGTCACGATAGACGACCTGGAGGTGAAGAACGGACGCCCGACGGCATCACCTGTGGCTCCATACAATTTCACGGCAACTCCGGCACGCGACGGCTCGCTCGAGGTGAAACTGATATGGTACACACCTAACACCAACATCGGAGGCGACTTCATCTCTCACGCCGACAAGATGGAACTCTACCGCGACGACGTTGACGAACCGCTCTACACGTCACCGGCCACAGGCGCTACACTGGCAGCACAGTTTGTAGATAAGACCGTTCCTGAGAAGGGCGAATATACATACCGCGTGTATGCTTACCTCGACGGACTGAAGAGCGACGCCGCCGTAGTTACAGTAAAGGTGGGCTACTCTGTTCCGGCACCTGTAGAAGGACTCAGCGTTGTTGAGAACGACGACCACTCAGTAACTCTGACATGGGACGAGGCTAAGCCTGAATACGGCGATGTGAAGTATGTTCTGACAAGAAACGGTTCTGAAATACTCGACGACGACTTCACCGGAACATCATTCACCGACAACACCATCGACACAAGCAACGGTCAGGAGTATGTTTACTACTTCGTTCAGCCGTACAACGAAATAGGCTACGGCAACCTCACATCATCCGACCTTCTGTTCGTAGGTGAGCCTACACCGGTACCGTTCAAGGAATCGTTCGCAGGTGGCGAGCCCACACATCAGTGGATGAACGAGAAGATAAAAGGATACGACCCGGCATGGGGCACAGGTTCAAGCTGTCCTTCTTATCCTGCTGTTGAAGCACAGGACGGCGACGGAGGATTCGCAGCATTCCTCTCAACAAGCATCGCCGAGGGCGACGAAGTGAGATTCACCAGCGAGAAGATTGATCTCAGCCCGCTCACAAAGCCTGAACTCACATTCTATGTATATCAGACTGAGGGCGAACAGACCGCCGATGCAATAGTAGTGGAGGCTTCCAAGGACAACGGAGAGTTCGAAGCCGTATCGGCTCCGATATATGCTTCGGGCAACGAGACAACCGGATGGACCGAATACACCGTATCTCTCGATAAGTTCAAGGGCGAGAAGAACGTCAGACTGAGCTTCAGAGGCATCTCAGGTATCACGCACGACATACTGATAGACAACATCTCCATCGACGAGAGCATCACCAACTGCATCAGCAGCGTACTGCCCGACGGAGTTAGCGTTTACGGCGGTCACGACGAGATAGCAGTCAGCGCAGACACCGCAAGCGACATCAAGGTGTTCTCAGTAAACGGCGCCCAGGTCTATGCCGGCCACGGCACCAACATCACAATCCCTGCATCCAAGGGTCTGTATGTGGTTACTGTAAACGGAAAGGCTGTGAAAGTGACGGTGTTCTGAAATAGAATGATAAAGTAATTATCCTAAAACAAAAGAGGATGCATCGGAATTATTATTTCCTGTGCATCCTCTTTTTTATGTATTAATATCTTATATCATATTGCGTCAAGAAGGATAAATGCCGCCCAATAACTCGGATTCTGATAAGGTTTTATTTTCTTAACCTCTTTGTTTTTCTTCTGTTTATTTCTTTTTTCATTTGGCATGAGAATAATCATTCCGCCATTGTCCGTCACTTCACGTTCTATTTCGTAATCTCTTACATATCTTTGGGCCTCACGCAAAGATTCAAACTTATTCTTGCCAGCCACGAGATTGGCGTAAAACTTTGTCATAAGCAACCGCGTAGCCTCATCATCCACATTCCAAAGACTCATAAGCAAAGTATTAGCTCCTGCTTTCTTAAAACCACGCTGCAAGCCCATAACTCCGTCACCTGTTATCTCACCAAGACCAGTCTGACACGCCGAAAGCACCACAAGATCAAGACCACGTAAGTCAATCATTGATATTTCCTTTGCCGTAAGCACTCCGTCTTCAACATTTTCAGGCAACCTCATTCCACTAAGAACATTATTGGCTCCGGCAAAAAGGAGTCCCGAACGTGTCATGGCTTTATCTTCTATATATCGTCTGTAGTTTCCAAAACCTTGCAACAGCAAATTCTCTTTACTTGGCAAATTCTTATCCGGCCAGTAAAATCCATGCGTGGCAACATGTATAATCCTCGTATGTTGTCCAGACAAAGCCTTGAAAGAAGTTTCCGTTCCTATTGTATCGGTAAAAAGCGACGAATGTATCTTTGCCATCTGCATATAGTCGTTTATATCCTCCACCTCAACCTTTGTCGCCGGCAGAGGCAATACACCCTCACGCATATCAAGATAATCAGAAAGATTATAAACCATGAAATCCATTGTCCTTTTATTGTATGTATATTTACGACTGTCATGCAACATAATATCTGGACTCATATCATATTCCAGACCACCGTACAACGCGGCTTTATCAGTGAATTTATGTTCCTTTATCAGAGCAAGCTCGCGCGTTGACGACAAACGGTAAAGATTCCATTTGTCTGACATCAACGTATCTCCTACCCAACAAGGCACGGACTCTATGGCAATGTTATACAGCTCGCCGGCCGGAGAAAAATAAATATTCTTCATGCTCTGAAGTTCTTTTTCCAATGGCTTCCATACCAGTTCGGCAATATCTTTTGTCCGGTAAAGCTCTTGTCTGTCAATATTTACGAGTTGTCTTTCTTCAAACAACGGATACATTCTTGGAGCTGTCATTCCTTTACGCAAACAATATGCGGCATATATCAAAGAATCCTCTCCTGTTTGAAAAGAAACAAATTCCACCGCCACATCCTTATCTCCCAGTTTCTGCTGCACCTGTCTCCAATCAATGGCTATATTCTTTGTAAAATCACCGTAAATCTTTGAGCGCTGCACCAGTTCACGCTCAAGTCCTTGCGCCACACGTTCAAGAGAATCTACATTCAAAATCATTTCAGATGCCGACAGTCCATTTATATGACGCCGTAAAGCAGTCAGATCATTGTACATATCCATTACCTCACTATCACCGCTTTCTTCAAGCAATTTGCTGAACTCTATCTCACTATTCAACAGCAATCCTTTGCTCAACAAAATACCATTATATCCATTTTCGAAAACAGAGTCAGTACGGAATTCATAGGCTATGTTGTGTATATATGTTTCGAACCATATTTTATATTTTTCCCAAAACATATTTCTCTCATTTGCAGTCAAGTCTATAAAAGTTTCTTTTATTATATCTGATACTAATTTTGTGGCATCAATAGAATATCTTATAGCTTCCTTAGATTTTATCGTTCTATAATATTTCGATAAATAAAACAATGATAAAACATAATCAGGATGTTCTTTTGCATAAAACTTTCCTCTAATATTCATTGCCTCTGTTTCAAGTCTTATTGCTTCTATATAGTTTTCTTGTAAAAAATAGTATCCTGCAAGATCACTTAATATTTTTGCATAATTCAAATTGATATTGTTTTTATATTTATCATAAGAAGCCATATTATAAACCGTTAGCATCAAATTCTCCAAAAAGTTATCATGAAAGGTGTTATATATTGATAATGTAATAGCAGTTTCATTATATATTTTTTTCAGTGTCCTCTCAAAAATATTTGCAGCTTCAGTACCCAAATTTATCGCCTCAGTATGATTTCCACACGAAGAATAGCAACCCGCCAGCCTCTTTAATGCCATTGCATAGCTAAAATGAGCTTTACCAAAAATTCTTCCTAAAATATTTATTGCTTTGTTTCCTTGCCTTATTGCTTCACTATAATTTTTAACAGCAAAATTATATAATGCCAAATTACTCAATGCAATTGCATAATCGGAACATTCTTTACCAAATAATTCCTCAAAAATAGACAACGCCTCCGTTCCTTGATTAATTGCTTCTGTATAATTTCCAAGAGAATAACTGTATAATGCCATATTTCGTAATGCTATGGCATAATCAGGATGTTCTTTGCCAAATAATTTCTCAAAAAGAGATAACGCCTCTGTTCCTTCTTTCATTGCCTCAACATAATTTCCTTTAGAATAATTGAATAATGACATATTTCGTAATGCAATGGCATAATCTGAACTTTCCTTACCTACAATTTTTTTTGTCATATTTAACACAAACATTCCTTGTATTGTTGCTGTCCCATAATCACTAAAAACATAATTATATAAAGCCTGATTTCTCAATGCTATCACATAATCATAATAGTTATCATCTGGAACATATCCATAAAAATACGTTGTTGAAAGAGCAAACATTGCTGCTTTAAATGTTTTCTTCTGTAATGAACTAGATAGACTAGAATATATCTTATTTCTCAAAGACTTGGCATATTCAGGGTGTCTTTTATTGAAAATTTTCTTAAAAATATTCAGTGACTCTTTTCCCAGACTTATTGCTTTTGAATAATTTCCCTGTAAATAATTATAATACGCAATATCTCTCAATGCTATTGCAAAAGAAGGATGTTCCATACCTTTCGTATTTATTAGAATAGACAGCACATTGATTTCCAAATTTATTGCTTCCTTATTTTTTCCCCAGTAACTATTGTAAAAAGCTAACTTACTAAGCGAATAAGCATAATATTCAGATTTTTCTCCATAACATCTTTTCATTATCTCGACGAAAGTTCCGGCATACTCTAATGCTCTTTTATCATTCATCATCATATAGCAATCGGCTATGAAATATATGGTATTGGCACAGAAAATATGATAGTCTCCCAAGACAGACCGCTCTATATCCGATGCCTTGAAATAACATTCAAGTGCTTTTTCATAATTTTTTAAGCCATAATATCCATTGCCTGACTGCAACAATGAATCAGACTCAACAGTAAACCGTCTGTCAACAGGCGGAAAACGGTAAAACATATCTATACTTGCCGCTGTGGCTGTATCGCCTATATTATAATAACACGACGCGAGCCACATGGCTGAATAATCGCGCCTCTTGTCTGTTGAATCTAAAACAGACTTGTCTATTCTGTCACTTTCCTCAAAAAGAGGTATCGCCTTATCATACTGTTTCTGCCCGTATAATTTCACTCCCAAAGCGAACAATGAATCCGATTTCGACAGTTCCTGTCTGCTTTGAGAAAACAAAACCATAGGGACTAACATGCATATGTAAATAAAAATATTTCTCATAAATGTTCAGGAAAATATTTACATATTTTTTCATTAGTGTCCCGTTAAAATGGGACGAGTTAAACAATTAATCAAAAAGCCCCGG
>ERZ779889.2550-NODE-2550-length-14817-cov-8.991939_pt1 | contig 14817 bp, 19 predicted proteins | sample MGYA00511030_ERZ779889 | MGnify/ENA primary metagenome ERZ779889 (study PRJEB29588, sample SAMEA2160616) | human gut metagenome | biome: human gut; feature: human-associated habitat; material: faeces | place: Denmark | collected 2008/2010 ...
CGTGGCAAGTAAGAAACCGGAATACCGGCTCCTCGGAGCCGGGCATGTAAAACATCTAATTCTAAAAGTCATGGACAGAACAGAGAAACAGAAAATCCGCCGGGAAAACAGGACCGGAACCGTTTGTGGCCATCCTGCCGGGAACAAGGAGAGCAATCCCAAAAGAGAGGCTTCCGCATTGTCTAACCCATCAATCCGATAGCGTATGTTATATTACAGTTTCAAGAACTTCGACGAGTTCAAAAGCATTTTCAGGATTGAAAAGAGGGACGGCATTACCGTCAGAAAGAACAAGATCCTGCTTGCCCACCTGAAGAATCCGGAACTGTTCAGGTATTGTCAGGAAACCGGCGATTACAGCCTGCTGAGGGTAAAGGACATGGCAGGCCTGCGGAATATGGTCTTCAAGGCCGTGTGCGAATCAGGAAAGGAAGACGGGTCTCTTCCCAACAAGATTGAACTGATGGGCAAGGAATACTGGAGCGCCCGCTACAAAACCGATGAAATGCAGGGAATATGCGAGGACGGCGACAAATGCTCCATCCGCTACGTCAACACGGAACGGGGAAAGGCATTCAAGATGAAGTCATCCAAATTCATGAGGGCCGTAATGCTTGAGACGCAGGCCGGGAAAGCCCTTTCCCCGAGTGTCGTAAACTGGATATGCGGCGACGTGTTTGCCAAAGAATGGCACACCTTCACCTATGGCTGCACCTGCGGCATGAAGCTCCATGTGGACGGCGATTTCAGAAAAATATACGACAGCGGAGAATGCCGGGGGGATTTTGATTCCTGCATGACGGACAGGGACAGGTATCCATTCTATATGTATGCGGTAAGGGCAAAGGCGGCATACCTCACGGATGAAGACGGCCGCATCGTGGCAAGGGCGGTCCTTTTCACCGACGTGACGGACCAGAACGGCAGGAAATGGCGCCTTCTGGAACGGCAGTACGCCACAGGCAGGGATGACATGCTGAAATACATCCTTATCAACAAACTCATACAGGAAAAACAAATAGACGGGTACAAAATCGTGGGAGCCTCCTGCAACGAGGCGAACGCATTCGTGAGCGTTGACGGACAGTCCCTTTCTGACATGAAATTCGAGATTGGCTGCAACCTGGGCATGGATGATGTCCTTTCCTACCAGGATTCTTTCAAATGGTACGACATCATGGCGAGGAAAGCCTACAACTACCCATACGGCGAGGATTATTACGAACTGGACACCACCGACCGTAACCTGTACGGGGATGAAGATGACAATGGGGAAGAATCGGAAGAATGGGACGAATACCACCAGTATTATTGCGAGGAAACGAGGACCTGCTACAGGAACGGACTGGAAATCAGCGTGGATGTCGATTGCCTTGACGATTTCGATTACATCGAATCAAGAAATGAATACTACCATAGGGACGATACCGCCTGCTGCGGATGTTGCGGAGAGCATATACTGAAGGAGGACGGCCTGTATTCGGAACTCACCAGAGAATATTGCTGCTGTGAACTGTGCAAGTGGGAGGCGGAAAACCAATACAGAAAAGAATTCATGGGTCATACCGACTATGAATTATGCGCCAAGCCCGACGGCACCGCTGAAATCGTAATCTGGGACGAGCAGGCTGGAGCTTACAGGAAGTTCTCCATCCGTACCGCCGTCCTTGACAAGCTGATAATGGAACTCAGACGCGGTTATCTCAACGGGCAACCGATCGAAAATCCTGATGAAAGGCATTACAATTCTTATCTTGATTCATTCCTAAGCGAAGTGAGCTATGAATACGACACTTTTGAAGAAGCTGTATAGCATATACAGCCCGAGCGGGAACGAGCAGCGCATGGTCGGATTCCTCTGTTCCTACATCAGCCGCCTTCCCGGAAACATCAGCCTGGCACAGGACAATTACGGGAACCTATATGTGACAAAGGGGGAAAGCGATACCTATCCGTGCCTGGTAAGCCATATCGACCAGGTATCCTGCTGCCATCATTCCGGAGATTTCAAGGCCGTTGAGACCGAAGACATCATATTCGGCTATTCACCGTCGATGAAACGGTTTGAAAACCTGGGGGCGGATGACAAGAACGGGATATTCGTATGCCTGGAATGCCTGAAAAAGTTCGACACCCTCAAGGTCGTGTTCTTCAGGGAGGAAGAAACCGGATGCAGGGGAAGCGGAGCCGCATACATGCCCTTCTTCGACAATGTCCGCTTTGTCATCCAGCCGGACCGGAAAGGCGACTCCGACCTGATTACAGCCATCAGTTTCACCGGGTTGTGTTCCGAACCGTTCATTGAAGCCGTGGAGCCGGGAAAATGGGGGTACCGTGAAACGGAAGGGCTGGTGACGGATGTCCTTGTGCTGAAAGAGAACGGGCTGGATGTCTGTTGTGCCAATGTCAGCTGCGGATACTACAATGCGCACACGGACGAAGAGTTAACGGTAAAGAAAGACCTCCGGAAATGCCTGCGGTTTGTCGGGCATATCATCGAAGACTGTACCTCCGTCTATCCGCACCGGCCGGCAGATTTACCGAACTTTTCCTTGCTGCAATGCGAAGACATCATCCATAGGACGCTGGACCGGGATCCCATGCTTACTCCGGAAGAGCTCCACGACATATTCTGCACACATTTCACGCATCTGACTTTGGACGATTATAACAGGATATGCGAGGAATACTGGATGATGGAAACCGACACGGAGGACATGGACACGGCGGGCAATGAAGAGGATGCGTGAGCCGCGCGGATACGGGACAGGCAGGTGCATGACATCAGCCCAAAGTTATTTGACATCAAAATACATCATAATAAAATGAAGAGCCATGAATAGAAAAGCCAGACAACTTACCGACTATGTTCCACGGTACGTAAGCCTTTACCATGTGGACTACCGCGATGACCTTGACGAACATGAGGACATCCAGGAAGAATGCATCCGCTCCAACAGTCTGGAAAAGCTGTATGAAAAGGCATACGAGTGGTATGAGGAGCAGGAAAGCTTAAACATGCAAGGCTACCTGGAGGAAACAAGGAAGAACATGGAAGCGGACAGCCTTGCGGGACAGTTCGAAGAACATGAGGACGAAATCAGGGACCTCATCTATGACCGGAACGATTCCGACCCGGCCAAGGACCTGATACGCAACTCCTCCGTCACGAATTTCTTTTATTCGCTCGGAGTGGAAATCAGCGGATACCAAGCCGGCATCCCACAGCGGGGAGAATCGACCGCCATGGCCTGCTACAAGGTGCGCCGGGCACTCCATCTGAAAAAAGGACAGTTTGACGAGAAAATTGAAGAACTGGTGGAGAATGCCGCATACGGCGGGGAACTGCGCGTCTATTTCAATGCCATGTTTGACAGGCTTGTCAGTGAAGACGCTGGAAACGATTTCAGGAGCATCCGTTTTTATGGGAACGTAGTGGTGGCCATTGCCGACAGCCTGAACGGTTCCGGATACCATGTGCGGATTCCATTGGACCTCACGCTGCCTTTCCGGAGGGACAACCTGTTTGTCGATTCGCAGGTACACTATTCCTACGCGGATGAAGTATGCGGCATGGCCAATGACTGGTGCGACTCCACAAAATGGGAAACAGGCATGGTGCCTTTTGCCGGTTCAGTCCGTAAAAGCCGGATGGCTGAACACCAGGAACAGGAGGCCGCTTACGAGAAGGCATTCCGAAGCGGGAAATGCACCTTCGGGGACATGAACTACAAACGCCACCGTGACGTGCGTTATTCCAACGGGTATCCTGCCGGATGCAGGTGTCCCCATTGCGGAACTTTCTGGATTGACTGAGCAAACAGCCGGAATTGCAGCATACATACCTGGATTTTTATGAAATCAGTTTTTTCTTTTTCCATGAGCCTCATGCCATATGGGGCTCTTTTTATACCCGTTATGCCCGGATTGCCCTGCATCTGTTGTCCCCATGTGTCCTTGGTCTCCACATCCATTGCATGGGAAAAGGGAAAGACAGGAATGGAAGACCCAGACATTGGCGACCCGATGAACTACAGGGCAAAGTTGGCAAATGCTTCTTGTCGGACGGCAAGGTCGGGCCTACGGTTTCGGGAAAAATCATCCTCGCCGGAGGCTCCGGTATTTTTCCCGAAAACCTTGCCTTTCCGGAAGCATTCGCCGCCCGGCCCCCGTAGTTCAACGGGCTGCCAAAGCCCGAGTATTCACATTTAAAAAATAAAGATTATGCGACAAGCGATCATCACAAGACAACCGTCACCGGCTCCGATGCGGATGCCCGTGGCAAGAAAACCCAGAGTGCAGGTGCCGGAACCGGCCATGAAGTTCCCGCCAAGAGGAAGCGGACCGGTACATATCTCAACCCTGCTGAACCCGATACTTGAAATCAGCCGGCATCCCGACAGGAACAGGCTGCTGTCGGAACTCTTCAAAGACGCATAGAATCAATGTCTAACCATTTAATACGAAAGATTATGTTTTTTACACAGTTCAACCAACTGATGGCCGGAAGCGTGGACATCACGCTGGTCATCCGCAAATCAGCCACGGGCATGACGGTATCCGTACTGCCCAAGTCAAACGGGCTCAAGGACGAGGCCCAGAACCACATCGTGCCGCTGACCCTGTCCGGGACACCGGAAGAGCTTGACGGCGGTTTCTTCCAGACCATCGCAAGACCCGTACAGAAAGTATCGGGCCTGCTGACCAACATGGCGGAGTTCGAGAAACAGGCGGACAAGGCCGCGAAAGACAGCAAGGCGACCAAGGAAGCGAAGGCGAAAGAGACCAAGGAGGAAAAGGAAAAGCGGGAGAAGTACGAGAAACTGATGAAGAAGGCGGACGAGCTGGCAACGGCGAAAAACCACAAGGAGGCCGTGACCGTGCTCGGACAGGCCAAGGCGTATGCCAACCCCCAGCAGGCGAAGGAAATCGAGGAAAAGATCAAGGCGCAGACCGCGGAGCTCGACAAGGGCAGCCTGTTCGGCATGGAAGCCTTTGAGCAACAGCCGGCTCCACAACCCGCACCGCAGCCGCAACCGCAACCTGTGCCACACTCCCGTCCGTTACAGGGACAGGCGCCGGGGAACATCCCGCCGCAACCGCATCCGGCAAGCCGGGGGCAGCAGCCTGTCAGGCAGCCGATACCGCCGAGACAGCCTGTACAGCAGACGGCTCCTTATCCCGGAGGGCAACAGCCATACCAGGCGCAGCCTTATCCCGGTCAGGGAGGACAATATCCGCAACCGGGCGCATACGGACAGCAACCCGCTCCACAGCCGCTACAGCCGGCTGCCGGCTTAGGCGGAAACATTCCGCAGTACGATGAATATGCGGTGCAGGAGGACGGACAGTTCGCTTACGGACAGGACGAACCGGGCTACAACCCGGAAGAGTATGCGAATTACCCCGATTTCCCGATGGAAATGCTGCATGACGGAAACAGATACCAGAACGCTAACCAACAAATGTAAGATTATGCCACTCGAAGTAAAAGGAATGACACGCTCATTCAAGTTCAAGAAAGGAACGGAGTATGTGACCCTGGCTGATCCGGGCGCGGATTTCACGCCGGACATGGTCATGAGTTATTATTCAAACATGTACCCGGAACTGACGACGGCAACCGTCCACGGGCCGGTCATCAGGGAGGACATTGCGGAATACGAGTTCAAGACCACCATCGGGACAAAAGGATAAGGGATATGGGAAAGGACAACCATAAAAAGAAGAAAAAATGTGTACCATTGGACGAACAGCAGTCGGAACAGCTTTCAATGCTCATCATAGGGCAGACAGAGCGGGGCTTCCGCTACGGGACGGACAGGAAAGAAAGGATTGCGGCTCCAAGCGGGGCCGTAATTCTTTTCTGACCACGCCCGTCAAGGCGAAGGCGATACAGTCGCTGGTCAAGGAATGGGGCGCGGAAGGACAGTATGAGCTTATCACGCAGGAGAACTACGAATTCCTGCGTGATTCTTATATCCGCTATGTGAAACTTCTCGACGGAGAACCGGAACCCATTTCCGGCAAATCCGTCGGAGAACGCATTGTCGCCCTGTACCATGCAGTAAACAGTCTCATCGGAAATGAGACTGGAGTGAATATAGAACAGGATGCCGGGAGGCTCCGCTTCAGGCTCTGGAGATGGCATAAATGGGGGCAATGCACCCTGTACTATTTCCCGGTCAAGTTTATCGAAGGGCTGAATCCGAGGCTGAAGCGCATGGCGGCCACCTTCATGCACGACCTGATGCGGGGGAACGGCATATACACGGTCCTGGACTGCAACGAATTCGATTTTGCGATAGACTGTCTTTCTGAACCGGACGAAGCATCCCCCGAAGACGCGGAAACACGGTGCAGGCTGAGCCGGTCCTACGAAGAAGGCAGAATCCACAGGCTGCTGAGGCAGGTCTGCTGCAAAAGATACTACAAGCACCTGGACCGCGCACTTGACAGGTACGAACCCCAAAACGGCTACGAGGAGGAACTGACCGGCCTGATGAAGGAAGGGCTGCAGTTCCTGCACCCGGAGAAACCGCTCATGAGTTATGCGTATGACCCCTATTTCATGGAGAATCCGGATTTCTATCCCATAAGCCTTGAATCGCAGGTCATGGTCGTCTATGACGAACAGGACCCGGTATCGGAATTCCTTAAGGACTACCTCAACTCATATTATCAGGAAACATACGAGATTGTCCCGATGGAAACTCTTGACCTCTCACCGGACATGGACCGGACATTCTCGATGGACGACGACTATCCGGAAAGGTTCTTCAATTGGGCGGACCGATTTATTTACCATATAACCTGAATATTGTTATGTTAGAGACAAACCAACTTACAAGAGAGATTACCGATGTGCTGGTGCCGCGTGCGGCCCTGATAGCATATTCGGCAGAAGAGATGCCCCATACCGGCAGCAGGAGATATTTCCTCGAATTGAGGGAAATTGACAGCCGGGGAAACATGGCAGAGGGCAAGCCCGTTACGGTCGAGTTCATGAACGAACTGGTGCGGAACTATTCGGAGACGCGCGGCAGTATGCCATACGGCAGACTGCCGTCCAACCTGCTGTATGCGGATTCCCGCAAAGGAAGCGAGAGATACATCTGGTATAATCCCCCCGGAAAACGGAAGATGTACTTTGTCAGCGGCCTCGGGATAGAGAACGCGGAATACCACCTGCCGGGCATAGTCTATAAAGCCAGGGACACACGGCTGGACGTTTATGCCTACAAGGAAGACCGCCCAGGCATGGAGACGGTTCTCTATGAGGCACCGCTTTTCAACGTGACCGGATCAAGCGTGTGCCTCGGTTCCGCACGGATAGAAAAGCCCAAAGACCTGACATACGGCAGGCTGCTCGAATACTGGGAAAAGAAATTCTGGCTGACGGAGTTTTCCCACTTGGGAGGCCGCGGGAACCCGACAAAATCGAATCTCGTGCTGGTGACAAAGGCGGCAAAAGACAAGCCTTTTGATTTGGAAGAATTGAAACCCCTGAACAATCTGAAACTTAAAGACATACTGAAATGAAAAGAGTACACTATATCGACAATTACCTGATAAACCCGCAGCATCCGGTGACGGTAAATGTCATCGGCGCGGGCGGGACAGGCTCGCAGGTGCTGACCTGCCTGGCACGGTTCGACACCGCACTCAGGGGGCTCGGGCATCCCGGACTGTTCGTGACCCTGTATGATCCGGATACCGTGACGGAAGCCAACATCGGACGCCAGCTCTTCAGCCTTTCAGACATAGGCCTGAACAAGGCGCAGTGCCTCGTCACGCGCATGAACAACTTCTTCGGGAACGGCTGGAAGGCGGTGCCGGACATTTATCCGGCCATCCTGAAGGATGCCAGGCGGGACGACATGGCCAATATCACTATCACCTGCACGGACAACATCAAGTCACGGCTTGATCTGTGGGACACGCTGAAAGCCGTGCCGGGCTCGGAATACAGAGGTTACGATACGCCCCTCTATTGGATGGACTTCGGGAATACACAGACTGCCGGGCAGGTCGTGCTGGGAACCGTACCGAAGAAAATCAAGCAACCGGTTTCCAGACTCTATGAAACTGTCGGTTCGCTGAAAGTCATCACACGGTTTGTGAAGTATGCAAGGGTGAAGGAGAATGACTCCGGACCAAGCTGTTCGCTGGCGGAAGCCCTGGAAAAACAGGACCTGTTCATCAATTCCACATTGGCACAGCTCGGCTGCAACATCCTGTGGAAGATGTTCCGCCATGGAATGATCGAGCATCACGGACTCTACCTTAATCTGGAGACGATGAAAGTCAATCCGATACCGGTGTAAAGGTTGAGCTGATATTCAAATATATGGTTCTGGAGCATAATTGGGCAAAAAATAAACTGTCGTGTGGCAATTTTTATCCATAATTTCTGCCGGAAGCTGAAAATTTTCTATACTTTTGTATTTGGATAAATATATAATATGGACAATGACGGTGAAAGAAGGAAAAGCAGGCGGTTATTTTATATATATTTTATAGACGATACTGCTTGTGCAGCCACTCCGGAATGGAGTGACGAGAAAAATTCCATTTGTCCCCATATTCTTCCACAATATGGCATAGCCCCTCGCCGGGATAATCGTCGCCGTTGTCATATCGAAAAACCGTGTAATGCCGTACACTGCCGCAGCCGTAAGATACCACAGTATGGCATCATATAAGAGTATTTTCTTCCCTCTTTGTCATTGCAATGTTCCGGTTATCCATTTCAGTGCGGTTGATAACAAAACCAGTTCCGGTATGAATAAAAGAATGAGGGTAAAAAAGAAAAAGTAACACCTGGTTTGGCTGAACTTGCGTCCTTCATAATGCTGCATGACCGCTTTCCGACGGGAGGGTGGGTATATTTTGCCGAGCAGCCTGTCTTTCATGATGATGGCAACAATCCAGACGATTAAAAGGACGAGTGAAAAGAATTCGAAGATAGAGCGGTCATAGTCATAAAGAAAATGGCCGACGATAGTCAGAATGGGTATGAATATAAAGGACATGGAACAAACCACCAACATTTCATTCCCGTTGGGTTGTTTGATATCGTATGTGTGATAATTCAACCATGTTATTTCTCCCAACCAAAACAAATAGTCGAAGAAATAGTAGTGCCGTGGCTGCTTTAGCTCTTGCTCTTTATGTTCCTGCTTCCTCATAAGGCTCTCTGTCTTTCAGGTTGTTCACTTCGTGAAGAAGAACCCCACAACGCAACATATCAGGATGATGAGCAGCAATACGCCCTTGCATATACGCACCGCCCTCACGCCGAAGGTTTCGCGCACCCAGTTCCAGCCCCATGTGCCACCTTCGTAAGTCCACTTCCATCCGCATATCACCCCGATAAGCCAAAATAGTACGAGACCGCCGGCTATCAGATAGCCGTAGCGGGGATTCTCAGCTATCTTTTCAGAAAATTTATTTATCAGTTCGTCCATTGTTCTATAATTAAATATTTTTCTGTCGCATACTTAGAAAATGAATTGCACCCGTACAATGTCAGTAGAACCATAATGTTCACTAAAATGTTTCATTCCGCAAAAAAATCTCTTATAGCGTTCCGCCCTGTTCAGCCGGTTTGCTATTCGTTATCGTTGTTTTCTCATTTCCGGGTGGATTCAATGTTACCGGAAATTTGACTCCCATTCCCTTCAATCGTTCTATGATTGCTCGGGCATGAGCTATATATTCTGGAGTGCCCAAGTTCTTATTGACTATTTTTTGCACCATGTACGCTAAACTATTCCCCTTTTTACCGATATATAGTGGATCTGCTCCATAATCCCATAATAAATCCACCAAGTCTAACCTTCTACTTAATACGGCATATTGCATAGGCGTATAATCTCCAAATACCAGATTGATATTCGCTCCATTTTCTATTAGATAACGGACTTTCTTTTGATCTTTCCCCGAATTCATTATGCAAGACACTAAAGGAGGAGAAACGATTGTGTCATTTACATTTGCCCCTTTTTCAACCAATAATTTTATATACTTTATAGAGTACCAATGATTTCTGCATACGCAAACTAAAGGAGTTAATTTCTCAATACTTCCATCAGGGTGCTTTACTACAGATAATTGATTGGGATCTGCACCAAGCTCCAATAGAACTTTCGTCATATCGTATTTCTCTATGTAAATTGAATATAAAAGATATGTAAAACCCGATGTTCCAGGTCTATTTATATCAACCTTGCCTGTATTAATATATTCTCTGACAAGTTTTTTGTTTCCATAATAGATGGCATTCGCCATAATCATTTCCGAGTAGTCAGTACGGCTAAAATATGTTTCTGGCTTAAATTTATCTACTTTCATGTTGCAGCAATTGAAAATGGTTAGTAAAAATATGCTTACTGTTAGATACAAAAACTTATTCATATTCTGTATAAACTTTTACATCAGGAGTGTTTTTTTGTTCTGCCATAAGAGCCTCTTTTAATTTGGATTCCATTAATGAATGCCCGGAAAGCAAAGAGCAATCCGTTTCAAGTCCAATTCTTTGTCCTGCCACCTGTGGCAAGCTATTAGTCAAAAAAATTCCGCTTCCTAAAAAAGAAAGGAACCCACATTTGGATGATGCTAATAAAGCCATCAATATACTTCGGTGATTCTGCGCAATATTCAGCGGATCTTTATCTGAGTAATATGCTTGTACATGTTGAGCATTCTCTGCGTTAACTTCTTGGTCTTGAAAAGTCTGATTATGAACTCCAGCGGCATTAAATGTATATGTATCTGCACCTGTTGCCGCGCCTCCAATAGTCGCTAATCCTCCACCTAAGGAATGCCCTGTAATTATGAGCTTTTTATTCTTTCCCTTTTCATTATCTTCTTCAATCTTTGAATATATTGTGTTTGATAAAGATACTGCGTTAGCATATTGACCGTCTTTCTTATCATCCAATCCAAAAGCCTGCTTCCCATCTGTAACAGCATCCTTATGATTAAAATTCCCTTCATCATCTTTTAGCTCTGTTCCGGCAAAGGCTAAAATATAAATATCTCCATTTTTGAATAGCTTAGCCTTAAAGCCATTTTGAGGGTTGATTAGAACGGCTGCTATTTCATCACCAAATTCTTTTTCCAAATCTTTAATTTCAGTCCAGCCATTAGGGATTTCTGCATTGTCTTTATATCTTGGAGAGTCCTCATTATCTACATTATATGCACAATTTGACAAAGCGAGAGCATCCAAAACTATCTCAATTTGGGGTAAGATGATAGATACCATACCACCCAAAAGACAATTCAATTTTGCATCAGGCATCAATGCTTTTTGATTCTGTAGTAGAACAGTGTCTTTTACTATTGTCCACCTATTCGGTTTCGTTAGACAAGCGCAGATACATGGCATCAACGATAGCAATTTCCCACTAATTGAACCTACAAGTGCTCCTGAACCTATAGCTGCTACAATTCCACCAATAGCAGTCCCTCCGGTAATAACAGTTCCAGCCGCTACAACAGATCCGACAATCGCTCCAACAAGTGCCCCGGCTGTAACCATTTTCAAACAATAAAAATTCCCATCCATGCGGTCGTTCATAGTTGCCACAAGTTTACCATGTGCATATATTGTACTTTGGCTGTTTACCTGTATGCGCTGCATACAAGTTCCCTCTGAGCAAATCAGCCAATTCCCATCAATCAAAAATTTACGTGCCATATTTTTAGTTAACTATGAGATTAGTGAATGTGATTTTCTTTTTGTGTATCAGGTTCTCACAAGATTGTTCCTGCATCTGAACCTCTATATGTTGAAGAATACGGTCAGTATTGAATTCATAAACAGCCTCAATATCGAAGTTATAATTAAAACGACATTGTGTCAAAAGTCTTATCTGTTTGTCATATTTTTCCATCATCGAGGTTCTATGCTGAACATAACCTTGCCCTTGCAGACATTGTTTCGCCCCACCTGATATGGCACGCTTCATATCAACATCAATCATTGATCCCTCGTTCAGAACGGATGGGAGTTCTACTCTAAATTTATCCTCTTTTCTAAATCGCATAAGAAAAATCTGATGCAATAGAGATTGTTTAATAGATTCAATGAAATTGTAGTAAGTGATACTCAATTTCTCAATCATTTTTCTTCCCTGTTTTACATCTCCGTATTCAGAAACAAGCGCATTCTTTATTTCAGTCCACTTATCCTCAATCTCTTGATTGTTTACAATGGAAATAATCTTTCCCATTTTATCCAGACGAAGATGTATATGTTGTGATATGGGATTGAGTTGTTGTAACAATTTATATGTTGGATATACCTCCGGTGCATTACTCTGTGGATATTCAATAATATCAATTTCTATATTATGAATCAGACTCTTATCAATGTAACTGCATACTCGCCATTTTTGGCATGTCTTCTCATCATAAATACACTGATGATTTATTTCCATAATACTTGCTATCTCTATGAGATAGTCAAAATAGCTTTTATCAGTCATTGTGTATTTATAAGTTTAGTGAAACATGGATTCAGATATTTCTTTCATATCAGAGAGAAAAGGTAGAACGATACAATGCTCTTTCTGATTAAAGCGGCGATTATACTTTAATAACTTATATTTATACCCATCGATTTCAAATATTAATTCAAATGTCATGGCTTGTTGATTTACGTTAAACTTCTAATTTTACACTCGCACATTGTCGTCTGTAAATTGGCATTAGAAAACATTTCTACTTATCCAAACATTATAGTAAGACATGTTTTCCAATCTTACCATGACGTTTTATTGTAGGAAGAGGAGGAGAAAAATAAAACATCGGACTTGACTAATCGCAAAATTATAAGATTACTTTGTAAAAAGCAACTAAATACGCATTTAATTGTATATCTGGTTGCTATTTTTTTTGCAGATAAAAATAAAAGATAACCTTTGCATCAACAAATCTCGCTCGCTTCCCGTAAGATTAGCGTACCTAGTGGGACATTTTTATTCATTGGAGTTAGAGATACACATCAAACCATAACCACAGAGCAGCAAATTGATATTCACAAAGAGAGAGGTTTGTTTATTGATGATGTTGAGCAAACTGTTAAGGTGCTTGACACCATCGGCTATTTTCACCTTGCAGGTTATTGGCGAAATTTTGAAGCTGACCACGCTACGCACCAGTTTAGGGATGACTGTCGCTTTGCTGATATTATAACCCTTTATTCCTTTGACAAATAACTCCGGGCTTTACTCTTTACTGCCATCCAAACGATTGAAGTTGCAGTTCATACAAAAATAATCAAGCACTTTGCATTTGAATTTGACGCATTTTGGTTTATGGAAGAAAACCATGCCACCAATGAAACGCGTTTCGCAACTAATTTAGTTGCCATTCGTAAAGAAGTGGAACGCTCTCACGATGATTTTATTACCGAACATTTCCACAAATATAACGAACCTGATCTACTACCTGTATGGAAAACACTGGAGGTTATCTCAATGGGAACATTATCTAAACTCTATTCTAATTTTTCGGATGCTACTGCAAAACACGCTGTAACAAGAGAGTTTGGCTTAAATCATCATAATTTTTTTGAGAAGCTGGTTAGAGTGCCTTGTCGTGTTTCGCAATTGTTGCGCCCACCATTCAAGACTGTCCAACCGTGTTTTTCCTGTTAAACCTAAGATGCTGGAGCGTATGCCAAATACATGGATTGCCAATTTCTCATTCCAAGAACAAACGTTTTATCCACAATTATGCTGTGTTGTGTATTGACTCAACTCCATTACTCCAGAAAATACATTCATTGCCGACTTCAAGCAACTTTTGATAAAACATCCATCTGTGCAAACTCGTTTGTTGGGCTTCCCTCGTAATTGGGAACAAGAACCTCTATGGAGATAGTGAATATCTATCTACAAGAAGTAATTCCCCAAAGACTATAAACGATGAACAATATCGGATAAAATATGATAGTTTTGTATTGGCTTGGACAATGCCCCCCAAAAAAATAGAAGTGGATATGGGAAACAAATAGCATCGAGAAATGAACGCATGTTGTGACACTCTATACGAGTTAAGAATCAATAAAAATGTTAAATCTTCACCCTTTAGAATGTACCCTTAAAGGCTACGACCATATTTCCGACTTATTACTTTCAAACTATTGAGTAATAACTAATTGCAAATACACGTCTTGTATTCTTCCGCTGCATGATATGGAATCCTTATTTGTTCTGAATAATTTTCCATAACATTAAAGACTTGCTCTGTTAAACTTTTATTCAAACGAAATATGTCAAGTAGTGCATTTGCATCAAAGACAAACAAACAATTTTCAAATTTCAACAACAAGTCTTCTTTGTGAATACGGTAATATCCTCGAAATTTTGTTTTCTTAAAAATTATAGTTTACTTGCCGTTACAGAGTCATAAGTTGTCGCTAATGAGCTAACTTTAATTTCATCACATTGTTTATCAAAATGAGTCAATAGCATTTCTACAAATCTACCATGATAGATGGCGTAATCAACAACAGAAAGATTTCGATCATTTCTACATAATATACCAAAAACAACTCTGTTTTTTTCTATAGATGGGCGAATCCATGCATTAAAACGCCATTGGTCCGTATCATGTGTAAAATCTCCATCTTTATCATACATCCATGTGGTAATCTTTTTGTCATCTATATACTCTTTAATCTCCCTCACAAGTCTAGAAGGAGTTTCTGTTTGAACGAATATTGCCATAATATATTTTTATTTACATTGATTATTATTTTCAATAAATATATAAAACTTCTACAAAACAACTTACATCTAA
>ERZ779889.2553-NODE-2553-length-14810-cov-4.178922_pt1 | contig 14810 bp, 15 predicted proteins | sample MGYA00511030_ERZ779889 | MGnify/ENA primary metagenome ERZ779889 (study PRJEB29588, sample SAMEA2160616) | human gut metagenome | biome: human gut; feature: human-associated habitat; material: faeces | place: Denmark | collected 2008/2010 ...
CCAGCCTTTTTCCTCTCCCCCCGCCGGAAGGGCCTCTCCCCCACCCGCACCATCGCCATCAGCGCCCGCAACCGCCTCGGCCTGCCCGAAATCACCGCAGCCCTCGCCGCCACCGCCGCAGCCCACACAACCGACACCTCCGCCACCCTCGTCACCAACCTCCGCCACTACCAGGCCCTCCAGAAAGCCCTGGAAGCCCTCACCAGCGCCCGCGAAGCCCTCCTCGCCGGAGTCTCCACAGAATTCGTAACACAGGACATACGCGAGGCCCTGCACCATATCGGGGAGATTTGCGGGGAGGTTACTTCGGAGGAGGTGCTGGGGACTGTGTTTTCGCGGTTTTGCATCGGGAAATAAGTGGGTATTTTTAACGATTGACAAGTAGTGGAAATTAGGGATAATTTATTAATTTCCAAATAATTTTATTCTAGAGATTATTGAATTATCTTTTGTTTTCTATCGTTTTTTATACTATTTTTGAACCACATTTGAACCAAGTGTGGTTCAAGTGATGTTATGTTACCGATGTTTAGTTTTGACTTTACATTAATTTACAAATTTTAACATTATTTTACGAATTTTTTGTGCTAAATGCTGGAGATGTTTATGGAGTCAATGGTCTATACCAAGATATGCCAATATTGCGGTGCAGTGTTTAAATCCGGTTCTTCCAGGGAAAAGTATTGCTCCAGTCGTTGTATGAAAAGAGCAGCTAAAGAGAGAGAACGAACGGAACGGGTTATGGTGCAACAGAAGGAAGTTGCAGAGGTAAGAAAGAAAAATCTGGTGTCACAAGAGTACTTGAGCATAACTGACATGGCTACTTTGGTAGGCGTGTCGCGGCCTACGGTCTATAAGATGATTGCGGACGGAAGGCTGGAGGCTGTCCGGTTCAGCAACCGTATTGTGCGGGTTAAAGTTTCAAGTATTCTTTCCTCTTCCGGTTTGGGGAGCGCTGTCTTGCAGCGGAAGCCAGTCGATGTTGTACCATCGAACTGTGAACTTATCAGCAAGGTGGATGTTCTTGCCAAGTACGGTATTTCCGAAACGGGACTCTACAAAAGGATGAAAGCAGAGAAAGTCAAGTCCGTTCTTGTAAACGGTAAGGCATATTTTCCTCTTAACAAGGTGAAGAAGATATACGAAAACAAAAAGATAGACAGTATAAAAGACTGGTATACTGTTGATGTACTGCAGTCTATCACCGGCTTGGCCGCAAACACCATTTATGATTTCTGCAAGGATCATTGCATACCGCGCAAAAGGCAGGGAAAGATAGTCTTGATTTCAAAAGATGATTGGGATAAGGCCAGAGGAACCAACGCGGAACTCATGACAGAAAATTATACAATTGCGGAGATTATGGAGAAGTACCATCTGTCACGCGGTTATGTGTATGGCAAGATCGCGCAATTCAAGATAAGCAAGATGAAGGTAGGAAACTTTGTCTATGTAAACCGGAAGGAAGTTGATGCACATTTTAAGAAATAATGCTATGAAGTGCGTTAAGGTATCATTGAGAAAAAGGGAGTTACCGTCAGGGAAGATTACATTGTATCTGGACTACTACCCTCCTATCCGGGATGTCAGTACCAACAAATGTCACAGGCATGAATATCTCGGGATATATTTGCTTAAATCTCCAAAGACAAGGGCAGAAAAGGCAGTAAATACAGAAAAACTACTGCAGGCCGAGGCGATACGTGCGGAAAGGGAGTTGTCGATATTACGGGGCAAGTTGGATTTTCTTGACAGGAGCAAATTGAAGATGGATTTTCTTGCATATTTCCGCAATCAGCTGGACAGCCATGATCAAAAGTGGACAAAAGTGTATGATCACTTCTATAATTATGTCGGCGGTCATTGTATGGTAGGAGACCTCAATGCAGGGATGTGCTCAGGCTTCAGGGAATATCTTCTTGGAGCAAGACAGCTTGCCCATCCTGAAAGGACACTTTCAAGGAATTCCGCGGCAGGATATTGGTCCACATTCAGAGGACTTCTCGCAATTGCTTACAAAGAGAAGATATTGGGAGAGAATATCAATGACTATCTTGACCGCATAGATACTGTTGAGACAAGGCGCGAATATCTTACGCTTGAAGAACTTAGACGGCTCGCAGAGACACCCTGCGATATTCCTGTACTGAAGAACGCATCTCTGTTCAGTTGCCTGACGGGGCTCAGGGCAAGTGATGTGCTTGCGCTGGAATGGAAGAATATTGTCAAGAATGCCGATGGTGCCTGGTGTATGCGCTTACGTACTGAGAAAACGGATACTGAAGCTACGTTGCCTCTTTCTGATGAGGCTCTCTCGTTTTGCGGGGAATTCAGTAGCGGACTTGTTTTCAAGGGATTGAAAAAACATCATATGCAGAAGCCGCTGGAGAAATGGATCAAGGCCGCAGGCATAGACAAGCATATAACTTTCCACTGCTTCAGACACACTTTCGCTACGCTACAGGTTGCGCAGGGTACGGACATCTATACTGTGCAACACCTTCTGACACATAAGAATGTCGGTACAACGCAGATATATGCCGACATTGTGGACGAGAAAATGAGGGCTGCCAGCGAGCGGATAAGAATTAAAGATGACTAAATCGGCAAAATCAGATAAAATCATATTGTACTACAATTGTAGTATAGGAATAACCTCTTGATTTACCTATTGTTTTGTAGCTCCGATTCACGAATGTGGGTCGGGGCTTTCTCTTTCAGGAGGTCCGTCGGAGAGAGCAGCATCATATTCACAAAGGCGGAACCTCGCAAGAAAAGATATGGATAAAGCCATTACTTTCGAGACTTTGCCAGAGGCAATGTCTTATCTAATCGGGAGGGTTGAGAAACTTGAAGATGTGATCACGACCCACATTCAGAACACACCGCAGCAGAGTGAGGACAGGTGGATGAACACCAAGGAACTGCGGGAGTATCTTCCGGATCATCCGGCGGAGTGTACTGTTTACAGTTGGGTGGCTGCAAGGTGCATTCCTTATCACAAGACCGGGAAAAAACTCCAGTTCCGGAAGTCGGAAATCGATGCCTGGATAATGAGCAGCAGAAGAAAGACCGAGCAGGAGATGCAGGAAGAGGCCGTAAGGTTTGTAAATGAGAGGAGGACCAGAAAATGAGTGAACCGCGCAGACTAAGGGATATTATGGAGGAGTATATCCTCAACTCCGACGATGATTTTGCCGTCGGCTTACGCAAACTGCTCAGGGAGCGCAAAAGCGATCTGTTTGGTCTGAACGAGAAGGATAAGCAAGACAAGAAAGGCAGGAAAGATGATAAGTAGGAAGAATATTCTGAGGAAAACAATGTACGGAGCGGGAATATATGCGTATATCCTCAAGGCTTATTATCCGGGTGAAACCGTTATGCACATAACTGGGAGGGATTGCGGTGTCTGCCGCAATCCTTTTGCTGGAGATGCATTGACTCTGCATATATGGATCGAGAAACTGCACCCTGAACTGGAGGTTTCAGAAGAACTCGCCTGTCATTCTGACTCGTCAGGAACCATTCCGGACGGATGTTGCTTTGATTTTGCACAAATGCATTATAGCCTTGCCGGTCAGGAACTTCTTAACGCGATTAATAAGGATATGTTTCTGCATCTTGAAGAAGGATATTGTGCCTATCAGCCCAAGATAACCAACTGGAGTGTCGGAAACGCCAGTACTGACTGCATCAGGTTCTCTTTTTTCAAGGCTCCTGTCACCAATGCCAGGCCGTTCAAGGATATTACTATCAGGGATGCTTATAACTATATCACGGGAAATTTTGCGAAAAAACGTACAGAGGAATTGCGTTTTATAGCAAAGACAGATCCTAAGCGTGCCAAATGGTTTAAGGCTGCAAGGTTTGACTACTGCTGTTTTTCAGGAACTTTCAGAAGCAGATCAAATTCTGCTCTAATAGAGCACAGCGGTTATCTGTGCATCGACTTCGACCACGTATCCAATTTGGAAGAACTGTTCAGAGCTCTGCTTGATGACGAGTATTTCGATACGCAGTTGCTTTTCAGGTCTCCTTCCGGAGATGGTTTGAAATGGGTTATCCCCATAAATGTTGCGGAAATGCCACACGGCGATTATTTCAGAGCCGTGGAGTCATATATCCGTGCGACATATTCTATAAACATCGATGCAAGTGGCAAGGATATTTCGAGGGCGTGTTTCCTCCCCTATGATCCGTTTGCGTTCATTAACACTAAATTTTTGGAATAGATGGGTAAAAAGTTTGATACTGCGTACTGGCTTCAAAAATCCAAAGAGGGTCAAACAGCCGATAAACAGGAGAGAAAGCCAGTCTGCGTACCAGCAGATTCTGATATTGAAACGGTGACACAGAGGATAGAGGCGGCAAATGTTGATATAACCGACGGATATAAGAATTGGCTGGAAATCGGGTTTGCGCTTTCCTCTGAAATGGGTGAAGGCGGCAGGGATTATTTCCATAGGGTAAGCAGGTTCAATGCAGAGTATTCAGAGGTAGAGACGAACAGACAGTATGACCATTGTCTGAAATCCTCAGGCAGCGGAATTACAATAAAGAGTTTTTTCAAGAGGGCGAAGGACTGCGGCATAAGTATAACGACTTCCTCAAATTCCTCAGTTTCCTCATCTTCATCACGGAGAGGAAATGAGGATGGGAAAGGTCATTTGTCAACTCTCCAGATTGAGGATAATGAGGAAAGTGAGGACGATGAGGAATTGCTGCCCGCTTTTTCGTACTCTGTGGCGGACAGGCTGCCAGGGTTTTTGAAAAAGATTGTTGATCAGTCTTTTTCAGAGCAGGATGCGGATATTCTGCTTCTTGGTGCTATGACCTGTATCTCCGCTTGTCTTTCCAATGTGAGCGGAGTGTATGACAAACGGACAGTGTACCCGAATCTATTTCTGTTTGTGACCGCCAGGGCTTCTTCCGGCAAAGGAAGGCTCGGACTGTGCAGGAACCTTGTTGATCCTGTTCATCAGCAGTTGAGGCATATAAATGAGGCGGAGCGTGACGAGTACAAGCAGCGTATGCAGAGTTATAATGTCGCAAACAAAAAGGAAAAGGCGAATATGGAAAAACCTGAGGAGCCTCCGCTGCGTGTTCTGATCATTCCTGCGAATGCGTCCGCAACTGCTGTTTATCAGGTGCTGAACGATAATGACGGCAAGGGCCTGATGTTCGAGAGTGAGGGTGACACTCTTGCAAATACTCTGTCATCAGATTATGGAAACTATTCAGACGGATTCCGTAAGGCTTTCCATCACGAGACAATTTCGTATGTCAGGCGCAAGGATCGGGAATATGTGGAACTTCGTAATCCACGGCTTTCTGTATTGCTTACCGGCACTCCCAAACAGATATTAAACTTGATTTCGGATGCCGAGAACGGTCTTTTTAGCCGGTTCATTTTCTATTATCTGCGTATGCAGCTGGTGTGGAAGGATGTGTTTGCTGAATGTTCCGACGGAACGGCGGATGATGTGTTTCAGAGACTGGGAAAGGAATTCTTTGATTTCTATATCTTGATAAGGGATTTTGGGAATATTCATATACGGCTGACTCCTGAACAGGGGCAGGCATTCAATTCTTTCTTCGATGCAGTGCAGCGCGATTATATCGGAAAATACGGGGATGACATCATTGCATCTGTTAGAAGACTTGGACTGACGGCTTTCAGAATTATGATGATTTTGTCTGTCCTCCGGATTATGGATGACGGGGAAATGACAGAAAACCGGATTTGCACGGAAGATGACTTCAATGCGACAATGGAAATAGTCAAGGTGTTGCTGGAGCATACTGCAAAGGTGTTCAAGGAATTGCCTCCGTCAGGGACCGGCCTGTCATTACAAAATGCCAGAAGTGCGAGACAGGATCTGTTCTATGCCCGTCTTGCAACCGATTTCTGCAGGCAGGACTATCTGGAGACGGCAAAGGCACTTGATATTTCCGATGCGACTGCGGAACGGTACATAAAGAAACTCTGCGAGACAGGTCTGCTGGAGAGGATGGCTCCCGGCAAGTTTCATAAAACAGGCAAATGAAATTGCTTCTGATGACGGTCTTGGAAATGAATGACCTCCCTGCTGGGCATTGGCAAGGAGGTCATTTGTTCAATGTCAGTCAAAATCTGATAAAGTTGTAGGAGATGCCGATTCCGATGTATGGGTGAAACTCCGGTCTTGGTGCCGCTGTCATTCCGTAGCCCACTTGGATGCCTATGCCCCATCGCCTGAGCTTTGAAGTTGCCGGGATCGGGATGGTGCTGGTTATCCGGACGGATTGGGTGTGGATTCTGAGGCTGTCGAGGCTCGGGCGGTAGCCGCTTACCCATGCGTCGTATTCCGGTGCGCTGTAGTGCTTCTGCTCTACGGGAAGATGTACATATACGGTGTCAGTGAGGCGGACGGTGTCGCCCGGCACTGGCAGTGCCGTGCTGATAAGGATGGTGTCTATGGTCCTTGCGCCGGCTTCAACAGGGCGGTCAATCAATACGGTGTCGCGGATGAGGACGGTGTCGGTCCTCATCGTGATTTCCGGTATGCTGAAGTCCGAGCAGGAGCGGCGTTCTGAGACAAGGGCCACGGACAAGGCCAGTACTGTGATGGCAAGTGCCGCAATCAGGATTGTCGTGACGGTCGCTTTCATAGTGTATCAGGATAATGTTCTTTATATGAGCTGTCGTACAGTATCTGTCCTCTCTGCGGGCCGTCCGGCTTGTGGGAGATGTGGACGAATGTGGAGTAGAGTATCATCTGGTCGAAAGGCAGACGGTTTCTTATCACCGTCTGGGCCAGAAGGAGCGGGTCCGCTGCGGCTATATCGGCGGCCTCGCCTTTTGTGTGCTGGGAGTTCCTTGCTCCTCTCAAGAGCGTGTTCAGGGCGGAGCTGCGGTAGCCGCTGTTGATGTGCAGCGGCACTCGCATGGCATCACGCAGAGGCTGGAGGACATTCCCGACAAGAAGCCTTACCGCCCTCCGGATGAGGTCATCCGGAATGGTGTTGTCTATTCCATGCAGGGAGGCAGTGTCGCTGCGCTCGAACTCCGAATAGGTAAAGTTCCGGGATATCTTGTCATTCTTCATGGCTCTGCTGTATCTGGTTGTCGAATGTTCCGAAAGGAGGCCTGCGGGATGTGCAGCCTATGCAGTCGCAGCGCATTATCCTGCTTACGGCGCAGTCGGTGTTCACCTGGTCGAGACTGTTGCGCAGTTCGGAGTTGTCGTCGTAAAGCCTCTCGATCTTGGCGGTGGCGGCTTCGTACTTGTCGCTGAGCAGGGCGAAGTCCCGCTCTTTCTGTGCGATGATCTGCTGCCATTTCTCATCCATTTTCCTGGTGTTCTGGAGCTGAGCCGCTGTTTTCTTCTCCGTTATCAGAAACAGGGCTATCAGGCCGCCAGTGCCGGTGAGCGAGGCTATGAGCTGTATTATGAGGTCTATGGTCATGGCTTTGTGTTGTTAAAACATCTCCCGTCCCTGCCTGTGGAGCGGGGACGGGAGATGCAGGTTTAAGTTCAGGTCAGTGATCGCGCTCAGGCTATACTCCGGCGTCAGGCTCTGCGGCGGCGGTGAGCTGTGCGAGGGCCATCTGCTCGCCGGAGACCTCGCCGGTGGTGGTGTCAACGAAGAACCACTTCATGAAGACTTTCGGCGCGGCGTCGTTTGGAGCTCCGTGGCGTGTGTCATACTCTGCCTTGAGGTCGTACTCGTCGCTGACCGGGTCCTTCGGGGTGCCGATGCCGACGGCCTTGGAGTAGGCGCGGGTGACGCCGTTGGACTGGGGAGCGCTGGCCATGATGACGAGCTTCAGGTCTGCCATGTTCTCCGTGGGCTCGGAGTCGAGGGTGAAGGTGAACGCGTCTGCGGTGAGGGAGATGGCGGCTCCCGAGGGGGCCTCCACCCCGCGGAGCGTGGGCGGGGCCGTCAGGGCGTCGCCTCCGCAATAGACTATCCAGTAGTTGAGCCTCATGTAGAGGTTGCTGCCGGTGATCTTGGAGGAGGTGCCGAGGACGGAGCGGCCGGCCTGGGAGAGGGCGAGGCTGTTCCATGCGAGGATCTGCTCGTTGGTGAGGGACTTCCAGCCCTGGGAGAGCTGTTTGAATACGGACTTGACGGCGGCCTGCGCTGCGGTGCGCGTGCCTCCGCCGTAGCCCCTGTTGCGGATGTACTTGCGCCCCATGGTCTTGGCGGCGGTGACTCCCTTGGCGGAGCCGGACATCTCCTCGAATGCGATGGAAGGAATGTACTTCATAGCTGTGGGTTTTAGGGTTTATTGCTGATGCAAAGATAAGAATAATTTGCTATTAAAATATATTATTTCAATAAATTATATTGCTTTATATAAATTATTTCTTTATATCAATTGATGGACTGTGAGTATTTGTGCCTGCCGTCAATGGGGCATTGCCGTCACGCACTAGTACGAGGGAGACGAAAGGGCTGTCTGCGGAGCTGTAGCCGGTGTTGCGGGTGGCGTAAGGAATGAGCATCCTGCCGTCCCGTATGCTTGCGTAATGCACTCCTCCGAGTTCCTGATGGAACTGGTTGCTGACTCCTATTACTGGAAGTTCCTCGCATACGGCATCGGCGGGGAATCCGTCTATGACTATCTCTATGTCTTCTTTTACAGAGCTGATGCTGTAAGGCAGGATAAGATTGAGGGATACCCAGTCCGGGGTTACGACGCATGCGCTGGTGAACAGTGCCGTTGACATCTCCGGGACGGTGGATATGTTGAGCCGTGTCCTTTCGGAGAGGACGGTGCTCTTTCCGGTGTTCAGGGTTGAGTACATGGCGTAGATATAGATTGTGACCGGGCCGTAGCCGTCGAAGTCGGTGAGTTTCTCGATGCAAAGGGTGTTGCGGTCCCTGATGCGGCTGCGCAGGACGGTGGCGAAGTGGTAACGGGACGGGGTGTCGTCCCACTGGTATGTCCTCTCATCTTTGTAGACGGCGAACACGCCCGCATCGGTGCTTTTGGACAGGGACAGGGCGGGGACTTTTATCTCGAGTTCCGATGCCGCAAGGTAGGCTTCATTTGTCGGGTCATACTGGAAGCGGGCGTTGAGAACCGCATAGCGGTCGGTCTGGAAGTCCCTGAAGGTGATTCCGGGTGCTCCGAAGTTGTTGGATATGGATTTGAACATGACGGTGTTTTTAGGTTGAATCAGATTGTGTCAGGTGTATGTTTGGGTATTGGCAGACATTTGGTATCAGGTCAGCGGTCACATCAGCAGGCCTCCGCCGACGATGTCCGAGGACTTGGAATAGAATCCTCCCCTGTGGGCGAACTGGATGCTGTTCTCATTGCTTCTGCGGATGATGTTCATCAGGAACAGCTGCGGTGCCCTGGTCTCCTTCCCCCTTACGAGGATGTATGAGGACAGGCTGTCGCTCTCATACGGTATGTCCGTGTCCGGGCTAAAATAGGCATAGGATGCGGCTATTCCGTCGTAGCCTACAAGAGTGCCTGCGGCGGAGACCAGCGGGAAACCGGAGGTGAACTCGATGTCCAGACCGGAGACGGAGTTGCGCTCGTTGTCCACGAGCTCGCCGTCGGTTATCCTCGTGCGGGGCTCGTACTCTTGGCCGTGGATGGACTCCGACTCCACCGCCGGATAGCATACTCTGGTTACCTCGGAGACATAGCCGGAGAGCTCGTCTATCCAGTACATCTCGATGAAGTACTTGTGTCCGACAGTGACGGGTATGCCGAACCGCTCGGTGTATATCTCCGTGAGGTCGATGTCTCCCCAGTCGGTGGTGCGGAATGTGCCGGTGATGACCGTCCTGCCCCATGCCTTGGTGACCGCCGCGCTGTCGGTCGCCGCCATCTTCACCACAAGGCGGCTTTCCGGTGAGTCCAGGTCTTTCAGTCCGGTGATGAGCAGCCTTCCCGGGGTGATCCAGATGTCGTCGAAGGCCACGTATGACGAGCCGTGGACGGTATCCGGGGCATCTTTGGTCAGCGGTACCCCGAGGAGGGCGCGGTTGGAGTTCAGGCAGACGAACAGGTTGTGGCCGGTCAGCGGCGTTCCGTCCCCGGTCAGGGACTTCTCCCTGTGGGCTGCGGCAAGGGTGTCCCACACCCTGCGCTGGCTGTCGGTGAGTGTGCGGTACTGCTTGGAGATGAAGGAGAAGCTGGCCCTGCGGAATGACTGCCCCGGGGTCTTGACGCGCGGATGCTGCGCCCTGCCGCTGAGGACAGTACGGCCCCGCACCTGGCGGGCCGTCACCTCCGAGGCCGTGCCCCGGAATCCGCTGAACGCGATGGATGGAAGTGCTTTCATGGTGTCGTTAAGTTTAGGTGTTCAAAGATAGTTATAATTAGTCAATATATTGTTATAAAATAGATTACGATATAATATTTGAAGTGATTGTTTATGCAATATCGATCGCTGTGGATAACTTTTGATACTGGCTCCGGTAGCCGGTGAGCCTGTCGATGAGCATATAGCGGATGTGGAGAGAATATCGGTCGGCACAGATGCCGGAGAATATACGGTAGTCCGGAATGGCAAGGAATATAATCCGGGAGTTGACGGTATTATCCGAATTGCTGGCATCGCAGGCCGCCGCAGATGCCGGACCGACATCCGCATCTGTCTCGTTTTCCGTTTCTTCCGCCAATATGTTCCGCATCTTTCCTGGGTTGCAGCCTTTACCGGCTTCCGTCAGCTGGACTTTGCAGAGCAGGGCGTACCGTTCCGGCTCCCTCTCCTGCGGCATTGACAGGCGGAGCAGGATTCTCAGGCCTGAGCTGTTGGCGACATACGCACTGACGAACTCAGCCGCGAAAGCGGGAAACGGACGGTACTCCACCGGCGGCGGGATATGCTCGTCCCCGAGGGTAACGAAACCGTGATAGGCCGACACGAAGAGGTTGTGTCCGGAAATGTGGCCTCCGGAGGTGAAGGGTGGTCTGTGAGGCGGCACATTCCGGGCTATATCATGCCACCTCTCTTTCTCGGTGTCCGGGATTGTGCGCCATGCGGCGAGAGCCCTCCTGTGGTCATCGAGGGCGGCGGACTGCCTCGGAGTCGCGGCGAATGAAAGCGTAGACTTTGACCGCCAGCGGCATCTGCCGTCACGGTGGTAGAAGGTGATGCTTCCGGCGGAGCCGTAGCAGTCTGAGATGAGGATGATGGGGTTGTATGCGGGCATAGGGGCTTGATGTTTAATTGCTGTTCACTATTAGCGAGCGTGCCCACTGCCCGGGTTGGCAGGCGTATTGAGGAGGGATGCCTCTTTTACAAATCTTGACCTCGGAGGGAGATTGGAGGAGTCATGTCCTGCGGCAAAGTTAAGCAAAATACCCCCACTGACACATTCCGGAAAAAGAGAAGAAGAAAAACCGCAAAAAAGAAGAAAAGAAAAAGGACTGCCCCACCAGCCTGGCGGAGCGGTCTGTCAAGGTTTTGCCTGAGAAAATTATGCCCGCAGGGCGTCATTTTCGACGGTCAAACGGCGCAGCCGCCTGACCTTGACGGGCCGTCGGAGACAGGCTACCTTTGCGGGAGTTTTTGTTTTTGACGACATTACACGTTAAACACTGGACACTGATTGAAACTCAATACAACAAACATATAAGAAAACCTCACCTTAAGGTGAGGTAAAAGAGATTATTTTCTCTTTTTTAATCACTCTTTGAGCTGAGTATGCACAGTCTCAAAGATGTGAGACAGAGCTCAGCTACAAAAAGCAGAAAATAGAATATTAAATATATTCATAATTTCCTCCTTTTTTAGAGATTTATAGTCTCCGTTATGAGGAGAGCATCTGTTTAGAACCATGTATTCTTTTTAAAGAAAACAGTTCTCATGTGCAAAGGTATACATTTTTAAGAATCTAAAAAGACTCTATAAGACTCCATTTGTGGAGGGAAACAATCCTCTCCGTAATTTTGTCATTGTGATGTCAGGCTAATCATCACACTCTACTATAGTTGTGCCAATAAGAAATTTCGTATATTGTTCTTCAAAAGAGGCAATTCTACTAAAACTCTGTGGTTCTTTGATTCTATCCAGTATAGATAATTTTACTAATCTTTTCCTTCCGGCAGTGTCTGTAAGACACATAATCCAATAATAGCCATTTTGTGATTTAGAGAGGCTCAGACTTGTGCATGAATCTAATGGTAATTGATTTTGATTTGATTGATAAACATTATAAGTTGAAGTATCGGTTTTACCCTTGTACTTATTTTCCAAACATTTATTAACACTTTCCACAATATTATTATCGATGTTATCAATACATATAGATTGAGCATATTCGGATTTGACATATAGGTCAAATGAATAATTTAGAGACAAATAAGTTTTCGTCTCCAAATCTTGTTTTTTCATACCTTCACCCCAAGTCCAATATCCTCCTACCCATTTTGATTCGCTTGAACGATCTTCCGAAAGAATATCAATGATTGCTATTAAATTGATACCAGATTTGTTAAAGAAATTTTGATTAAATGATGAATCGCTTATAATATGGCGATATACGTTGCATATATTTGCAACTCGTTCGTATCCAATTTCTTGTATTGTATCTATAAATGTTCTTTGTGGAATATGCTGTGATAGCCTAATGAATTCTGAAATAAATCTGTCACTTTGCTTCGCAACCCAAGCGGGGCAAAAATTATAATCTTTGATATTGAGAAGACTGTCTATATTCTTTATTTCTACGAAGGATATTAATTTAAGATATTCACTTGCATTTTGTGATTCGGCTATATAAGTCCCGATTTCTGAAATATATTTTGTATATGGTGACAGACTCCATAAACGATGTAAGTCCTCTTCATTGTTTTCAGATAATGTATTCCATTTTTTTATTACTGAGTCATTAAGAATTACGGAGACAGCATTGAATTTACGGAAAACAATATCTCTGAACTCCGGTGATGAGTTAAAGCCGCCTGATTTAAATAGTTTTTCAATAACGTCATTGCTTAAATTAGAGAAAAACCATTTAATATTCTTAATCCTTTCTGATAACATTATGATACAAGGCGCAGCGAGTTGTCTGATGCAGCCATTGGTAAATGCGGATACATATTTACTAAAATTTCTTATATCGTATTTATTAAGATAATACAATGCTAAATCAATCAAAATTGTGTTACGATTAATGTCTTCCATAAGGCCATAACTCCATCCTGATTCTATAAGAATTTTTTGGATTTCAGCCGAATTTGATAATGCATTTATGATGTCTGCCCTAGTATCATCATCTGACCCCTGATAAAAATCAGCCAGTGTGTTGACAACAATTTGACATTTAGAATGCTCAATAAATAAATTAGTAATGCTTAATGTTACATTGGAATTAAAACTCTCGTCTTGCATTGATGATGCTAACCGAACAAATATATTGGCATATATGCCTCTATATTGCAGTGATAACTGATAGTCGGCTTTGTTAAAATTTATTAGCCTTATATTTATAGCACTATCTCTCTTATGTGTAGAGTCATTATTTTTTTGTAAATTAAATGTCACCCAATCGCCTTCAAATATATATTCAGGATTCTCAAGACTAGAAATTTTGAAATACAGTTGTATTTTGTCATTTAAATCAATTATATCTATACCATAACCATTAGTGCTCAGAAAACCGAATCCTTTGTCGTAATCAATAAAAGTAATCACCCCTATAAGTCGTTGTTGTTCCATGATTTGTATTAATGTTTAGTGTGGCCTTGGCAGTCACAAAGATAGACAAAATTTAAAGTCATTGGCAAATTTGCTCCGCTTTCTAGCTGATGCGAGGGGCTGTGGACGGCGAAGCCGGGCACTGTCCCGATGCCCCGGGGAGCTGCGGTGCGGCCCGTTTGCCGGGCTGCTCGGCAGCGGGGAGGATGCGTCCGTCAGGGCGCATCTTCCCCTTTCAGACCATCCGGAGTGTGTGGCTGACTGCGGAGCAGGCTGCCTGACATCCGGATACCGTTGTCCTCTTTGAGGGCTGCGGCAGCAGGCTTCAAGGAGGCTTTGGCTGTCGGCTGCGTGATGTGTGGGCTGACTGGAGCTCTGCTGCCGGATGTCCGGCGGCGGAGCGGAGAGAGGCGCACTCATCACACCTCTGGACCGAAGGAGAGTCTGCTCACGGCTTGCCGGGTGCAGTCTCGGATGAGTATGGGCAGTGCCGCTCTCCTCTCCGGGACGGACTTGCTCCGGCTCGGTGAGGGTTTCTCTGGTAGTGCCGGTGATTCGGAGCCTCACCGAATCTGCGCAGCCGCGAGGCAAGCTGTTTCGGGTGGGATGCTGGTGATGCGGGCTGGAGCCGGAAGCTTCTGCGGACGGCTCTTGAATGGACAGGGTCGCAGGCCCTGCCGCAGACACCGCTGGAACTGGCTGAAAGCCATCATAAAGGGTGGCGGCTCGCCGGCACTCCTCTCTCTCCTTTGGGAAAGTGGAGACGCGGGTACGGAGATAAAGAGGCCTCCGTGCGGAGTCACTTTCCCAAAGGAGGTGGAGGCAGATACTTAACATAGTCCGGATTGTGTGATCTGCGGGCGGAGCCCCTGCCGTAAGGCAGCCCATAAGGGGCTGTCACACAATCAAGGGTCGGATTATGTTACGTAGATGCCTCCTGTATGCAGCCGACTGAGCGGACTTGTCCGGGAAGTGGGGTGCTTTGGATATTCCGCTCTGCAAGTCTGATGTCTGTGCGGCGCGGAAGAGATCAGCGAAGCCGAGCTCTGAAGTGGAGTGCAGTCATCAGTCTTGCGTTTTATCGGGGCTTGTGGAGAGGTCAGCGGTGTGGCTGGCGGAACGGAGCCTGCGGAGAGAGGACGGGCGCACGGCCGA
>ERZ779889.2564-NODE-2564-length-14760-cov-3.374974_pt1 | contig 14760 bp, 10 predicted proteins | sample MGYA00511030_ERZ779889 | MGnify/ENA primary metagenome ERZ779889 (study PRJEB29588, sample SAMEA2160616) | human gut metagenome | biome: human gut; feature: human-associated habitat; material: faeces | place: Denmark | collected 2008/2010 ...
AAAACCATTCTGGGGAAATCAGCGCTTTATGTGAGAAAAAGCAGGAAAAACGCTTCAGAGTTTTGTCAAAATTTGCACGGTTACACCGGTATGGGTCGTATTCAAAAATATATAAACCCCAAAAATAAATTTGAAAGGAGGGATGCGCTATGGAATAGTTTAACAGCTTGGTGTCAGAAAACATAGGAAAAAACAAATTTGAAAGGAGAAAGTTTATGAAAAAAGTAGTATCGTTCCTAATGGCCTGCATGATTTTGATGCCTTTTACCCTGTTCTCTGCATTCAATGTTGACGCGGTTCCCAAAATTTCCCAAGAGATTACAGAATCAATCGACAAGGTTGAAATGTATAGCAAAATGGCGGATGAATTGCAGCTTTCTTTGAAAAAAGAGAGCAAAATATTCGATTACATCGATGAAACGGAATTTTCAAAAGCGAAACATATTCAGCGAATGAACGATCTTGAGGATTTGCACACCTATGTATTTAAAAATGCAAATGATACTTGTTCCGTATACTATATTCCGGAGCCTGTGAAGTATCGGGATCATACAGGAGCAATCGTTGAAAAAGATGTCTCGTTAATCAAAAACGATGGTATTTATACGATGCGGAAGAACAATTTTGACATCTCTCTTCCGGAGAACTTGACCGGTGGAGTATCGGTTTCTTCCTCTTACGGTGCAGTTACATTTGTTCCAAAAGAACCAATGAATACCTTTTCAAAGGCAAGAACGCTTTTTGATGAAAAAAGCAACACAGTCACCTATCTGAATGTGTTTGGAGCCGGTGCATCCTTACGGTATACCCCTACCTTGTCCGGCCTGAAGGAAGATATTATTCTGGATCGCAACATCGGAAAGAACCAGTTCTTCTTCAGCGTTTATTCCGGAGATTTACTTCTGTTTGAGTGCGACGGAAAGTATTACTTTGCCAAGGACAAAGACGATAAAGAAAGAATTGCTCTCGGGGATATCTGGGCTTACGATTCTTCCACTCATTTTGAAGTCGGGTCTATGAAATTGATCGGCGAAAAGAATGGCCTGTATGAGTTCTCTGTCAGTGTACCGATGTCTTTCTTGGAAAGCCCGGAAACCGTTTACCCGGTTACGATCGATCCGACAATACGGCTAACCGATAATACGGCTTCCAATTCCATTGAAGATGCCGTGCTGTATGAGAATCTTCCGAATATGAATTGCGGCACGATGCTCTTTAATGATCTGGGTTCTTCTTCGTATGGTTCTGCATGGACTGCCGTCAGATTTCCGGTTCTGTACGATGAAGAGCAGTATATCTGTCCGCTGGAGCACAATATGATCACAAGCGTAAAATTCGGATTAAAGGAAGCCAGCGGGACAGCGGCGAAGAACATTGCGTTTTATCCGATCACAACCGATTGGACCGAAAGCACCGCTACATATGCAGGAATCATCGGAAGTAACAACTATTCCTCAACACCCATTACATACGGCTCTCTTGGAAACAATGAGGCCAAGGAATTCGATATTACCAGCTACTTTGTAAATAATGAGGATAGCACCCCGGCCGAGCGTGGATTTGTTGTACATGTATATGGATATAGCGAAGCGGATTTACCGTATAAACAGTTTTGTTCCAGTGAATACAGTGCAGAGAACGGGGCGTACAGACCCTATCTGGTGTATTCCTTTGAACCGCTGTTGACTATCAGTAATATCTACTCCAACACCACCTGCCTGCGTGCCGGAGAGACCATGTTGGCGACGGCATCCTGCAGTCCGAGTTCCACTGTCACATGGTCTACCAGCGACTGCACAATTGCAGAGATTGATGAAAACACCGGCAGCATCACAGCAGTACGCATGGGTGTTGTAGATATTACCGCAAGGGCCGTTGTGTTTGGTAAGGAGGTCACGAATACCAAAAAGCTGACGATCATTCCGTCGGATGGGACCTACTTTTTTGAGAACAAAAAAGAGAATCTGTATTCCGGCGTGAAAACCGGTGAAATCGGAAGCGGTCAAATGGTTTTGCTGGATGATTATGATGAATTGCCTGTGACAAACACCAATCATATCTGTCAGTACTGGATTCTGAATTATGTCGGCAATAATTACTACACCATAAAACTGAAAACGGAGGGTTCCGCCAGTTATTATTTGTCTGTTAATGCAGATGGTGAGGTGGTTCTATCCACAACAAATTCTTCCAGTCAGCAGAAGTGGAAGTTTGCTTTCACGGACAGTTATGCTCTCAAGGTGATCAATAAGAGCAACAGCAGTAAATGCCTGTCCGTAAATTATGCCGGAGAATTGCTTTTGAATCGCTACACAAATAATACCGACTATTCCGACGAATGGTATATCTCAAAATATCAAACCACGCTGAGTGTGTTTTATGACCAAAAATTTGTTGTGCGTTACGGGGCAGATCATTATCTGGGCATCATCAATGAATTAACTGAGCAATTCAACGAAGCAATGTGGAGAACGCTGAGCTTCAGAGTCACCATCAAGAATCCGGTTCAGTTTTCCAGTGTAACGGACAAGTGCATCACCGAAGGTCAGAATTCGGTCATAAATTCCGGCACAATGAACAGTTTGTGTCCCGGATTCGGGGTATGTTCTCAATGTACGAAGGAAGGACACCAGAATAAGTGTACTTATTATACTAAAATAATGAAGAGCTTTTATGACGATAACCGATTAACTATGACTATTAACAACAAACATCCATTTATGCTTCTGACGGGAAGCGCATTCAATAATGCAGACGGCGATGAATACTGTACCAGCTTTCACATGGCATCCTATAACGGACTGATACTTGAAAACAAGATCACCTCCTGGAGCTTGTATGTGGAGCAAATGCTGCCAAGACTGATTCACGAGTTTGGCCATGAATTGACTGCGCCGGATCACGGGACTGCGGTTCTTACAGCTCCGCGGAATCACTGTGTGATGAAGCAATTGAGGCATATGGATTTAACCGATTTCAATGGCGAGAAATCGTTCTGCGAAGATTGTTATTCGACTATTTTGAACTATCTGGAAACAGAACTGAGCATTGTTTAATAACAAAAGGAGCAACTTATGTACCCTCATAAAAGAATTTCCGCTTTATATGCATTACTCTTGCTGTTTATTCTGATTTTCTCCGGGTGTCAGAACTCAAATTCCGCAAATTCGGCAACGCCGACGGAGAACAGAACCCCAGAGACCTTTGCCGAAACACCGACACCCCCAGGCGTTGATACCTTCGCCTATCATCCCTCCTTCATCTCCTTTGAAAGCCTGGAGACCATGGGAAACGCCATGAAGGGCTATGAGCTGAATGATGCGGTGAAAAACGATTCCCGGTTTACGGCGAAGGAAAAGGCCGTTATAGAAAACATCCAGAAGAATAAGGGGCACAATGATTTATACTATGATATGCCGGCTCTGCAGAACAAAACATTTGAAAGCCGGCAGGAGGTGCGCCTGATTTACTCCTCGGATATTGAGAAGGGAAAGGGTGTTGAGAATTGGCTTGGCTTCGGCGTGGGCTTTACCGTCACCGACGGGAACAATGACTATGATCTCGATCTGTACGGATGGCAGGGCTATGACAAAGATTCGGAGTATACCACCTCGATCGGCGGAACGGTCGTGTCGGATACGGAGGAGGCCGCGGTCATCCTGTTGGGCACAAACGGAACAGCCAAGGTCTACGATGTGTATTGGAACAACCGCGACTATCATGCCCGGCTGGTGTCCAACGCACCGACCGAGCAGGTTCTTTCACTGGTGAATGCCGTCAAGCTGGAGACCTATGAATATGATGAAATAGTCTGATCGCCCACCAAGAAGATCAACAGCATATATGCAGGATGCTCTATGAGGGGACCTTGCAGCAGTAACAAATACTTTACGGTAAAAAGGAGGTGTAAAAAAGCTCGGTCAGAGCTTTTTTACACCTTCGATGACATGGGCCTTGATGGCTGAAAGCCGTCATTTTTCACAAAATTTGCCTGAATTCAGACAAAACTTAGGAAAAACCGATCAAGATCGCATCAAAATGCCGGAATCCCGATCGGTATTTTTAAGGGGCTGTAAAAAACTCGCTTTTTACAGCCCCTTTTGGAATGAGGTATCCTGTTTTATGAAGGGAGCAGGCGGGCAGGGCTTTGATTTTTAAAAAGCCGGTTTATCCAATGGCCTATTGCCGTCCGTACCATACTTACGCTCCTGCCAGAATGTCCAAGAGCCGGGTTACATCGGAAATGGAGCCGACACAGTCGCCGTCCAGATCCGGGACATCCTTTCCGTTTGACAGCGCATCCAGAACAAAGGTCACATCGGCAATGCTTACCGTACCGTCGCCGTTTACATCCTCTGCAGACTGAAAATTGGTCTCCAGCCAGGACTGCACCGGTTCGTTTTCCGGCTCCAGAACCAAAAACGCAAGAGGATTCCGGGAGCCGGTATAGGAAAGCTGTTCAAGAGGACAACCGCCAAAGGCCGATCGGCCGATCCGTTTCAGGCGGTCTCCGAAGGTCAGGGTATTCAACCCGGTGCAACCGTAAAAGGAATAATCCCCAAGCTCCGAAACCGTTCCGTTCACAGTCAGCGCTGTCAGCGCTGTGCAGTCCTCAAACATTCCATCGGGAATGCTGTTCTGATCTGCCGGAAAGGAAAAGGAGGTCAGACTCCAACAGCCGGCAAAGCAAAAGTCCCCGATGGTCCCCATGCCCGAAGGCAGAGACGCTGTTTTGAGTGCTCTGCATCCGGAAAAAGCCCACTCTCCAAGCTCACCCAGGTTTTCTCCCAGAGTGAGGGCGGAAAGCGAAGTGCAGCCGGAGAATGCCGAATCCCCGATCCGTTCCATTCCTGCCGGCAGGTCCACGCTGTACAGGGCATCGCAACCGAAAAATGCTCCATCTTCAATTCGTTCAAGGCTCCGGGGAAATGAAACCGCAATCAACCCCCGGCATTCCCTGAAGGCATTCACGCCAACGGTTTTCAGGATTTCGGGCAGATTCAGCGCCTGAAGAGAACTGCAATTCCGGAAGGCGTCCTTGCCGATCTCTTTTACTTCCGGGAGCACTGCCTCAAAAAGGGCACTGCACCCGGAGAAGGCTCCTTCGGGAACCGTTTCAAGAGTGGAGGGGAGAATCGCTGTCATCAAAGAGGAGCATCCTTGAAAAGCGCCGATGCCCAGCTCGGTCAGCCCCTCGTTAAAGCCCACATCCAACAGTCCCGTACAGTTCCGGAAGGCCTCTTCCCCCACCTTTTGAATGGTAGAGGGAAAATACACCGCCTCGATTGTCCCGTCGTTCAAAAATGCGCCTCTGCCGATTTCCAGAACCGGCTGTCCTTTATAGGCGGAGGGGATTTCAATGGTTTTATCCGTGCAGTCACCGATTCCCAGAAGCACACACCCCTGTCCGTCGGAAGTCATACCGTAGATGAGGCCCTCGGAGCCTGCATTCTCCTCGGCAAAGGATCGGCAAAGGATGAAAAGCAAGCCGAAAACCGCACAGAATACCGCGATAGCTACGCTCACCGTTCGTTGTTTTTCTTTCGGCACAGTCTCTCCTCCTTTCCGCAGGTTCTGCCGGTTTGCTTAGTAAAGTACAAAACTGCTGTCTGAAAGATATTCCAACAGCGCCGTCACATCCGAAATGGTTATGAAGCCGTCGCCATTGGTGTCCAACGCTGCCTCGTTCACCGAAGCGGAATTACCCGACAAATACTCCAACAGTGCCGTTACATCGGCAATCGTCACCGTACCGTCATCGTTGATGTCCCCCGGTTTATAAAGCAGAATCTCTTGGTACAGCGCCGTGTAGGTCGTGTCCTCCCCCACCGTTACCAACTCCGGTGACCATCCTTTGAATACATAGTGCATCCCGTTTTTATCTTCCCGATAGGTGGAACCGTTAAAGCTCTCAAGGGGATTGGAGCCTTCTATGGCGTAGGTGATATAGGGTTCCTGCCCCTCCACGATCCAGGTAATCGTATAATAAGCGGGCAGGTTTACCGGAATATCCAAGGGTGTAAATGCAGCCACATTGGGAGAAACGCCGCAATAGGCCACCAGCTGTCCTTCCTGAAGCTGCAGACCGTAAAGAGTCGTGGTTTCTTCGCAGGTATAGATTTTCACTTTTTTTCCGGCAGACAGATCATAAGCGTAAATCTCAGAATCGCTGTGATAATACAGATAATCTCCGTCGGTGCAGAGCGCAGAGAAGTTTCCCAAATACGCGCTGTCGGTCACCTGGGGAATCCGCCATCTGACAGACAAACCGGTATCCGCTTTCACGGTCACGGCTGAGTCAAAATCAATTTCCGAGAGCCATGCGGAGCTGTCATCCGCAAAAATACCGTACCATTTTCCGCGCCCTTCCACAATCGCCGCGTTGGAGGTGCAGAGCAGTTCATAAAACGGGTGGTTGTTTTCCGAAAATACAATTCCGGCTCCGCCCACTACCATATCCGTCGCCCCCGCTTTTTTCTCGGCAGTGGTCAAGCTTCCTGAGAGAAAATAGTCATGCTTGACCCGACCTTCCCGGTCGTACACGGGGTCGTCGTGAGTGACATCCAGATGGTACCAGCTGCTGTCCACATAGACAGCGTTCCAGATGTGATTCATATTTTCCGAGCTCACATAGGTGCAGGGAATGCCGAAATGGTCCATGAGGGCGGTATAGGTCAGGGTATATGCCTGGCAAACACCTTTTTGATTTTTTAAGAAGCCGTAGGCATCGTAAATGCTGTAGCTGGTGTCATACTCATAGTTGGCCGCAAGAAAATCATGGTAGAAGAGCGCCGTTTCAAAATTGCTCCAGTCGTCATCCGCCAGGGCATACAGCGTTTCCAAGTACCCGGCATACTCCTCTTGGGCGGCCGTCAGGTCCTCTTCCGAAAGAGTGTACTGGGGGAACAACGACACGATCGTTCCGCCGGAAAGACTGTATCCGTATCGTGTGTCCACAAAAAACAGCTCCGGACTGGTATAGCGGATGTCCTGCATCAAACCGGTCAGCAGATCTGCTGTCAGATTGTACGCCGACAAAGGAATCGTTGTAGCGCCCGTTGACAACTGTTCCCGCAAATAGGTATAGACTTCGCTCCGCTCTAGCCATAGAGACGGCGTTGCCGTCTCTGCGGCTGACACCGTAAATGTAAGCAGAGGTAATACGGCAAGGCACACTGCCAGCAACAAGCCCAAGAGTCTTTTTTTCATCTGAACCTCCGAAAATTTCATTGCGCACCGACACACCCATATTATACCTTATATCTTCTGAAATAGCAAGCGGATTTTTTGAAGATTTCCTTTGCTTTTTCATGCTCCTTGTGTTACAATGGTGGAAACCGAAGGGGGAGGTTGTTTATGACCAACAAAGAACGCTTTATCGAAATCTACAGAACCAACATTACAAGAGAAGGAGCAGACAAGCTGTTGGAGTATCTTCAGAATCACTCGGACTTTTTTACCTGCCCGGCTTCTGCCCGCTATCACGGCGCCCATAAAGAAGGACTTTTGGAGCACAGCTTGAATGTTTATGATTGTCTTACAAAATTTCTCAACAGTCCCCAAGCAAAAGAGCTGGGGTTTGCTTACAGCGGAGAAAGTGTGGCTCTGGTAGCTCTTCTGCATGATCTGTGCAAAGCCGGGTGCTATAAGGAATCCACCAGAAATGTAAAGGAAAACGGCGTCTGGAAGAGCGTGCCCTGTTATGAATTCTCGGATCCAATGCCCTACGGCCATGGAGAAAAGTCGGTCTACATCATCGGCGGCTTCCTGCGTCTGACCAGAGAAGAGGCCTTTGCCATCCGGTACCACATGGGCTTTTCCGGTATTGAAGAAAAAAGAGACATCGGTTTTGTTTTTCAGAATTTTCCCTTGGCATACGCCCTTTCTCATGCCGATATGATGGCTACCTACTATCTTGAAAAGGAGTGATCGTATGAAAAGAATACTTTCTTTTCTGGGACTGATTCTCTCTCTTTCTCTGTTGCTGTCCGCTTGCGGACAGACAACCGATACGGACGGACTGCCCAACAAAATCATCATCAAGATTCAGAAGTTTGGGGAGATTTATGCCGAACTGTACCCCGAAGAGGCGCCGATCACCGTTGCCAATTTCAAAAAGCTGGTGAATGAACATTACTATGACGGCCTGACATTCCATCGAGTTATCAAGAACTTTATGATTCAGGGCGGAAAAGGAACGGAGGTGGATTCGATCAAAGGGGAATTTTCTGCAAACGGCACTCAAAATGATCTGAAACATCTGCGGGGAACACTCTCCATGGCCCGGGCAACCGACTACAACTCCGCGTCTGCACAGTTTTTTATCTGTCAAAGAGCCTATGCTTACGGAGACGGGTACTATGCGGCCTTCGGAAAGGTCACCGGCGGTATGGAAGTGGTGGACAGGATTGCCTCAGTGGAAACCGATTCTTCCGATGCGCCTCTCACTCCGGTGATTATTGAAAGCATCACCTTTGACTACGGAGCGTAAAAGAGGCGCAGGAAAAAGTGTTTTGTTGGTGGATGCCGGAGTATTTTCCAAAGGACACGACTGTTCGGGCATCGATTCCGAGCGGGCGGTCTTTCCGTTCTTTTCCGGACCTTTTCATTTTTGCGTCCGCAAATCAAAAAAGCCGAGGTTGTGATCCTTCAATCACTCCTCTGCTTTTTTTGGAAATCGGAAGCAGGTTATTTTCTTTTTTTCTCCCGGTATTTGTGCAAAAGCTTGTCGGCAAAGGCACCCGGCAGAATGCCGGCCAGAATGCCAATGGAAATCCACAGGGGAAAATTCTCTGAAAGATAGCCGATCAGAAAGCCTGCCAGAGTAAAAACGAACATAAAAAGAGCCAGAAGAGGGAGGTGCTGACGGCTTTTTTCGTAGCGCACAAATCCGTCTGCTTCAAACACCCGTTCAAAGCCTGCTTTTTCCAAAAGCCGGATGGCCGTCAGATTGGGACTCAGCCAGGTTTCAAGGAAGTACTCTCCCCGGTGTTTGCGGAAGAACCAATGGGCGGTACGGCGCAGCGCAAGAGCCGCAATCCGCTCGTTCTGGTCAAAATCGCAAAGTGAAAGATCCACTTCCACATTTTTGTTGTCGGGAGCAGAGGAAAACTGGATGTAGCCTAAGTGGGACCCGTCCTTTTTTCCGGTCATTTCCCAAAGACTGAAAAAACGATCCTTTACATGATCCTGAAAGATCTTCTGAAGATGCTCATAGTGATAGCGCTGTTCCGGCTTTTTGGTTGAATCCAACCGGGAAGAAACGGTCTGTTCGGTCAATTGGGTAAGCAGAACATGGCCGGTGGAAAGGGTATCCCCTTGGCGTTTTTTCATAGAGAATGATTCCTTGTTTCCCTTGTTAATGGAATTTTCGGCCGACGGGAATGGGTCCCGCAACCGGGAGAATTGTAGCATACTTTTAGTGCTTTGTAAATATCCTTTTCGGAAAAAGAAGGCCGGATCGATAAAAAGCGGACGCCCGGGAACAAGAGAGGGCGTCCGTTTAAGAAATGAATCCTCATTCCATCGGAGAAATATCGGTCAGGATGGTAGGGAGGGTTTCCGTAGGCAAGGGGGAAACCGGAGACAGTGTAGGAGAAAAAGGGGAGGTCAGGTCGTTTGTTGGAGAAGGACTGAGGGTTTCCGGAGATGTGGGCGTAGGTGAGGGTGTAGGCGAAGGTGTAGGGGAAGTTGGCATTGTTGTCGTGTTGTCAGGAGAAACGGTGTTTTTTTGATCGGTGGTATCTGTCCCGCAGGCACAAAGCAGGAGCAGAAGAACCAGAAGCAAAGCGCCAATCTGTATCCTTTTCATGAAAGATCCTTTCTCCCGGTAAAACCGTTGTTTTTCCGGGTATTTTTATGGATGTCCGCTGTTTGAGCGTACTTCCATCAAGGAAAAGTGTTTGTAATTTATAGCTTTTTAATCCAGGAAGATTTATGAAAAAACGGCAGGAAAAGGATGCGGAAGAAGCAACAGTGCTTTTTAAAGGTCGGTCTTGCCAAGAAGACCGACCTGAATTTTTTCTGATTTGGAGAATGCAGGTTACTTTTTGGAGATTTCAAACCAGTTGATGTTGATCTGCTCTGCGGTAAAGAGAATTTTAATTTCGTGCTTTCCCTTTTTCAAGGCGGTTGAGATCTTGTCCTCAAAGGTTTTCCAGCTTTGCCATCCTCCGGTTGGGGTTGTCTGGCAGTGGCCGACCTTCTGACCGTCAATATACAGGTCAAAGGCACCCAGCCCATTGGGCGAAGCCAGCCGAAAGGAGAAGGAATAGGTCCCATCCTCGCTTGCCTCCGCCAGATAAGTGAGGAAGCCGTTGGTTTCGGTGAATTTGGGGTTGTAGCCGCCGTCGATGTCTTCGCAGACCTCGCTTCCGATCCGGTCGGCCTTTGTCACCCAGTCCACCGCCTTGATGCGCAAAGCGCTGCCGTCTGCGGGAATGATTTCGCAGGGAGGATTGACCAAATGCTCCATGGCGGTGCTTTTCAGCACGGTTCTCAGGATTCTTTCGGCGGCAGTGTATAGGTCTTGCTTCTGCACCAAGCCCAAAGAATAGGCCGCAACCAACGATGCTTCATCGCCCACGGGCATGGAAATGTCGTTTCCGGCCTGAATCTCAAGGCCCTTTGCCGCCAGATTTTCCCAGTCCGTCGAAACAAAGCCTTCAAAGCCCCACTCGGTTCTTAAAATGTCGGTGAGCAATTCCCTGTTTTCGCTGGAATATACACCGTTAATTTTGTTATAAGAGGACATGACAGACCAGGGATTTGCATTTTTGACCGCCATTTCAAAGCCCTTCAGATAGATTTCTCTGATGGCTTTTTCCGAGCAAACCGAATCGCAGTTTTTCCGGTTGGTTTCCCGGTTGTTCAGGGCAAAATGCTTGATCATCACGCCCACATTCCGGCTCTGTACGCCCAGAATCACGGCAGTAGCCGTGGTGCCGGTGACAAAGGGATCCTCCGAATAATACTCAAAGTTTCTGCCGCAAAGAGGGTTCCGATGGATGTTCATGCCGGGAGCCAGCCAGATGTCCACCTTGTTTTCCTCTGCTTCCTTTCCGATGGCCAGACCCACATTGTACAGCAGATTCCGGTCAAAGGTGCAGGCCAACTGGGTGCCGATGGGCCAGGCGGTCTGAGGCTTGGAAAGGCGCAATCCGGCAGGACCGTCAGCAGTGTTCATTCCGGCGATGTTCAGCAGGGAAGAGGTGCCGATGGTTCCCGTTCCGCCGGGGACTGTGGCCCCATGCCCCACGAACAGATTGGTCAGCTCCTTCAGGGTCATTCCCTTGATGAAGGAGGAAAGCAGGGTCGGGTCCTCGTATACCTGCTTGAAGGAGTCAACGGTCTTTTCTTCACCGACAAATTCCACACATTCGGGAGCCGGTTCTTTCCCCGTCAGAGTGCTTCCGGGACAGGCCACATAGAAATGCGAGAAAAGCAGATTTCCGGAAATGCCCAAGTTCCGCAAAAACACCTTGTTTTGCCCTTTTGCAAGATGCAGCGTGGCCGCCGCAGTTGCCGTCGGGTTATAAAGACTTCCGGAGCAGGTATAATCGACAGTGACCGCCTCGGAGCCGCAGGAAATCCGGAAGCAATCTTCGATCACGGAAGAACCGACGGTGCCCACATAGAGCATAAAGGTATAATCCCCCTCTTCCGGGCAGTTCAAAAAGTAGGTCAGGGTGTTGTTTTGGGTAAAGGAGGAGATTCCTGCGGCAAGGGTGCCTTTATACTTTCCGCTTGAAAGGAAAACGGTTTCGGAAGCGTTGGCATAGTCGGTGCAAAGAATCCTCTGCACACCGGACAGATCCATACCGCTTGCTGCCGGGGTCAGGGTTTCGTAGTCTCCCGAAGCAGTCAGACGCTTTAAAGAGGCGGTGGGCGCCAACTTGGTGGAGAGCTGTTCCGCAATTTGGTTTTCGGACTGAATGTAGGTGTGGCAGACGCCCCGTTCCCCTGCGTTCTTTATCGAGTTGCCCACATAAATGTTGTAGGAGCCCTGCTCCAGCACATAGGCGGCCAAAGCAATTTTCCCGGTATCGTCGTAGCCGGCCATATCGGAAAGGGCAAAACTCATCTCCAGTTCTTCACTTTCACCGGGGGCAAGAAGCTTGGTTTTGGCATAGGCAGCCAGCTCCTTGGCCGGATTTCCCAAAATTCCGTTCGGAGCGGAATAGTAGACCTGTACCACTTCCTTGCCGGCAACAGCACCGGTATTCTTCACTTCAATTTTCACCCGCAGAACGGTGGAGTTGTGCTCAACAGTCGGCGTCCCGAGCTCAAAGTCGGTGTAGGAAAGTCCGTACCCGAAAGGGTACAAGACCGTTTTGTATTCCGGATCAAAGGTCTCAAAATATCGATATCCCACATAAATATCTTCCCGGTATTCTTCCGAGGAAGAGATCGAATTGAAGGTGTCGGCGCTGGGATAATACTTATAGCTGGTGGCAATGGTATCGGTCAGCTTTCCCGAAGGGTTTACATCGCCGCAGAGCACATCCGCGAGAGCGTTGCCCCCTTCCATGCCCGGTTGCCATGCGATGAGCAGGGAAGAGATGTCCGGGTAGGTGTTGATGAAAGACAGATCCATGACGGAGGGGATGTTCATAACCACGACAGTTTTGGAAAAACCGGCATCAAGAATCTGTTTTAACAGTGTTTCCTCTTCCTTGGAAAGGCGGAAATCGCCCGGATTGTTCTTCCGGTCGTACATTTCCCCGGTGTTTCTGGAAATGACCAGAATGGCGGTGTTGGCAGTTTCCGCAGCCTTTTTCACGGTGGATTCATCCGGCTTAAAGGAGGTGTTCGCTTCATATTTTTGGGCAAGCTCTTCGTAAAGCCCCACTTTTCCTTCTTTGACCTTGTTGCGCAGACCTTCCAGGGGATGCACGGTGTAAAGGGCGTTCACATCTCCGGAGCCGGTACCGCCCTTGTAGAAATGGATCTGCCCCTTGCCGAACAGAGCCACAGTGTCCTCTTTTTTCAGAGGCAGAGCCTGATTTTTATTTTCTAAAAGAACCATACCGTCTGCGGCGGCTTTGCGGGAAAGAGCGGCATGATCGGTGTATCCTTCATCGGTGTATTGAAAATTTACTTTCAAATCCGTTTCCTCCTTTGTGGTTTCTGAAATGGATGAGCCGGAAGCCGGTACAGAAAAGGAAGAGCCGGAGGTCGAAGTTGTTTCCGGAATTCCTGTCGCAGAAGAGGTGGTTTCGGCTCCGCAGGAAGAAAACAGGGACAAAACCGAACAAAGAACCAGCAAAAGACTGAAAATTCTACCGGTGGATTTCATAGAAACATTCCTTTCTTATGTTGTGTTTTAGAATCGGATCTCATCTTACGAACCGGAAAACCAAAGACCGTACAAAAAGCCATCGACACGGCTTTTCGAGATCAGTTTAACATACTTTTTTCTGAAATTCAATACACATTTCCGATTTTGGATCGGGAAAATGTTGAAAAAAGGAAGGTTTTCCTCTTGCAAGACCGAACAAAAAGATGTAGAATGAAAGAAAAACAACAAGGAAGACAATTTATGGTGATTGATGTACATACCCATGTGTATCCGGATAAGATTGCGGCCCGGACAGTGGCGCTCCTTCAAAGCGTGGAAAACCATCCGGTATACAGTGACGGAACCCTGAAGGGCCTGAAGGAAGCAATGACCCGTTCGTGCGTGGACCTTTCGGTGGTATTGCCGGTGATGACCAAGCCGTCTCAGTTTGAAAGTATACTGAGCTTCGCCGTGGAAGTAAACAACACCCCCGGCTTCTGTTCTTACGGCGGAATCCATCCGGAATGTACCGATATTGAAGAAAAACTGGACAGAATCCAAGAGGCCGGCTTACGGGGTGTGAAACTGCACCCCGACTATCAGGGAGCCATGATCGATCATCCGGGATATAAGAAAATTCTTTTGGGCTGTCGGAAAAGAGGTCTGGCCGTCACCATCCATTGCGGCAAGGACCCGGCCTATCCGGACTGTATTCACTGCCCGCCGGACAAATCCGCCGCAGTGCTTGCCGAGCTGTTCGGTTGGCAGAAGGGCGGCGATTTTTCAAAGGAAGAGCCCTTTATCAATCTGGCCCACATGGGCGGACTTGGGCAATATGATCTGGTGGAAAAATATCTGGTGGGCCTGCCGGTGTATCTGGATCTGGCTTTTATGCTGGAAACCATTGAACAAACACAGCTTCTGACCATGATCCGCAGTCACGGCGCAGACAAAATTCTTTTTGCCAGCGATTCGCCCTGGCAGGATCAGAGAAGGTATATAGATCTGTTGGAATCGTTTCCTCTGACCGAAGAGGAAAAGGCACAGATCCTTTACAAGAATGCCTCAAAATTGCTGAAACTTTCTTGAAACTGGCCTGAGACTTGCCCTGAAACGGTTTTGTGAAGGCTTTGAAGCGTTCAAAAGCCTCCCTTTTCGGGGGCGCTTTCTGCCCTGAAATAGCGTTCCCTTCCGTTCCTCTCAAGCTGGGAACCTCTTAGGTTTCTTTTTCCAAAGTGTTTTCGCGGCATGAAGAGGAGAAACACCATGCCTTTTCTGGCGGCCTGTAGATCTTTAAAACAGCCATAGTCGAAAACGACTATGGCTGTTTTAAAGACCCGTACGGGAAGCTGAACCCTGTCCGCGGGTATACTTTGAGCGAAATGTTTATTGGTCTGGCCGCAGACATTCCTTTTTCGCAAGCGAAAAAGGAGGGGCCCGATTCGTGAAAAATGACGAAACAAAAGCAGGCGCAACTTTGT
>ERZ779889.2571-NODE-2571-length-14729-cov-3.786493_pt1 | contig 14729 bp, 7 predicted proteins | sample MGYA00511030_ERZ779889 | MGnify/ENA primary metagenome ERZ779889 (study PRJEB29588, sample SAMEA2160616) | human gut metagenome | biome: human gut; feature: human-associated habitat; material: faeces | place: Denmark | collected 2008/2010 ...
TTTGGCTGGCCGTAAATCGGATGGCTGTGTGCACAGTCAAATATCTCATAAATGTCGTAATAGAAATAATTAAAATATTCCGATTTTAAGTTTTCCAATGTAATGTCCTCGGGAAACATACTAAATACACTTCCATCCGTTTCATAGTATAGTTCGCCCGTATGCCTATCGATATGAGGCAACAGTTCATTGCCCTTCTTTTGAACAAGCTGTTCGGGAATATATCCCTGTTCATTCAACCAATTTGCGGCATAAGTTGATAAATGATATTCATGGATCAACCTCCAGTAGTGATACAAACCGCCGTTTAAAAGAAATGTATACGCCTGTGCTTGCTCCGCCATTTGTGCAAATTCCTCAACTGAGTAACTGCCATTATTTTCTGTTTCGTCCGCAAATGCCGGAACAATTAAACCGCTTCCAAACAACAAAATAATGCATAAAACCACAGAAATACAACGAGGTCTCATTTCAGTCTCCTTTCATTACATATACATTAACCCATAATGCCGTTGCGTATATACTTGATGTAGTATATCAAAACATACTACAGTATCTCGTCCACCAATATTGTTGTATTGACGATAAACCGGGGATGTCGATCCATATTTTCCTAAAGGATGCGCACCAAATTTATAATGCGTTTCATTGATCACTGAGTCATATTTTTTTGTATCGCTGTTATAGTATAATCCTTTCACAACAAAATAATGTCCATTATTAGATTCTACTCGGTAGGAATACCCAAAACCAGTCACTTGATCGTTATAAGTTTCAAGAGGTTTGCTATTGATTGCAACAGGATATGCTTTGTTTAGACTTTTAGCAATCGTTTCTTGAAGATTGTTTTGAGTTAACAAGGAATCGTAAAATTTATATAATTGATTATCGGAATTCAAATAAGAATTCACAACATCAGTCACACTCTCTAAACTATAATTATAACTTCCTTTCATAGCAACAAATCTTTCAAGAAAAGCGTCATCATCCAATTTTTGTCCAGTTAGATAATTGACGATCATCTTTCCACTTGCGGCACCGCAGGTGTTGGTATACTGCTGGTAGTCCTTTTCCATGGCCAAGGAAATCGCTTTCAGTTCCCACAGAGTGGACCTGGGCTGTTGCTGTGTCAGGCAAACGGTATCGTTCTCCACATTCAGATAAGTTCCGGTGGCCACATTTTTTATGAGGTACTTCCCTCCCGCCGTCTGCTGTAGCCGCCATCTTCCGGAAGTCGGGTCTTCCACTGTAGCTTCGGTGACGGTCATTTCTTTGACCTTTGCCGTTCCGTTTTCTGAAACAAGCCTATATTCGGAACGGTACACGCACTTGACCTCTTCATCCACCCGCAACAACGGCAGAATATGATAGTAGACATCGCCCTCGACATCCTTCTTCTCAAAGGTGAAACGCTGGCAAACCGAGCGGGTTTGCGCTGTATAGCCGTAACTTTGTGAGGAATCCACCACCGTTTGATCTACAACCACATTGAAGCTTTCGGCTGTCAAAGTTCCGTCGGAAGTACTGCTGAAAACGCTTCCGTATTGCAGGTACCTGCCGCTCTGCAAGTGATGGAGGGCAAACTCCACCCTGTCTTCGGGAGCGGCCTGCAGGGCAAAGAAGTCTACAGGCTTCCACAGATGGCTTGCATTCGGTAATTCTGGCTCTGTCACCAAGGACAAGGTTCCGTTTATATCCGCCAGAATCGTTCCGGTGGACTTGTTCTTCAAAGAATATCCCCCGCTCTGTTCATCCATTTTGACGGTCCATTTGGTGCTGTCATCCGTCGCTGTTCCGACCGTCAGAGCTGTTCCGTCGGCCTTCAGCAATTTTCCGGAATTTATCTGGGTTTGGAACCGATAGTATCCATCCTCCAGTCTGACCGGAATCCAGGTTTCGGTGTAGTTTTCCGGGGCACCGGTCAGCCTTGCGGGAACCGTCTGCTCCTGGCTTTGTCCCACTGCCAGGTGAGCATTCGTGCCAAGGTTTACAAAGGTAAAGTTGCCCACATCCAAAGAAACATCTTCCACTACTACCCATGCATGCTCGTCAATGCCCGAACTGTTGCTTAAGGTCAGGGTGCAGTCGGCGGTGTTCAGATGCAGGAAGCCTCCTCCGGCGTTGGAATAAAAGAGGTAGGAGTCAAAGGCGCTGTTGTGCAGGATCGGGGTCCAGAAATGTTCCGTGGAAGGCTCTTCGGGCATCACCGGGTAGGTCACTGCCGTCACGGTGTTGTTGGTGCCTGCCTTCAGACAGTACTCTGAATCCTCAAAGGAGCGGATCACATAGTCACCGTACCCGGTCAGGTATTCCTCAAAGATCCACCGGTAGGGCATGGTGCTGACAGCAAGGCTGTTGTTCTCGTTCAGGCAGAGATACCGGGTCACACCGCCGTCCGTTCTGCCGATGAAGCCGACCTTTTCATCGAAGTTCTCCCTTAAGGAATAGGTGACCTTCAGCACCGGGCGCTTCTGCAGGTCCGATTCGGCAGGGCCGTAATAGGAAACGCTTTTGGTCCCGCTGTCGGAAGTGCGTATCCGGGGCATGAGCAGATAGGTGGGGGTGCTTCCCGTTTCGTAATAATCCAACGGCAGAGATACGGCTGTGGTGGTACTCGTCTGGGAAATCACATTGGTGGAGAATATTTCTCCGCTTGGTTCAAAGCCTGCGGACAAGGGGTTCTCTCCTGCTCCGAGACGGTAGTTGTACAGTCCGAGCACTCCGGTTTTTTCTTTGACCGTCAAAGTCATGGTCAGACTTTGGACCTCATAGTAGTCCGTATTGACGCTCGGATAGCCCAAGCTCGAAATATACAGGCTGGTGTAGGTGCGTCCGGTTGGGGTAACGCTCTTGTCAAAGCCTACTGAAAGCTGGCCGTTTGTTTCGGTCACGGTCGTCCCGTTGTCCGTATAGGTCTTCGCCGTCAGCCGATTTCTGTTAAGCGTTCCGTTTGAAACCAAGGGATCAAAGGTGATGGGATACACCCGTTCGCCGGAGGACAGCCAGGCGGCATCCGGCGTGTAGGTGACGGCATAGCCGGTAACGGTCTGCCGCAGAATGACAGACACTGCGGGGCAAACGCTTCCTGCCGCATCAAAGACATAGGGGGATGAAACGCTGTAAACCGTTTGTCCCGCCGGGTCAAAAAAGCTCAGGCTGCCGTCCCCATTGGCCGCCGCCGTCAGTCCTGCCACAGTATATTCGGTCAGAAATCCGACAACTCCGGTGTTCCACTCCAGAATAATCTCCTCTTTCAGCCCATTGCCCACAAGGGTATACTTGGAGGAGATTCCGGAGAAAAGCCCGTAGGCGGTACTGCTGGTCAGAGAGGTGACAAAGGAGCCTAATTCAAAGGTGGCATCGGCGACCTTCTGTCCGCAAAACGCATTCGCCGAACCGACCTCCGCCTGCAAGCCGAAGGGAAACAGCTCCGGAGAGAGGGTGAGTCCGTTTTTCATCACACGGGTGACCAGCGACAGCACCGGTGCGCTTTCCGCCTGCACCGTCACCGGCTGCCCAGCGCTTGTAGTTGCTAAAGAAACGGAAAAGCGGCGGTTCCCGGTGTTTTCATAGCGGCGGGTTTCGGAATTCAGAATCAGACGGTTGTCTAAATCCTCAAAGCCCCCTTTTCCATCAGGCTGATGCACCGCCTGCCCATAGCTTACGGCAATCCCGCTTCCGTCCGAGCAGACAAAGTGTTTCTCCGTCTCACTGCGCTTGCTCACATCTTCATACAGTATCTTCGGTTCCGTGTCCTCTTCCAAGGCGTAGGACCCGAAGCAGAACAAGGGCAACAGCAGTATAAGAGTCAGGAAAAGTGCGGTCATTTTCCGTGGAAGTGCGCTTCTTTTTGGTGTTCTTGTTCTTTTCATGATGTTTTTTCCTTTCACAGATTTTTCATGTTGCAGTTGTTTTGGTTCGCCCTTTTCTTTTCCTCGTTCCTTGGTGTGCGGCACTCCCTCCTTTCTTCTCATATTATACGCCGGAACAAAGCTTTTTTCAAGAGAAAATGGAAAATAATTCTTTTTTTGGAGGATTCTCAAACAAAATAATCCGGCGGCAAGGGGATTCCGATCCCGGAAAGCTCTGCGTTTTTTGCTTAATTGTGAACTTCTTACCCTTATAGACGGATAATTTTTGAAAAAGTCAACGCAAAATAAAAAAATTTTTGAAAAAATAAAAAAAGCCTGCCGCACCGGAAGGCATGGCAGGCTTCATGGGGTCAGAACCGCTCTTTTTTCTTTCTTCCCACTGTCACGGCAAGGGCAACAAGACCGAAAACCGACAGGGCGTATCCGCTGATTTTTGAGGTGGTTCTGTAGTATTCGTTTGCTGCATTGGTGAATATCCATCGTTGGTAATCCGCTCCGTCAAACGAGTGAATCTCTGCTATGCCGCCGTCATTGGTATAGTTCGGTTCATCGTCGTCATCCACCTGCATATACTGCTCGTGATTTCCGTTTCTGATAGAGCTTGTCCCTGTATTTTTCTCGCCCGCAATTTTTGCGGGCGAGAAAAATACATTCCATTACGGAAGAGGTATCACGATCTTAAGCAATTCATTCATATGAGTTTCACATTCGCCCACATTATTAACGCATCTCACTTCCACATAAGTAAATAATCCTCTCTGACCATTTTTTAATACAGTCAATTGGAAATCCGGTTCACTGTATTCAACACGGTCATAGTTTCCTTTGGCTTTTTCATATGTGATATCAAGTTTTTGTCTTAATGCCTCAGTAACCGCATTAAGATCAATGCCAGCTATACTCGTTTTTAAGGAAATTCGATTTAGCATAAAGCCGGAATAAGAAGTTATTTCACCGTTTAGATTAAGGTATACCTCTGCATGATCGGTTGTTTCTATTTCTCCAATGTATTTTGAAAATAAAACATAATATCTTTTTTCGCCAAGCCATTCTTCGGTCTTTACAGAACACCTATATTCAGAGGTATCAATAATTCCCTTGACGAAATTCCGTGCTATTTCAGCACACTCTTCTTGTGTAACAATTTTTCCTTCCTTGGATACATTACAATTCCAATAACGAGTGAGCATTTCTTTATCATCAAACCAATATTCATTACCAGCTGAATCTTTGTATTTATATTCCGAAAAATAATTTACTTCCCTATATTCAGGAGATGAGGGGATATATTCTACAAACTTCTTTTCATTGTTAAGAGTGAACTCAAGGGACTCTTCCGGCTTAATAGTATCATATTTTTCTTTATCTGCAAATTCATACTCTATTTCATGGCAGACTTCGGTTATGGAATCCGCATAACCGCATATGAGTATTTCATATTGACCATGGGTCTCTGATTTTTGATCGGAAGTACAATTTGCTACCTCAGAAGCACAACCTGCTAACAATGTAGTTCCGAATATTGCGAGTAGAGTAACAGAAATAATTCGTTTCATTGCTTCATTTGTCCTTTCGGTATATATTCATATGAGAGTTATTGTTTCATCACCGCATATAACTGCGCTTCGCAACGGAGAATTTTCGGAGAATTCACCACATGCATAATCAACAGCCTCCTGCAATGTGGCTCCTTGCAACATTTTATTATAGAAGTTTGTTGTCCAAGTGTTAGCTTCTACACAATCGATAGAATCTTTAAAACCAACAGCCGCTCTTGCTCCTTGATCTACGATTGCAGCAGGTAGATTTCGTCCACCGTTTCCACCATACGCTGTATTGCATCCAATAAATAACACCACATCTATGTTGGAATAATTCTCTCCCGAATCAATACTTCCGCTACCAGACTCCATTCCGTTCCATGCGTGACCGTAAAATACAACTTTATTCGAACCGTCATTGTCATTCAATACAATACCCGTAGAAACTTCAGTAGTTGTTCCGGCACGCAAAACAAGTTGTCCGTGACTTCTGCTTGTAAAAACATTTGTTGATAGCAAATCGTTTTTACATTGGTTGGCTGTAATTGCCCCACTCCGTACTGTAACACTCTTCCAATTGCCGTTAAGCATCGTTGTTTGAATTGAGTTTAGTGATGAAATATGATCATGCCCAGAATTTGTTACCCCATAAAATACAACAGAATAGGGCTGCAAAATCCACTCATCCTTATAGCTTGTATTGTCAACATACTGTCTCTGCTGGATGTTCAGTCCTTCCGAATAGAGGATGTTGGTTTGAACTACCATGACCAGGTCCCGGTCGGTGATGCTTTCGGAGGATTTTGCCTTGATCTTGTACGAGCCATAGGATGTAAGCGTGATCTCCCATTTCTGATTGTTGCTTCCGGTGTAGGGCTTCAGAACCAGGTCTATATTCTCTTCGGATTCCTCTCCCGACGGAACTGTGACGGCATATCCGCTGATCTTGGAGGTAATCTTATAATAGCCGTCTCCTGCATTGGTGAATATCCATCGTTGGTAATCCGCTCCGTTAAACGAGCGAATCTCCGCAATGCCGCCATCGTTGATATAATTCGGTTCATCGTCATCATCCACCTGCATATACTGCTTGTTGTTTCAGCTCTGCACGGTGCTTGTCCGGCACTTCACTTAAAACAACTTGTCAGGTCCCAGCCCCATTCCGCTTGTCTGTGGGATGGAGCTGGGGTTAATTCTATAATAACATCCTTTGAAAACTTAGTCAGTCTTTGCCTCCTATGCGTGCATCCCTACATTGCTTGTGGATTAGTGTTGCAGATCTAAAGCCGTAGTAGAACGCAACCTAATTTATATTGACCATATCATCGTAACCGTAATCGTTGCATCATAACTTCCGTGGATACTCTTTAGTTGCAAAACATGCGAAGCGATTCTATCCAAGAGCTATGAACAATATTGTCTCAACCATTTAATTGACCGATTAATATTGCTTATTTCGAACTTCAATGTGATATGAAATCAGATCGGATCTTTTGTATTCGGCATTTGAACTCACTTCGTCTTTAGCATTTGTCACAGAATTGAAACATACAGCAAGTACTTTTCCCGACTTCATGTCCCATTCCATAATCCATACTCCCGACCCCGTGTCACGCTGTGGCTTCCCAATAATATCCACCACCTCGCTAAAAGTCATTCCAACTGTGATTTGTTCGGCCATCTCGTCACTTATGCCACCGTTTCTTGCTTCTTCATACCAAGTATTGTGGTCGTCTTTATCAAAAACGCCTGTCGCAGAACAAACAATCACGACAGCGATTGCAAAAACAGCGACAAATACTATAGTAGCAAGAACGGTTTTCTTATTTCTTATCATTTTCCTTCCCCTCCTATGATTATTTTTGATACTATAAATCCCACTTCTGTGCTCGCATATTCAAAAGTATATAAAACACCGCCACTTGACCTATATTGTTGGATAATACTCCCGCTTCCAATGTCTATTCCTTTACTGTTAAGCGTTTCTGTTACCTCACTATAGGTCATTCCGATTTGAATATTTGAAAGCTGTGTATCATTTATCGTTGTAGAAATAACATCTTCGGACACTAAAGTGACACCTTTGGAAGAATTATATATGTTATTCCAAGGTTTTACTGCGAAAAAGCCAACAAAAGTCGAATAATCGTCTCTATCAGCTATCATCGGATCAATTATTAACTCACCAGACTCATCTGTTCTCTTGACTGGAGTAGTTCCTCTTTTATGAGACCATAATCCATCTGCATCTTGCCGGTACCAGTGATAGTCGGAGTTTGATACTACTAATGCCACTTTATATGTACCGACAGGGCATGTTTCATACCGTCCGATAGGAGTAAATAAAAGTGAAGTGCCATTTACAGAATTGTATTTGTTGAAATCTTGTTGTACCGAATTTACAATAACACTTGGGGGTGACTGATATCCCTGTGGAATAGGAGCGCAACTTCCCCTGTGGTTATTATAGTATTCACCAGGTTGCTGTTTAAACCATATACTATTTCCGGCTGGTTCTCGAACTTGATTGTTGAGTGCGTATGCATAACAGTTGTTGTTTTCCGATGGTATACCGGCCCATGCAGATGGATCATATGCCAACTCATAACCATTTGTCGGCAACATGCGAATACAGTTCCACTCATCCTTATAGCTTGTATTGTCAACATACTGTCTCTGCTGGATGTTCAGTCCTTCCGAATAGAGGATGTTGGTTTGAACTACCATGACCAGGTCCCGGTCGGTGATGCTTTCGGAGGATTTTGCCTTGATCTTGTACGAGCCATAGGATGTAAGCGTGATCTCCCATTTCTGATTGTTGCTTCCGGTGTAGGGCTTCAGAACCAGGTCTATATTCTCTTCGGATTCCTCTCCCGACGGAACTGTGACGGCATATCCGCTGATCTTGGAGGTAATCTTATAATAGCCGTCTCCTGCATTGGTGAATATCCATCGTTGGTAATCCGCTCCGTCAAACGAGCGAACCTCTGCAATGCCGCCGTCATTGGCATAGTTCGGTTCATCGTCGTCATCCACCTGCATATACAGCGACTCATGCCTGTTTTGGATGAACCAGGTTCCTTCCATGGACTCTTCAATAGTTGCCGTCCAGGACCAAATGTAAGGTGCTCCCGTATAGGTTGCCCTGATTTTGATCTGCCCCGGCTTCAGTGCTGTTAAACGGCCGGTGGATTCCTCGATGGTGGCTTTATCGGTGGCCGTTCCGTCGGTGTTTTTCACGCTGTACCGGACCGGCCCGTTTACGCCCACCGCCGAGCTGTACATGCAAATCTGATAGGTGAGCTCTTCGCCGGTAATCAGATTCAGCGCTCCCGAAAGCTTTCTGACACCGTTCAGGGCTTCCCCGGTATAGGGCTCCAGAATCCATTGGGAGGTGGTCCCTGCGCTGTCTGCCGTGTATACCGCCTCTCCGTTGGTGGCGCTTGCCGGCGCTGTCAGGTAGCTGTTTGCTGACGGCATTCCGTTTTTCAGAGTATAGTAGCTTCCGTCTTTGGATATCGCCCACAGCTGATTTCCCGTCAGCTCCGCCCAGCTGTCATTGACCGACATTGTGCTGATCGTTGCATTGCGACTGCCGCTGAGCGCTGTCTCCAAGCCCAACGCCGAATTGGTCATCGGGCGGATCGTATAATAGTTCAGCTTGGTGTTTGTGTCGTAGGTTTGCACAAAGGTGATCTTGAACAACTGATTTCTCTTGTTTGCTTCTGTTGCTGTGCTCCACTGCTGCACTCTTGTTCCTGCGGTCGCTCCGCCGTTATCCACATCCAGGTACAAACCGTTGGCAGCGTTCTTGATTTTGTATACGCCGCTTACGATCTCCGGCTCTGTATAGGTAATGATATAATATGCGCGATACAGACTTCCGGCTTCACAGGATTTCAGTATTACCGAACTGTTTGTACCTCCCTCATATTTCAGCGCAATTCCGTAATTCGGTGAAGTCCCTTCGTACCATGCTTCTGCCGCAGAGGTGACATCAAAAGAGACGGTTTTGGGGGAATTGGCATAAGCTCCCCGTGATCCTGAAAAGGGACCCGCGGAAAGGCGCGTGGAAGAGATATAGGTATTGGTGCTCGGACTTGCCATATTCCATGTTAATCCACTCGTTCCCGATTCACTCCAGGAATGCAAAACCTGGTAGGCTCCTGCAGTGAGGCTCCCATCGGTTACTTTATCGTAATAGTAATAGTATACATACAGCTTTGCCGCATGAAACTCGCATCCGTCGGGCAGGGTGGGCATTTCCTGTTTTAAAAAGGAGATTTTGCCGGAACTGATCCACAGCTCACTGGAGGTCCCATAGTTGGTCGTCGGTGCGGCAGAACTGATATAAGTGTCATATAAGATCGTTTTCTTGATCGTCGGGTCTATAACAACCGGAAATGCCCGATCATCGGAATTTATCCACTTTTTCTCAGCAACAACACGGAGGATATAAGCGCCCTTTGCTCCTGACAACTCGTAGGATACATCATAGGATACTTCGCCATGAGCATCATACATATAAGGGGCAGGAATCCAATATTCTTCCGTACCCGTCGAAGAGTCGGATAATACAATCTCTCCGGTTGGCTTTAATTCCGGTGTCAGATTTACGACAGCCAAGGCAAAGGAGTAGGTATACTCATTTTGTGCATCGTTTACAATGATATTTTCCTTGATGTCATTCCCTGAAAGCAGGTATTCAACATCTACAGAAGAAAATACATCTGCATACCTGACCGTGGTCGTATTTGATGCCTCTGCTGCATCCTTTATGCTTAAGGCACGATCACTGTCAATTTTATTCTCCTTGTGATTCTGTATTTCGACAGCAGATGCCGCTTTTAATTTTTCGGCTGTCTGGGTGAACACGGGAGCCAGAGCGATGACATAGCCGTTTTCACGAAGTGTAATCAATGCTTTGGAGGAGTGGGAATATGCTGAAACCGTCATCCTGCCGTCTGCCGTTGCGTATAGGTCTGCACGGTCTTTTGCAGGATAAAGCCGGTTGTCTATATCCTGCCATACGCCGTTTTCATCCTTTCTGTGAACGGCGTTTCCGTATGCCACTGCCTGAAATCTGCCATGTCCCAAATCAAAGTGTTTCACATTTTCTTCCCGTCTGGATACCACTTCACTGAGTACAAGCTCTTCCTGTGTTTCGTTGTTGGGACTCGCTCCGTATTCTTCAACATCCATATTAGAGCTGCCCTCGGTGATTCCAATCGCAGATTGGGTGCTTTCTCTGCCATAACCGGAGATCGGCACAGAAGAAATCAGAAAAACAATTGTGAATAATAGTGCTGCTATTCGAAGTTGTCTGAATTTGTTCGTTTTTAGTTTTTCTCCTTTCGTACTTCCCATTTCTATTGTTCTTGTCGATTTTCCTGACTTATTGCATCGAATCCATCCCCTTTCTTGTTTTATTATACAACAGATCGGAATTTTTGTAAATAAAAAAATTGAAATTTAGGAAAAAAATCCAATCAAACGGCAAAAAACTACCGCACTTTGGAAAAGCTCGGTTTTCCGCTCATTTTGTACTCTGTTTCATGCTCCGCTTTTGCTTCCTTTGGGACCTTTTACTCTTATAGACGGACAATTTCTTCAAGTGTCAACACAAAATAAAAAGTTTTTAAAAAACAAAAAGAGCCTGCCGCACAAACCGGTGCAACAGACCCTGCAGATTCCGCAGATATATCCAAAGGTTCAGAAGGGCAAAACGCCAAGCCCCTCCAAAAGAATTTTGACGCCGAGAAGAATGAGGATTAGTCCCCCCGCAAATTCGGCCTTGGACTTGTATTTGGTACCGAATACATTGCCGATCTTCAACCCCACTCCGGAAAGAAGGAAGGTGATACAGCCGATGATCCCCACCGCCGCCAAAACCGGCATGCGCAGGTCTGACAAAGCAAAGGTAATGCCGATTGCCAGAGCGTCTATACTGGTGGCAATGGCCATGAGCAGCATGGTCCTTACGCCGAAGGAAAAATTATACTCGTCCACCTCTTTGCTAAACGACTCCCGAATCATATTTCCGCCGATCAGAAGGAGCAACACGAAGGCGATCCAGTGGTCAACCGCTGTGATGTATTTTTGAAAGGTACTGCCCAGCAGATACCCGATAAAGGGCATCAGTGCCTGAAAGCTGCCGAACCAAAGTCCAACACTCAGATAATGCCGGGGCTTCAGCTTCCCTGCCGACAGCCCTTTGCACACCGAAACCGCAAAAGCATCGGCAGACAGGCCTAAGGCAATCAGTAAAATCTCAACAAATCCCATAGTCTTTCTCCTGAATAGAAGTCTTTGCAGTATAGCATATATGAAGGGCCTTGTCAAGCAGAAAACAGCATCCGTTCGTAAAATCGGAAGGAGCACCCTGCCCTGAGTGCTCCTTCCTTTCTGTTCTTTGAAAAATTCCTCTGCCAGCGGATGCAGTCAGACTTCGGTCTCGCCGTTGTACACCAGCTCTGCCCCTCCGGTAAGGGTCAGTTGCTCCTCCGTATAGTGCACAATGAGATCGCCGCCCCGCATTTTCACCGTGATGTCCTCTCCCCTGTTGCAGTATCCGTTTTCAACGGCGGCGACCACTGCGGCACAAGCACCGGTTCCGCAGGCGAAGGTTTCTCCGTTTCCTCTTTCGTACACCCGCATTTTAATCATATTCGGATGGACCACGCGGACGAATTCGGTGTTGATCCGCTCCGGAAATTCCGGTGCGTTCTCAAAGAGCGGTCCGACCTTTTCCAAATCCACTCCGTCCACATTGTCGCAAAAAATAACACAATGGGGATTTCCTACCGAAACGCAGGTGATCTTATACTCTTTTCCCCCCACAGTCAGCGGGTAGCCTACGATTCTCTCAGCATCGATCGTTGTCGGGATATCCTCCTTCAAAAGGCTTGCCTGTCCCATATCCACGCTGACCGAAGTGATCTTGGAATTGCGTGTATATACCTGAAGAGACTTTACGCCACTTGCCGTTTCGACACGGATCCTCTCCTTTCGCACGATCCGGTTATCAAAGAGATATTTTCCCACGCACCGGATGCAGTTTCCTGCCATTTGTCCTTCGCTTCCGTCCCGGTTGAAAATCCGCATCCTTGCATCGGCAATGTCCGAATGCTCCATCAGCACAATGCCGTCTCCGCCGATGCCGTAATGCCTGTCGCAAAGACCGATGCAAAGCGACTCCGGGCAAATCAGGGAGTTGTCGAAGTTTTCCAAGAAGATATAATCGTCTCCTGTTCCCTGCATTTTGGCAAAAGAGAGCCTTCTCGGTTCGGAGCGCATATGGTTCAGATCCACCAGCTCCGTGTTGCTCTGGTTGTAGCGGCTGGCGATCACATCGGCAAGGGCATTGGCCGTATCCAGAGAGGTCAGGCATGCAACCGAGTGCTGAAGCGCTTTGCGGTGAAGGGCGATATAGTCCTCCAGGGTGGAGTCAAACAGCGCTCCCGTATAAACGATATAGCTGATTTTTCCCTTTTCAATCAGCTCGTAGGAATCGCTTCCCTCGTTGATCCCCGTGACAGTTTTTACCTTGATGCCCAGCCCTTCTATGGCTTTGGCGGTATCGCTCGTGGCATAGATGGTCAATCCGATGTCGTCCAACTTTTTGGCCAAGGACACGACCTCCTGGAGGTCATGGTCCTCAACGCTTATGAACACGCCCACATCGTTTGATGCATGGGGCGCCTTCAATTTGAAGCCGGCCGAGATGAGACCCTTGAAAATGGCCTCCCGCAGATTGGTGCCGATGCCCAGCACCTCTCCGGTGGACTTCATTTCCGGGCCGAGATAGGAGTTGGCGTCGGTCAGCTTTTCAAAGGAAAACACCGGCACCTTCACGGCATAATAGGGCGGAACCCGATACAGCCCCGTGCCGTACCCCAAGGACCGCAGCTCTTCTCCCAGCATGACCCGTGTGGCTAAATCCACCATGGGTACTCCCGTCACCTTGCTGATATACGGCACGGTTCTGGAGGCTCTCGGATTCACTTCGATGACATACAGCTCATTTCGAAAGATCAGATACTGGATGTTCACCAATCCCTTGGTTCCTAAAGACAGAGCCAGCTTTTCGGAGGATTCTATAACATTGTTCAGCATTTTGTCCTGAAGGTTGTAGGGCGGATAGACCGCTATGGAATCTCCGCTGTGAACCCCTGCCCGCTCAATGTGCTCCATCACTCCGGGAATCAGCACATCCTTTCCGTCGGAGATCACATCCACCTCCAATTCAATGCCCATCATGTATTTGTCCACCAGCACGGGATTTTCGATTCCCGTGGACAGAATGCGGCTCATATAGGCTTTGGTCTCCACATCGTTGTACACGATTGACATATTCTGCCCGCCGATCACATAGGAGGGCCGCAGCAGCACGGGATACCCGATGGTATTTGCCGCCTTCAGTGCTTCCTCTGTGGTCATCACACTGGTTCCCAAGGGCCGCTTGATGGAGAATTTCTCCAGCAACCGGTCAAACTTCTCCCGGTCCTCGGCGGTGTCTATGCCCTCGGCAGAGGTTCCGAGAATCCGGATGCCGTTCTTATCCAAGAACTTTGTCAGCTTGATGGCGGTCTGCCCTCCGAAGGCCACAACCACGCCCACCGGCTTTTCCACCTTGATGACATTCATCACATCCTCGGGAGTCAAAGGCTCAAAATACAGTCTGTCCGCCGTGTCGTAGTCGGTGGAAACCGTTTCCGGGTTGTTGTTGAGAATGACCACATCGTATCCCAGCCGCTTGAGCGCCCAGACGCAGTGGACCGAAGAATAGTCGAATTCGATTCCCTGTCCGATCCGTATGGGACCGGAGCCGATAACAAGTATGGTTTCTTTTCCGCTTCTCCTGAAGGATCGGGCCTCGCACTCCCGGTCGTAGGTGGAATAGAAATAGGGCGTCTCCGCATCGAACTCTGCTCCGCAGGTGTCCACCATTTTATAGGAAGCGTCCATAGAGGGCACTTCCGAAGTGCCGCTGATTCTTTTTAGAGCCTTGTCGGTATACCCGAGGTTTTTCCCTTGTCTGTACTCCTCCGGCCCCATGCCCTTTCCGGCGATCCTGCATTCAAAGTCCGCAAGCTTTTTCAGTTTTGCAAGAAACCATCTGTCAATTTTGGTGATGTGGTGTATCTCCTCCAAGGTATACCCGTTTTTGATCGCCTCGAAAACAGTGAACAGTCTGCGGTCGTCGGGAATTCCAAGCCGCTTTTCCAGCGGCAGACTGCTGATCGGCGTAGCGTTGAGCGTATCCAGCGAGATTTCGGCTCCCCGCACCGCCTTCATCAGCGCCGCTTCAAAGCTT
>ERZ779889.2582-NODE-2582-length-14670-cov-2.592268_pt1 | contig 14670 bp, 9 predicted proteins | sample MGYA00511030_ERZ779889 | MGnify/ENA primary metagenome ERZ779889 (study PRJEB29588, sample SAMEA2160616) | human gut metagenome | biome: human gut; feature: human-associated habitat; material: faeces | place: Denmark | collected 2008/2010 ...
CACAGGAGTATTTACGAATCAGGCATATGCAGCGAATAGAAATCGACGTAAGTCAATATATAATTAGCTGGTTGCAGTTATAATTCCCCCGTTTTTTGTAAAAATGAACTGCAAAAAACTGTTGACAGATAAGTGAAATATGGTACTATAGGTAAAGTAGTTTTCAAAACTACGTTTGAAGTTAACGAAAAACTTGGAATAAAGTATGGAAAAACCGAGAACGAAGTTGCAAAAACGTGAAAAAAGGAAACATATTTTTCATTATATAGATCATTATTTTACGGAGGAACAGACAGTATGATAACAGAGTTAAAACCGGAAGAAGGAATTGCCGGAAAGTTTGTCAAGACAGCATTTGATGAGAATGGTGTATTAAGCAAGATTGAATTTACAAATGATGAGACCTTTAATTTTGCATTTGATGTAGTGGATGCATTAGCAGAAAAGACACCGGATAAGACAGCATTGATTTATGTGTCCAGAGATAAGGAAGAAAAGAAGTTTACATTTAAAGAGATCAAAGAGTATTCCAATATGGCAGCAAATTATTATAAGAGCCTTGGTATCAAGAAGGGCGACAGAGTGTTGCTGGTATTAAAGCGCCATTATCAGTTCTGGTTTACGATCCTTGCACTTCACAAGATTGGAGCTGTAGCAATTCCTGCAACCAATATCTTAAAGGTAGAAGATTACAGATACAGAATTGAAGCTGCAAATGTAAAGGCTGTTGTATGTACAGCTGATGACAAGATTCCGGATGCAATGGCAGCCATCGATCCGGATGATAAGGTGATCAAGGTTATCGTAAATGGTGAGAGAGAGCATTTCCATCCATTTGATAAAGATATCCTTTCATTCAGCAAAGAATTTGCACGTCCGACAGGTGAAGATGCAGTCTATGCACATGATACCATGATCATCATGTTCACGTCAGGAACAACCAAGCATCCAAAGATGGTAGCACATAATCATCTGTATGCACTTGGACATTATATTACAGCAAGATATTGGCATAATGTAAAGACGGATGGTATTCATTTTACAGTATCCGATACCGGCTGGGGTAAGGCTCTCTGGGGCAAGCTCTATGGTCAGTGGTTATGCGAGACCTGTATCTTCGTTTATGATTTTGATGTATTCAGTGCAGACAATATCATGAAGCTTGTAGAACAGTACAAGATCACAACCTTCTGTGCGCCACCGACCCTTTACAGAATCCTTGTTAAGATGGATCTGAGCAAATACGACCTTTCCGCACTGACTTACTGCACAACCGCAGGAGAAGCCCTGAATCCGGAAGTATTCTATAAATTCAAAGAGATGACAGGATTTACGATCTTTGAAGGCTTTGGTCAGACAGAGACTACACTTGCAATAGGAAATCTGAAAAATACAACACCGAGACCGGGTTCCATGGGTAAGGCAAGCCCACTCTATGATGTTCACATTATGAGACCGGACGGAACACTTGCTGATGTAGATGAGACCGGTGAGATCGTTATTAAGATTGCAGATGGCGAACCATATGGTCTGTTCTCTACTTATAATAATGATGAGGAAATGACAAAAGAAGTTAAGCACGACGGTTATTACCACATGGGTGATACCGCATATATGGACAAGGATGGATATTTCTGGTTCGTAGGCCGTGTGGATGATATCATCAAGGTTGCCGGATACCGTGTTGGACCTTTTGAGATTGAAAATGAGATTATGAAGATCCCATATGTTCTGGAATGTGCAGTTACAGCTATACCGGATGGAACCAGAGGACAGGCGATCAAGGCAACGATCGTTCTGACAGAAGGAACGGTTGGCGATGATAACCTGAAGAAAGAGCTGAAGCGTTATTTCAAGGAGAACATGGCGAGCTACAAACGTCCTCGTGTGATCGAATTTGTCGATGAGATGCCAAAGACGATCAGTGGTAAGGTAAGACGTGTAGAGATCAAAGAGAAAGACTGGAAATAAGTCCGGACGATTATCTGCTGGGATAGATTACAGGCAGATGAAATGACATAGCCTGTGAGAAGCAGGCAGGAAATGGAGATGTTCATAAAATGATAGATATGGAAATTAAGCCATATGAGCGTATGGTTTATTACTATGAAACTGACAGAATGGGAATTGTTCATCATTCTAACTATATCAGATGGTTTGAGGAAGCGAGACTGGACTGGATGAAGCAGATTGGATGGGATTACAAGACCATCGAGGACGACAATATCATTATTCCGGTATTGTCGGTATCTGCGGAATACAAAACCATGTCCAGATATGGAGACAACATTGTGATCTATGTAAAGCTCGCAGAGTACACAGGCATCCGTATTGGATTTTCCTATGAAGTACATGACAAGAAGACTGGAGAGCTTCGGTGCGTCGGCACATCCTGTCATTGTCTGCTGGATGAGAACAATAAGCCGGTGTTCATGCGGAAACGTTATCCGGAGAAGGATGCGTTCTTCAAGGAGCTCATGAAGCAGCAGGCTGAAGAGAATGCGTAAATTACACAATATAACAAGGGGATAGTCAATATCCATTTTACAGCACACTTGCGTTCGTGTCTCACGTAACGGTACTAAATTCACCGCAGGGGCGGTTCATTAAGGACCGACGTGAGACAAGGTCTGTAAAATGGATATTGACTATTCTCTTTTGTTATATTGTGTAATTTTATATAGTGGATTGCTGGGCAATACTGTAAAGCATCCTCACCATGTCCAGATATTTCTTTTGGCAGACCTTTTTTCACGTTGGTTCTTGATGAACCGCCTAGCGGTGAATCTAGTACCATTACGTGAAAATAGAACGAAAGTGCTCTGCATAAAGAAATATCTGGACATGGTGTGGGTTTTATAGAATTGCCAAGTTCCCCTGCCAGATCCTCGCTGTTGACACATTGTTTTATAATTGCTAGTATAGGCTTGATATAAGGGATTTCCATGCGGAATCAGGTATTATATATGAGCATTATGGATGAGCTTGTTAGGAAAACTTGTTAAGAAAGATTATGAAGATCATGGCTGCAGGGCATGATGTATTTTGAAATGATATGAGGTTAGAATGAGAAAGATAAAAGAAAACAGAGAGAAAATGTATAGATCGCGTTGGACGAAAATTGTTAGTTATATGTTGGTAATGGTGATGGCTGTTTCCTTGTTTGGACAGGTTGCTGTGAATGGAGCATTTGACGGAACTGGCAAACAGGCAGGCACAGGTGTGATCGCGGGGCTTAGCCAGGTAGAGGCGGCTTCGGATACTTCTATTGATTATAAGGCGGCTTTGAAGGAAACGTCTGTTGCAATCGAGAAAAAGCTGACAACCTATAAGGTGGAAGTGGCAGATGAAACAGGCGGAACTTCCGTCGTAGACTGGTATGGCCCTGCAAATGCTTCAATCGGTGGCGAGTGGGCTGTGATCGGAGAAAGCCGTTATGGACGGAAGAATGTATTGTGGTATCGTGCCTATTATGAGAATCTGGTACGGGTATTACAGGTAGCCGGAGAAGCACAGGCATCTGCTGATGGAACAACTACAGGCGGAAGTGCAAAGACTGTGCCATTGAAGCTCGACAGCAGAAAGGGAACGGAAAATTCCAGAGCCATTCTTGCACTGACTGCTATGGGGATAGATGCGTCAAACGTAGAAGGGTATGATCTGACAGCAGCTTTGTCGGATATGACATATGTAAAAAAACAGGGCTTAAATGGACCAATCTGGGCGTTGATTGCGCTGGATTCGGGTAATTATGAGATACCGCAGATCTCATCGGGTAAAATAACAGCCCAGGTATCCAGAGAAAAATTATTATCTTATATATTAAGCAGTGAGCTTACAGATGGTGGATTTAATCTGACGAAAAGTGATTCACAGGGGGCAGATCCGGATGTGACAGCAATGGCATTGCAGGCATTTGCACCATATTATACCGGACGGATAACTGTTGGAACAGAACTTCAGAAGCAGATCAGGGAAGCAGTGGACCGGAACATACAAGTTCTCTCAGATATGCAGAAAACCTCCGGGGCATACAGTTCATATGGAAGTGAGAATGCAGAAAGCACGGCACAGGTGCTGGTGGCTTTATCCAGTCTTGGAATTGATGGAAGAACGGACAGTCGTTTTGTAAAAAATGGAAAGTCTGTGCTGGATGGTCTGTTGTATTTTTATATACCATCAACCGGTATGTTTAAACATGTAGACACGGAAAAATCCGGCAATCAGATGGCGACCGAGCAGTCGTTTTACGCATTGGTAGCGTATCAGAGGTTCCGGAATAAAAAAGCAACCTTATATGATATGACAGATGCGGATAAAGCATGTGTTATGGAGCTGGCAGATTGCAGCGTAACCATTTCAAAGACCGCATACACATATACCGGAAAGACGATCAGACCTGCAGTGACTGTTACCTGTAAAAAGCTGGATGGAACAACGATCACTTTAAAAAAAGACACAGATTATACAGTCACATATAAGAATAATAAAATGCCAGGCAAGGCAACGGTCGTAGTAAAAGGTAAGGGTGATTATACCGGAAGCGTAAGCAGAACGATCACGATCGCACCGACGGCAACGGTGATTTCTTCGGTGACAAATACAGAAACCGGAATCCGGCTGAAATGGAAAAAGACGACAGGCGCAGAGAAATATATCATATATCGTAAAGCGGGAAATGGCTCCTGGAAGAAATATAAGTCGGTAAAGGCGGCAAATGGATGTTCCTTTACAGATACTAAAGTTACAAATGGAAGCAAATACGCATATAAGATACGGGCGTATGCGGATGGTGTATATGGAGCATACAGTTCCATACACACAATATACCGGGTAAAACAGCCGGCTCTGAAAGTGAAAAAGACAGGAAAAGGCAGACTGAAGTGTTCCTGGAAGAAGAATACGAAGGCGAACAGTTACCAGATCATGTATGGAACGAAGGCATCCATGCAGGGGGCAAAGACGATCGCGATAAAAAAAGCCGGAACCGTGAAAAAGACTATAACCGGATTAAAAGCCGGAAAGAAATACTATATACGGATCCGGAGCTGTAAAACGATGAATAAAAAGAAGTATTACAGCAGTTGGAGCAAGACCGTAAATATCCGGGCATGATCGGGATCGTAGAAGATGAATAAACATGCAGATGCCCGGAAAGCAGAAATTACAGGTACAATAAATACCGTATGACAGAAAGCAGCAGAATATGAAGTTCATTAAAAAAAATATAAAAAAAATAATTGGTATTCTGGCGGTGGTGCTGATCCTTACCGTGGCATTCTGGTATGGTGGAAATGCACCGGGTTCCAGAGGCTTTTCCGGATTTGGAAAGCAGCATACGGAATTCCGGAATTCGACCGAACTGGCAGAAGCTGAAACCGGTCAGGAGAAAACCGAAAGGTCATCGATGACGGAATCGGAAACAACAGACGGTCAGGACGCTGATAGTCAGGATACAGACCGTACAGATGAGACATCAGAAGGAGTGGCAGCAGAAGATGGACAGGATCCATATGGTCCGGATGGACAAGGCTCCTCAGGGACGACAGAGGTTCTGACCGAACAGCCAACGACGGAACAAACGACTGAAACAAAAGAACCGAAAACAACGGAACAGCCAACGACGGAAGAAGAATCGGGGCAGAATACGACAGAAGCTTCAACGACGGAACGGCCGGTGCATCAGAAACCGGAGAAGCCTGCAACAACGGAAGAACCGGAAACGACAGAGCAGAAGCCGACCGAGGAGCAGACATATACTTGCACGATATCGATTAACTGCGATAATATTCTGAAAAACTGGAATATGTTAGATAAGAGCAAGCAGTCCTGTGTACCTGCCGATGGCTGGATCCTGAAGGAAGTCGAGGTAGAATTTAAAAAGGGACAGACCGTATTTGATGTATTAAAGGATATTACGAAAAAAAAGAGTATACAGCTTGAATATTCCTTTACTGCATTATACGGAAGCTACTACATTGAGGGAATCCACAATCTGTATGAATTTGACTGCGGAGAATTATCCGGTTGGGAATATTGTGTCAATGGGAAGTTCCCGGCATTTGGATGCTCAAAATATGTATTGAAAGATGGAGATAAGATTGAATGGAAATACACCTGTGACCTTGGAGCAGATGTAGGAAATCCATATTTTGAATAACAGACAGGAGAAACAGGTGAAGAAGATCAGAAGGGATGCATTTGCAGACAGTCATCCAATCGTGAATTTGATATATTTTATATTTGTCATCGGATTTGCAATGATGTCGCTTCATCCGGTTAGTTTAGGGATCGCTTTTTTGGGAGCGGTCTCATATTCTATCTGCCTGAATGGCAGACGGGCACTATATCAGAATCTGCGCTATATGCTGCCGGTTGTGATATTGACGGCACTCATTAATCCGGCATTCAGTCATCAGGGGGTGACGATCCTGCGGTATCTGCCGTCCGGCAATCCGCTGACGCTCGAATCTATTCTGTATGGTATAGCGGCTGCTGTAATGCTGGTGACAGTATTGTGCTGGTTCTCATCCTTCAACAGGATCATGACTTCTGATAAAATGATCTATCTGTTTGGGCGGCTGGCACCGTATCTGTCGATCGTTCTGTCTATGACGTTGAAGTTCCTGCCGGAATTTACCGCAAGGATCCGACAGGTATATCAGGCACAGAAAGCGGCAGGCTGTGTGATGTCTGGGAAATATTTTAAACGGCTTCGAACCGGTATGCGGGTGATCTCTTCGGCAGCAACCTGGGCGTTAGAACGGGCGGTCATAACAGGTGACAGTATGAAGAGCCGGGGATATGGGTTAAAAGGCAGGACAGCATATTCGTTATTTCATTTTAGAAAAAGTGATGGCTGCTGTCTGGTCGTGATTCTGGCAGCGGGAAGCTTTGTTGCGGCAGGAATGATCCGGGGCGTGATCGACTGGCAGTATTATCCGGATATAACAGGAAATGGATCAGACGGAATGGGAACTGCGGTATTTGCAGGCTATCTGTTATTAGTAAGCCTGCCATGTGTGATGCATTTGTATCAGGCAATCCGGGAAAGGAAGAAAAGATGAAATTATATGAGATCGATAATCTGACATTTGCATATCCGGATATTGCATCGGAGAGGGATGATGTTTATCTGAAGCCGGTATTAAAGGATATCGGCCTTTCCATAGAAAAGGGCAGCTTTGTCATTGTCGCAGGTGGTTCCGGAAGTGGGAAGACGACATTGCTCAGACAGTTGAAATCCGTTCTGACACCTCGTGGAAAACGGGAAGGAACTGTCTGTTTTCAGGGGAAAAAACTTGGAGACATAGATGATCGTGTACAGACGGAGCAGATCGGATTTGTTGTACAGGATGTAGATGCACAGCTTGTAACGGATAAGGTATGGCATGAGCTTGCATTTGGGTTGGAAAGTCTTGGATATGATAATGCCTTTATTCAGAAGCGGGTAGCGGAAATGTGTTCGTTCTTTGGCCTGGATGGGATTTTTCACAAAAAGGTAAATGAATTGTCCGGCGGACAGAAGCAGTTGGTAAACCTGGCGTCAGTCATGGCAATGGCACCGGAGGTGGTGATCTTAGATGAGCCGGCAAGCCAGTTAGATCCAATGGCAGCGAGGGAATTTTTCCAGTGCCTGTATCGTATTAACCGGGAACTTGGAACTACGGTGATCCTGACAGAACACAGACTGGAGGAAATCTGGCCGATGTGCAGCCAGTTCATTCTGATGGAAGATGGCAGAGTGATCTATGATGGAAGCATTGCAGATGGCGTGGTGCTGTTGGCACAGAATGCACCGGCAATCGAGATCCCTGCGGCATGCAGGATAGCATTTGGATTGTCTGGTTATGGAGTTTTAGACTGTCCGGTTACAGTTGCAGAGGGCAGAGAATGGCTGCGGCAGTATGATGAAGACCATGAACAGGCGATAGCAAAGGGACAGGCAGAGCGGGCGGATACACAAGGGAAAAACCAGACAGCGGAGAACGTGATCGATATTAAGGATGTATTTTTTCATTATCCATCCATGGAGAAAGAGGTATTGTCCGGACTTACCTTGTCGGTAAAGCGGCAGGAGATCCTTGCCATAAATGGTACAAATGGATGCGGAAAGTCAACATTGTTATCCCTGATCGCAGGGAACTACCGGCCGGACAGAGGCAGGATCCGGCGGGAGAAGCAACTCCGGATCGGATATCTTCCGCAGGATCCCAAGCTGTTATTTACCGCAAATACAGTTGGAGAAGAACTGGGACTGATCCGCGGACATGGGACGTTTGAGGTGGCGGAGCAGGAGATTTCGAAGGAAACGATCTGGAAAAGTATTCATTTCTGTCGGCTGGAATCTGTACTGACGCAGCATCCATATGATCTGTCAGGGGGAGAACAGCAGAGACTTGGACTTGCAAAGGTACTGCTTGCTGCTCCGGATGTGATACTGATGGATGAACCGACAAAGGGCATGGATGCAGCATTTAAAAAACGGTTTTCGCATATGATGAAGAAGCTTAAAGCTTCCGGACATACGATCGTGATGGTAAGTCATGATATTGAATTCTGCGCAGAAACGGCTGACAGGATCTGTCTGATCTTTGATGGCAGAGTAGCAACGGTTGCGGGAACAAACGATTATTTTTCAGGAAATGAATTCTATACGACTGCGGCAGCCAGAATAGCAAAAGGAATAATCCGGGGCGCTGTAACGGTTGAGGATATCCTGCATGCATATGGCAAAACCGGTGCATGGGATTACCCGGATGACGATATAGATGACGGAACTGTATGGACAGATGCCGGGAACAGACAGGAAAATGACGAAGTAGAGACAGAAGAAGACCGGATAGGAAGCGGCGCTCAAAGCGAGATATCAATACAGGAGAAAAAAACGGAAAAAATGTCATTTGTCCGAAAACTGGGACTTCTCCTTACAACGGTTATCATGGTGTTCTGCTTTTATAAGACAATGACACAGGCGGATCTGACGCGTCTGATCGAGGATGGAGCGGTGACCGGAGAAGGTATACAATATCTGATCTTGTATGGTATATTTATATTAGCAACGGTCATATATATTCTGTTGCTGCGTCCGGTCGGAAGAAACAGGGATCAGGATATTGACCTGCGCAGAAGAAACCGGATCAGCAGAAAAAAATTGATCATAACGGTTCTTTGTATTGCAGCAGTGGCAGGAACGATCTGGTTTGGCAAGACGGTTCTGTCAGACCGGAAGTATTATTTTATTTCCCTTCTGGTTCTGATCGAAATGATGATACCGTTTCTCACAGCCTTTGAGACAAAGGCACTGGGAGCACGGGATATTGTAACGGTGGCAGTTCTGTGTGCGCTTGCTACAGTCGGAAGAACAGCATTTTTTATGATACCGAATTTTAATCCGGTTATGGCGATCGTGATCATCAGCGGGGTAGCATTTGGATGTGAGACCGGATTTGTGACCGGAGCGGTGACGATGCTGGTATCGAATATGGTATTTGGACAGGGACCGTGGACACCATGGCAGATGTTTTCGCTTGGCCTGGTTGGTTTTGCGGCGGGGCTTGTATTTAATAACAGCCGGGTCAGAAGTCAGAATGTGACGAAACTTGGCCTGTGTATCTTTGGCGGCCTGTGCTGTATTCTGATCTATGGCGGTATCATGAATCCGGCGTCTGTGATCATGTGGCAGCCGGCAGTGAACCTTAAGATGATCGTGGCAGCGTATGTAACCGGCTTTCCGTTTGATGTGGTACAGGGATTTGCGACGGTTCTGTTTCTGTGGATCATGGCCCGGCCATTTTTGCTGAAACTGGACCGGATCAAAATAAAATATGGAGTATTGTGTGAGGTAAAACAGCATGCTTAGAAATTGTAGTCTGGAAGAGATATCGGATGGTCGTTTATATGATCAGACGGATATGGTAAAAGCATATTGTAATGAATGTAAAGGGTGTCATGCCTGCTGTGAGGGAATGGGAAATTCCATCATCTTAGATCCGCTGGATGTGAGCAGACTGACAAAGGAGACAGGTAAGAGTTTTGAAACTCTGCTTGCCGATACGATAGAGTTAAATGTTGTAGATGGGCTGATCCTTCCAAATATCAAGATGGTAAATGGAGCATGTACTTTTTTAAATGCAGAAGGCAGATGTGGGATCCATGCGGCAAGACCGGGATTCTGCAGACTGTTTCCGCTTGGCAGATATTATGAGGATGGCGGATTTAAATATTTCCTTCAGATCCACGAATGTGATCGGGCAGGCAAGGTGAAGGTCAAGGTATCAAAATGGATCGATACACCGGATTTGCCGAGATATACAGAGTACATTAATGCGTGGCATGATTTTCAGAAGCAGGTGCAGGAGGCATTTGCACGGATCCGTATGCAGGACGGGGAAGAAGAAAGTAAAAATGCACAGATCAAGCAGATGTGTATGTATATACTGAATATCATGTATGTTGCGAGATATGAGGAGAACCGGGATTTTTATGAGCAGTTTGAGATGCGATTGGAGCATCTGAAGGAACTGCTTGAGTCAGGAATCTAGAAAACAGATCCTGATCGGGAACGGTATAAATGCGGATAAGAGGCGGGGAGTGTGAACGATGGTAAAAAGAGCATATAAAAGACTGGTATTTTATATAAGTATATTTGTGATCCTTATGGCAGGCGTGATCCTGATCTTCTGTGCAAGAGAGATCCGGGAGACAACGGAGCAGGTGGATGATGAGATGAACAATAATATAGATTATGCCGCTATGTCCTGTCAGAACTGCCTGTCGGATGCGATCGATATTCTGACAGTGAATTATTTCACAGTGCAGTATATGCATGAGTCGGGATATAGTATGGATGAGTTCCGTACATATTTTACCGAACAGACCGATTATCTGAAAAATGAAGAAAGTATGCAGTATCTGGGGATTTATGGATATATTGACGGAGAACTGATGCTGAGTACTGCATGGGAGCAGCCAGAGGGATATCGGATCGAGGATCGTTCCTGGTATCAGGAGATGAAGCAGAATGGTACAGAACTTACGATCACGACACCATATCTGGATATGAAGACGAACCGGCAGGTGGTATCCGTCGGACGTATGTTCCGGGACGGTTCGAACCTGATCGGTGTAGATGTTGATCTGGAGGATCTGTCAAATCTTCTGAAAGAGTTGGATGCAGGAGCGGGTGAAATCTATATTGTTGATCAGACCGGAAGCATTATTGCGGGGGAGAATCCCGCATTTATGGGAAAAACACTGGACAGCATATATCACAGAACGGGTGCATATGAGAATTATGTTTCAGATATTGATAAGGAACTTGCTTCGGAGACGGAAGGTACTGTCAGCTATAAGACAGACAGTGCATGGATATCTGTGAAACCAATCCTGGATAACTGGTATGTGGTTGCGATCGTGGATAAGAATGAAGTCAGCAAACTGGCAGCAAAAAATGCAATCCCTTCTGCGGTGACACTGACTGTTGTACTGCTGGTATTCTTCATGCTTTATATGAACCTGTTTGTCCGTGTATACCGGACGGGAAAAAAAGGCAGAGCTTCGATCGGAGTTGAGCGTTATGCCTCTGGTTCTGTTCTGCAGGATGATAAGCGGGTGAAAAAGGTTGTATTTTATGTATATATCCTTTTTGCCACATATTTTATTATGATGTTTTATCGGTTCCAGAAAGCCCCGATGTTCGTTATTGTGACATTGGCAACTATGTTGATCAGCTTTCTTGTGACTTTTATCAGAAAGACTACGGTAAAGATACATGGATTGTGCATGTCGGGCTGCCTATTCGCAATCGTTGCGATGTACGGACTGATTCCGGGTGAACATAACCGCCTGACCGATATGTTTCTTGCGGCAGCCGTTGTTGTGTCATTGTACCAGAAGATGGAACTGAATATATTTATGCTGATCAGTACCATCGTTTATTATTTGTATATGGTCCTTGCCGGCCGCTATATATCACAGACAGGTTCATTCGATGTCAGCGAGACGATTTTGGATCTGCTTATCATATTGATTGGCAGTCTGATGCTTCTTGTGGTGATCGCATGGAACAAGCAGCTTCAGGTCCGTTTGAAACAGAAGGCAGAAGAAGCGGAGACTGCGGCGAACAGCAAGTCGGCATTTCTTGCTAACATCTCACATGAGATCCGGACTCCGTTAAATGCGATCCTGGGTATGAATGAACTGGTGCTCCGGGAGAGCAGACAGCCGCATATCAAGGAATATGCCATGTATATCAAGAATTCCGGTAAATCGTTGCTTACGATCATCAGTGATATTCTGGATCTGTCCAAGATCGAATCCGGAAAGGTATATCTGGTGAACGAGAACTATTCACTGAGCAGCCTTGTGGAGGATGTCGAACGATCCATCCAGAAGCGTATTATGGAAAAAGGGCTGGAACTTAAGATCTATGTAGAACCGGAGCTGCATGAGAATCTGAAGGGTGACGAGGTGCGTATCAAACAGATTATCATGAACCTTTTAACAAATGCAGTAAAATATACAGAAAAGGGTGAAGTTCGTCTCTATATCACAGGAACCGTTGTGGAGAATAAACAGGACCTGACGATTGAAGTTTCCGATACCGGAATTGGTATGCGGAGTGAGGATATGGGTAAGCTGTTTACAAATTTTGAACGACTGGATCTGAAGCGGAACCGCTCAGTTGAAGGTACTGGACTGGGACTTCCGATCACTAAGAATCTGCTGGTTGCAATGGGTGGAGATATTACAGTCAGCAGTGTATATGGTGAAGGTTCCACGTTTACGGCAACGGTTGGACAGGAGATTGTAAATGAAGAACAGATCGGGGATTACAGAAAGAAATACAAAGAAAAGCTTCATCATGAGGTCTGTTATCATGAGTCCTTCCATGCAGAGGATGCCCGGATCCTGGTTGTAGATGATAATGAGGTTAATCTGAAGATCGTGGTCGGACTTGCAAAGAATACAAAACTTCAGATCGATACGGCACTTAGTGCGGCGGAAGGCCTGAAGCTGATTCGCCAGCATTCCTATCAGCTCCTGCTGATCGATCATATGATGCCGGAGATGGATGGAATCGAGATGCTCCAGCATGTGAAGACCATGGATGGCGGTATCTATAAGGATATTCCGGCAGTTGCGATCACGGCAAATGCATTATCGGGTGCAAAGCAGACTTATCTGGATGCCGGTTTCTGCGGATATCTGTCGAAGCCGATCGATCCGGAACGCTTTGAACAGATCATAAAAGATAATCTTCCGCAGGAATATGTAACGGAATGTGGAGATGGGAATGGAGATACTGCCACAGAAGGACAGGAAACAGACGGCACATCGGATCCAAAGCAGGAAGAAGAATGGAGCATACCGGGAATTGATATCGCGAAAGCCTTATCCTATATTGGCGGAAGCAGAGAACTGTATATCAGTCTGCTGCAGACTTATCTGGATGGAAGTGAAGAACGGATCCGGAAGCTTGAAGAATGTAAGAACAAAGAAGACATCTTTAATTATGATATAACGATCCATGGTCTGAAGGGAATATCCGCAAGCATTGGTGCAGATTCTATGGCGATAGCCGCTGCAGGGCTGGAAGAAGCCTGTAAGGATCCACAGACGGCAATGACGTACATTCAGATGAATCATGACCAGGTAGTAAGCCGGTACCGGGAGCTTCTGGAGCAGATAAAAAAATGGCTTGCGAATATAGAAACAGATGGTAAAATAGAAAAAGAAGCGGTCACAAATATAACGGAGATGCTTACGATCATCAGTGATTTAAAAACTGCTGTTTTTGAGTATAAAGAGAAAGCTGCATGCACCTGTCTGGAACGATTGTACAAGACAGAGATACCGGAGTTAGCAGATGAAATGGGTGCAAAGTATTATGGAATACTCGATAAGCTGTATCAGTATGTTTCGGATTATGATATGGATAAAGCTTATGAACTGGCAGAAAAACTGGAAACGGATATTAGGAGGATACTTAAGTGAAACGAACAGTATTGGTTATAGATGATGATAAGATGATACTTGATATGATCCAGGGAATCCTGGAGGACAAATTTGAAGTATCAGCCGTGAATGATGGACAGAAGGCGTTCCGTGTCCTGGAACGGATTCATCCGGATGTCATCCTGCTTGATCTGAAGATGCCGGGTATGGATGGATATGATGTGATATCCAGACTGAAAGTAAATCAGGAATATAAGGGTATTCCGGTTATTTTCCTGACGGCAGTTACAGACGAGTATTCAGAGACAAAATGCTTTGAAGCAGGAGCGGAAGACTATATCTGTAAACCATTTACAGCGAATGCATTAACAGCGCGGCTTGAACGTGTTTTGAATATTCATGAGTGTGTAAGGGTATAAGAAACGATGGGAAAAGAGACAAAGACAAATGCGATGCGGATTCTCGATCGTATGAAGATTCCGTATACGCTCAATCAATATAACTGTGAAGAATTCATTGATGGTGTGCATATTGCAGATATGCTCGGACAGAGTTATGAGGAGAGCTTTAAGACGATCGTAACAGTTGGAAAGAGTCAGGGCTATTATGTATTTGCATTACCGATCGACAAAGAGATCGATCTGAAAAAAGCAGCCAGAGTGGTTGGCGAGAAGAACCTGGAACTGCTTCCGGTGAAAGATATTAACAAGG
>ERZ779889.2585-NODE-2585-length-14659-cov-3.362709_pt1 | contig 14659 bp, 6 predicted proteins | sample MGYA00511030_ERZ779889 | MGnify/ENA primary metagenome ERZ779889 (study PRJEB29588, sample SAMEA2160616) | human gut metagenome | biome: human gut; feature: human-associated habitat; material: faeces | place: Denmark | collected 2008/2010 ...
CCCGCAATTCGAAGGTGGTGAAGACGCTGATTTGCGCCGCTCGCAACGGCAAGAAGGTAACCGTCGTCATCGAACTGCTGGCCCGTTTCGATGAGGAGTCGAACATCAACTGGTCGAAACGCATGCAGGAGGCCGGCATCAAGGTCATCTTCGGCGTGGAGGGCCTGAAAGTACACTCCAAGCTGGTGCACATCGGCATGAAGCGCGGTGCCGACGTGGCCTGCATCAGCACGGGAAACTTCCACGAAGGCAACGCCCGCACCTACACCGACTGCATGCTCATGACGGCTTCGCGCCGGCTGGTGAAAGACGTGGACAGCGTGTTCGGCTTCATCGAACGCCCTTACAGCCCCATCCGCTTCAAGGAGCTGCTCGTGTCGCCCAACGAGATGAAAAACAAGTTCGTCTCCCTCATCAACAACGAAATCAAGAACAAGAAAAGCGGCAAGCCCGCCTACATCAAGATAAAGATAAACCACATCACCGACCCCGTGATGGTGGAGAAACTCTACGAAGCCTCACGCGCCGGGGTGGACATCGACCTGCTCGTGCGCGGCAACTGCTCTCTCGTGACGGGCATCCCCGGCGTGAGCGACCACATCCGCATCCACGGCGTCATCGACCGCTATCTGGAACACTCGCGCATCTTCGTCTTTGCCGCCGGCGGCGAGGAACGGGTGTTCATCGGCTCGGCCGACTGGATGACGCGCAACCTCGACCACCGCGTGGAGGTGGTGACCCCCGTCTACGACCCGTCCCTCAAGGAAGAGATGAAGCGCGTCGTGGACTACGGCTTCCGCGACACGCTCCAGGCCCGCATCGTGGACGGGCAGGGCAAAAACCTCTTCTGCGAAGCGCCCGAAGGCGAACCGCCCTTCCGCTCGCAAGAAGCCCTTTACGACTATTACCGCACGGCGGAACAACTTAACGAAGAGAAACAAGCATGATGATGACAGACAAAGACACCCTCCCCAAACATGGCGCAAACTATGCCGCCATCGACATCGGCTCGAACGCCGTCCGCCTGCTCATCAAACACGTGGAAGAAAGCGGCGAAACGCCCGTCATGAGCAAGGAACTGCTCGTGCGCGTCCCCCTGCGGCTGGGCTTCGACGTGTTTGCCACAGGCACGATATCTGAAAAGAAAGCCAAGAGCATGGTGCGCCTCATGAAGGCCTACCGGCAACTGATGAAGGTCTACGAGGTGGAAGACTACCGTGCCTGTGCCACCTCGGCCATGCGCGACGCCCGCAACGGCTCCTCCATCATCAAGCGCATCGCCCAAAAAGCAGGCGTCCACGTGGAAATCATCGACGGCCAGGAGGAGGCCCGCATCATCTACAACAACCACCTGACCTACATGGGCGACCGCAAGGGCAACTACATGTATGTCGACGTAGGCGGAGGCAGCACGGAAGTGAACCTCCTCTCGGAAGGCCAGCTCGTGTGCAGCCGCTCCTACAACGTGGGCACGGTGCGCATCCTCAACCACGCCGTGCCCGACACGGAATGGAAACGGCTGGAAGGCGACCTCACGTCTCTGGCACAATCGTACCCGCACATCAACATCGTGGGTTCGGGCGGCAACATCAACAAGCTCTACCGCCTGGCCGAACGCAAGGACAAACGCCTGGGGCGCATGACCGTGGCCACACTAAAAGAGATGCACGAGTCCCTGTCGTCGCTCACCGTGGAGGAACGCATGGCGAAATACGCCCTCAAGCCCGACCGCGCCGACGTCATCGTGCCGGCCGGAGACATCTTCCTGTTCGTGGCGCGCCTCGTGGGGGCAACATACATCTACGTGCCCGTCATCGGCCTCTCCGACGGCATCATCGACGAGATTTACGAAAAGCATAAAGCGCAACGCGTGCGGGAACTGATGAAGGCACCGGAGAGGTAAAACAAAACAAATTAGATGACGAGTCGGCAAAGTTCTAGCAAATGCGATTGCTACTTACCGACTTGTCATAATGTACATACTGCTGTCTTGTCGACCGAGGATAGATATAGTTCAAGAGAAATTCACTAAATTTGTCCGAAGAAAAACATCCGACAAAGGTATGAACATACAACATAAAATATGGTGCCTCTGCATTCTTTTCTATTGTTTCCCTTTTTATTCATGGGGATCAATAGAAGTGCGTTCCAGACACATGACCACCCACGATGGCATAGCTAATAATTCTATCCGCTGCATCTTCCAAGATAGTAAAGGCTTCATTTGGATGGGTACACTAAACGGTTTGAGCCGCTATGATGGCAATAATTTCCTCAATTTCTACCCTGAACCGGGCAAACCCTCTCTCGCAGACCATCGTATACGTCGCATTGACGAAGATCGCAACGGCTTCCTATGGATTAATTCCATCATAGAATTATATAGCTGCTATGACTTGAAACATGGAAGTTTTGTCGACTTCACTGGTTGCGGAGAATATACCCAACGTTATGGAGACAAACTCCAAGCCTCGAATGGGGATATCTGGTTATGGCACAAATCAAACGGATGTAGACGTGTCAGATGGAAAGACGGGCGCTTCACGTCAGTTACATTCAAGAAAGAAAAAGGCAATCTGCCCGACAATCATGTGAATTATGTCTATGAAGACGACAAAAAGCATATCTGGATTGGTACAAATCAAGGTGTTACTCTAGCTGATGGAGAAAGTGGCCAAACAAGACTTGTTATCAACGAGCCGAATGCATATAAAGCATATTCATTTGAAAAACAAATGTTTTTCATATCCTCCAAAGGAATCATCTCGCAAATCAATGAGAATTGCTTCTCGGCCCGCGAAGTGGCACGTATTCCTCACGACGGACATCTAATGATACAAGGGGTCATGGCATTAAAAAACGATTGGTATATCTTCACTTCAGCAGGCGGATTTCGATTCAATTTCCATACCCACCAACTGACTTCAGCCGGACAGCTGGATATTCCAAATGCATACGTCATGCGCGACAACCGTGGCAACCATTGGATTTACAATCACACAGGAAACATGTGGTATATCAATACAAAGACCCGGGGTATCAAGCATTTTCGTTTTATGGATGCCAATAAGATGGGATATATCGACCGTGAACGTTACAGTATTGTTCACGACTCACACAACATTATCTGGATATCAACCTATGGCAATGGCCTTTTTGCTTATAATGTCCAAACAGACGAACTGCAACACTTCACAGCCAATATAGATGGATCTAGCCATATACGTTCCAATTATTTGCAATATGTTATGGAAGACCGTGGACAAGGCATCTGGATAAGCTCTGAATTTGCAGGAGTTTCCCGATTGTCTATACTCAATGGAAGCGTACGACGCTTGTATCCTAACAATACCAACGGACAAAACAACTACTCAAACATTATCCGCGTAGCAACCTATACACCAAAGAGCGAATCCATATGGGTGAGTACCCGTAATGGAGATCTTTACACCTACGATAAAAATCTCCATATAATGCATAAAATGCATTTCACGCACTCTAATATCTATGCAGTGGGAGAAGATGATAAAGGCAAAATATGGTTGGGAAGTCGAGGTAACGGACTTTGCATTGACGGTGTTTGGTACAGAAGAAATAAAAACGACACAACAGCTTTATCGTTCGACCATATTTTTTGCCTTTATTGCGATAGCAAACGCCGCATGTGGGTTGGTACGTTTGGAGGAGGATTGAATCTAGCAGTGCCAGAGCAAAACGGCACATATACTTTCCGGCATTTCCTCACTAAGAATTATGGACAACGTCAAATACGTGCCATTGCAGAAGACAGCTATGGGCGTATCTGGATAGGGACAAGCGACGGAGCTTATGTTCTCAGTTCCAATTTAAAAAACATCTGGGAGTTTAGCAGTCGAAACGGAGCAATGAGAAACAACGAAATCAGATGCATCTACAAAGACCATACAGGACGTATGTGGATTGGTACGGCAGGTGCTGGTTTTTACGTATGCCACCCTAAGGAAGAATTACAGCAAACAACATTCGAACACTATAACACCAATGATGGATTGGTCAACGACATGGTACAATCCATTATCGAAGATCATGAAGGAAATTTTTGGATTTCAACCGAATATGGCATTTCTTGTTTTACCATTTCCGACCATTCATTTCAAAACTATTTTTTCTCTGCCTACGAATTAGGCAACGTGTACACTGAAAACAGTGGCTGCCTCTTATCCGACGGGAATCTATTGCTCGGTTCCAATTACGGCCTAGTGGTATTCAACCCACACACCGTAAAATCCACCCACACGCCCGATACTTTTAGTCCTGTTACACTAACTTCATTGCGTGTCAATGGTACAGAAATACGCCCTGATACACCAGACTCACCATTAACCAATGACATTGCATATACCAGCAAACTTCAGCTAGAACACAAACAAAATTCACTTATTGTGTATTTCTCTACTTTTAACTACTCGCCTGAGAACGAAGCAAACTATATATATAAACTAGATAATTACGATACCGAATGGAATGCACCTTCCACACAAAATTTTGCCATGTACCGAAACCTACCACCTGGTAACTATACACTACGAGTAAAAGTTTGTAAAGGGATTAATAGTACAACCAGTGGAAAAGAAACAACGCTTAACATCATTATCCATCCTCCTTTCTACCAAACTACAGTTGCTTACACACTCTACATCTTTTTATTTTTGGTCATCATATGGATATTGTTGCGTACTATGCACAAATTTAACACACTGCGCAATCGTATCGAAATTGAAAGACAGCTCACTGAATATAAATTAATGTTCTTCACCAACATTTCACATGAATACCGAACGCCCCTTACGCTCATCCGAGGTGCATTGGAACGTTTAGCCAAAGCAAAGCAAAAGATTCCTAACGAAATGATTCCCTCGTTGAAAATCATGGAAAAGAACACAACGCGCTTATTGAGGCTCATCGACCAATTATTGGAGTTTCGAAAAATGCAAAGAAACAAACTAACACTTTCACTTGAAAAGACCGACATCATGGATTTTCTCCATGAAATATATCTTTCCTTTAAAGAGATGGCAGAATCGAAAAAAATCGAATATCGCTATTTGCCATCCACAGAATCTTATGTTATGTATATTGACAAAGGTAATATAGATAAAATAGTCTATAATTTACTATCAAATGCCTTCAAATACACTCCGGACAACGGAAAAATCCGTTTTCAGGTAAACGTACATGAGGACACAAAAAAACTAGAAATCTGCATAGCTGACAGCGGCGTGGGCATTCCCAAAGAAAAACGTGACGAATTGTTCAGCCGTTTCATGCAAAGCAGTTTCTCGGCAGACAGTGTAGGCGTCGGTTTACATCTGACGCATGAACTTGTGAACCTGCACAAAGGCACTATCTCTTACACTGAAAACAAAGGTGGAGGATCTATATTCACTGTGTTCTTACCACTACATGCTGATGTATATGACCAAAAAGATTTTTTGAGAATCAGCCCGCTACATACAGAAAAACCTGAAGCCTCTTTTTTGAAAGACGATGCCCAGCAAGAATTAGAAGAAAACAACGTGCCTGTAGCTCCGATTAACAACCAATGCATACTTATCATTGACGACGACGATGAAATACGCAGTTTCCTTGCTGAAACTATCGGACAATATTTCAACGTACACACAGCAGCCGATGGGAAGTCGGGAATAGAAGAAGCCCTCACGTACAACCCCGACCTTATCGTATGTGACGTAAAAATGCCTGATATGGACGGATTCCAAGTAACCCACCAATTAAAAGAAAACTTTAACACCAGTCACATCCCCATCGTATTACTCACTGCACTCGATTCACCGGAAACACGCCTAAAAGGCATGGAACAAGGGGCCGACTTATATATCGGGAAACCGTTCAGCACCAAATACTTGCTGACGTGCATCATGAATCTTATCAAGCAGCGTGACATGCTGCGAGACAAATTCTCCCATGATTTATCAACCAAAGCCAATGCCCTAGTAACTTCCACTTCAGACCAAAAGTTTATTGAAGAAATGACAGCCTACATCGAACAGAACCTAGACAAGCCAGATCTCTCCATTGGTGATTTGGCCAATGCCATGCACATGGGAAAAACATCTCTTTACAACAAAGTAAACGCCATCCTAGGTTATCCTCCAAGCAAATATATCCGAATCATCCGCCTTAAACGAGCAGCAAAACTATTGGAAGAAGGTAACTACAATGTCGCAAAAGTATGCTACCTCGTAGGTTTCAACGACCCATACCATTTCAGTAGAACCTTCAAACAGCACTTCGGAGTTTCGCCTTCGAACTACGTTACAAATCAACAACAACCTCCAGAGGAGTGACGCTACTTCTTCTTACTCGAAGGTTGTGCCACATCGCCACACTTTCTCTTTCCGAACATGAATCCCCGAAACATGCCCTCTTGCAAATCTGGTCCAACATAAAATCCAGGTTGTGTAGGTTGGTTGTAAGCGACATTTTCAGTCGCAATGCTTATGCGGTAAACAGGATCTTCAAGAAAAGTATGAAAACGGTACGGCGTAGGAATGGTCGTCACATAAAGTCTCAGCGAACGATTATCTGTTGTACGGAGAAGGACTTCTTCACGCCAATCACCCACGATGTCTCCTTGCAAACATGGGGTAGCTTTAGTCCCATTGTTTGCAGTGCAACCTTCGAATGTGGTAACAACATCACATCGGTTGTTCACCCAGTCATATTTACTTATCCGATTCCTATCTAAAAGCTCCCTTAACAGGTCGCCGTCCCACCAAACAGCCATATTACAACTCAAACCATGTGGCCGGGGAGCTACAATCTCACCTTTCACATTCCGTATACCTCCCGAAGCCGATGACCACATCTCCACACCACGATTTGTAGGATCAATATCGGCAGCCATACAGCGTCCGACATCCTCGCCAGCTTGCAGTTGGAACAAAATTTTGCCTGTAGCGGCATCACGAAACGTAGATCCTTGCCCATCGCGTTCGTGGCAGGCCCACACTTGCAAATTCGAATTTGCAGGGTCAAATTGCGTTAAATGAAGGGCATCTCCATGGCCCAAATTTGTAGTATACAACCCTGTACCATCATGATCGATAGTGCACGAACCATAGACAATCTCATCACATCCATCACCGTCCAAATCTCCTACCCGCAAATTATGATTGCCTTGCCCTGCATAGTCTGCCCACTTCGGACTGTCACTGTCAAACACCCAACGCTGCTTTAAGTCCTTTCCATCCCAATCGAAAGCAGCCAGCACAGTGCGGGTATAATATCCCCGACACATCACAATGCTAGGATGCACTCCATCCAAATAAGCGACACAGGCCAAGAAACGGTCACTCCGATTGGCTCGTTTGTCTCCCCATGCAGCAATATCCCCACGTGGCGGCACATAATCAACAGTCTTCAAAGCTCTCCCCGTCAACCCATCAAAAACAGTGATATATTCGTTACCAGAAAAAATACGTCCTTGATTATAGTGTGGCATAAGCTGTCCATTACGAGCCCTGCCAGGATGTCCTTTCTCACGATAGTCTGCATTCGGATTGCCGATGACACACCCTGTGCCATCCACAGTTCCATCAGACGTGCGCATCACAACCTCTGCCCGACCGTCACCGTCCAAGTCGTAGACCATAAACTGTGTATAGTGTGCTCCTGCACGTATGTTCCGACCGAGACCGATGCGCCAAAGGCGTTCGCCAGTCAGGCGATAGCTGTCGAGAAAAACATCTCCCGTGTAGCCGTCATGGGAATTGTCGTGCGAATTCGACGGATCCCATTTCAAAATGATTTCATAGTTTCCATCACCATCTACGTCACCCACCGACGCGTCATTTGGACTATATGTATACACCTGCCCTGCCGGAGTGACTCCGTCGGCAGGACGGTCGAGCGGAATATCAATGTAACCCTCCGGTGCATTGGCTGGCAAAGTGTAGGTGCTGCCTTCACTCTCTTGTCCGCCGACAACGGGCTTTACAGTATAAACAGTAACTTCATGGCCACAATAAGTATCAGTATAAAACGTGCCTGTCCCTGCTGGAATAGTAGCAATTTTTATCCCATCACGATAGAGGTTGAATGCCGTATTTACCGGGTCAGTAGACAAGTATCTCCATGACACAGCCACTTGGGTCTGGTTCTGACGTACAGCAACCACGCCTCTTCCCAACTTTTCACGCTGAAGACGACTAAAATCGTAACTCGGTTGTGCCATACCTGCAAGCGCAAAGCCACATAAAGCAAGACACATAAACACTTTTCGTTGTTTTTTCATTGTTGATATAATGTTACTAATCATTATCTATTCTTTCAGAAACCGACCCAAAAGCTACTTGCTGATTGAAGTTAAAAACAGCTACTCTATCTTCCCTTCTGCTCATAACCACCTTCTTTCCGTCCTCGGACGGATTCCCATCCACGGTCGGCAATCTTCCCTTCTGCACTTTTTGCATAAAAAACGAGGGACTAGCAGCAAAGAGCTGTCCCTCGTTTTTCTTTCGCCTTAATCTATAAGATATACAGATTACTTCTTTTCATCGGTCTTCAAATCCCAATTAATAAAATAATCTCCATTCATAATCTTGGCACGAATTTCAGCAGCATTGCCCGTCTCCTCATACTTCTCGCCAATGATTTGGGCCATGAAACTGGGGTCGTTGTAGCGGCGCGCCATGCGGATGAGGGCCGGATAAACCTTACCTTCGCACGACATCTCTATCATCATTTCCTTCATGATTTCCTCGTCGTTGGCACGCTTATCAGCTGTGAACGTACGTGCACCCACACCATGAGTATCAACTCCGCGCAAGCCGAGGTCTACGTAGTTGTTTCCACGGGTCGTGATTTCGATTGCCCCGCTGACAAGATAGTTGGTCTTATCAGATGTCCAACAAGGGGTAAAACCGTTCCACTCACCAGAGTAGACACCATCAGCATCCACGTCGAACTCTTCCTTGTAAGCTTCCACGCCGTTGTTGATAAGAGCATCCACGGCTTCGGGTTTACCCAGTTGGTTGAAAGCTTCGGCCATCATAAGATACATATCCGCACCACGGTAGGTGTAGACACGCACGTCATCTTCATATGCAGGCTTCGATGAGCCGGGAGCACGAAACTTGCTGATGACCCATTGCCCATCGTACTCGCGGAAGGTACCACTTGTGCGCCAGTCTTGCTCCTCAGTGCCCAGCGGCGTGAAGGTGTCGTCGGTGAAGCGCGCCATACCAGCCTCACTCGGGGCAAGCCAATATTCGTTAGGCGACTCAATGCCGAAATGTTTCAACAGGTTGTTGGTCTGTCGGTTACTACTGTCATAAGAGATAGCCGATGCCACTTCGTAGTTATATTCACTACCCTCACCCCAGAACGTGGAGAACTTGCCGTGAAGCCATGCACCACGCAAAAACTTCGCTTGGCTGCGTTGCTGATAGAGCTCGTTGTTCATGAAGTCTTGGATTACATCAATGCAGCGTTGGTACTGCCCAAGCCAAAGACAGATTTCAGCATAGACGGCATAATAAGGCGGGGTAATGTTATCCCAATCGCGATAAGGACTGTCGGTCGTCCCGGCGGTGCTGGGATCAAGCCATTCCTGCCAAGAGATGTCATAAGTACCATCCACTCCGTCATAGCCGATATCGAGCATATTTTTGCAAGCAGCCATCGTCTCATCGAGATCGAGAGTCTTGAACTGCGATAGGTCGCGCAGGGAGTCCATCGGTTTGTCCACCCACACCACCTTGCCGTAGGTTTTGGCCAGTGTCATGAACGTCCAAGCCTTGATGCGGAGCGTGCTGCTCACGAGGGAGCGGTAGTAGCTGTCGTTGAGCGTATGCGTGTCCTTGTAGTCTTTGAGCTTACGCAAGTAATCGTTGCAGCCGTTAAGTAGCTCATAGTAACCGGCAGGGTCGGCATAGGAGTTGCCCGTAAGGTCGTCCTCATAGTTGTAGATATTATAGAGTTCGCTTGGGGCAAAGGCGGTGGGTTTCACCATCTCGCCTCGCACTTCGTTAAGATAAATCACTTTGTCGCCAATGGCCTGCATTTTGGTCATCAGCCCGATGTATCCGGAATAGACTTCGTTTTCTTCCGTGATGTATTCGTCATTGTCAAGCACGTTGTCGGTTTGCACGTCGAAGAAGTCGGAACACCCGCTCATGGCAATCGTACCGCAAAGGAACATTGTGCCTAGTAGTATCTTTTTCATGTGTTTACGTTAGAATTTCAAGTTAATACCTAGTTTAACCGATTTTGGTTGCATCACCTTGGCCCAGTCAAACCCTTGCGTGGCGCAAGTGGAAGAAGAGTAAGCAAACTCAGGATCCATGCCCAGATAGTCGGTCGCTGTCCAAAGATTCTCACCCGTCACGTAGATGGTGCCTGAACGGAAGAAGTTCCATACGGGCTTGTCAAACGTGTAGCTCAGCGTGACGTTTTTCAGGCGCAGGAAGGAAGCATCCTCAATCCAGCGCGAGGAGAAGTCGCTGTTGCCCATCGGGTCACCATAGGTGGCACGGGGAATGTCGGTCTGTTGTCCTTCCAAGCTCCAACGATTGGCCACAGCCGCGCTCTGGTTAGAGAAGGTGGAAAGCGACTCCAATGAGCGACGTACAGCGTTATAGGCCTGGTTGCCCTTGGAGTAAGAGAACTCGGCCGTGAGTGCGAAACCCTTATAGCGGATGTTGGTGTAAAAACCGCCGAAATAGTCGGGTGTGGCGTCGCCTAGAGAAACATAGTCCTGCTGGTTGATCATGCCGTCGCCGTTCTGGTCAACGTAGCGCACGTCACCTGCCTGGTACACCTGGCGGTTGCTGTTCATCAAGTTGGCCTCGTCGGCTTCGGCCTGTGTGGAGTAGACACCCGCGGCTTGCAGCCCGTAGAACTCGTAGGGCGTGCCGCCCACGCGGCTGACCACCTGCGAGCCGTCACTGAAGGAGGTCACCATCTGGTCGTTTCCGCCCAAAGACTTCACTTCGCTGTCGGTGAAGGCGATGTTGCCGCCCACGATCCACTCGAAGTCGCGCAGGCGGACGAGGGATGCTTGCAGCGAGAGCTCCACGCCTTGGTTGTCGATGCGCCCGCAGTTGGCGTAGTAGGGCGAGGTGCCGTAGACCGACGACTTGGTGACGGGCATGATGACGTCGTTCGTGTTGGCCAAGTAGTAGTCCACGCCCAGCGAGACGCGGTTGCGCAGGAAGGCGGCGTCCAAGCTCAGGTTCATCTGGCGGGTCTTTTCAGGCCGCAGGTGCGTGTTGGGAATCTGGTTGCGGATGATGCCGGACACGTCCATGTAGGGCGAGCTGACGTAGAACGACTTGCCGTAGGTGGACGAGAAGCGACTGTTGCCCGTCAGGCTGTATTCGGCGCGCACGTCGAGGCGGCTGAGCCAGTCTTTGTCTTGCAGGGCGGGCATGTTCTTGACCATCCACGTGAGTCCGCCTGCGGGGTAGACGCGGAAGCGGTCGGTGTAGCGTCCCGTGGCCGAAGAGCCATCGACCGACATGCTGAAGGATGCGTTGAGGATGTCGTTCCACGTGTAGTCGGCGTGGGCGTAGATGTTCATCCAGTTCCATTTCTCCAAGTAGCCTTGGATGTAGCGTCCGATGCTCTCGGTGGCGTCCATCACTTGGTAGAAGTCGTTGGCCGTGTTGCGCCCGAAGCCCCCGTCGTACTCATGCTGCGTGGTCATGGCTTGGAAGCCGAGCATCGCGTTCAGGGCGTGGCGTCCGCCGAAGGTCTTGTTGTAGCGGGCGTTGAGGTTGTAGAAGTAGTTGATGGTCTCTCCCACCCCGTCGCGCACGGTATTGATTTCCTCGCCGTAGATATCCGTCACGGGAACGATGGCCTGCTCGTCTTTGCCGGGGATGAAGACGTGCTCCTTGTTGTAGTTGTAATACAAGCCGAAGACACCGTTCACCGTGAGGTTTTGGACGGGCCGGTAGTTGAAGCCCACTTTGACGTTCACATCATACTGGCGGCTGTTGGCATCGAGCGTGTTGACGAGGGCGAGCGGGTTGCTCACGGCGAAGTCCATGTTGTCGCAGATGCCGTAGTAGTAGTTGGAGTAAATCGGAGTCAGGCTGCCGTCGTCGTTCTTCTGGTAGGGCGAGAGGAAGGGCGAGCGGGCGTAAGCTGCCAGCACCGGGTTGGTGCGGGTGTTCATGCCCTGCTCCTGGTAGTCGCCGTCGAGGTAGGCCAGCCCGACGGTGGTGTAAATCTCGAAGTTGCTGCTCACGGCGGCGTTGGCGTTGAGCTGCGTGTGCACGCGGTTCTGGTTCGTCCCCTTGAGGATGCCCTCCTGCATGGAGTAGCCCAGCGAGAGGTCGTACTTGGCGATGGCGTCGCCGCCTTCCACGCGGACAAGGTTGTCGGTCGTGAACGCGTTCTGGTAGATTTCGTCTTGCCAGTCGGTGTTGTTGTTGTAAAGGTAGTTGTAGCGGCTGTTGGCATCTTGCATGAAGGGGAAGTTCGTGAAGAACTCATCCATCGTGTCATAGTAGTCGATACCGATGTCGGAGAGATACGACTTGTAGTCGATGCCGCCGAGCAAGTCCATGCGCTTGTTGTTCCAGTTCACGCCAAACTGGCCGTAGTAGCTGATTTGCGTGTTCAGGTTGTCCGACTTGGCCCCGTCGGTCTCGATGAGGATGACGCCGTTGGCTCCCATCGAGCCGTAGATGGCAGCCTCAGCTCCCTTCAGCACGGTGATGTTCTGGATGTCGTCGATGTTGTACGCCTGGAAGATGTCTCGGCTCAGGCCGCCGATGAGCCCGGAGTCGTTCGTGTCGGGGATGTAGGGCACGCCGTTGATGACCACCAGCGGCGCGTTGTTGCCGATGAACGAGCGCACGCCGCGCAAGTTCATGTAGCTGCCCTCGCCCGGCATCCCGCTGCCGGCCGTCACTTGCAGGCCGGCAATCTGGCCGGAGAGCGCGCGGTCGATTTTCGAGCGGCCCAGCACGAAGTCTTCCTTGGCCAAGTTCTCGGCCGAGGTGGTGGCCACGTTGTCTTCAATGCGGAAGGGGAGCACCTTGGCTTCGTTGTACTTGAACGACTTGGTGGGAATCATCACGATGCGCACGTCGTCGCGGTTGTTCAGCTGCTGGTTGATGCCGTAGAAGCCGTCGGCCCAGATGGTCAGCGTGGCAGTCGCGGGGTCTTTGCATTCGATTTGGAAATATCCGTCCTTGTCGGTCGTGGCGTCTATGCCGTCGGTGACCGACACCACAGCTCCTTCAATGGGCTTGTTCAAGGTGGACAACACGCGCCCCTTGATTTTGCCGTCCTGGCCTTGGGCGCAAACGCCCGTGGCCGGCACAGCAAACAGGAAAGAGTATAATAACAGGTCTATCTTTTTCATGATTCGTAGGTTTCTTTGATTAATAACAGTTCTTTGTCGGTTTCAGACACCAGTGGTGGAGCCAGCAGTTGGTAAGGTTGCTGCCGGAGCCGACGAAGCGCAGGGTGACGGGCTTGGCCTCCGTGCCTTCGATGGTGACCGTGCCGACTTTCGTCCCGTCGCGGTCGTACTTGCTGGCCGAGCTGTTTCCGTCGGCAGTTGCCTGCTTGGTGTCGAAGCCTTCGGGGTAGCCCTGGCCGGAGCGGTCGTAGTGGTAGTTGCTGCCTTTCGTCTCGCTTTCCGAGATGGTCTTCACCAGTTTGTCGTTGAAGTAAACCTCAATGGAGCCCAGCTGGCCGCTCTTGCCTTGCTCGAAGCCCAAGCAGAGGTCGTATTCGCCTGGGGGAACGTTGTAGGCCGAAACCACGTGGCCCGAGGGCGACGAAGCGTCTTCCTCATACTTGAACGGGGTAAACGTCAACTCGTAGGACTTCACGTTCTCGTCGGTGAGCGCGAAGGAGAGCACGTAGTAGTTCAGGCGCAAGGGGAAGCCGCCTTGGGGCCAGCCCAAGCCCGACATGTCGCTCGACTTGCGGATTTGGTCGTAGCTCAGGTTCACCGTCTTGAAATAGGTGTTCTTCTCCGACTCCGTCATGTACTCATAGTAGCGGTAGTAGTCCTTCAGGCGGAAGATGAGCACGTTGGTCGGTATCTTGATTTTGTTCACGTAATAGGCCGTGCCGTTGCTGAGGGCCACGGGGTTGTCCAAGTCGACTTCCTGCACCGTGGTGCGCCATTGCGTGTCGAAGACGCTGCTCATGTCTTGCGTGTCTTCGCTGGAGGCAAAGCCCTGGATGTCGGCTTTCGTGTAGGTCTGGTCGTAGAACATCGACTGGAGAATCCAGTTGCGCAGCACGCTGTCTTCGCGTTGCAAGTCCCACTCGGCCAGCTTCTGGTGTGCTTCCTCGATGGCCGCGTTGATGACGTCATTCGAGGGGATGAACATCGTGGCCGTGAGGTTCTCCGACATGATGTTGAAGCCTTTGTTCTCGAAGTAGGGCGACTTGGTGACGAACACGGAGTCGTAGACGTTGTTGCCCGTGTTGTCCACGCCGATGATTTCGCTGTTGAACTCGTCGAACGTGCGCACGTTGCGCGCCAAGACCATCTCGCGGAAGAGGGAGTAGTCCTCGCCCAGGTTTTCAATCGTCTCATAGAGGCTGCGGGGCGACTCCACCAGCTGGTCGATGTAGTAAAGGTAGCCGTTGCTGGTCTTCACGGTCTTCGCCGTCGTCTTCA
>ERZ779889.2593-NODE-2593-length-14597-cov-3.095516_pt1 | contig 14597 bp, 11 predicted proteins | sample MGYA00511030_ERZ779889 | MGnify/ENA primary metagenome ERZ779889 (study PRJEB29588, sample SAMEA2160616) | human gut metagenome | biome: human gut; feature: human-associated habitat; material: faeces | place: Denmark | collected 2008/2010 ...
AGCCACAGCAGCCATATTGGAAATATTACGTTGTAGAGTTTTACGCCTCTTTCTTTCATCTTCGCCTCCGAAAACCGTTTCCCTGTCAATCTGGAAGCGCAAGCCGCTTGCGAGGTGATAGCCGTCGGGCGTGACAACTTTTTGCAGGCCATGCACGACAATCCGAGGCTGTTGCAAAACTTCCTCCGCGTCATATCCGGGCGCAGCCAGTTTTTGAGCCGCAAGCTCAATGAATTTGCCTTGTTGGGGCTGAAAGAACGCTTGCTCAATTTTCTGAAGCTGAATGGAGCCATCCGAAATCAAAAAGAAGTGGCTTATATCGTGGGAGTGGCGCGTCCGTCGTTGGCGCGTGCGTTGTCCGAGCTGGCCGCTGAAGGGCGTATTGTGGTGAAAGGCAAAGAAATCAAGGTGGTCGAAAGATAGGGAAGGGAATAGGCTTGCCCGCGGCATGAGCTATGGAGGACGAAGTCGCAGAGACATGGTGCCGCGTGTGCCGGAGACCCTGCGGCTTCGCCCTCTTTGTTTTGTCAGAACGAGGAGGGAAGCGCCAGTAGTTGGTACATCAGTGTCAGGGCCATGCGGCGGTGTCCCTCGGCGTTGGGATGCAGGCGGTCGGTGTCTTCCTTGTGGAAATAGCGCGCGTGTGCGTCGTTCATGGGGTAGAGCCCGCTCAGGCTGTTCAGGTCGACCACGGGGACGGCCCACACGTTGGCTGTTTCTTTCACAGCCTCCACATAGGCGTCGACATACAAGCCCAGCTTGTTGGGAAAAGCCTCTTCCGGCTGTATGTTCTGGCTGCTGAATTGTGCTGCTGCCCGGTGTATGGGAGTCAAGAGGATGATTTGTTGCGTGGGGAAGTTGGTCTTCAGGTAGTCCATCACGCGGTTGATGCGTCCGCGGAAGGTGGCGTCGTTTGTTTGCGGGATGCGGCGGGCACGCACCTCTTTGCCACCGCCTTTGACGGTGGTTTCTGTCTGCACGTAGTCGTACCATTCGCCCAGGGGGACACCGGCGTTGTAATCGTTCGTTCCCGCAAAGATGATGATGGCGTCCACCGGCGAACCGTCGGCTTTCAGCCGTTCGGCCTGGCGCAGCACGCCGTCCCACTGGTTTCCGTTCTTTGCGTAGACTTGCGGGTGGAGGCCCATCCACTCGGCGAGGTATTCCCAATAACATTTAGTCGTGCCCACGTGGACGGAGTCGGTGATGGAGTCGCCCAGGAAGGCCACTCGCTTGCCTTCCCACTGATTGGCTGTTGCCGAAATGGCGTGGTCGGCCTTTTCGCCGTGCGATGTGGGGAAAGCAGGTGTTGCTGCCAGCAAGGTCGCCAGCAGGCAGGTAGAGATTTTTGCGTACATAGTAGAAAACAAATGTGTTTTTAAGGTTGATTCTTCGTCCAAAGATAAGACATATCGCCGGAATAACCGAATGTAATCGGTTGATTGGCACAAATAGCTCTTGGAATAAGCCCGATTTGCATACCTTTGCACTGAGATGGAAACAACGATACCAGACTTTATATGCAGACCTATTTAAACTATATCGCTTCAGACAAGGCAAGGGAACGGATGAATTGCTATGGAAAAGAAGGGCGTGCCTTTTTCTTCATGGCCGATTTCGGCGCACAACGGTGTGTGGTGGAAGAACCGGAGAGGTTGTCCAAAGATGAAATACAGTTTGTTTTCCCTTCTGCCTCACATTGCAAGGCGGGGAAGACCCCTAAACCGGAGCATTTCAGGTGGGAGATTTTCCCGCAATCTTACACGTCTTACCAAGACTCGTTCGACATTGTACACCGGAACATCTATGCCGGCAACTCCTTTCTCGCCAATCTGACCTGTGCCACCCCCGTCAGCACGAATCTCACCTTGCTCCAGGTGTTCGAACATGCGCGTGCTCCTTACAAACTTTGGGTGAAAGACAGTTTTGTCGTCTTCTCACCGGAGATATTCGTCCGAATCCGTGACGGGCACATCTATTCGTACCCGATGAAAGGTACAATAGACGCGTCTGTCCCCGATGCTGCCGGGAAATTGCTTTCCGACCCGAAGGAAGCGGCGGAACATGCCACGATAACCGACTTGATTCGGAACGACTTGAGCCAGTTTGCCTGCGAAGTGGAAGTGTGCCGTTACCGCTATTTGGATGAGGTAACGACCCATCGGGGGACATTGTTGCAGATGAGTTCGGAAATAAGAGGCCGCTTGCCCCAGGACTATCCGGAGCGTCTGGGCGACATCTTGTTTGGGATGCTTCCGGCGGGTTCCATCACGGGTGCCCCGAAGAAGAAAACAGTGGAAATCATACGCGAAGCCGAGACCTACGAACGGGGTTTCTACACGGGAGTCATGGGCTATTTCGACGGCAAGAACCTGGACAGTGCCGTCATGATACGTTTTCTGGAACAGCACGGGCCGCATTTCACGTTTAAAAGTGGCGGAGGCATTACTTTCCAAAGCTGTGCGCGGAGCGAATACGATGAGATGATAAAGAAGATATATGTGCCGATTTATTGAAACAGTCTGTCTCAAGGATGGAGAGGTGCGTAACCTTCCATACCATAATGCGCGTCTGAACGCCACGCGAAGACATTTTTTTGGAGATGTGCCGGAAATAGACCTCGCTTCTTTCATTCATGCAACGGGGAAGGCCGGACGCACCCGATGCCGGGTGACATATTCCGGACAGGTGGCCGGTGTGGAGTATTTCCCTTATCATATCCGTCCGATACGGCGCTTGAGGATGGTTGAGGCCGATGGGGTCGACTATCACTATAAGTATGCCGACCGTACGGTGCTTGACAAACTTTTGGAGTTGCGCGGAGAGGCCGACGATGTGTTGATTGTGCAAAACGGTCTGCTCACCGACACTACTTTCACAAACATTGCGTTGTGGGACGGAGCGAAATGGTTTACGCCTGCCCGTCCGTTGTTGGAAGGCACGAAACGGAAACTCTTGTTAGACCAAGGTTTGTTGATTCCTGAAGACATTCCGGCCCATGGTGTCGTAGGCTGTTATCAATCTATCTGCCTGTTTAATGCAATGATTGATTTTGGTGAAGTCGTGTTGCCTTGCGAGGGCATATTGGGGTGATGGCTTCGTGTCCGGGCGTGGTGTGCTCCCTCTTACCATTGAGGAAGAGAGAGGCTGTTTCCGGCTTCTTCGGGGAAGACGAAGTCTGGAATTTTCAGAATAGTTTGGCTGTTCGTCAAAAAGAATCTAAATTTGCCTTGCTTAAGCCAGAATGAAAATGAATGATGACGGTTTGTGGGAAAGTTCCGGTTTCGTGGAGCAAGGAGCAGATGTGCGCCCGGATCAGGTACGCCCTTCGATTTCTTCCTTTTATATGTCGCTCGGAGGCTATTGCCGCCTTTTTTCTTACCCGCTTTACGGGCGGCTTCATTTGTTGAAGACTTTGAAGTCGGGTTATGTCGGTGTTTCGCTTTATGAGGAGATGCTGCAAAAGGAGTTTGCCATAGGCTACCGGCTCGACCATCCGAACATACGCCGTACGATAGACTGGAAGAATGTGGACGGAGTGGGCAGCGGCATTGTCTTGGAATATGTCGACGGCGTTACTTTACGTGAACTTATGGACAGCGGCAGGCTGACCTGCGAACTGGCATACAAGTTGGTGGGCGAAATTTGTAGTGCCCTGCAATACATGCATAGCAAGCAGGTGGTGCACCGTGACTTGAAGCCTGAAAACATCCTTGTCACCCACAACGGATATAATGCCAAGATTATAGATTTCAGTCTTTCCGACTGCGACGACTCTTATTTGTTGAAAGTGCCGGCCGGAACAAGACGCTACATGGCGCCTGAACTTTTGCAGCCTGATATGTCTTGGGATTTACGATGCGACATTTATTCTTTGGGGGTAATGCTGGAAGAAATGGGAGCATTGCTGCACGACCGTCGATTGAAGCGAGTGGCTGCCGTTTGTATGCAGACAGACCGTGAGAAGCGTTACTCCGGTGCACCGGCTGTGATGTCGGCTTTGCGGGCCGAGGGAGGCTGGCGGCGCATGGCTTTGCGATGGGGTGTGGCAGTTGTTGCACTTGGGGCTATTGGGGCCGGATGGCGGTTGTCTGTCCCTTTAGGAGCTTCTCCCAAAGGAGTGGATTTTGCCATGCCTGCCGCTCGTGGCAACACGGTTGTCAATCCTTTATGTCGGCAGATTTTGTTTGAGGAATCCGGACGGGTGCAGGCTTCCGGTACTTATGACGCACAAGACAGCTTGCGGCTTGTTGCCCGTTTGCGCCAGGCTTTGGATAAGGTTTATCCGTTGCCTGAGCAGAAGAAGTCGGCCGCTTATCTTCAAGAGTGGGAGGCAATCAGTAAAGAGGTCGGGCGCATGTTGCAGCGTTACCGCAGTCTTTAGTCGGTTGCTTCACAGATGTGTTGGAAGCGTTTCCAAAAGGAGTGGTTGTGATAATTCTGCTTGGTGCCTTTAGGGACAATCAGGACACATCGGCCGAACGTCTCGGAATCGAAAGCCGTGTCGTCGCATACTGGTGGCAAGGTGCTTTTCAGTTGCAGAGAGGTCAGTGATGTGCAGCCGGAGAAGCAATAGGCAGACACCCGCGCGACGCTCTCGCCCAAGACCACGGTGCGGAGGGCTGTGCATTCTTGAAATGCGGCTTCGGGCAGGTTGGTTACTCGTGGCGGGATTTCGGCTTCTACCAACGCAGCTTGGAAAAACACTCCTCTTCCCAGTTCTTCCAGCAAATCGGGTAAGACGACTCGCTTTGCTTTGCATTCTTGCAAGGCAAATTCTCCTAGTTTCAATAATGAAGAAGAGAGCACTAATTCCTCTTCGTCTTTTCCTAGCGGATACCATAACAAGTGTGTCTCCTCTTTGTTGTAAAGCACACCTTGCACGCTGCTATAATGTGTGTTTGATGCAGAGACTTCAATGTCCTTTAAGGCTATACAGCCGGCAGAAGGAACAAGTTTTTCCACGTTTTCGGCTAATACCAGTTGTTTGAGAGAAGTGCAGTCGGTGAAAGCGTCTGCCTCTATTTGTTTGATGCTGTAGGGCAGCTTTAGCACGGTGAGGCTTGTGCAGCCGCGAAACATGGCAAAGCCCACGACATCGTTTTCCGTGAAGCGGGAGAAGTGGTAAGGTTCTCCGCCTTCCACGATGGAAGCATCTGTAAGGTCGAGGACAGACAAGATGCCCGGTGTGGCTTGTTCTTGGTCGTCTGCTCCGGCCATCATCCGCAGGAGTTTGATGTCTGTCCCATTCAGTGGGCCGACAATGGCTATGTTTTTGTAGGCGTAGATGTCGTCTTCGGTGAGCAAAGGCAGTGTGCCGGGTTCGTAAATGTGAAACGCATGGTCGGTCTCAAACTCTACAGTTTCGCTGTAAGCACGCCCTAATTCATTTTCGGCAAAGGCACGTAGGGTATATCGGGTATTTTCTTTCAATCCCAGAATGCGGACTTGCATGACCGAGTCTTCCCATTCGGCACTTATTTCTGTTTCTTCTGTTTTCCCCGACTCTGCATAAAGGAAGCCTTGGTGTGTGAGGGCAGTTCCGCCGTCGTCGGCCAACGCGCAACGCAGCATGACGCTCGTCGGACCTTTCCCTGTAAATTGCACGGCTTTTAGCGTGGGCTTCACATTGGGAAGGGTTTGGAACGTGAGAGGCTGGGTCGTTACTAAATATGCACCGGAGCCTGCTTCCAGGTAATATTGGTAAGTCGTGCCGGGAGTGAGACTGTCCAGTCTGGTCGATACATATTCACTTGTCAGGGGCACTTCTGCACAAATTGTTTGCGACGAGGATGTGCCGTAGTAGAAACGGCAGATTTCGACCCGGCTTCCTTGGGGAACAGACACCATGCCGCTCAGTGTGGCCGATGTGCGCGTGATGTCTTGTGCCTCGTGCAGTGTCAACACCGGCGGGCGGTTGGTCGGTTCATGTTCGTCTGTACAGGCTGACAGCACAAGCAATACCAGGGTGACGAACATTAGTGGAAAATTGATGAATCTCATGCTTGCAAGGGGTTAAAAGTTAATGCCCAGGCCAAGGTTCAGTTCCCACCATTGAGCTAGAATGGTTGAAGTCCCGGCCGAAATCAACAGGTTTCGCCAACGCCACATCAAACCAGCCTCGGCGGCAAAGCCTTGGGCGGAATATTCGTTGTTGAGGATGTAGGTGCTTTCTGAAGTCTGCCATGCCAATCGTCGTGAGCCGTAGCCTATTCCTTCGTAGAGATAGAGGCGGGAGACCAGCCTGTGCATACAGCCTGCCGTAAATAGGTAGCGGGCGTCAGTGGTGTGTCCGGTGTAGTAGGGTTGGGAGCCGTCGGGCAAAAAGCCTTGCTCGTCGCACTCTCCCACGGTGGATGGGGCAGACACGAAGTTGCTTTGCCCGTACACGTAAAAGCCGTGGCGGCGCATTGCTCCCAATCTAATTCCGGCAGAGACCCCATCAGTGCTAATTCCGACATTGGCCATACAGACCCATCGCCACGGTTCACGTATGCGGTGCGGAAGGAAGGGGACACCGGTCAATGTCTTCCTGTCGTGGAGCTGTGGGAGAAATCCTGTCGGATACATACGAGGAAATGGAATGTTCTCCGTGGTGGATGGGGGAGCTGTCGGGCGCACGACGAGTTCGTAGGTGAGGCGCGATTCCAGCGGAGATGGAAAGCGATAGTTGCGCAACACACCCCATTGAGGATGTTTCAGGGTGAGCAGGCGGGTGCCGTTGGGTACGTATAGCCAGATTTCTCCCACCTCGTCTGTTCGTTTCACTATGCCTAAGGGGGATGAAAAAGCAAAATCTTTATCGGCTACAACTTTTATCAAAGCACAAGCTTCGCCGTTTAAGTCTTTGACAGAGTTCATGTAGGCCGTAATGTCGTTTGGCAGGGAACGGAAACGTTCCACCGTGAATTGCTGGCCAAAGGCGGACAGCCAGAAAACCAAACTGCATAAGATGCAAAATATCGTTTTGTTCATTGCAAATTAAAGCTGCTAATATCCAACACTTCTTCTTTGTTGAGTGGCGTATGTCCGTCGGGAAAAGCCGGTTGCCATGTGCGCACATGGATTTGTGGCGCAGATGGGTCGCGGAAATCCCAAAGGAGGAACAGGTAGCCGTCGTCTGAGTAAATATCTGAGTCGTACTGTTGCCGCAGATTTACGCCATAGAGTCCTTCGACTGTGGGGTGGCGCATGATTTTGAATCCGCTAAACTGCACATCTATTTTCTTGTTCATCTTGAACAGTTCTGCCAGACGGTTCAGGTAGGCTTGTTTGCTTTTCACGTTGTAGACAACTTGTTTGGGCGACAGATAACCGGTCTCTTCTTGTGCTGAGGCTTGCACCACCGTGCCTACGATGATGAGTGCCCGTTCGCTGAAGAGCTGGCGCAAGAAATCAATGTCTTTGGTCGTATAAGCCGTGCGCAGGTGTTCCATGTAGTTCAGTATGAGGCGTCGACGCTCGGCGTCGGTTTCTTCCAGTTTGCCCGAAACCACCTTCACAGCTTCGGCATAGAACGGATTGTCGTGCTTTACTTTTGTCCAATCCGAGGCTGAGTAGGTCACACGCTGGGGCACATCTGTTTTTCGTTTAGGCTTGGTTTCTGTTTGAGGATGTGTTTTTGCAGAAGAAACGACAACGGGCTTTGTCGGTATGTTTTCTGTTGTCTGGCGGACAAATAGCTCGGGCTCTAATCTCAAGGCTGTCGGTGGGGTAACAACAGTATCAAAGGCAAGGTGGTAGATTTGTGCCGTTTCGGCATTCATCAGTTTGTAAGTACGTTCGCCTTTGCGACGTATGAAGAGGCAAGAACTGGGCACTATGGCTTGCAGATGGGCGAAGTCTGCCTGGGAGAATATTTTTCCGTTGGCCTTGGCTAATTGCCAAAGCCCATTTTTGTAGAGAAGTATCCGGTCAGCATCAACGATACGTGCCTGCTCCCATGTCGGTGGCACAAGTAGTATGCCATGTGTGTCGGTGATGCCCGTTCCTTGAAATGTCCGCACCACGGCCAGCCCTTTTTGGAACGGAGAAGCTGCCACTATGCTATCGGGAAAGGATAAGGCCGTTTCGCCGTCCGTTGTGAGATAGAAGCAATTTTTGGTGTCCGGCTGATAGCAGGCAAGCATCCCGCAAGTGAACCCTTGCCCTAATTCCGCTCCGTGGGTCGGAACATCGAGCTGGTGGGCTCCTGAAGGGGCGATGAAGCAGTAGGCCATCCGGCCTGCGTTGTCGAGTTGTCCCACCAATGCCGTTCCTTCCTGGAAGTCGGTAGCGTAGTCCCAACGTGGAGCAATCACCATGTGTCCGTCCTGGTCTACGTAGCCGTATTTTCCTTTGTCTGTATAAACTAATGCCCTTCCTTCGCTGAATCCATGCATCATGACCACGTTGTCCGGCAATGTGGCTCTCGTATTGCCTTGTCGGTCGATGATTTCAAAAGGCGTTTGTGCTGTGCTTTGTGCAACTGTCGTTTGGTCAAAAAAGTAGCCCACGCGGAAAAATCCGCGCGGCGAGACTTTTGCCGCCAAGCGGGAGTCTGTCGTGTGCAGGTGTAGCAAGCTGTCAGGACCACGCATGGCATACATGCTGCCAACGACTGCCGTAGGCTCGCTTTGTCCGTTGTCCGGCAAGGGGAGCAAGTCTCCTTTGTGCGTGACGAGAGTCCAACGTGTTTCTCCCGACAAACGGCAGGCAAAGGCTTCGGCTTCAGCTTCATGAGGAGGTTGGCTGCAACTGCTTGCCAAGAAGGCTGCGAGAAAGTAAATGTAAGTAATGAGATATTTCATAGTTCGCGTGCAAAGATACGAAATCAATGCAAAAAAGTGTGTGCTCAAAGGGCTTGTTTTGAATGAGTTCCGGAATAGACATGGACAGTGCTGCCCTGTCTGGTGTGTTAGGATGTTACCGCCCGCAGCTCCGGTTCTCCGTTTCGCTTGGTTGTTTACTTTAAACACAAGCTCCCTGCTAAGACTTAGACAGGGAGACTTGCGTTTTTGTGCGTGCCCTGTGGATGAGGCTCGCATTGACAAAGAAAAGATGGCCCGTCACTCTGCTTATGCCAACTCCCAATCGACAACTTCTCCGCCGATTTCGATTTTCACCTGTTCGGGATTCTTGTCGATGACGATGGAGATGTTGTGTTGGATGCCGGGTTTGAAAAGGAACGAACTTTCCACTAAGTAAGATACTCCATTCATGATGATTTCTATAAAGGGCATACGGCTGGAGAGCCGTTGCGGAACGATGATGGCTGCATAGGTGTGTTGGCCCAGTGCTTTGGCACGGATGGTGCTTGTCGTGCCATAGGTGTTGCGCGTGGCGATGCCCACGCTGAGGTCGACGGTTGCGGTGGGCACGGTGTTGTGCACGTAGACTTCGGCCTCGTCGGGGAGGTCGCCTTCAAAGTCCTCTCCTTTGATGAGACGTATTTGCAGGCGGCTCATCACGTGGCGGAACTGGAGTGCGACCGGTTCTTCGCTTGCCGACTGTGCCGGGGCCGAGGCAAAGAGGAAATCGCTCGCCTCGAAGCCTCCGGGAAGGCTTTGGTCTTCGGCCACGGCAAACGGGTAGTCGTCGACCGAATTGACGGGTGAAGCGTAAGGATAGTAGGCAAACACGTCATACGTGCCGCCGTCCCAATAGACCGGCTGTGCGGGTGTCCACGCCGAGCCGTCCCATGTAAGGAGGGCATTGTTGACGTAGTTGCCTGCCACTTCGAGCGGTGTGCCGCTTTGGGCCACGTAAAGCCCGATGCGGTCGGACGCGTCGAAATGGTCGTCGGTGACACGGGTTGTGGCTGATGGCGACACGGCCGGGTAGCGCACGTCGAATGTCATGCGCCCCTCCGGTGCGGGTGTCTGTTGCACCTCGTTCTGGTTGCCACATGAGGCCAGCCCGAATGCCAGCCCGAGGCAACCGATATGTAAGATTTGTCTGAATTGTTTCATTGTCGTTTTTCTGCTTGATGGTTATCTTTATTTCACACGGGGCGAGCCTTTCACGATGCGGGGTGCATGCTGGAAGCCGCGCACGCTGTATCCGGCGTAGGGCATGGAGAGGGCGCGCGTGGTGGCATCGACCTCAATCTTGTCGTTGGCCTTGAATTTCTCGAAGGTGTATTCCTCGCCGGCATACTGCATGATGCGTTTCACGATGGCTTCGCGCGAGATGGTGCTGTAATAGGGGATGTCGTTGTTCATGCAGCTATTCTGTTCGGAGCGGAACACACCGCGGTTGTGCATGAAGCCGCCTTCGAACACATCGACAAAGTCGGCATACTTCTCGTCGAAGATGAGGTGGCTCCAGGGCACTTCGTGCATCTTGCCCGTGAGCGAGAGGTTTTCATACCAGCCGGGGGATTTCGCCCAGTTGAACTCAAAGACGTGCCCGCAGCAGGTGCATTGGCAGAAGTCGATGAACTCGTTGTGGTAGATATACTCGTCGCCCAGCTTGCCGAAGCCGTGTCCGCCTGCCTCGTGCTGGATGACACCGCGCGTGTCGAGCGGATAGCCGTAGGTGCTCAGGGGGCAGAAGGCGATGGCCGAGCCGTCTTCGTACATCTGGCAGATGCCGCCGTAGTCGGTGCTGTTGGGCACCATGATGAGGAGCGACTCTTTGAGGTTGTCGCGCGTGACGGTGGTGTTCATGTCGACGGCATACTGGAAGGCCGCGTCGTAGTCGCACCGCAGGCCCACGCCGCCCGTGTAGGTGGTCTCGAACTTGGCGTAGCGGATGGTGTTCACCGTGCCGATGCCGCTTTCGGGCGACACGGCGATGGCCGTGTAGGCGTTGAAGTAGTCGCGGTAGGTCTTATAGGGTTCGATGGCGAAGAAGTTCTCCAACTGTTCGTACATCGTGTTGAGGTATTTGCCGTCGGATATGTCTTTCGCGTCGAAGCCGTCGCCCAGGAACACGAGGTTGATGCCGCCGCGGTTGCCCTTCGTGGCTTTCTGGAGGGTGATTACTTCGTCTTCGCCATACTCGTAGTCATATTGCGACACGGTGCACTTGGTCGTGTAGTCTTTCTCTTTGAGGCGGAACACGATGTCGCCCGTGCGGGGCGCGCTGCCGTGGCTCATTTCGTGGATGGTGAGCGTCACCTCGCTCTTCGTGCTGCCCGATGTGGCCGACAGGCTGCACCAGCTCGGCATTTCGGCCACTTCCCAATCGCCCTCGGCGTCAATCACGAGCGTGCGTTTGCATTCGGTGTTGATGGCGTTGGCCAGGTTGGGGCGGCACACGAGTTCGTGGTGTGCGGTGATGCGCTTGAAGTCGCTCCATCCCGCAGCGGCCTGGTACTGCTGTACGGCGGGTTCGGGCACTTCCACGGCGAAGTTGTCTTTGGCTACGCCGTTGAACGCCGATGCCTGCACGTGGGCGGGCACGCTGCCTTTGCAGACGATGCTGCCGATGCCGTAGCATTCGTTGAACGCGCCGTCCATGATGTTTTCCAGCCCTTCGGGGAATACGAGGCCCTCGATGCTGCGGCATTGAGAGAAAGCTGAATTTCCTATTGTTTGCACGTTTTCTGGAATTTCTAGTGTACCCATGAGTCGCCAGTTACCAGAGAATGCGTTGTTGCCTATGGTGGTCAGTTTCTTTGGTAAGACTAAAGTGCCGGAAAAGTCACAGCCTTGAAAGGCTCGTTCACCTAAGACAACAAGATTCCGAGGTAATATGAGTTCTCCTTTGAGGGGTGCGCCGTTGAATACGTCGTTTTGAATGCCTGTGATTCCGTCATGAAGCTTTAGTATGCCATTCAAGCCTGTGTATTGGAAAGAACCTTGACATAAGTAAGTTACGCCTTGTGGAATTTCGAGGTCTCCTGTCAGGTTGTTGCAACGATCAAAGGCGAAGTCTCCCAGGAATTCTAGTTTGGATGGCAGTATTAAATTGCCATATAAGCCTGTGTTTTCAGCAAAAGCGTTATGTCCAATATATCTGAGGTTATTGGGCAGTTTAAGTTCACAAGTGAATTTGCATTCATCAAAAGCTCCGCCTATATCCACAGCGCCTCCGCCTCCAATATATTCCAATGTGCTGGGTAGAGTGAGCGTACCGGTCAAAGACTTATCCCACAAGAACGCACTGGCTCCGATGTGCGTTACGCCTTCAGGAATATTGATGCTTCCGGTCAAATTGACGCAGTTACGGAAAGCACAGTCGCCAATCTTTTTCAACTTGTCAGGCAGGACGATGCGTAGCAATGTACTCTTTTCGTTTAGTGCGCTTTCTGGAATAATGTCGTCTTCATATTCCCAGCTTCCGTTGGGAAAGTCGCCACCACGTCCTCCGAATTGTCCATGCAAGCATCTTACTTCTTTTAAGTTCAGTGATTGCAGCACGTCCATCGAGTCGCGCATGAAATAAAAGTCGTCTGAATTGATTTCCCCCGTAATCTTCAGGTTCTGGAGTTCGCGGAAGTCTTTGTTGGCGGCGATGATGGAGTCGCGCAGGTGGCCGGCAGAGGAATTGATGACGATGTATTCCTTGGCCGTGGCGTCGTGCGAAGCCATGTCGGCCTCCCACGGGGTGATAGATTCGCCCATGAGCTTGAACTCATATTGGCCCGAGGCAGCTTTCTTGTTCACCTGGATGGTGAAGTTGTGCATCTTGCCTGCCATGTAGGTGAACGCTTCGCTTTTCTTGAACGTGTAGTTCACGCCGCCCACGGTGATGGCAAACAGGTCTTTGCCGCCCTCCACGCTTTGCGGGACGACGATGGCGCGGAACTCGTCGCCATGCTGGAAGGGAATCGTGCCCGTCTCTTCCACCGTGCCGTTCGGCTTCACCACGCCGTCGGCCAGGCTGATGATTGCTTTGCGCACGGTGTTTTTCACCAACACGTGCTTTTCCAGCTTCTCCCATTCGCCCTCGGCAAAGCCCTCGCCTTTCTCCAGCGTCACACGGGCGTTGGCCATGCGGTGGTACATCGGCAGGCGGATGACGCGCTCCGTCGGGGCGACCTTCTCAGCCTTGCCCCAAAGGAAGTCGCTCGCCTCGTAGCCTCCCAGGTTGTCGCCCTCGGCGGCTTTCGCCTGGTCTTTCTCCACTGTGAACTCATAGGCATTCACGTCGGCCGGTGAGCCGAAGGGGTAGTAGCCGTAGATGTCGATGGGCGTGTGTTCGTCTTTCCAATAGACGTTGTAGGCGGCGTTCCATTTGTAGGCCGCTTCGTCGAAGGTATGTTTCACGTTCGTGCCGCGGTTGCCCGTGTTTTGCAGTGTGCCGGGGAGGTTTCCTTCGTAGTCCACGATGTAGACTCCCATTTCGTCGCCGTTGCAGAAACCGTTGTCGTTGACGCGGGTGATGGCGAGCTGTTCGATTTCGCCCGAAAGCGTGATGGGCATTTGTGCCGGAGTTTTTGCTCCGAAAGTGTCTTCGTCTTGGCAACTGCCGAGCATGCCTGCCAACAGGGCCAGACCGAGGGCACAGGTATAAAGTTTGCTTTGCTTCATGTTTGTCTATATATAAATAAGGTGTAAAGATATGAAACTATTCGGCCACGCCGCCGTGGTCTATGCCATCGTCTTCCCAAGCGCCGATGTCCACGTTCACACCGCTGCTGGTCTTGCTCACGGTGATGGTGAACGTGTGTCGCTTGCCGGCCTGGAAAGTGAATTGCGGGTTGTTTTCATCTTGGGTCAGGTTGTAGGCCTTGCCGTCGACCGTGATGGTGACCAGCCCTTCGCGTTCCACCGTCTGCGGGGCAACGATGGCTCGCCACCCGTCGGCTTCTTTCAGCGGGATGATGCTTGAAACTTCTCCGACGGAGCTGGCGTTGCCGGTGGCCAGGTCGACGGTCGCCTGGTGGCGCAGCCCGTTCAGGCAGACGCTGACATCGGCTGCGGCCAGTGTCTCTTCCGTGAAGCCGTTGCCCGCCTTCACTTTGACCACAGTCGAGCTGAACACGTGGTGTGCCGTGATGCTGACGGCCTGTTCCGTGGGTGCCACGCCTCCCGTTTTGCCCCACAGGAAATCTCCCTGCTTGTAGGCCGCCTCGGTCGATTGGTCGGTCGGGATGTCGACAGCATGGGCGTGCAGGTCGGTCACGCTGCCGCTGTATGGATAGTAGAGGTAAAAGTCTGCCTTGGTCTCTGTGTCTTGCCAGTAGAGCGGCGTGTCGGGCGTCCAGGTCGCGTCGTAGGTGAAGCGCAGGTTGTCGGCGTGGTTGCCCGCGGGCTGCAAAGTCCCCGCCGCGCCGTCCTTGTAGTTCACCATGTAAATGCCTATCGCATCGCCTTTTTCAAACCCATAGTCGGTGGCGCGCGATTCGGGTGCGCCCACTTGGCAGTTCAGTTTGACCAGCAAAGGTTTTTCCGGTTCGGGTTCAGGGGTAGGAGGGAGCAGGTCTTCTTCATTTCCTCCTCCCGAAGAGCAGCTCCCCAGGCAGAGGGCCAGGAGCGTCCAAGATAGAAATTTCAGTTTCATGGCAGTGTGTGTGTTTAAAATATAGAACAAAGTTAAAGACTGTTTCAGTTGAAATCAAATCCATTTTAGTCCAAATGAGGGGGCGGTTTGATTTTTATTCCGGTTTCTTGGGAAGGCGAGGGGCTGTAAAAGGAGGCTGTGAGCCGAAAGGAAGTTAGCCACGG
>ERZ779889.2595-NODE-2595-length-14589-cov-3.909591_pt1 | contig 14589 bp, 15 predicted proteins | sample MGYA00511030_ERZ779889 | MGnify/ENA primary metagenome ERZ779889 (study PRJEB29588, sample SAMEA2160616) | human gut metagenome | biome: human gut; feature: human-associated habitat; material: faeces | place: Denmark | collected 2008/2010 ...
AACATATATCAATAATGAAGATGGTTCTCTGAATACAGAAAGAACATTCAATTTCAATGATAAAGATGAGGCTGGAAAATGTTTGGGGGTTGTTTTTTCTCCTGACTATTCTAATGAGAACTATCATTTCAGACCTTATCTTCCACAATATGTTACAAATTTAGAGGATGCTGTTCCTTATAAAGAATGGAAATACATGGAGGACTCCAACGGTAATACAATTCCGGATATTGTGGAAAAACAGATAGCGGAAGATCCACTTAATGTTGACAATGCATGGCTGGAAGATAAGTATGGCTATAACGTAAAAGAGTTTATTAAAGATGACAATGTCAATGCGGATAAAAATAAAAAGAAACTGGTTGAAACACTTTCTTATTTATATAATCATTACATTGAACCAGTTGCAGATGCAGCATCAGACTATATTGGTAAATCCCTTAATCAAATTGTGAAAGGAAATTTCACAGACGATGTTACATTGCTTGGAACTGCAGGCGAAATTGTACTTGGTATTTTTGATTTAGACTTGGTTTGCGATTTAAGAGATATCACATATGATATTGGAGAATGGGGAGAAATCATCATTGGAGATGATGAATTTTCTTGGTCATTTGCTGGGCAATCATTTCTTGATTTAGTGGGGATTATTCCTGTTATTGGTATTCTTAAATATTCAGATGAATTTGCCACTTTATTAAAAAAGTCAAACAAAATGTACTATAATGCTGTTACCGATTCAATAGATGATTGCTATGTTGATGGAAAAATTATAAAATCTGAGGATGAGATAAATAAAATATTTGGCGATAATGCAAAAAGGTACATTAAAATTGCTGATGACTTAGAAGAACTAAAAGATATCACGAAAGCAAGCGAGAATTATGGCGAAATAGTAGCAAGTCTTGGTAAATTTGATTTTAAAAATGCCGATGATCCAGATGTATACGCATTAATAGAAAATGTAGTATGTAACAAAAATTTGAGTACATCAGAAATTGCATCATTGAAGCGTGAGATTGCAGAACGAGGCGGATGGATTGGAAAATATTATAATTCAGATATGAGTGCGAAATGGCCAAGCAATGGTGGCTTTACACATCCGTTGACAGATAGTGATATAATAACATTACAACCTGGAACAGTTATTGATCGTTATGGTTACGTAGGCGGGTCGTATTTATCACCTATAAATACACCATATAAAGCTAGAGCTGTTGAGCCAGGCACGATCTCTAAACCTTATAATGTATATGTAGTTAAAGAACCTATTCGAGTATATGCTGGCGAGGTGGCACCATGGTTTGGTATGCCAGGCGGAGGAACACAATATTATTTGGGTGACGGAATTACAGTTCAACTATTATTAGAAGGTTCAAATCCTAAACTTGAGGTATTGAAATGACAAAAAAAGAGTTAGAAAAAAAATTAAATGAGTTAAATATTGACAAGTTTGCATATAACTTGAATGGTGGTCTTCCAAATGAGGCATATTGTATAGAAGAATTTGAGGGTAAGTGGTACACTTACTATTCAGAGCGAGGTCAACGCACTTCATTAAAGGAGTTTGAAACGGAGAAAGAAGCTTGTCAGTATTTCTTGGATTGGCTCAAGTATGTTTTTAATATTTGACATAATATGATTATACTTATTACTTAGACGGATCTGATGCTTGCAAAACCCGTACAGAAAGTGGTATAATAGAAACGACGTCATATGATTACGACAGAATGGGACGATTGGTTTCCGAATCGGAGGTTAACGGAAACATCAGCAACAACATCTCGTATGAATATGATGATTACAGTAATCGTTCTCAGATGACAGTAAGCGGTGAAGAGGACTACGTCACTACTTACAATTATTCTTCAAACGGACATTATACCGGCTTACTTCAGAAAGAAAGTAAGAAAACAGGCGATGTAGTACGGGATACCGTATACACCTACGATGCAAACGGAAATCAGCTGACTAAGAATGATCCGGATGATGGTTTACAGACAAATACTTATGATGGCTTAAATGAACTGATTGGTGTACAGAATGGCGAAATGACCGCTTCCTACACATATGGTTATGATGGCCTCAGAAGAACCAAAACTGTAAACGGGGAAACCACCACACATGTCTATGACGGGCAAGAATTGATGGTGGACATCGGGAAATCTGTATATGAAGCAGATGTCTATGTTCGAGGAACAGGTTTGATTTCCAGCCGTGCGTTCTATAACGGTATGACCAGTGATGTGACATACTATCTTCAGAATGCACACGGTGATGTTGTCAACCTGATCAGCGAAACCGGAGATAAGACGAAAACCTATCGGTATGATGCGTTTGGCGTAGAAAAGAATTCGGATGAGAACGATGAAAACCCCTTCCGGTTCAGCGGAGAGTATTTCGACAAAGAAACTGGAACCATTTATCTTCGTGCAAGATATTACGATCCTGAAATCGGACGATTCATTTCAAGAGATACTGTAACCGGTACTGCAAATGATCCGCTCAGCTTGAATTTGTACACATATTGCAGAAACAATCCGATTCCTTTGAATGATCCAGACGGACATTTCTGGGGTCTTGTTGCAAAAGCTGCAATTGGTGCTGTGATCAATGTAGCGGTTACCGCAGTGTGCGATTATCTGGATGATGGTGAGTTCAATAGCGGAGCTGGAGAATATCTGTCAGCAGCGGCAACAGGAGCCTTATCGGCGGTAATTTCTCCTGCAAAGTGTGCAGAAAACATTGCAAAGCGCATGGTGAAGAGCGGCTTAAAAGAAGCGGCGATCGGTGCAGTTGGCGATGGGATCAAGCAGCTTGCAGATGGAGAATTTGACCCGAAGGAAATGGCAATCAATGCCGGAAAGAACTTTGTCAGCGGAGCATTAAACGGCAAGTTCAATGCAAGCTGTTTTGCTGCGGGTACGATGATCGAAACAGCGGATGGTGACCGTACGATCGAAGAAATTCAGATTGGAGATCTGGTTCTTTCTGCAAATCCGGAAACGGGAGAAATTGCGTACAAGCCCGTTGTCAATACCTATGTTCATGTAACCGATACGGTACTCTATCTGACGATTGATGAAGAAATCATCGAAACGACAGAAGACCATCCGTTCTGGGTAGAGGGACAGGGTTGGACAAGTGCAAAGTTGTTGCAGCCCGGCGATGTGGTTTGGCTGAAGGATGGTTCTACACAATGCGTAGATGACATTGAAATTGTAGAACTGCCGGAAGGCGAGTATGTTGCAGTTTATAACTTCGAAGTCGCTGATTTCCATACTTACTTTGTTTCTGATTATGATGTTCTGGTTCATAATAATTGTTCTGACCACGCTAAAGTGTTAAGAGCTAATATGGCGAAAGAAGGAAGGTATGTTGGTAATAATCAAGCAGCAGCTCATATCGTTGCATCAGGAGGCAAGAAAGGTCATTGGGCATATGCAGCAGATTCAAGAGTTTTGCTTGATAAATACGGACTTAATGTGGATACAGCCGCAAATGGTGTTCCTCTAGGAAACCCTAAGCCACATAGTTCTACACATACAAAACAATTCAATATGCGTGTTAATGAACGATTGCATTCTGTTGAAAATACAATGCGTGAAAATGGAAGAGGGAAAAAAGCCATTAGAAGAGGTTTGCAGCGAGAATTAAGATCAATTGGAAGACAAGTCGTAAAAGGAAATTTTAAAATATGAATAATTCTGGTTTTGAATTAGAGAAGATGCTTACAAATTCGGCTGGTAAATGCATTAAGCAATTGTTTCATGATCATAAAGAACAATTTTATTATTGTGCTTTTATAAAGCTGGAGAATAGCACTCCTTTTATATCAGCTTGGTCTTTTGAAGCACTAGAACATGTCATCCATGACAATCAAGTGAATGATGCTGAAAAAAAGATGTACAAATGGTCTTATGCGGATTCTCCGTACTGTGCGTATCAATATGATGATTATTTTCTTGACATTCAAAAAATATACGAAGAGAGAATATCACAGATACATTCAGAATCTGATTATATAACAGAAGAACTTTTTTGGTTAAATTCTATGGAAAAAGCAATGTCAAATCTGGATAAAATGGGACTATTTGGAGTAGGAGAAAAGCGACTACAAATTGTGATAAATGTAGAAGTGATGCCGCCAGATTTTTCAAACACAGAACGGGCTTTGCGGTTGAATCCAAGACTTGCATTAACAGAATGGTTAGAAGAATGCTCGGAAGAAGATGAATTTGAAGAAGATTCAGAAGATTCTCGCCTTTGCAATGTTGTGGTAATATCTAAAATAACAAACAAAAATGACGTTCTAAGAATAAAAAAAGCATTTGGATATACTGGGAGTGTTGTTTCTCTTTTTCAAGGCGTATTATCTCCGCCTTTTGAATTAGAAAAAGAAGTGAAGTACAAAGATGCTATACAAGTACTTTCAAAATTTCCAGCATTAAGAAAATTTATACACCTCAATATTGTTAAATGATTAGGTGGTTGGCATGATATTATTTGAAGAATGTATAGCTGCTTTGAAAAACTACAGCATTGTAGAGGATAATAAGCTAATAGATCAAATTCTTTCCAATTTAAATCTTACATTTTATGGAAAAGTTGATTTTTCAAAGTATGCTGATTCCCATGAAGTTAGTTTAAATGAAATACATATGTTGTCTGGCGAAAAGGAATATTATGTAATATGGACTGATGCGGAAATTCCGATAATTAAGTGCAATATTGATGATATTTTAGATAACATTGATGATGTATTAGCTGTTTCGTTTGATACTTGGCTTATATCAGTTGATATGAAACGATTAATTGAGTTTTATCATGAGGGAGATATAACTTTAGGTAATATCTTATAAGGGCACTACTCAATGCGGAAATTATAGAAGAAATAAAAATGTTCTTTCCGAATATGAGCAAAAATTTATTGAGATTTAGGCTTATAGGTAATAGAAGTGCTAAGTGAGCTTTATTAATCCTAACATAGGTTTTCTTTCCTCAGATGTCAAGTAAAATTGAATCAAGTAAAAAATCCGATAGGACAATTCCTGTCGGATTTTTTCTTTGCTTTTTGAAAGAACAAAGCGGAGAAACATGTTACTTTCTAAACTTTATGTGAAGAAACGAAGTTTTTTTCTAAAGGTGCAATGGGCTTGCACCTTTATGCTGTATGATAAAAAAGAAGAAAGAGACAGGGGGTGAGCAAGTGTGAAAAACAATCTGAATAAAAATGAACGGCAAGATGCGATCGTACAAATTTTATGTATGAGAAGACAAGATACCATTGGAAATTTGGCACAGGAATTTCACGTTTCAGTACGCACAATCAAATATGACATAGAAGAACTGACACTTGCTTACCCCATCGAAACCGTTCGTGGAAGATATGGGGGAGGTGTTCGGATGAAAGAAGGCTATTCGACTGGAAAAAAATATTTGAATTCCGAGCAATGCCAATTGCTGCAAAAAATATTGTTGACATTAGTAGGAACAGAACGAACTATTATGGAAAGCATTCTTATGGATTTTGCCCCATATTTACATAAGGAGTACGCTAAGTGAAAGAAACCTTAAAAGTCCCCCTTAAAGCAACGCTCTATCGCCATCAACAATCCGCCTGCCGCTTTGCCTGCGAACGCTTTGGCATCCTGCCTTCAGAGACACACAGCAATGGCGTGGCACTGCTCATGGAAATGGGCTGCGGAAAGACCATCACCAGCATTGCCATTGTTGGAATTCTGTATCAGTATCGTCATATCAGAAGAATCCTGATCACAGCACCACTGTCTATTCTCTCTGTCTGGGAACAGGAATTTGCACGTTTTGCCGCTTTTCCATATCAGCTGACTGTTCTGAAAGGCAGCAGTACACAGAAAAAAGAACAGCTTTCCAAGCTGCACGGAGATGGTTTGCAAATCGCTGTTGTCAATTATGAATCTGCATGGCGATTGGAGAAAGAACTGCTTGCCTTTGATGCCGACCTTATCATTGCAGACGAGGCACACAAAATCAAGGAAAACCGCACTGCACAGTCTAAAGCCATGCACCATCTCGGAGACAAGTCAAGATACAAGCTGCTTCTGACCGGTACACTCATTACCAACAAAGAACTGGATGTCTTTTCCCAGTACCGCTTTCTGAACAAAGAGATTTTCGGGACAAGCTTCTATGCTTTTCGCAGTCGTTATTTCGATATGTGCGGATACGGCAATCACATTCCGGTTTTCCGAAAGCAGATGATGGATGAATTCCTGCAAAAACTGCATTCCATTGCCTATCGTGTAACTAAGGCAGAATGTCTGGATTTGCCTCAAATTACCGAGGAGATACGCACGGTAGAACTGGAACCGAAAGCAATGAAACTATACAAACAGCTGGAAAAAGAAAGCTTTGCGGAGCTTGCAGGTTCGGAAATTTCGGCAGTAAATGTGCTGACAAAAATGCTGCGTTTATCGCAGATGACAGGCGGTTATCTCACAGACGATGCCGGAAGTATCACTTCTGTCAGCACAGCAAAACTGGATGCTCTGTCCGATATTCTGGACACCATGCTTGCAGAAGGAAAAAAGCTGGTCATTCTGGCAAGGTTTGCACCGGAACTGGACGGCATTCAGGAACTGCTGAAACGAAAACAGATTGGCTATGCGTCTGTGCGTGGCGGTGTTTCTGACCGTGCAGAGGAAATCCGCAGATTTCAGGAAGATGCAGACTGTAAGGTCTTTGTAGGACAGATCGCAGCGGCAGGACTGGGCATTACTTTGACAGCAGCATCCACGATGGTGTTCTATTCGCTTGATTACAGCATGAGCAACTTTGAACAGGCAAAAGCAAGAATCCACAGAGTCTCTCAGACAGAGAACTGCCTGTACATTTATCTGATTGCAAAGAATACTGTGGATGCTAAAATCCTCCGTTCTCTGCGGGATAAGGTGGATTTAGCGAGAACGCTGGTAGACGATTATCGGAACGGAATCAACCCATTTCAGGAAGGAGTTTGAAATGCAAACACAGAATATGTATGAACTGGCGGAGCAGCTAAAACAACTCCGTGAGAAAAAGAAAGCAGCAGAGCAGCAGTTAAAGGACATCCATGCGGAAATCGCACAGACAGAGTATCAGCTTTCTATGCAAATGGCAGAAACAGAAACACAGAATTTCACCCGTGCCGGAACGATGTTTTCTCTGACCACTAAAACCCGTGCTTCTGCTGTGGCAGGACGCAGAGAAGAACTGTATGCAGCCTTGAAAGAAAACGGCTGCGGAGATCTAGTCTATGAAACTGTCAATGCCAATAGTCTGTCTGCTTTTGTCAAAGAGCAGATCGCAGAAAATCAGGATACTGTACCAGAGTGGCTGAGCGGTCTTGTCCATGTCTATGAGCAGACCTCTGTATCTGTTCGTCAATCTGCAAAATGAAAGGATGAAATCAATGAAAAATGAAATGATGGAAACCAACCAAACAGGCTTCCTTGCTCTGCAGGACTTTGATCTTGCCGATGTGATGTGTGCAGAAATGGACGGCTTATCTGCTGCATTTGAACGAGTTAAGATCCCATCCGGCGGCGGTGTGATGTTTGAAATTCCCGGTGAGAATCCGGAGGAACCGGACACGGTAAAAACGTTTTCCGCTGTGATCCTCTATCAGCATTCTTTGAATGCCTACTACCAAAGCGAATATCAGGGTGGCTCCAATCCACCGGACTGCGGCAGTTTTGACGGGCATCATGGGGAAGGAAATCCCGGCGGCAGCTGTGATTCCTGCCCGCTGAATCAGTATGGATCCGGAAAGAACGGTGCAAAAGCCTGCAAGAACCGCCGTCGTCTGTATTTGCTTCGGGAAGGTGACATTTTCCCGGTGATCCTGTCTTTGCCCACCGGTTCTCTGAAGTCCTTTACCCGTTATCTGATGCGTGTGATTCCTAAATACAAGAATTCCAATGCTGTGGTGACAAAGTTCACACTGAAAAAGGCCGTCAGCGGCACTGGCATGAGTTATTCCCAGGCACAGTTTGCTGTAGAACGGGTGTTGTCACCGGAAGAATATCCGCTGATCGCAGCTGTGACAGAACAGGTCAAGGCTCTTAGTAAAAATGTGGGCTATGATACAGAAGATGCACTGCGTGTGGACCCGGAAACCGGCGAAGTCATGGAGCCGCTGAATTGAGGAGAACGCTATGGAGAATTACAGATGTGTCACTTCGGTGCAGGAAATTCAGCAGTATGTCAGCAATGCCGCCGTTGTGGCTTTTGACTATGAAACTGCACCGGATGAGCCTTACCGCATCGAAGAAAAGGTAGCTCTTGATCCGGCAAAAAGTCATATTGTCGGGTGTAGCTTTTCCGCCAAAGAGCATACGGGAATCTATGTTCCTGTTGCTCATAAAATTGGAAGAAACATGGATGGCATTGTTTTTTTCGATTTCTGCAAAACTTTCTCACAAACAAAAATATCGTCAAAGTTGCTCACAATATTGCCTTTGAATCTGCAATATCCTGTCAACGGGATATCGTCATACAGCCGCCGGTGTATGATACCATTTGTGCAGCACAAATGACCTTGAAAAACAACTACGCATTTCGCAAACTTGCTGACAGCGGTCTGAAAAAACTGGCGGAAGAATTGTGTCATGAACGGCTGCCCACTTTTTCGGATGTTACAAACGGCAGACACTTTGACGAACTGGATGCACAGGATATGGAAACAATACGCTATGGCTGTGCGGACTCTGATTTTGCCTTGCGGCTGTATCATATTTTCAACAACTGGTTTGACCGTTTTCTGCCAAAACATCGGTATCTTGTGGAACAGATCGAATCACCGACAGCGGTGTACTTAGGGCTGATGAAATACAACGGCGTGCCTGTGAATGCAGATTTGATGAAAGTGCGTCAGCAGGAGGCAGGGGAGCAAATGGAATATATCCGCAATGAAATTGCAATGTGCATTGGCGATGTTCCGATTGGTGCAAACTGCAGCACTAAAGCTTTCAAGGAGTATCTGTATCAGACTTTACAGCTGCCTGTTATGAAAGTCACAGCATCCAACAGAGAAGCAGCAGACGATGCCACAATGATCCTGCTGAAGGAATGGTGTGATGCCAATCGTCCGGAACTTTCTCCTTTGTTCACACTGGTACAGGAATACCGGAAATGGAGCAAGATCAAGTCTACCTACATTGACGGCTATCTGAAATTCCGAAACGCTGCAACCGGAAAGATCCATCCGGATTTCTTTGCATTGTCCACCGAAACAGGCCGCATGAATTGCCGCAATCCCAATTTACAGAACTGTCCCAGAAAAAGCAACGATCCCATCGGTGTCCGCAATTTTATTCAGGCTCCGGAAAATCATCTGATCTTGTCTCTCGATTTTTCGCAAATCGAACTGCGTGTGGGAGCATTCTACTGCCGGGACAAGACGATGATGGAAACCTATCAGAACGGCGGGGATATTCATGCGGCAACCACTGCCGTCATTTTTGGCTGTACCTATGCAGAAGCACAAAACAAGCATCGACCGGAATACAAGGAACAGCGTACCATCGCCAAGAACGTGAACTTTGGCACATTTTACGGGCTATTTCCAAAGGGACTGCAGAGCACATTGAAGTTCAAGGCAGGCGTAGAGAAATCTATACCGGAATGTGAAGAAATCATTCGCAATCTGAAGGCTGGCTATCCGGCTTTGACGGGCTGGCAGAATGAAACAAAGATGATCGCAAAGCAGAAACTGTATACAGAAACCTGGCTGGGACGCAGAAGGTATCTTCCCAATATTCGCAGCGACAACTGGGGACTGCAGTCCTTTGCGGAACGATGTGCCTTGAATACCCCGATTCAGGGAACGGCTGCGGATATTCTGAAGCTGGCAATTGTCCGTATTTTAGAAGGACTGCCGTCACGCCCATGGCTGAGACCGATCCTGCAGATTCACGATGAACTGACGTTTCTCATTCCGAAAGACAGATTGCAGGAAGCAGTGGCTTTTGTGAAAGGCTGTATGGAACAGCAGCCGTTTCCGGAGTTTGATCTGCCCCTTGTGGCAGAAGCATCTGCCGGAGAAAGCTTCGGCAATTTAGAGGAACTGGAGGAATGAACTTGGCAGAAACACACAACAAGGAAGGATACTTCTCGCCGACCGAATTTGAAGCAATGAAAAGAATAGAGAGCGAGGAGAAAAAGGTACGGAGACTGGCGGCATTCCGACCGCTTGTATATATCTGTTCTCCCTATCGTGGCAATACCAATGAAAACATTGAAAATGCCCGGAAATACAGTCGTTTTGCGGTAATACATCACAGTATTCCCATTGCACCGCATTTGCTTTTTCCGCAGTTTCTGGACGATACCCTAGGGGAAGAAAGGCAAACTGCAATGTTCATGAATTATGTGCTTCTGACAAAATGTGTCCAGCTGTGGGTATTCGGCAGCAGCATTTCTGAGGGTATGGAACAGGAAATACGATGGGCAAAACGCAGGCATATGCCGATTCGATATTTCACAGAAGAAATGGAGGAAGTGGTATGAATATATCGGCACAGGATGTTATCAATGCGATCTTTCATCCGGACGATACGGTATGTCTGCGTATTTTTGATGATCGGAAAGAAGGCATCTTTACCGGTGCCAAAATGTCCGTGGAAGCAGGAAAATTCTTTGCAGTGGAGTCTACACTGAAAGAACATAACCAGAAAAATCATGGCATCTTTTTTGTGGTGAACTCCGGCGGTCAGACGGATGACAGCATTACTCGCATCAATGCACAGTTTGTGGAGATGGATGACAAATCCTTTGCAGAACAGCAAGCCCTGATCAATGCATTTCCGCTGTCGCCGTCTATGGTCATTCAGACCCGAAAATCGCTGCATACATACTGGTTTGTCAAAGAGGCAAAGGTGTCCCTGTTTCGTCCCATTCAAAAGGCACTAGTGCAGCATTTCGGCGGAGATCCTGCCTGCGTCAACGAAAGCCGTGTCATGCGTCTGCCGGGATTCTATCACTGCAAGAAAGAACCGGTCTTGGTGGAGTGCATCTCGTTTCACCCGGAACGAAGATACACACAGGAACAGCTGATAGAAAGACTGCCGGTTTCGCAAGAAGCAGAAGAACAACCGAAAGTACCGCTGCATGGAGAACAGAAAGGAATCGGCGTTGTAGAAGCAGAATGCGATTTTATCAAGTACTGCCGGGACAATGCAGCTGTACTTTCTGAACATGACTGGTATGCGATGATCTCCAATTTAAGTGTGTTTGAAGGCGGTGCAGCGGTCATACATCAATACTCCAAACCGTATCCGAAGTATTCTTTTGAAGAAACGCAGAATAAGATCCAGCATTTTCGCCGCAGCGGAACAAAACCTATGACCTGCCGCACCATTGCAGAGAAAGGCTTTTCCTGCCCAAAGCTGCGAAGTGGACAGTGCAGCTGTAAATCTCCTGCGGCTCTGTGTTTTCAGCCGCTTTCCATTGATGGCATTCGGGCACTGCTACAGCAGCAAAAGGTGCAAAATGCCGTGGTGGAAGATTTGCAGACTGCACGAAACTTTGTGTCGGAATATCTTTACAATGTGGACAGCGTGACTGCCGAATCGATGATCCATTACGATTTAAAGCAGCATTTCGGTTTCAAAAATGCAGATGTCAAGCCGCTGCTTGCTCTGCAAAAAGAACTGTACAAGGCATTTCAAAACAAATCCGAAACACGGAAGCATCGCTCCGACATGGAAATTCCCGACTGGTATGAAATGACAGAACGGGGTCCGAAGTTTCTGCCCGGTGTGCTTGCAGAATACATGACACAGAATGCCCCCGTGTTTTATTCCGCAGAGCAGTATTATTGCTATGAAAATGGCGTTTATCATAGCATTACGGAACTGACAGCAAGAAATATGGTACGGGATAAAATGCTGACCAGATACACAAAGCTGTCTCAGATCAATGATACCGAAGGACAATGGAAGATGCAGGTGCAGAAGGATATTCGGGAACTCAATCCCAATCCCTATCTCATCAATGTGCGAAATGGACTGTACAATGTGCTGGACGAAACCTTATCGGAACACACCGCAAAGTATCTGTCTACGGTACAGCTGAATGTGCGATATATGTCCGGTGCAAAGTGTCCCAGATTTCTGCAGTTTCTGCATGAATCCGTGGAGGAGGATCAGGTGACGCTGATTCAGGAGATGCTGGGCTACTTTCTCATTCCGGTCAATCATGCCCAGAAGTGCTTTATCATTGTGGGAAAAGGCGGTGCCGGGAAGTCTGTGCTGCTGCGGGTGCTGAATGAACTTCTGCTGGGAAAAGAAAATGTGTCCAATGTAGCATGGCAGGCATTGAATGATCGATTCAAGACCGCAGAACTTTTTGGCAAGTGGGCGAATATCTGTGCAGAGCTGCCCACAAAGGGCATTGAAGACAACGGCATTTTCAAGGCGTTGGTCGGAGAGGATTATCTGACTGTGGAAAAGAAAAACAAAAATCCCTTTTCTTTTCAGCCCTATGCGAGGCTGCTCTTTTCCTGCAACAGCATTCCGAAGAACTATGGGGACAAATCGGAGGGCTTTTACCGCCGTCTGATCATTGTCCGGTTCAATCATTCTGTGCCGGAGGACAAGCGAGATCCGGAACTTCTGGAGAAGTTCCGCTGTGAAGCAGATGGGATCTTTCAATTTGCCTTAGAAGGACTGCGGCGGCTGATGCAGAATCATTTTCATTTTTCAGAAACACAGGCAAATGCACAGGAACTTCAGAAATACCGGGAAGACAGCAACAGTGTGCTGGCGTTTGTTCGGGACTGCTGTACTTTGCAAATGGATGCAGAAGTGGGAAGAATGGAGTTCTTTGCACGGTATAAAGCATACTGTGACAGCTGCGGCATGGCTCCATACAGTCAGCAGAATTTCAACAACGAACTGGAAGCAAATTTTCCCACGGTCGTGAAAGCAGCAGACAGAACCGGAAAACGGAGAACGTGGAGAGGCATCAGCTTTTCAGAAAGCCATGTGTAGCTTGCCAGGGGAGAGGTCTGCACAGCTTTCTGACAGGGTTTACAGGCTTTGCAGGGAATTCCCGTAATCTTTTATATATTTCCTATTTTATATCCCCATATATTTTCTCATTTTTTATGAGTATAATAGAAATTTCCCTGTAAAATCAGTAAAGAGGTAAGAGGTGAGCAGTTTGAAAGAAGCGGATATCGTAAGGGCGATTTTGAGGTATCTGAAAACCGTGCCGAATTGTTTTTGCTGGAAGGAGCATGGCGGGATGTATGGAACGGCAGGAATCCCCGATGTGATCGCCTGCATTGGCGGCAGGTTCTTTGCCTTTGAAGTAAAAACGGAGAAAGGGAAAGCAACTGCTTTGCAGGAATCGGTTCTTCGCAAAATACAAAAATGCGGCGGAAACGCTGCCATCGTCCGTTCTGTGGAGGAGGTAAAAAGAATGCTGGAGGAGATCACGGCATGACAGCAAAAGAATACATGAAACAGGCACAAAGACTTCTTAGAAGGATTGACCGGAAACAAAAGGAAGCAGATGCTCTTCGTCAGAAACTTTCTTTTCCCAAATCACCTGCCTATTCTGATTTGCCCAAACCCGTATCGCCGGAATCTCACGCCGTGGAAAGCGGCGTTTCTCAGATCTTATCCTTGGAGGAAGAAGTAAAGACTGCAAAAAAGGAACTGGAAGCTCTGAAAGCAGTTTTTGATACTGCGATAAAAGCCGTCACAGATACGGAGCATCATGATATTCTGGCAAAGCGTTATCTGGAATTCAAGGACTGGAATCAGATCGCAGAAGAAATGGGATACAGTAAACCTTCCTGTTATCGTTTGCACCGGGAAGCCTTGGCAGGGATGAAAAGTTGATAGTTCATGATAGTTCATAACACTTGATGATAGTTCGCATATGTGGTATACTGTAAAGTAGGAAAACAGGAGAAAGCGAAACAGCCTTTGCGGAAGAAATTCTGCGAGGGCTGTTTTTCGTGTCCATAAAGGAGAATCGATATGCTTGCAAAAGAAGTTTTAAGAAACAGTATGGATCTAAACAGACGCATCAAGGAACAGAGTGTGATTTATCAGGATTGGAAAGCTATGGCGATGGAAATCGATGAAGATGAAATACATGAGATCGTGGAGGCGGCTTGGGACGATCTGATCGCATCGATTCGGTTGAAACGGGAACTAGAAGAACTTATCATGGCAAATCACAATGCCGACCAGCGTGAGATCCTTCGTTTGCGGTATCTTTACGCTGCAACATGGGATGCCATTGCAGATGAACTGAATGACAGCGTTGCCTGGGTGAAGGAACAATACCAAAAAGCATTGAAAAAACTCTCTGCAGAAACCACAGAGAGTTGCAAAGGCTGTGACTGCTGTGCCGAAGAAATGTAAGAAGCCCTGCAAGCACCCCGGCTGTCCCAATCTGACAGACGGCTTGTACTGTGCAGAGCATCAGCCCTTGCACCCAGACCGACCGTCTGCCGCCAAGCGTGGCTACGGCAGCAAGTGGCAGCGGCTGAGCAAGGCGTACCTCCGCCGGCATCCCTTGTGTGTGCGGTGCAAAGCACAGGGACGGTTC
>ERZ779889.2597-NODE-2597-length-14585-cov-4.343221_pt1 | contig 14585 bp, 13 predicted proteins | sample MGYA00511030_ERZ779889 | MGnify/ENA primary metagenome ERZ779889 (study PRJEB29588, sample SAMEA2160616) | human gut metagenome | biome: human gut; feature: human-associated habitat; material: faeces | place: Denmark | collected 2008/2010 ...
GCCCACCGCGGAGCCTATGCCCGCGAACAGCGCCGCAAATACCGCGCCCAGCCCCGCGAGGAGCTGACCGTTCTGGTTCAGTGAAGCGAAAAATTCAGAAAGACTCATTGTGTTTAACCTCCGAAAAAATGTTGATTGTTATTCTTTTTTTATTATAAGCGGCCTCCCGCTTTATTTGACGTTGACGTACTTTGTCTCGTACCTCAGCGGCGTGAACGCCTTGCCCCCCGCCTCGTAGAACTTGCCGAAGAACTCCACATACTGGAGCCTTGCGGTATGGACGAAGCAGCCCAGGGTGCTTATGAGCATCATAAACACGTGGAGCGCCACGGACAGCACCGTGACTATTATAAAGCCCACGAGCATCAGCGCCGGGTTCCCCTTAAAGGAAGCGAAGAGCATATCCCAGCAGAGGGTGTTCAGCACCATGCCTATGACGCCGGTGGAAAGGCCAAGGGCGAATATACGGGCGTAGGAGAGCACGTCTCCCAGCCACGAGGTCACGTCGTACAGCTTGCCCGCGCCGGATATGAGCCTTCCGGCGATGTTCTTCTTTGACCGCCCTGCGAACAGGAACACCAGCACCGCAGACACTATGGCCAGCCACTTGCCGAACTCCGCGACGCTCCGGGGCAGCCCTGCCATGGGGGCGGCCTGCATTATAAGGCCGGAGACTATGAATATCCAGCACATATTGTCTATGAGCGCGCCCATGTAGTCCTTGTGCTTCAGGCAGTTCCAGGTGGCTATGAGCACGGCGTAGAACATGTGTATTATGCCAAAGGCGGCGCACACCATGAGCATGCCCATGGGGTTCGTCGAGGAATCTATGAGGGGGAAGGTATTTTCAAGGGCGGTGCCCCTGAATATCACCGGCCAGCCCACGCCCGCGCAGGTTCCGAACAGCAGCCCCATGAATATCGTGGATATGCCGCCCTGCATGAGCACGCCGGCAAGGTTCTTCATCATGCCGGTGGGCTTTAGGTATTTCAGAAACGCCCAGGCGCCAAGTGCCAGCACCGCGCCGTAAACCGTATCCGAAAGCATCATGCCAAAGAAGATGAAGTAAAAGGGTGCCATCAGCGGCGTGCCGTCTATCGTGCCGTAGGCCGGCAGGGAATAGAGGTTTGTAACCGCCTCATAGGGGGTGATCAGCCTGCTGTTTTTGAGCACAGTAGGCACCGCATCTCCCTCGGAGGGATCCTCAAAGGCGAGATAATAAACGTCCGTGATCTTTTCGATCTCCCGGCGCACCTTTTCCGTCATGTCCTCCCTGACCCAGCCTGTGAGCAGAAACGCGGTATTGGTATGGGCCAACGCTTCCTTGCTCTGCTCCCTGTCCCGGTCTATGGCCGCGCCGTCCAGCGCCCTGCGTATTTCCTCCCGCTTGGGTGCGAAGGCTGCAAGCCGGGCTTCCAGCTGTGCCCTTTCCGCCTCCAGCGCTTCTATCTCCGTCCTGAGCCTCTGTATATTCTCCGAGGCGGTGCCCCTGATATCCCCGAAGCCCTTCTCCTGAAAGCCGGTGGCCCTTATGGAGGGCGCTATTCCGGCATACTCCTCATTGGGGCATATCACCAGAGCCGCCCGCTCCTTATCGCCGCCGAAAAGCTGCACCAGCGCGCCGGTCTCCATGAGTGCCTTAACGCCCTCTGCCGGAACCGTGCCGGTCATCACCTTTATGCTTGCGGTGGAATGCACCTTCTCCAGCGGGTCTGTCATATCCGCCCAGGGAAGCAGTGAGCCGAGCTGTAATCTGCGCTTCTCGGTATCGCTGCCGTTCTGGGCTATGCGCCTTTGCAGCCCCTCCAGCTCGGCACAGATCTCCAGTGCCGGCTGTATGTCCTCCTCAAGCTCCTGCCGCGTAGCCTCGGGCTTGGGGCCGAAGCCTGCCTTCCCGGCGTAGGGCTTGAGCAGCTCCTCGGCGCTTTGCAGCCGCTGGACCCTTCCCTCGGCCGCGGCCGAGGACTGTTCCCCTTCGCCTATGGAAATGAGCTGTACCGCGCAAATTGACTGGAGGGCCTGCAATATGGCCTCCCGGTGCTCCAAAAGGGCAGCCAGAGTCAATTTCTTCATTGGTACTATCATGCCTTGATTACCTCTCTGACAATGTATTCCGCGGCGGCGCGCAGCCTGGCCTCGGCCCTTGCGCATTCCTCCGCCGCCTCTTTATCCGCCCGGGCGGTCAGCTCCGCCGCCAGCGCGGCTCCCTGCTTCTCCGCCTCGTCCTTTGCCCTCTGTATCATGGCGCGCCCTGCGTCATGGGCCTCCTTTATGGTCTCCCCACGGCGCGCCTCCGCATCGTCCGTTATTTCCTTTGCCCTTGCGGCAGCCTGTTTTTTCAGCTCCGCACCCTTCGCCTCAGCCTGGGTTATACATTCAATAATGGTCGGCAATGTACCTTACCTCCTTCTTATAATGTGTATGTTAAAAAGCTCAAGCTTTAATATATTTTCTTATAAAACCGCGTTTAACGGCAAATTTTTGACTTAAAATGCAAATGACAGGTTTTATATTTTTTTGTTTTACATAATTTTATCCCATTGATGAAGAATCTGCAATAGACAATTTTAAAATTTTGTTATAAAAATAACAAATGAAATTTATGAGAGAGGGTACTGTTCATTTTTTGAAATATATAAATAAATATGTAGAGTAGTGGACGGCCCTTGATGAATAATTCCAGCATTAAAGTCCAAAAAACGCCCGGCGGAACCGGGCGTGTCAGATATACCTTTTTTTGAATCAGCTGCGGGCTTTCAGCAGCACGTACAGCTTGCTGGTGGCATTGCTGTTGTTTTCGTATTTGTCGCCGCAGGTGATGAGCATGGCGTACTTGCCGCCGTCGCTGTAGCTGACATTGGGATTGATCCAGCCCTTGTTGGCCTTATCCGCGGCGTAGCTCAGCTGGGTGCTGACATAGCTGGAGGCGCTGGTTCCCCAGGGCCTTGCGTTATAGGCGAGTATGCCGGTGCTCTGGTTGGGGCCGATCTCGTACAGGCACATTATGTCCCATTTACTATACCCGTCCAGCTTCATGGTTATGCTGGTGGTATTGAATTTGCTGCCGCAGGAGCCGCCGCAGCCCTCGCACCTGCTCTTACCTATGAGGGCGTTCTGCACGTGATGCAGGTTGTGGAAGTATTTGCCCCTGCCGCCCCGGACGTTGTGGCCCAGCACGGAATGTACCTGCGAGCCCTTCGCGGTGAGGGTATGGACGTATTCATAGTGTCCCTTGAGGTTCTCGGCGGCGTAGTAGTATTTGGTGCCCGCGCTGTTGGTATAGTTGCCGTATATGGTATAGGTTTTCGCGCCGGGTATCTTTATGCTGCCCCACTTTTCGCTTGCCGCGCCGTGGCCTGTCTCGGTTGCGCCGCTGGTAGCTCTGTTCAGCTTGCCGGCGCTGTCGGCGCTGTTTGCCCCGGTATCAGCGCTGGAGTTGGGAGCCTGTATGGTAAAGTCGACCTTCTTTACGAAGCCCTTAGTCCCGTCATATTCCGCATAGTACCAGTCGCCTGACTCGCCTAACAGCGAAAACGCCGCGCCCTTTGCGTGCTTTACCTTCCTTGCTACGTTGGAATCGCTATCGGCGGGCTTTGCGGGTATCTCGGGGGAGGTGCGCATATATATGGCGCTGTCGTTGGATATGCCGGTCTTGGGGGCGCTGAAGTATTGTACGTTGTTGGCGTTGGCGCTGGGGGCCGGGGTGGCTGCCGGGGTCTTGTCCGTCAGCTCAAAGTCCTTGGCACGGACAAAGCCCTTCTTGCCCTCGTATTCTATATAGAAGTACTTGCCCGTAGCGTCCTCTCCCAGCACGCTCACGGTTTTGCCTTCCATATGCCTGAGCTGTACCGCACCGTCGGTATCCTTTACCGGGGTGTCCCGCAGGTATATTGTGCTGTCCTCGGATACCCCAGTCCTTGGTGTGGGGTAGGGGGTGTAACCTGCCTCCGCAAGGGCATGGGCAAGGGACAGCACTGTAAACAGCGCCATTGCCAGCGCCGCCAGCCTGAGTGATGTTCTTTTCATCGTTTTTCTTCCTTCCGTATAAAAATTTCTCCCGAGTTGATTTTAAAGGCCGATTGTCGGTCGGCCCTTAAAAATACATTATTTTGCTTTATTTTGTTCCGAACAGCCTGTCGCCTGCGTCGCCGAGGCCCGGCACTATATAACCGTGGTCGTTAAGGTGATCGTCCACGTGAGCTACGAATATATCCACATCGGGGTGAGCCTTCTGTACCGCCTCGATTCCCTCGGGGGCGGCTATGAGGTTGACCAGCTTTACATTCTTGCCCCCTGCGCGCTTAACTACGTCAATGCCCGCGTTGGCGCTGCCGCCGGTAGCCAGCATGGGGTCTACTATAATGATATCCCTCTCGGAAATATCGGAGGGCAGCTTGCAGTAGTAGTCCACGGGCAGAAGCGTCTCGGGGTCCCGGTAAAGGCCTATGTGGCCTACCTTGGCGGCGGGTATGAGGTTCATCATGCCGTCTACCATTCCCAAGCCTGCGCGCAGTATGGGAACTATTGCCAGCTTCTTGCCGGCCAGTACCTTGGTATGGGCTGTAGCTACGGGAGTTTCTACCGTAGCGTCCTCCAGCTGAAGGTCACGGGTCGCTTCATAGGCCAGCAGGGTAGCCAGCTCCTCTACCAGAGCGCGGAACTCCTTGGTGCCTGTGGTCTTATCCCTGAGCAGGGTCAGCTTATGCTGTACCAGAGGGTGGTCGATTACGACGAGTTTACCCATTTTTGTGTATTGCTCCTTTCGGTTTATAGGTTAGTATATTGAATCAAAAATCCAACGCGTTTTTATTTTGCTCTTTCCAATTCCGTTATTTTGTTTATCCTGTCAATGTGTCTTTTTCCGTTGGAAAAGTCAGTCTCAAGAAATGCCTTTACTATTCCCCTGGCAAGCTCGCCGCCTATGATGCGCGCGCCCATCGCCAGCATGTTTGCGTCGTTGTGCTCCCGGGTCAGCCGGGCCATTACCGGGTCGGTGCAAAGGCCGCATCTCACTCCCTTTATCTTGTTTGCGGCAATGGAGATGCCTATGCCGGTGCCGCATATCACTATGCCCCTGTCCATCTCTCCCGAAACCACTGCCCTTGCGCAGGGGGCGGCGTAATCCGGATAATCCACGCTGTCCTCCGAATAGGTGCCGAAGTCGGTCACGGTGTGGCCGAGGCTTTCGATGTATGGCTTTATTTCTTCCTTGAGCTTGTACCCGCCGTGGTCGGCGGCAATGGCGATCTTCATGGCAACTCCTTTGGTCATATAGTTTTAAATCCCGCGCTCCTCAATAACCTGTTCATGTACGCAAGGCCCATGTCCGTCTCTGGAAGCGCCTCGCAGAGTATTACGTCCGCTTTGTCCTCCTGGGCGCGGAACTGTGCAAAAAGGCTCTCGCAGAGGGTAAGGGGATTTTTTCTCTCGCCTATTATAACATACCTTTTCCCCCTGTAGAAACAGCGAGTTTCCTCGGTGGCGAAAATTATGCAGGTCAGGCCCTCCGCCTCCCGCCTGTCGTACTCGGCTATGAGCTTTGCCGCCATATCCGGCAATGAGCCTGTGCCTACGATAACCTGGGCGTCGGGGGCGTAATGCTTGTACTTCATGCCGGGGGAGGCCGCGGCTTCCCCCTGCTTCAGGGGGGCTAAAACGGCGGGGGAAAGGTTTACCGGGCCTATTACGGCTTCCAGCATTTCCCGGGTAATACCGCCGGGACGGAGTATGGTGACGGCGCCTCCCATGAGGGACACCACGGTGGACTCCACGCCTATATTGCAGGGGCCGCCGTCTATTATTACGTCTATTTTCCCGTTCATGTCCGCCTTGACGTGATCGGCGGTGGTGGGGGAGGGCTTGCCGGATAAATTCGCGCTGGGTGCGGCTATGGGCACCCCCGCAGCGCGTATGAGGGCCAGCGCCGTCCTGTTGTCGGGCATACGCACGGCAACCGTATCAAGACCCCCCGTGACTTCCTCCGGCACCCTGCTGCTTTTCAGGTATACCATGGTCAGCGGCCCGGGCCAGAACTCGTCCATCAGCAGCCTTGCCCTTTCCGGAACCGACTTCCACAGATCCTTCAGGTCGCTCTTTTTTGCGATATGCAGTATCAGCGGGTTGTCGTTGGGCCGGCCCTTGGCCTCGAATATCTTATTTACCGCCTCACCGTCAAGGCCGTTGGCGCCGAGGCCGTAGACGGTCTCGGTAGGGAAGGCCACCAGGCCCCCTGAGCGTATTACGCTGCCTCCCAGCTTTGTGCCTGCCTCGGGCTGTTTGACGGCATTGAAGTATTGAGTCTCCAATTATTCCGCCTCCCCGGTGAGCTGGGCTGTGCGCTCCGCCAATATCAGCGCGTCTATCATCTCGTCCATGTCCCCGTCAAGGAAGGCCTCCAGCCGGTAGAGGGTCATGTTTATCCTGTGATCCGTGACCCGGCCCTGGGGGAAGTTGTAGGTGCGTATGCGCTCGCTGCGGTCGCCGCTGCCCACCATGCTGCGGCGGGCGGAGGCCTCCGCGCTCTCCTTTTCCTTGAGGAAATGCTCGTATATGCGGGACTTGAGCACCTTCATGGCCTTGTCCTTGTTCTTATGCTGGCTGCGCTCGTCCTGGCACTGGACCACTATGCCGGTGGGTATATGGGTGATGCGTATGGCGGATTCCGTCTTGTTGACGTGCTGCCCCCCCGCGCCGCCTGAGCGGTAGGTGTCTATCTGAAGATCCTTGGGGTCTATCTCCACCTCCACATCCTCAGCCTCCGGCATTACCGCCACCGTGGCCGCGCTGGTGTGTATGCGGCCCTGGGATTCAGTCTCCGGCACGCGCTGCACCCGGTGAACGCCGCTTTCGAACTTGAGCCGCGAATAGGCTCCCCTGCCGATTATGTTCAGCACCACTTCCTTTACGCCCCCTGCCTCGGTGGTGTTTTCGTTCATGTATTCCATTTTATAGCCGTGGCGCTCTGCGTAGCGCTGGTACATGCGCAATAGGTCTGCGCCGAAGAGCGCCGCCTCGTCGCCGCCTATGCCTGCGCGTATTTCCAATATTACGTTTTTCTCGTCGTTGGGGTCCTTGGGCAGCAGCATTATCTTCATATCCTCTATGAGCTTCCGCTGCTTTTCCGCAAGCTCAGCCATCTCCATGTGCACCATTTCCTTCATCTCGGGGTCGAGGTGCTCCTCCAGCATGGCCTTGCAGTCCGCTTCGGACTGCACTGCGGCGGTATACTCGTCAAAGGCGTTGACTATCTCCTCAAGCTGGCTGTGCTCCTTTACCATCTCCCGCCAGGCGGCCTGATCGTTCATTGCATCCGGGGCTGAGAGGGCTGCGGTCAGCTCCTCGTAGCGTCTTTTCAGTGCGTTAAGCTTGTTTATCATATTCCTCCGTCCATTCTATAAGCCCTGCGTTCTCAAGGCCGCATATTTTCACAACGTGGTCGAATGCCCTTTGGGTCTTTTTAAGCTCGCCCTCGGTCAGCGGCTCCAATCCGCCGCGCCTTTGCTCCTGCTCCCAGCAGGGTATGGGCTGATGCACCCGCCTGCCGCCGGCCTTCTGTATTATGCAGGCGGTGGGCAGGTAGCTCATCTCGATGCTTACGCCGCCCCCGTCCCTTTTCACATCCAGCCGCAGAAACAGGCCGTACTCGGTGTTCTGCCCCGCCATGTTGGATATGAAGTTGCTCATGGAGTAGGCGACAGGCACTCTGCGCCCGTCCTCCGCCGTTATCCATTCAAAGGGCTCGGCGCAGTGGGGGTGGCTGCCTATCACAGCGTCCGCGCCCCAGTCCGCGAAGCTTTGGGCGTACTCCCGCTGCCGCCTGACCGGGCTGTCCATATACTGCTCCCCCCAGTGGGGGAAGGCTATGACCACCTCCGCGCCGGCGCTCCTGCAGGCCCTTATCTCACCTTGTATGCGCTCCCGCTGGGATACCCGCCCCACGGCCCAGCTGTCTCCCCCCAGCCTCGCGTCATAGCTGTTCACGCTCTCGGTCATGGCGACAAAGCCGAAGGTGATGCCGCCCGCCGTCATTATGCAGGGGGCGTCCCGCTCCTCCTCGCTCAAATACGTCCCGGTCTGGGCAAGCCCGGCGGCTCTAAGCGTCTCTATCGTGCGGAAAAGCCCCTCCTTGCCCCTGTCCAGGCAGTGGTTGTTGGCGGTGGTCAAAAGGTCGAAGCCCACGGCCCTGAGGTTTTCCGCAAGCTCGTCCGGCGCGTTGAAGGTCTGGTAGGGCTGCTTGGGGTTGGGGTCATCCTCGGTTGGGGGCGGCGCGGCGGGCCGCCTTTGGGTATAACCCGCTGCCTCCCCCGCAAGGGTGCATTCAAAGTTGCCCGCCATTATATCCACGGAGGAGAACAGGGGCTCCATGGCGTAAAAGCTGGGCCTGAAGTCGTACCCTTCGGCGGTTTTCGCCCCCTGTATCTGGCTCGTCATCATCAGTATGTCCCCCACTATGCCCACGCTGGCCCGGTATACCTCCGGCTCCGGCGAGGGGGAGGGGGAAGGCGAGGGGGAGAAAGTGGGTGAAGGGGAGGGCGTTATCTCCGGCTCCGCCGGAAGCGCCGCGCCCACGGCGCAGCCCGCCATGAAAAGCAGCGGCAGCATGAGGAATATCAGCCTTTTCATCTCCTGACCGCCACCACCCTTTCTATGCAGCATATATCCTCGATCCTTCTCGCGTTTGGGAACATCGAAGCCACGTCCTCCGCCTGCCCCGCGCCCACCTCCATGAGCAGCGCGCCGCCGGGGTTCAGGTGGGCAGCATAATCCCGGGATATCCGGCGGTAAAAGTCCAGCCCGTCCGCGCCGCCGTCCAGCGCAAGCACCGGCTCCCGCTTCACCTCGGCCTGCAATGAGGCAAGCTCCGAGGTGGGTATATAGGGCGGGTTGACGCAGATAAGGTCGAAGCTATCGGATATATCAGAGAACATGTCCGTCAGCAGGAATTTGCCCGATACGCCGTTGAGGGCGGCGTTTTCCCGGGCAAGGGCGAGGCAGTCCGGGCTTATATCCCCGAAGGTCACCTCAAAGCCCCCAAGCTTTGCCAGCGATACCCCTATGCAGCCGGTGCCGCAGCAGAGGTCAAGAAGCGTCTTGCCGCCTATCGACAGCGCCTCCTCGCACAGCGTCTCGGTGTCCTGCCTCGGTATCAGCGCGCAGGGCCGCGTGTAAAAGGGCAGCCCCATAAACTCCCATTTACCCAATATGTACTGCAGGGGCTCGCCCTGCGCCCGCCTTTTGACTATGCCCTCTATGCGCTCCCTGAGGGCGGGGGAGAGGGGAGGGGCTTCTATATTTATGCGCCCTATGGGGAGGGCGGTAAGGTCGGATATAATTATCCGCGCCTCTGCTTCATTCTCCTCAGTAACGGGGGAAAGCAGCCCCTCCGCGTATTCCAGCGCGGTCATGCTTCCGCCTTATCCGCCGTTTCCTCGCGGTTTTTCCTTACCAGCTCCATGGCGTCCTTAGGATCGGACATGGCAAGTTTAAATGAGGCTATGGCCACCTCCAGCATGTCCTCGGTGGGCTCCTTTGTGGTGATGTACTGGAGCGCCATGCCGGGGGCGCGGATTATCTTTGTGAATATGTTTTCGTACTTCGCGGCGAGCTTCAGCACCTCATAGCTTATTCCTGCCACCAGCGGCAGGAACACTATGCGGGAAAGCAGCCTGAGCCAGAAGCTCTCGTTCCAGCCCACCACTGCGAAGAACACTATGGATACCGCCATGACGAGGAAAAGGTAGTTGGTGCCGCAGCGGGGGTGGAGGCGGCTGTGCTTCATGGCGTTTTCCGGGGTGAGGGGGTCCTCCGCCTCATAGCAGGCGATGGTCTTATGCTCCGCCCCGTGGTACATGAAAACCCGCTTTATATCCTTGACGCTTGCGCAGAAGAATATGTAGCATATAAATACGCAAAGGCGCACCAGCCCCTCGACAAGGCACTTTGTGGCGGAGGCGACGGCGCTGCCGCGGAATATAAGGCTGCTTATGAACTGGGGAAGCAGGAAGAACAGGCCCACGGACAGCGCCACGGCCAGTATCACCGCAAGGCCCATCACAACCTTTTCCACCGACTTGCCCAGCTTTTCCGACAGCCACTTCTCGAATTTTGTGGGCTCCTCGTCTATGGGGTCGCCTATGAGCTCCGCGGATCTGGTGAGGGTATTCATGCCTATGGTAAGGCTCTCCACGAAGGCCACCACGCCCCGCACTATGGGGAGGCCGTAGAAGGTACCCTTCTGAGCCTTTGTCTGATATTCTTTATAATCCAATATTATGCGGCCCTTTGCGTCCCTGACCGCCATGGCGATGCCGCCGGGGGCCTTCATCATCACGCCCTCCATAACGGCCTGACCGCCGACAGAACATTTCTTCATTAAATTACTCCTTCCGGCGCCTATTCCACGCCAGATTATATTATAGCATAGGGAATAGTGAAGTGGGTATAAAAAAAGCGGCTTTTAAGCCGCTTTATTTGTATTTGCGCCGTTTAGCCTACCGCCTTGAGCAGCATGTACAGCTTTGCGATGCTGTCGTTGTCGCCGCTGTCGCCGCAGGTGACGAGCATCATGTACTTGCCGTTATCGGTAAGGGCGGAGGTGTTCGCCCAGCTCTTGCTGGAGAAGGTGTTCACATAGGACTTCACGTTGGAGAGGTACTGGGCGGTGGTGTAGTTCCAGGGCTGAGCCATCTGGGGCAGTATGTTCTTATACGCCTTGTTCTTGGGTACCTCGAAGAAGGCCACTACCTCCCAGCTGCTGCTGCCCTCCCAGCTTGCGGAAATGCTCTTTCCGTAGCCGGAGCAGCTCGCCTTGCACTTTTCGCAACTGGACTTGCCCAGTATGGCGTTCTGGATGTGGTGCAGGTTGTGGAAGTAGGACTTTGAGGTGCCTACCTTCTTGCGGTTGTTGTGGCCCATTACCACCGCTACCTGAGAGCCCTGGGCCGTGGTGGTGTGTACGTAGTAGTAGCTCTTGCGGAGCACATAGTCATAGTAATAGTATGTCTTGCCCTTCTTTTCGCCGATATAATTGCCGTAGATGGGGTAGTTGTCCGCGCCGGGTATGCTGATGCTGCCCCACTTTTCGGAGCTGGAGCCGGTGCCCTTGCCTGCGGGGGTGCCTATGGCGGCCATGCCGGTGTTGTTGGAGGTCACGTTGCCGCCGTTTGTGCCGGTGTTGTTGTTGGGCTTCTGCTCAACCACGTTGCCGCTGGTGAAGGTGAAGTCCTGAGCCCGGACGAAGCCCCGGGTGCCGTTATAGTCCGCATACAGGAAGCTGCCGGTGCTGTCTGTGCCCAGCACGGTGAAGGTCTTGCCCCGCATATTGCGCAGCTTGGTAGCGCCCTTGGTGGAGCTGGTGGCGGTAGAGCGGACGTAGATGTTGTTGTCCTTGGATACGGCGCTCTTGGCCTTGTCGTACATATTCACGCCGGAGGCCGTGCCGCCGGTGGAGCCGGCAGTGCCGCCGCTGGTGGGCAGGTTGGTTACGTTGATAGAGCCGGAGCTTGTGCTCCTGAGGTTGGATATGGCGCTTGCGGGTACCCAGCCCGCCACGCTGCCTATGGTGACGTATACCTGGGAGCCGGAGGCGTCGCGGTAGTTGACGGTGACGTTGCCCGCGTTCTGCACGATGCCTACCGTCTTGCCGTTATTGGTAATAGCAGTGCCCGCAGCGAGGTTGGCTGAGAAGGTGCCGCTGGCGGTGTTCTGGTTCTGGTTTACATAGGGGGTGGGGGCGGGGGTGGTAGTGCCGCCGATGGTTCCGCCGCTGGTTCCGCCGCTGGTGGGCAGGTCGGAAAGGCTTATGGAGGAGCCGTTCCTTCTAAAGCCGGAGAGGGAGGAGGCTGCTACCCAGCCGGTGACGGAGCCTACGGTCACGTTTACCTGAGTGCCGGCCGCGTCGCGGTAGTTGACGTTGATGCTGCCGCCTACGCTTACGGGGTAGTTGGTGCCGTTGACGTTTATGGCCGCCCCGGTGGCGATGGTGGCGGTATAGGTACCGGTAACGCCGGAGGTCGTGCCGCCGGTGGTGCCGGAGGTGGAGCCGGAGGCAGAGCCGCCGGTGCTCTTGTCATAGCCTATGCCGGAGATGGCGGAGGGGTATACCCAGCCGGTGTAGGTCTTGCCGTCATAGCTGACGGTGACGTTGTACATGCCGGATTTGTTATCCTGCCTGTTTATGGTGACGGGGCCGCTGACATACAGCTCGACCTTCCTGCCCTTGGTGTCCTTGTAAACAGGGGTCTGGGCCGCCGCCGTGCCTACGATATTATAAGCGAAGGCGGGAAGTGCGGTCAGCACCATCAGTGCCAGCATGGCCACTGCTACGATGCGGATAATAGTCTTTTTCATAAACGCTTTCCTTTCAGAATGATTTCTTATTTTTCTTTCTTTTGGGATACGTCCTCATCATCGTCGAACACGAAGGCGGCGCGAAGAGGATCGTAGTCCTTTTTTTCGGCGGACGCGGCGGTCTTATGCCCCGCCGCCGCAGCCTTTCTGTCGGTCTTTTTCGAGGAGTACACCATCATGACTATCAGGCTTGCAAAGCCCAGCGCCCAAAGCGCGATGGCTATGGGGGAGCCGTAGGCTATGACGCCAAGATACTCCAGAAGGTTGGATACCGTGAGCAGCACGCCGGATATGGCGGCCAGTATGCGCAGCCCCTTGACGTATTGCTCCCTCGGACAGTTCAGGTACTCGTTCTCATACAGCTTGCCGCGCCCGACTATGGCGGCATATATGAGGTACACGCCTATTATAAGGCTAAAGAGCGAAAGCATATCGCTTCCCAATGATTATTTCCTCCTGATTTTATCAACCAATATCCCTTATTTCAAGGCATATGGCAATGATTTAAAATATTGTTCAAAAATGTATTGGCTGAATCCGTGGATTTTTTAGCAGGCGCGCCCTTTACAGCCTCTTCAGCTTTGCGCCCTCCTTGCTGTCCTCCACCGCAAAGCCCATGGCCTTCAGCTCCTCGCGGATCTGGTCTGCCCTGGTCCAGTTCCTGGCCTTGCGGGCTTCTGCGCGCTCGTTTAGCAGAGCGACCGCCTCTTTGGGGAATTCCTCCGACTTACTGTGCTGGAGTATGCCCAGCACGTTGGTCATATCGTCAAAGAGCTTTGCCGCCCGTTCCAGCGCTTCCTTACTTCTGGGCTCTGTTACGAAGGTGTTGACAGCCCGGGCGTAGTCGAACATTGTGCCCAGCGCGTCTGCGGTGTTCAGGTCGTCGTCCATGGCGTCGCAGAACTTTTTCTCGTGTTCCTCCAAAGATGCGCAGAATCTGGCGTCCTCCTCCGTAGCGGGGCCTTCCTTAGCTTCGGCAAGGCGTTCCCTGGCGGTGCGGATACGGGTGAGGGCGGTGTTGGCCTGCTCGATAAGCTCACGGGTGAAATTGATGGGGTTCCTGTACTGGGCGGAGAGCAGGAACAATCGGACGGCCTCAAGGTCGAATTCCTGAGCTATGTCCCGCACCAGGCGGAAGTTGCCAAGGGACTTGGACATCTTCTGATTATCTACATTTATATAGCCGTTATGCATCCAGTACCTTGCGAAGGGCTTGCCTGTGGCCGCCTCGCTCTGGGCTATCTCGTTTTCATGGTGGGGGAATATAAGGTCCTGGCCGCCCGCGTGAATGTCAAAGGTGGGGCCTAAAAGCTCCATACTCATGGCGCTGCACTCTATATGCCAGCCCGGGCGGCCTTTGCCCCAGGGGCAGTCCCATGCGGGCTCGCTGGGCTTGGCGCCCTTCCAGAGGGCGAAGTCCAGAGGATCCCTCTTCAGGTCTCCCGGCTCTATGCGCGCGCCGGACTCAAGGTCGTCTATGGACTGACCTGAAAGCTTGCCGTAGCCGGGGAAGGAGCGGACGGAGAAATATACGTCGCCGTTTGCTACGGGATATGCATGGCCCTTTTCTATCAGGGTCTCCACCAGCCTGATTATCTGGGGTATGTGCTCGGTAGCGCGGGGATTGCAGGTGGCAGGCTCGGCGCAGAGGCCCTCCGCATCCTGCCTGTATTCCTTTATATACTTATCCGCAAGCTCCGGCACCGTGGTGTGCTCCTCGTTGGCCCGGCGGATGAGCTTGTCGTCTATATCCGTAAAGTTGGATATGAACCTTACCTTGTAGCCCTTGTATTCAAGATAGCGCCTGAGGGTATCGAACACCACCAGCGGCCTTGCGTTGCCTATGTGAATAAAGTTGTATACCGTCGGGCCGCATACGTACATGCTTATCTCGCCCGGCACCAGCGGCACCAGCTCCTCCTTTTTGCGGGTCATGGTGTTGTATATCTTCATAAGTATCCCTCCTTGAAAAATTGCGTTCAAACTTTACCAAATTACATTTTAGCATAGAGTTTGTAATATGGCAAAGAGTTTTGAGGTGAAAAAACCGCCCCGCCGGGGCGGGTACCCTTCTTCTTTCTCTTTTCTTTTCGGGAGAAAAGACACCATCAGTTGACAAGAGCGCACAAGCCCTAAAGGCTTGTTTTGGGGTGCTCCTGCGTTCTCGTCGCTTGTATTACGCCCAGTAGTACTGCGCTCCTCGGCCTTGGATCGCCCTCAAAACAAGCTCTTTAGGG
>ERZ779889.2602-NODE-2602-length-14575-cov-11.735124_pt1 | contig 14575 bp, 19 predicted proteins | sample MGYA00511030_ERZ779889 | MGnify/ENA primary metagenome ERZ779889 (study PRJEB29588, sample SAMEA2160616) | human gut metagenome | biome: human gut; feature: human-associated habitat; material: faeces | place: Denmark | collected 2008/2010 ...
TGATGCTGATTTTGACGTGCCAGTTGTGCGTGTGCCGGGCGAAAAGCTCCATGTATCGCTCGTCCTCCGTCCACCATGCCGCCTTGGTCGAAAAGGAGAGGGGGTAGTCTATCTTGTCGAAGTAGCGAAGGAGTTCGAGGGTGACGCCGTTCCTGCGCTCGTACTCGTCGAACTCGTCCGCGAGGCCGCCCCATTGCATGATGCGCCGGTCTCGGATGTAGGGGAAGAATTGGACGTCTGTCTTGTTCGCGGCCGCCGTGTTGTTCACGGCTGCGTTCTCGAAAAGGGCTATAACCTTCTCCGGGTTGACGCAGCGCGGCTTGCCTTCGAGGTAGCCCTTGACGGTGTGGCTTTTCTGGAAGAATGAAAAGCAGTAAAGGCAGTTGTAGGAGCATCGGCTGTAGGTGTCGAAGGTCATCGGCATGGAGCAGTCCGGGATTTCCATGCTCCATCGCGGGCTTGTGTAGTTCTGCTTAAGCTCCATAGTGCTGCCCTCCCTCCGTGTCGAGTATCTCGCCGTTGAAGCGGCTGCCATACTCGAGGAAGACATTCCGTGCCTTGGTCTTGGTCGTCTTAACGAAAGCCGGTGTGATGGTGCTCCCGGACGCGCGTAAGCGCTGCATCGACGTGGCGAGCTTACACTTGACGAGGTACATCTTGACGGGCTCGCCAAGGCTTTCTATGTACTGCATCATGCCGGGGTTGGTGATGCGGTCGCCCTCGAGGACGACATTCTGGCCCTTGAGGCGTTTAAGCTGCTGCTTTATCTTTGGGGCCGCGTTGTACGGGAGTGTGTCGGTGCCCTCCGTGCGCTTGTCGATGCCGTACTTTCCGAGTAGAACAAAATCGCCGGAGCGCGTCAGGGGAATTATATCCTCGAACACCTCCGGCTCTGCCTTGATGAAATTCTCTCGGACGAACGTGGTTTTTCCGCTCCCGCTCTGTCCTATGATGACGTAAAACATGGTCGCCCTCCTTTCAGTCCATGCGGATGACCGTGGTGCTCGCGCCATTTTTTACGGCTCCGCTGTGGCCGTTCTCCTCGGCCCATGACCGGGCGTCGGATGCGTGCTCAAATGCGAGGGTGATTACCCACGACGCGCCTACGTAGTCGCCGGGCTCGTCGTCGTATTCCTCGGCGTCGTTCTCGAGGTCGTCGTTCCGGGCAAGGATGAGCGCGATTTCCTGCGCGGAGAATCCCGTCGCCTTTGCCTCCTCGATTTCGTAGTCGCCTAAAAGCTGCTCGAGCTTGGAATAATCCCATTGGCCCTTGATTTTGTTGAGAGCCACGTTCAAGAGCTTTTCTTCCTTCTCGTCGAGGTCAACGACGGAGACGGTCGCGGTCTGGCGGCCGAGGTGCTTATAGACGGCCAGCCTTTGATGGCCGCCGACGATGCGGCCGGTGCGCTGATTCCAGACGATGGGTGCCACTTCGCCGAATGTCTCGATGCTGTTCTTGAGGCGCTCAAATTCCGGGTCGCCGGGTTCCAGCGCGACGCGGGGGTTGTAGTCGGCTGTGTGAAGCTGCTCAAGCGGCATTTCTCTAATTTCCATAAGCGGTTCCCTCCATGTGGACGACCATGTTCCGGCTGCCTTTCGGAAACTCCTTTTCGAGCTCGTGCTCTGCTAGCCAGTCCATAGCGGCATCGCGGTCTGGGAAGGAGAGGTATATGCTGAACTCTCCATCATCGTCGCTGCCGCTTTCGTCCTCGTTTTCTTCGTCGCCGGTGTCGGCGTCTTCGTACTCCTCAACGACATCATCCGCTTCTTCGCCGAACAGGGTTTCTATTTCTCCCTCCGAAAAGCCGGTAAAGAGAATTTCGTCGGTCTCGAACTCGGAAAGCAGGGTTTCAAGTTTCCCGTAGTCCCATTGGCCCTCAACCTTGTTCATGGCGACGTTGAGGAGCTTTTCCTGCCGTTCGTCAAGGTCTACGGCGACGGCCTCCGTCTCTGTCTCGCCGAGGTTGGTGAGGATGTAGTAGCGCTGGTGCCCGCTGATGAGGTTGCCTGTTCTGGCGTTCACAACAAGCGGGTCTACGAGGCCCCACCTTTCGATGGAGCCCTTGAGGGCTTCGTACTCCTTTTCGCCGGGCTCAAGCCTTTTTCTCGGGTTGTATGCTGCCGGTCTGATGTCCCGTAGGAGCATTCTCTTGGTCTGCATCTGCATTTGGGCGGTTCGCCTCCTTCTTTGGTTCGTATGGGCACCGTGGGAACGGGCAATGCAGTCTCCCGCCGCAGTCCGTTGACCAGATGCACGCGGGGCACTCTGCTTTTGCTTTCACGGTCGTCCTCCTTCGCGCACGAAAAAGGCCGCCCGGGTGGCCGGGCGGCTCATCGACAGTTTTTCAGTATGGGTATAGTGTACCACACAAAATTGCACAGGTCTATTGCGCGATTTTTTCGCCCCAAAATTGCATCCGGGTCACAACACGGCCTGCGCTCCGTAAAGCATGACAGCAACCTTCTGAACGAGCCGTTTTCGGTTCCTCCATACGGTGGTGTAATCGCATGGAATGGTCTCTGCTATCTGCTCGTCGCTGCGGCCGTCGATGTACTTGCCCTTGACGGTCTCGTAGTACGTGTCGGCCTCGATGGCTGTCAAAGCCTTTTCCACGCACTCTATCTCGTAGGTGTCGGCCGCGATGGTCGCCTCCATGTCCATGACGAGGGCCTCAAGTGTCTCCTCTTGGGTTAGCCGGATGCCGGTGCGCGAGAATCTCACAATGGATTTGCTGCGCTGCGGGGCTCCGTATGTTTTGATTTCTTCGAGCTTCTCTCGGTCTTCTTTGACCTTGAGCTTCAGAACAGGGATGGCGTAGAGCCTGCGCTCGGTTGCCTTGTAAGCGTCCTTCGCCACGCTCATGCCCTGCATCCGTCCGGCGTTAACGGCCTTTTGGATTATTGCGTCGAAGTCCGGGTTTTTGGTTTTTCCCATTGTGTAGCCGCCTCCTTTTCGGTGGTTTATGGGGTGGCCGTTCCTCAAAGGGGGCGGCCGGTCTTTACTCCTCCGGGAATGGGTCGTCGTAGTCTTCATAAGCCTGCGGCGCTGCTTCCCTGCGGGGGCCGCCGAGGAATTGAACGTCGTCCGCGATGCACTCGGCGACGGTGCGTTTGTTCCCGTCCTTGTCCTCGTAGCTGCGGTTCTGCCATGTTCCAATGACGGCCGCTTGTCGGCCCTTGGTGAGGTAGCGGGCGCAGAGGTCGGCGGTGTTCCTCCACGCGATGACGTTTATAAAATCGACGGGCCGGTTGCCGTCTTTGTCCTTGTGGTCTCGCTCGACGGCGAGGGTGAAACTGCAAGTGGTGACGCCGCTGCGGGTGACGCGGCGTTCCGGGTCTTTCGTGAGATTCCCGATGAGAATGACCTTATTCATGCTTGCGCTCCTTTTCCGTAAGCTCGGCGAGCCGGGCTCGTACCTGCTTTAGCAAGAAAAGCCTCTTTGAGGCTTGCTTGGTCGCAACAGGCATTATTCCGGCAAGGTTCGGGGAAATGATGCCGAGGAGGGCTTGCGAGCCCTCCGGCGGGTGCGCTGCGCGTTCCGTACTGGCGATTTCTGCGTCGAGGTCTGCCAGCAGCTTGGTGTCGCTGATTTGACCTGCGAGATTGATGACGTTCTTCATGGTGTCTCCTTTCATCCGACGTATTCTTTCGGCGGGGTCTCGAACTCCTCGCCGATTTTCTTCCAGAGGTGGAGGCAGTACGGGTGGCGGTTTACGTATTGGCTGCGCGGCGGGTGGTATTCCACGACGCATTCCTCCTCGCCCCAGAAGATGTCTTTTATCATGCACATTTCTTCCCACGTGGGGCAGCGCCGGGCGAGGCTGACGCTGACGTGTTCCCAGCCGCCTCCCCACGACGCAACGATGACGACGGCTTCCGGCTTGTAGCTCGGGTGGTTGAGGTGGGCCGCGAAGCCGTCGAGGCCGGTCTGGACAATGCTCAGACGGTAGTTGGCCTTGATGTCGGAAATTGGTCTCATCGGCTTCACTCCTCCCGTCTCAGAAATCCCATGAGCCGCCCGATGCTGATGCAGCTATCCATGAGGACGTCCAGCCGCATTGCTTTTGTCTCCTCGTCGGAGTTCTTCGCCCGCTGCGCCATTCCGGCGAGGTCGGCCATGTTCCCGCGTAGATGGACGAGCTCGTTATGCTCGTCGCTGGCCGCTGCCGCAGCTCGGATGGCTTCTGCGAGGTCTTCGTTGTTGCGGCAGGCCGTGTCGTAGCGTGTGATGCCGGTTTCTTGGTATGCGTTGTAGGCGGTGTCGGCCTTATTCTGGTAGCGCTCCGCGAGCTTGTAGAGCTTTTCTTTGTCCATGCTGCACCTCACTTCTCGAGAACGTCTCTAAAGGCCCCGGCGATGCACTCTGCCATTCTGGTCGCGGTCTTTGTCTCGCTCTCTCTCGCGGCTCTGTGGCTGCGCTCCAATAGCCGGTCTTGATTCCGTTCACTCTTTCGTGTGTAAGTCGCTTCATACTGCGCTCCTCTCTCAATCCAGCAGCAGAAGTACGCCGTTCCGTCCTACGGAGAGGCGGTAGGGTTCGAGTTCCTCTGCGGTTGCGTGCTTGTGTCCAAACAGGGCCTTCATGTCCTTCCATACCTCCCAAGGAACGCGATAACAGTCTCCGTGTCCGAGGCCCGCGACGATGAAGCAATCGGCCCCCATGCGCTGGTACTTGTCGAGCTGCTCTGCCTGCTCCCGTGTCACTCGACTTTGGTCGATGCGGGTGTCGGCCGTGTACTTGGCGTCAAAAAGAACTGTCCGGCCGCCCTTGAGAGTGCCTTTGTAGTCGGCCTGTGCGTGTTTCTCGTAGTAGGCGATGAACTTCCCGTTTCCGAGGTCGCGGGTTGGGCGCATGGGCTCCGGCGTCTTCTCGATGGCCGCCTCTCCTTTCTGCTCATAGTAGCGGAGTGCGAGGTCGATGTAGTCCTCGAAGTGCTTGCCCTGTGCCTTTGAAATAGCCCCTTTGTACTGCTTCACCGGGTCTTTTCGGTGCGTGGTCTGCCGGTATGGCTGTCTCGCCATGTTCTCCCTCCTTTGTTTGGCTTGTTTGTTGTATCTCCGTATCTCATGGCATTCAGGTGGTCACGCACGAGCTTGTCGATGACGCGGCCGGGCTGCTGTAACCGGCCATTGCCGCGAGGCGGTAGAGGTGGTAATGTGTCTGCGCCGTTACGGTGGTCGTGAGGCGCTTTGTGCCCTTGCTCATTGGCGTTGGCTCCCTTCTCTCCAAAACTCGACGAAGTAAGTGTATTGCTTGCTCGCCCCGCGCTTTTCTCGGCCGTGTCTTACGGTGTAGCCGTTCCGCGCAAGGATGACTATGAGCGTGTCGCGGTCTGCCGGTGAGGCGCAGTCGATTTTCTGGCGGTCGTTCATCCGTTCAGCCCTCCGTCCATACCGCTCGGGTATTCCCGGATGAGGTCGTCGCCCCAGACGGCCTTGAGGCTGTCTTTCATGAAGACCGGGACGCCTGTTATGCTGGCGTCGTCCACGATGGCTTGTATCCATTCGCGCTTGGGCTGCTTCTTTGCGCTGCCGGGGCCGGTCATTGCTCCGATGATTACCCATTCGACCTTTTTCTCGTAGCCCTCGCTGCCGTTGCCGCGCTCTCCGGCGGCCTCGAAAGGCTCAAGGAGCGGCTCGATGCTGGCGAAGGTGTTGTGATGCTTGCTCCACCAGAAAGGCTTATCTGGGCCGGTTGTGGTCGTTCCGTACCAGAAATTCCGTTCCTCCGGGAGCTTCCCTTTGCTGGCAAGGTCGAGGTATCTGGCCGGGTTCTTAGTGAGAAACAGGTATGTATGCTGCGGTGCCCTTTTGCAGGCGTCGAAAATCCGCTCTATCCACTCGTCGGGTACCCATGCGCCGAAAAGGTCGCTCATGCTGCACACGAAGATGTTGGACGGTGCCTTGCGCTGCTCCGGGTATGTGAGGGTGTAGGCGTGTAGCGTCGGTGCAAAGCCTTTCGGGTACGGTGTCGGCCTGCGGTAGCCGCCCTCTTTGGTCTTTAGGCGCGTTGGCCGTTCCACGACGTAAAGCTCCGGGCCGCCGTCCGCGCTGGGTGCTGTGGTGATTGCCTCGTCCGGCCACTCGTCGATTTTCGGTTCAAACCTGCTGACGATGCGCTGGGCGTAGCAGTATTCGCAGCCGTGTCGGCAGCCGGTAACGGGGTTCCATGTGTGGCTGCACCACTCGATTTTTGTCTTGTGGACGTTCATGGTCTATCCTCCTTCGTTCTTTTTCCTGCCTCCCCGACGGGATGGGCGCGGCCGGGTATCCTCTTGGCCGCACCTGCTCGGGTCGTTCGTGCATGGGTTCCTGTACTTCCCGCGCTGCTGGCAATCTACGCAGCATCGGCTGTCTCTGGCCCTGTCGCAATAGAAAATCATGCAGCGCCGAGGTTCTTTACTCGTCGTCATCTTCTACAATGGCTGCGAGGTGTTCGAGCTTGCGCTGTTCTGCTTCGCTGTTGTCTCCGAAGATGACGTCGAGTTGGTTGAGCATGATGCTGACGTCGGCGCGTTCCTCTTCGACGGATGCGATGATGGCGTCGTAGTCGCCCTGATTGAAGTCCTCGTGACGGACGTACTTGAGCAGGGATTTTGTGAGCTCGCTCATTTCCTCCACGGCCATGAGGATTTGTGCCCTTTCTCCGAACTTGACGACGGCCGCCTCGTAGAGGGCCATTTCCCGCTGCTCCGGCGTTTGTTCGTCCTCGCCGCTGTCATCGACAGATACCGAGATTTCAGATTTCAGATACAAAGCCGGGCGGACGCCGCCGTTGCCGCCGCACGCGTAGTAGTAGGTGAGCGCCCCGTCCGAGTACATGACGCGGACGCGGGAATTGTAGTCGTCAAGTCCACTGTATGGGGTGGCTGTCCACCACCATTTTCCGATGGGCGGGAGGATGTCACGGTGCCTGCGGTAGTCCTCCATCGTTAGCAGGCCCACCTTGACGCTGTCCTTCCCGTACTTGGGGAGGCCGTCGTCCGCTGTGAGGTCGATGACGTACTCGCAGATGTTCCCGGCTCCGAGCTCGTCTTCCAGCTTGCGCAGGAACTCGCCGTTGAGGTAGGCGCGAAGGGTGGAAGCTGCGAAATCGCACTTGTTTCCTTCGTCGAATGCCCTGTTTTCGGTGATGTCGGTGGAAACGACGAAGGTGCGGAGGGGGAGCCCTTGGCTGCTCCTGCTGTGGTCGAGCACCGTCCACTGGATGCCTGCGCCGTAAAAGGTTTCGCCGCGCTTGAGGTCTTTGAGCTGTTTTTTCATATGTACGTTCCTTTCTGGCCTGTGGCCCTGTTATGCGTTGTAAGGGTCGGTGTAGCTCCAATCCCATGTTTCGCCGGTCTTTTCGTAGGTGGTGCGGTAGTGGTTATGGGCTCCGTCGCCCTCAAAGAAGAAATAATCTTCCGGGAGTGTGCGGCCGACGTTGGTCTCGCCGGTCTTCTCGGCCCACCATCGCTGTAAAACGTCATCCGCAAGCTCGATGAGCTCTGCTGTTGCCGGGCTCTCCTCGCTGTATGCGAATTGGTGCGGGGCCGTTATGACTTCCTCTATGCTGCTGCCGTAGATGCCTGCGTCGTAGCGGTTCAGAATGCACCAGATGACGGCTGCCTGTTCGGCCTTGCTCTGAATGCCTCTTGCCTCGGCCCATACAACCTTGGCGCACATGGTTACGGTCTCCTCGGTGTACGGGGGCGCTGCGGCCTGCTCCGGCGTGTGGAGTTCTTCTTGGTCGCTGTCGCTCTCGGGCGGCTCTGTCGCCGCCTCCGGCGCGGCGTCTGTCTGGTAAGCCCTCGTTACCGTCCGGGTCTCGATGCCCTTTTCCGTGGCCGTGACGGGCTTGAGGGCCCCTCCCGCCGCGAATACGCTTGCTGCGAGTATCAGCAGAAAGATTGCGGCGGTCGTAAATCTATTCATCGTCGTTTGTCTCCTCTCTGGCCTCAAGGGCCTTTGTCTGCGCCTTCTCGAGCCGGTCGGAAAGGGAATCGAGGCTGTATCTGCCGTTGTAGTAGTTCTGCTGCTCCTGCCATTGGCGGTTTACTCCCTCAATGAGGCGTCGGCTGCCGTCGCTCTGCGCGGCGCTGACAGCTTCGATTCTTTCTCGGAGGGCGGGCGGCAGCATCGCCTGTTTCCGCTGCCGCTCGACCTTCTCCTCGTAGGCTTGCAGAAATGCAACGCGGTCGAGGCCCGCCTTTGAGGCGCTCCCTCTGGCGTATGCGACGTGCATCGCGTAAAGCTGCCCGTATCCGATGGCGTCAATGGTCTCCGCGATGGCTGCCGGAAGCTCGCGGTGGTAGTCCCTGTGGCAATACTCTCCGGCGACGGAAAGGTACTTCGCCACGACGGCCCATGCCTCGTCGGGCGGTATGATGTCCGGGTGCTGTATGCGCGTCATAAGCTCCCGTATCTCTGCGATGGAGGGCGGCCATTTCGACGTGCTGATGTGCTGCTTAACGGCCAGCCCTACGAGGCCCGCGTTGTCCTCGCTGAAAATGTCGGCCCAGACAGCTACCATGCTGCGGATGTGGTTCTCGTCCTTGAACTTGTCGAAGTTCGGGTAGGCCATTGTTATAATGCCTATGAGCTTGATGGTCTCCTTTTGGGTCACCAGTCGTCGCCTCCTTCCTCGGCTAACATCTTCCCGAGAACCTCGAGGGTGTTCGGTTTCCCTCCGGCCCTTGGCCGGGCCTGCGGCGCTACCTCCTCCGGGCCGCTGTACTGGTTCTCCCATTCGCGGCCGTTGAGCCACGTTGCCGGGTGCGGGGTGTATCGTATCTCGCGGAAACGGCTGTCGAATGCCTTTGCGGTTTCTACGGCGTTAATAATCCGCTCCGCGAGTTCCTCGTCCGGCTCTATCTTGGCCCACGCCTTTTCTGCGTCTCCTATGCTGACCTTTCGGGGGTACACGGCCCAAAAGGCATTGAAGCGTGTTTCCTGCGTTTTTGTCAGCGTAGAAGGCTTTCGCCTGCGCGGCTTTGGCGCTGCGTCCTCGAGAAAATCAGGTTCAGCGTTGCCGGTGCCGTCGGGCTCCGGCTCGGCCGCTCCCCCAATGGGGGGTAAGGGGGGTATATCTTCTTCCTGTTTACTGTTACTGCTTACTGTATACTGTTTACTGTTTACTGGTTGCTGCAAGGGTTTCGGAAGGGTTTCGGAAGGGGTTTCGGAAGGGTTTCGGCAACCGTTCCGAAAGGGTTTCCGAAACAGTTTCGGTAAGGCTTCCAGCAAGGGTTTCAAATACGGCTTCCCGGCCTCGTTTGCGAGCCCTTCGAGGTGTGCGTAGACCGTGTGAAAGAGGTCGCTACGGGGCAGGCCCTCGAGCTTTGTAAGCGCTCCTTTTACTTGGTTCGGGTTCTCGATGGGGTTATAGCGCAGAAAATTCTTGAGAAGAATCATTCGCGTGTCTTCCTCGTAGATGACTATTCCGCTTCCGAAAAGCTCTCGCCATGCGTGTGAAAACCGTTTTTCCGGGAGTTTCGTGTCTTCGAGGGCGTATGCCTTTGGTAGCTGGTAGCATCCGAGTACGTTCCTGTGCTTGGTCGTGAGTAGGTAAATCAAGAGGTATCGGGCGTCCGGCGACAGCGTGAGGACTTTCTCATCGTCCCAGAAACGGGCGTCTATTTTGGAATACAATGCGGTTTCACCTCCTCCTATCGGATGGAGGGGAGGCGGGCCTCCCTCAATCCATCGTAACTGTGCTGCCGTCTTCGCCTGCGTGTACGGTGATGTTCTGCGGGAAGCGGGCTTTCATCGTCGGGTCATGGCTGATGGCGAGAATCCGCATTCCGGGGTTTCTGGCCGCCATGCTCGAAAGGGCGTCGGCGTATGCCTCCGTGCCCTCTGCGTCGAGGAATGGAGGCTCATCTATAAACAGCATCCCGAGCTGGATGCCCGCCCTGCGGGCTTTGATGTCTGCGAGGCCGAGGGTGACGGCCAGCGCAATCTTGACTTTCTCGCCGCCGCTGTGGCTTTGGTACGGACGGCTGCTGCCGCTGATGCTGTTAATCCAGACGTCAAGGCTATTGACTACCTGCTTGGTGCTGCGCTGCTCGCGCTCGGTGCGAATGTCAACGGCCATCTTGCCGCCGGTCATGGCTGCGAGAATGTCGTTTGCCCGGTGCATAATCTCTGGAACGATGCCCCGAATTATCATGTACTGGATGCCGTCGAGGCCGAACGCCTGCACAAGCGTCTGGTAGTCGTCGAGGGTCTTGGCCGTCGCGCTGATTTCTGCACGGTAGGCGGCGGCCTGCTCTGCTGCCTCCTCAATGGCTGTGAGACGGGTCTGGATGCCTCCGCGTTCGGTTGCAAGGCTGGTGAGGTGGTCGGCGAGTGTCTTCCTGCGGGCGGTAAGCTGCTCGAGGTTTCCGCTTCCCTCCGGGATTCTGGCTCGGATTTCTCCAGCGTCTATAACGGTAAGCGCCTTTTTTGCGTCAAGCTCCGTGGCCTCTGCCTCGAACGCCTCTATCTGCGGAAGCAGGGCGGCCGCTGTGGCTGCTGCGGCTTTGCATTGGGGAAGTGTGTCGGCGAGGGCTTTCGATGCTTTCAGCAACGCTCTGGCGGCCTCTGCACGAGCTTCGGCGGCTTCGAGTGGTTTCTTCTCCGCTTCAATGGCTTCCAGCCGGGCCCGGGCCTCGGCTTGCTTTGCCTCCTCGGCTGCGATGGCTGCGTCGAGTTCCTTGACGGACGCCTCTGCTGCTGCCAGCTTTGGCGCGAGGGCTGCGAGCCCTTTGTGCTGTAGTTCCTTGTCCGCGATGGCTGCGATGTCGGCTGCCGGGTCTCCTACGGTGTCGTACTGCGCTTTCGCCGCTCCGTACTCGACGGAAAGGCGGTCGTACTCTGTGCGGTCTTCTTTCCGGGTCTTCTCTATCGTCTCCTTGAGGGCGTCGAGCGTTCCCTTGGCCGTGACGGCGTTCTTCAAGAAATTGCAGGTCGCCTCCTCCGGGTGCGGGCATCCGCTGTCGTCGAGGATGGCCGCCGTTTTGCCGTAGTAAGAGATGCGCTGATTGATGTTGTCGATGCGGGCGCGGCTCTCGGTGAGGAATGTATCGCGGGCCTGCTTGGCTGCTACGAGCGCCTTATGTGCCTCTGTGAATTTGGCGAGGCGGCTCTCTGCCTCCCTGCGGGCCGGGACGAGTGCTTCGATGGCTGCGGCCGCTGCTTCGATGTCTTCCTTGCGCTCAAGGATGGCCCGGGCCTGCTCTTTGCTTTTCTGGCGGCTCTCAACGACGCTCTGCGACGTTTTGAGGGTCTCTCCGATAGAATTGGCCTCTTGGGTAAGGCTGCGGAGTTTCTCGACGTCTGGCGCGGTTTCCTCGATGTCTGCGCGAGCTGCCTCCACGTCGGCCGCTGCCTTTTCTGCTGCCGGAAGGGCTGCTGCGAGGCGCTCGGCGTCGCTGTGCTTCCTGCGGGCGGTTTCTGCCTGCTGCCGTTTGGCTGCCGCGTCTGCTTCCAGCCGGTCGGCCTCCTTGAGTTTCTCGTCGGCCTGCCGTGTAAGCTCCTCCCGCATGGCCTCGCTGCGTTGTGCCTCTGCGATGACTGCGTCGAGGGTTTCTGTCTCTGCACTGGCCGCTGCTGTTTTCTCGTCGATGCTTGTGATGTCTTCCTCGAGGGCGGCTTTGGCTGCTATCTGCTCCTCAAGGATGGAAAGACGCTCGCGGGTGGCTGCGATTTTCCTGCGCTGCTCCGTGGAGCAGTCCTTTGCGAGCTCCTCGAGCCGGGTGTAAATGTCAAGGCCGAGGAGGGCGCTCAACACTTCCATGCGGCGGTCGCTGTCCGCGTCGAGGAACAGGCCGTAGGCGTCCTGCCGGATGAGGGCTACGCTGCAAAAGGTGTTGCAGTCCATTCCGAGGATGCGCTCGATGCGGGCCTGCGTGAGTTTCATCGTCGTGTCGCTCTCGTCGAGCCATTCATCGGTGCCCGGGTTGCGACGGTGGATGGCGAGTGTACCGCGTCCGGCCTTGGTGCGGGTGCGGATGACGCGGTAGGTCTCCGGCCCCATAGCAAACTCGAAGGTGATGGCTCCGCTTTTGGTGCCGTCGCGTACCCAGCCGCCGATGTCCTCTTTTCGGGTCTGCTCGAAAAGGCAATCCGCAATGGCGTCCATGAACAGGCTGCTCTTTCCGACGCCGTTTTGGCCGTTGACCATTGCCATGCGGATGTCCTCGAATGTGAAATCCGCTGCGGAATAGCTGCGGTAGTTCTTGACCTCTACTCTGACGGGTGCGAAGCTGCCGGTACGCTTGTCCGCGTCTCGACCGTCGTCGGCCCTTTTAATGAGCGGTGCGGCCAACTCCGTGAGGCGGCTGATGGTCGCCGGGTCGAGCTCTGCACGCTCGAGGTATCTGTGCAGGGCCTCAGTCGGCCCTTCGTGCTCCGTGAGCTCCGGGGCTGCATTGACGTCCTCGATGTCCTCCGGGAGAACTTCTGCGACGTAGAACGCGCCTGCTGCAACGAGGGCCTTTTGCAGCTCGGCTCGGTTGAGTGCCTTGTCGATGTCCGGGGCGCAGGTGTATCGGACGCGAACGAGGGCGTCTTTCATCGCGGCCGGGGTCTCCGGCAGTTTGCCGGTGGCCGTGTACGCTGCGATGTCGTCCGGCCCGAGGCGGTAGGTGTAGTGTCTGCGCTCCGGGGTGTTGATGAACTTGCTTTTGACGGCCGTGCCCGGTAGGCTGACGGGCGATGTAATCATCTGGTGAATGTAGAATCCGTGTTCCGTGCCCTCGTCGTTGAAAGTGAGCTGATTCGGACTGCCGCAGTAGTACGCCGGGGTGTTGCAGGGTAGCTTCTGCGGGTGGTGGATGTGACCGAAGCACGCGAGGTCTACGCCGGTGCTGTCGATGGTGGACGGGAGGATTACTACGTCCTGTCCGGCGAGGAAGGTGCTGCCGTTGTCGGCCTCCGCTCCGGCTACGGTGTAATGAGCGACGAGGATGGCCGGGATGCTCTTGTCAAGCTCCGTGGAAAGGCCGAGAAGAACGTCGTTGATGAGTGCGGTCGCGTTGCGGTTCTCTGTTTCCTTGTCCACGCCCGGAACGAAAAGCCGTAGACGACCCTTGTCAAAGCCGGGGAGAGCGAGGATTTGCATGTCGCCCTCGCTGGTTGTGAGGCGCTCGATGCCCGGCGTGGTGTAGATGTGGAGGTTTGCTTCGTCCTTGGTGATTTCGCGCACAGTCTCAAATGCGCGTGGGTTGTCGTGGTTCTCTGTACCGAACAGGAGAACTACCTGCTCGCTGCATCTGCAAAGGGGCCGCAGGAATGTCGTGATGGCGTCGTTTACATCGTCAAGGGCCGTATCAGCCCAAACGCGGGAGCGGTTGAAAAGGTCGCCCGCTACGATGCTGACATTCGGCTTCTCCTTTTCGGCTACTTCTACGATGTGTTTCATGCAGGCGAGGGTGTCCTGCCTGCGGGCGTTCTTCCCGTCTCTGACAGGGCCGTTGAGGTCGCCGAGGTGCGTGTCGGCGGTGTGGAGTATCTTCATTGCGCTGCCTCCTTATGGAACAGAGCGGCGACGTCCTCGAGCCTTTCGGGGAGCCGTGCCTGTTCGTTGTTGAATCCGTTGAAATCTCCGAGGGTGAGGGGCTCGTATCTGCCCGTCGCCCTCCCGGTGTCGTAGTAGAGCTCGAGCCGGTCGTCTTGAAATCCCGGCGTGATGGTGATGGTGCTTTTGCCGAGCTTGATGTAGACCGCTGCTCTAAGTCCGAAGGGGCCGCTAACGACAACCGGCTGGCCGGTGAGCTCCTCGAGGTCTGCTGCGAGGGGGAATATGGCTGTTTCCATCCATCTTGCGCGACCGGTCTTCTCGTTCGCGAGGCGGTAAATCTTCTCGTACTTGCTCTCACTCATGCCGGTTCCTCCTTTGCGAGGGCCGCCGCAAGCTCTTGGAGCATCTTGCAAATGGCCTCTGCGTCATACACGAGCTCGCGGGCGCTTGGAACGCCTTTGACGCCATTCCGCTTTGCCTCTATCCACAGGTCGATGTGTTCGTCGATGTCGAAGTTGGCCGCGTATTCCTTGACGTTCTGAATGAAGTTTTTGGAATCCACGCAAATGCTGAAATCTTCTCCGGCCGGGGATTCCTTGCGGAGTTCCACGTCCTCGTTCGCGTCGAGGTAGATTGACCAATCGAGGCGCTCACATATCTCGGTGATTTTGTCGTTAAGCATCAGCGGCCTCCTCTCGAGGCCCGCTCCGCTTTTTGGCACTTGGCGCAGAGGCAGCGGCCGTACTGGCGCTTGCTGTAGCTGCGGATGTTCTCGGGCGTCCATGTCTGGCCGTTGCGGGCCTGCGTCTCTACAATCTGTTCGCCACAGTCGTCGCAGAAGATGAGATTCGGGTTTTCAAAATCCGGGGCATCATCGGGCTCGTCCGGAATGTCCGGCGTGGGGTAGCCACTGTCGGCTCCGTCGTCTGGAACATCTACGGCCGCCGGGAGCGCTGCCGAATTGCCGCTGATGGCTGCGCGGGGGCTGCCTGCGCCCTCGAACAGCATCCCCATGGATTGCAGGTAGTTGGCTGCTACGGCCTCCTTGATTTCCGGGGCGTCGAGATTGGGGACGACGTGTGCGATGATGAAGG
>ERZ779889.2605-NODE-2605-length-14566-cov-8.281717_pt1 | contig 14566 bp, 15 predicted proteins | sample MGYA00511030_ERZ779889 | MGnify/ENA primary metagenome ERZ779889 (study PRJEB29588, sample SAMEA2160616) | human gut metagenome | biome: human gut; feature: human-associated habitat; material: faeces | place: Denmark | collected 2008/2010 ...
AATTGACGAAAAAGTAGTTATCTCTGTTCACTGTTCGCTTCGCTCTGTGCGTCGGCTTACACCGACGTTTTTTTTAACGGCGGTATTGATTTGCCGACGTAAAAAAACCTTCCTCAAAACGCTTGACGCCGACAGGGGGGGGAGGTGCTACAATATAAGTACCTGCACAAATGCGGGAAAAAACACAAAGGAGTATTTTTTATGAAAAAAAAGTTTCTCATTCTCACACTGGTATGCGTTCTCACGCTTTCGCTTGCAGCCTGCCTGACTGCCTGCTCTCACAAGCATACCCTTACCAAGGTCGACGCAGTTGACGCTACTTGCACGGCGACCGGCAACAGCGAGTATTACAAGTGCACCGACGCGGATTGCGGAAAATTCTTTTCCGACGCCGAGGGGACGGAAGAGATTGAAAAGGATTCGTGGGTTATCGCCGCAAAGGGACACAGCTACGGCGAATGGACGGTTGAAAAAGCCGCTACTTTCTTCGGAAAGGGAGTAGAAAAGCGCGTTTGCGCAAACGACGCGTCTCATACGGAATCGCGCGACATCGCGGCAATCGGAAGCACGGCTAAAGTGTTTGACTCGTTTACCGTTTACGCCGACGCAAGCAAGCAGGGAGACAACGGCATAATTCTTAACAAAGACACTGCCAACGGAACGGGCGCTTCGACTTACTTCGGAGAGACGGACAAAAACTACGATTGGGACGGCAGCGAGATGACTCTTGCTTTCGAGCTGGACCTTTCGGCTCTTTCCGCAACGGACGATTACACAATGTTTGTGCTTGCTTTCAACTACAAAAACGGTGACGAATACACGCACGCGGACGAAATCCGTTTCGGCATAGTGAAAACCGACGACGGTTTCGTTGTGAACAGAATGGACGGCGCTGCCGACGACGCTGCCAACGTGGCGGCGATTAAGGGCGAAGGCTCTCAGAGCTTCACCGCGAGCAAAATCAGCGCTTCCTTTACCTTTGCTTACGATGCGGATACAAAGGAATTTACATATTCCATGACAATAGGCGGCAAAGCCTTCGGCGACATTACGAGAACGGAGCTCAACGACCTTGTGGGATTGCGTTATCTCTGGAACGCACGCCTCAACAAGGACGGAGTGGAGCTGTCCAACCTGACGCTTGCCTGATTTAAACGGATTTTTAAACGGACGCAGCTTTGCTGCGTCCGTTTTTTGTCTGCAAATTTCGAGCGGAAACAGTTGGAGTTATATCCCGAATTATTAAAGCGGCTGAATTGCAGCAGCCGCTTGAAATCGTTATCTTAAAACCACCGTGTGCGACACGGGGCAAAAGGTGTCGCCTTCTCCTAAAATCAAGACGTCTCCGTGCTTGATTTCACGCACCAAGCCGTTGACTCTTATGTTGAACGAATCGCTCCCGTCGGCGGTGAGCACGGTGTATTTTCCGACCTTCAAATCCTTGCCCGCCGTGAGTGTGACGTTTCTGCTTGCAACCAAATCCCCTTGAACAAACGCCGCCTTGGGAGTGTCGTCATGCTTTGAGACCTCTGCGGAGGAGGAATATCTGACATCCTTTTCCTCGGTTATACCCGCCTGCTTTCGGCGGGCTTTGATTTTGTCTCTGCGATTGACTATGACAGCCGCAACAATGACGATGATTGCGAAAATACCTATGCCGATACCTACCCATGCGCCTTTGGTGAGTGCGAAAAAACACAACATAATTTTTACCTCGTGGGTTTATTCTAACATTTTTTTGAGGAGATGTAAACAAAAGCGACGCTTAAATTAAGCGTCGCAAAATTATTGTTTTTTTATCGTGTCGCAGCCCATGTAGCTTCTCAACGCTTCCGGTACGGTGATTGTGCCGTCGGGGTTCTGGTAGTTTTCCATGATGGCGGCGACCGTTCTTCCGACCGCCAAACCGCTGCCGTTCAAGGTATGGACAAAAGCGGGCTTGCCTGTTTCCGCCTGTCTGTATTTGATGTTGCCCCGCCGCGCCTGATAATCCTCGAAATTGGAGCAGCTTGAAATTTCCACATATCTGCCGTAGCTTGGCATCCACACTTCGAGGTCGTAGGTCTTTGCCGACGAAAAGCCTATATCGCCGGTAGAAAGCGCCATGACGCGATAGGGCAGTTTCAGCCTGCGCAAGACGGACTCCGCGTCGGCAGTCAGCTTTTCAAGTTCTTCGTAGCTTTCCGACGGGCGCGTAAATTTGACAAGCTCCACCTTGTCGAATTGGTGCTGGCGTATGAGTCCTCTCGTATCTCTGCCCGCGCTGCCCGCTTCGGCGCGGAAACAGGCGGTGTAAGCGCAGTATTTTATCGGGAGGGCGTCTTCCGATAGAATTTCGTCTCTGTGCAGGTTTGTTACGGGCACCTCCGCCGTAGGGATAAGGAAATAATCCGTGTTTTTTAGCGCAAAAGCGTCCTCCTCGAACTTGGGCAGCTGCCCTGTCGCGGTCATGCTGGCTCTGTTGACGATGTAAGGGGGCAGAATTTCGGTGTAGCCGTTTGAAGTGTGCAGGTCGAGCATCAGGGAAATAACGCTTCTTTCAAGCCTTGCGGCGGCGCCGCGGCAGACAGTGAATCTCGCACCGGATATCTTTGCGGCGCGAGGCCAATCCAACAGATTGAGCGCCTCGCCAAGCTCCCAATGCGGCTTGGGCGAAAAATCGAAACTCGTAGGCTCTCCCCATTTTCTGACCTCCACGTTGTCCGCGTCGCTTTTGCCGAACGGCGTGGTGCTGTGGGGGATGTTCGGTATGGAAAGCATTAGCTCTTTAAGCTCCGCTTCCGTCGAGGACAGTATGTCGTCAAGCTCCTTTATGCGAACGCCTGTCTTCTGCATATCGGCGATGATGTCGTCGGCGTTCTTCTTTTCTCTTTTGAGCTGCGCGACCTTGGCGCTTTCGCTGTTGCGGCGCGCTTTGAGCGTTTCGACTTCTTTTATTGTTTCGCGGCGTTTGAGTTCCAATTCGACGGCTTTGTCTACGGGAAACTCACCGTTGCGCCCCGCAAGCGCCTGCTTTACCGCTTGGGTGTTTTCTACGACGTATTTTATATCAAGCATAATAATGACCTCTTATCTGTCTGAAAGTTTTTCCTGTTTTTGTTTTTTAATAGTTTATAGCAAAAAAAAGCTTTTGACAATTCATTTGAACGGGTTGGACAAATAATTTTAGGGCGGAGAGATTTTTTGCATTTTAAATGTTGTCAAAATCCGAAAATATGTTATTATATATACTATGGAATTAAAAGTTTACAACACGCTTACAAGAAAGAAAGAGACGTTTACACCCATAGGCAAAACGGTGGGTATGTATTCCTGCGGACCGACTGTTTACAATTATGCGCATATAGGCAATATGCGCGCTTATATTTTTATGGATACGCTGCGCCGCGCGCTGAATTACAACGGGTTTAAGGTAAAGTCCGTCATGAACATCACGGACGTGGGGCATCTTTTGTCCGACGGCGACACGGGCGAGGACAAAATGGAAAAATCCGCGCGCGAACAAAAAAAGTCGCCCTACGAAATCGCCGAAACCATTGCGGCGCAGTTTTTTGCGGATTTAAAATCGCTCAATATTTCAAGACCTACCGTCACGCCCAAGGCAACGGACAATATTCCCGAAATGATAGAAATTGTCAAAGCGTTGCTGGAAAAGGGATTCGCCTACGAAACGGACGACGGCATTTATTTTTCCGTTGAAAAGTTCCCCGAATACGGGAAGCTGTCCGGCATAAATCTCGACGAGCAGAAAAGCGGCGCGCGCGTGGAGGTAAACGAGCAAAAAAGGCATCCCGCCGACTTCGCGCTGTGGAAAAAAGCGCCCGCAAACCACATTATGCAGTGGGACAGCCCGTGGGGGATGGGGTTCCCCGGCTGGCACATAGAGTGCACTGCAATGAGTAAAAAGTTTCTGGGCGAGACCTTCGATATCCACACGGGCGGCATCGACCATATTCCCATACATCACGAAAACGAAATCGCGCAGAGCGAGGCGTGGCTCGGACACAGGTGCGTCAATTACTGGATGCACGGAGAGTTTATGCTTTTCGACGGCGGCAAGATGAGCAAGTCGCTCGGCAATTGCTATCTGTTGAGCGATTTGGAGAAAATGGGATATTCGCCTATGCAGTTCAGATATTTCTGCCTCAACACGCATTACAGGCAAAAGCTGAACTTCACGTTTGACGCGCTGTCTGCCGCGGGCACGGCTTACGACAGACTGCTCGCGCTGCTCAAAGCGCACAGTGATTCTACGACCGAAACGGATGCGAAAACGCTTGAAGGCTTTGAAAAGGATTTTCACGCAGCCGTCAACGACGACCTTAACGTGCCTATGGCAATCGGAGTGCTGTGGAAAATGCTTAAGCTTCCCAAAAGCAAAGACGTTTACAGGCTTGCGCTGAAAATGGACTCCGTTTTCGGACTGAGTCTGGACGCGCTGCCGAAAGACAGGGAGGAAAATATACCCGACGACGTGAAAGCGGTGGCGGAGGAGCGTTTTGCCGCGCGCAAGGCTAAGGATTGGGTAAAGAGCGACAGTCTGCGCCTTAAACTTGCGGAGCTAGGCTACGAGGTCAAAGACGGAGCGGACGTCTATACTCTGTCCAAGTCGAAATAAATGTTTCAGGCTTAAAAAACATTATGTCTTTCCTGATTTGAGAAAAAGTCACTTGTCAAAAGTGAGTCGTTTAAAGCGACGCATAAAGCGTTAAACAAAAAACGCTCCCTTTAAGGGAGCGTTTTTTTGTTTTAATTTCGGTTTCGGATTAGTTTTTTTCAGAAGCCGTCTTTTCTTCCTTGGCGGTATTTTCCTCGCCGTCCTTGATTTTTCCGAGATACTCGGGCAGCTCCATGTTGTTGAGCTTGAACAAATCGTTGAGCGGTGGCACAGCCTTCATCATGCTTGACATAAAGTTTGCGGTGGTGCTGCCGCCGTTGCCGTTGTTCATGCTGTCCCAAACCGTCACCTTGTCAATCTTGATATTCTTAATCGCTTCAACCTGAAGGGCAACAAGCTGTTCCATTTTGTCGCTGAGCATCATTTTGACCGCTTCGTTTGTGTCGCCGCCTGCCGCTTCAATGATTTTTTTGAAGCCTTCCGCCTGCTTGGAAAGGACTTCCAGCGTTCCGCGCGCTTCCGCCTCTTTCATCGCGAGCAGGGCGTCCGCCTCGCCCTGAGCCTGCCTTCTCTGCTTTTCCGCTTCCGCTTCGGCTTCCAACTCGATTTTTTGTTTTTCTATGAGGGCTTTGGTGATAACGTCCGCTTCGAGCGTGGATTTTTCTTTTTTTGCTCTTTCGATTTCCGCCTGCTGTTCCGCTTTGTAGGCTTCTTCTTTGGCTTTGGCTGCGGCGATTTTTTCCGCTACGGTAGCAAGTCTTTCGGCTTCCGCTTCTATCTCGCGGCGCTTTGCGTTGGATTGGCTGATTTTAGCCTTTGACTCGTTTTCGCCCTCTACGGCGATTGAGTTTGCCTGCGCCAGCTCGATTCTTTCTTCCTTGACTGCCATTGCTTCGCCGATGGCGCCGTCGCGGTTCTTTTCCGCAACGCTCTTTTTGGCGTCGTTGATTGCCTTTGCTGCCGCCTCTTTTCCGAGAGCGGCAATGTAACCCGATTCGTCGTTTATGTCCGTGACGTTGACGTTTATCAGACGCAGACCGACCTTTTTCAACTCGCTTTCCACGTTGAGGCTGACGGCGTCGAGAAATTTGTCACGGTTGGTGTTGATTTCCTCAATGTCCATTGTGGCGATAACCAGACGCAGCTGACCGAATATGATGTCCTTTGCAAGCTCCTGAATTGCGGGCAGTTTGAGACTTCTCAATCTTTCCGCCGCGTTTTGCATAATGCCCGGTTCTGTGGATATGCCCACGGTGAAAATCGAGGGGACGTCAATACGTATATTCTGCTTGGACAGCGCGTTTTTGAGGTCCACGCTTATGGAAATGGGGGTGAGGTCCATGTAGCTGAAATTTTGGAAAAAAGGCCACACCAGGCGCGCACCGCCGTGCATACACAGCGAGGAACGCTTTTTTCCGTCCTTTGTTTTCCCCAAGCCCGAGCCGAATATAACCATGATTTTGTCCGACGGACATTTTTTGTAGCGCGTTGCCAAAGCGATGAGTATGACAAGCAGAATAATGACTGCCGCAACCACAGACATGATTATGCCAACGGTTGCTCCTCCGTCGGCAAAAAGTAAATTGAGCATTTTTGATTTCCTCCTAAAAAACTTTCTTTAATTTTATTGTTTTTTGACTACAACGAGACCGTCCGACACAACGCTGTCCACGACGACCGCCGCGCCGGTGGGAATATCCTCGTTTTCGTCGGTTACGGCGTTGACCTCAACCATTTTTTCCTGCACGATAACATTGATTTTTCCCGTACCGCTGCGCTCGGCGGGTATGCGCAGATAAACTTCCGCGCTGCAACCGATTGCACGGCGTATGTTTGTCGTGCCGTCGGTCTGAGTCCTTTCGACGAGAGTCATGAGCAACGCAACAAGCAGCGACGCCGCGACGCCGGCGCCCACCCCGATGAGCAAAGCCCACCACCAATCCATGAGATAAACGCAGGTGTAGCCCACCCACGAAAAAATACACAGAAACGCCATTATGCTTCTTATGCCGAGCAGCTTCATGCCGAAAGCGCCCAAGTCGCTCTGAGCTATGTCGCTGCCTCCGTCGAAATCGGCGTCTCCGTCAAAATCCGCGCCGCCTACAAGGTCGCCGTCGGCAGCCTCGAAGCCGTTGGAGCCGGCGCCTACAAGCATAAGTATAATTTGGATAACCATAATCAGAGTTGTGGCGCAGGCGACGATAAAAAGCACCTTTTGCAGCGTTAACATGTTGTTCCACCAAAATTCCATTTGTGCCTCCTTGAAAAACCGAAACAAGTTTGCGGCTGTCTTTTAAAAGATTATATCATGTTTGACGGTATTATGCAACAGAACTCGGAAAAATTGTCCGTTATGTAAATTTTGCGTCTTTTCGGTCGAAAAATGTAGTTTTTGTCGAAATCTTTTAAAACGCACAGGCTGCGCCAAGCAGCGCTAAAACAATTGTTTTTTGACTTGTTGACAAGAGGACGGACGTGTGATAATATAATAACATTAACGGTATGCCCGTTTCGTTTTTGTGACGGCTGCTTAAAATAAATTGTTTCTGCGTTATACGCTTGAACGGTCAAATGTCGCTTTTAAACTTTAAAACAAACAAAACATAAGCTATAAAAAACATTTAAATAAACTGAGCTTGAAATTTAGTCGACAGAAAGGGGACGCCCGCAGCTTAAATTTGGATGAGGAGGAAAATGAAAAAAATATTAAAAATTTCAGCTATAGGGTTGATATCAATATTGTTGACGTGTACGTTAACGGGGTGCTGGCTCGATTGGGAAAATATATTTAGTTTCGAAAATCGATTTCAGACAACGGAGGACGGTTTTGTTTATTACGTTAATTCAAGCAACAGATTATACCTTATAGAAGTTCCTGATTCGGAAGAAATTACTATTCCGGAATATATTGACGGATATAAAGTAATTCAATTAGGCAAACATATTGGTTTTTTTACCTCTGAAACTAAAGAGGTGGATGGTTCTCACGTTAAAAAGATAACGATACAACATTATGCTATATATCACGCTGTCGATTTTCATAATGCAGAGGTATGTATAATCTTAGATTATTTATATTGTGAACCTTATATTTATGAGTAAGAAATTGTAAAAGTCAGGTCGATAACACCTTATTGCCATCATCGTTTTAATACATTGGAATTAAGAAAAAGTGACAGAGAGATTGACCTGACTGGAATAACAGTAAAAACCATTCAGATACCCGAATATGTCACGGTAATAGAAAAAGGCGTATTTGACGGATTGACGGATGTGGTTATTCAAACAGCATACGAAAGCAAGCCCGACGGTTGGGAGAACGGTTGGAACGGAAACTGCATCGTCGAATGGGGTGCAGAGTTTTAAGCTGTTTTGCGAATTCAAGGCACATTAAAAATACGTTTGTTTGTCGTTGTTCAAATCGGAGGCAGTATGGAAGACGCAAAAAATAAAATGGCGGGAATAATGAAAGGAACAAATTTTTTCAGGCATATAGCCCTTTTAATCGCATTTGTATTTTTGACTACTGGTTTAACAGCGTGTATTCAAAATCACAAAATATATGAAGACGGTTATTGGCAATATATTGTCATAGGCAAGAATACCTTTTTCCCTCAAAATTCAGATGACCGCGAAGTTGCAATCGTGGGTTTGACTGAAATCGGCAAGGAGCAGACTTCTCTCGACGTTCCGCCCACAATTGACGGAATGGATGTGACGCACATAGGGTATTATAAACGTTCATGGATTAGCGGTGGAAATTATAGAATAGAAAGCTCTAATTTGGAACGACTATATTTACATGATAATATAAAGAAAATTTGCAGGGAGGCCTTGTTTTATTTTTACCCAAATAATCTGTTATGGGAAGACGGACTGTTTCCTCATTGTTTTAAAATTTTGTATTGCGGGATGATTCCTTTTACATTAATTGAGTGGGAACCTAAGATATATGTTTATAAAGAGTTATACGATGAATCTGATAAAGTAGATCAGTCTTATTGGGGGAAAGCTTATTTATCTATATCAAATGTAGCGTTTATGAATAACTACTCCGCAGCAGTCAACAGGGGGTATTTCAGGGCAGAGGACGTTGAAAGCGGCGAAAAGATTCCCGAGCTGCCTGTACCCAAGCGTGAAGGATATGTTTTTACGGGTTGGTATACCGAAACGGAAGCAATAAATCTGTGGGACTTCGATACAAAGGCGGAGATTCCCGACGGCGAAGAATTAAGGCTTTATGCCGGTTGGCAAGCAAAGCAATAAAATAAAAAAATGTAGGTTAGTTCTTACATGCGCAAATTTTATATTAGTAAAGAAAAAACTGAAAAGAAATTTGCCGCGTTTCGTTTGTTCCTTGCGTGCCTGATTGAGCAGGGCGCGAAGGACAGCCGGAGCGCGGCGGCAATGGTTCGGGCGATTAAAAAAGAAGTAGCCAAATAAAAGCAACGACCGCCCCACGCGGGAGCGGTCAAAAATGAATAGGCGCAGGGGGGAGAAGCCTCCGCCCCTCTACCGCCTTTAAGTTTAGCAGGGGGCGAAAAAAAAGTCAACTAAATTTAATAAAAAAATGTATTTTGCGACTTTGATGGTTGCGGGCGAAAGTCAGATAGGGAAAATTTCAGTCTGTGGACGGTTCGGTATGAGAGTCAGCCTGTTTTGATTGAGATATCCTTGACGATTTAGCACAATTGTGCTAATATTAAAACAAGCAGGGAGGCAGAAACATGGCGATAAACTTATCCCCGAGAGACTTTGACAATATATTTCGGGAGCAGGAGGAGAACGAAAACGAGCTTGCGCGAATAGAGCTTGACCAAGCGCGGCAAGAGCTGCAAAGAGAAAAAAACGAGCTTGCTCGGGCGAGGAACGACATTGCAAGGCGGCGCATAGAGTTGGCCGAAAGAGAATTGCGGGAAAAAGAGGCGAGACAGGAACGCAGGCGGCAACAGCTGGAACGGCAGCGGAAAACGGACAATTTCGCGCTGATTATGTCATACGTGATTAGCTTTGCCACGCTTGCCGCCTCGGTGGGTATGCTGTTGGCGTTAATGCTTTAATTTGAAAGCGGGGGAAATGTTTCACCCGCTTTTTTAGCGGAAAACGGACAAGAAAAGCCGTACAGGAAACCTGTACGGCTTAAAAAAACAAATATAAAATTTTCCGCAATATTTTTTCCGTTTACTTCCGCGAGAACTGTGCTACGATGACCACAACGAAACGGCAATATTTCGGAGAAAAATTACAAAAACACAATATATTGTGGCATGAAAAAGACCGTGCACAACCCCTTGGGGTTCAACACGGTCTAATGTGGCGGCATCGAGGGAACCAAATTTGAATTTTACCCCTATAAGTATAGTTTTATCATAAAAACAAGGGTTTCTGCGTGGTCGTAAAATCAAGCATAATTACTGCAAAAATATCAAAAGGGGGAATTCAAAATGAAAGCAAGAATGAGGTCAATTTATGATGCATTAGACTTGATAAAACAGAAAGCTCAAGACACAGCACTCACGTATAACAGCATTATAAGAACTTTTTGGGAAACAATTGAGTCAAGCAACGTTGGATATAAAAATGTCGCATTTACCTGTCTTAATGGATTTACTAAATGAAAATCAAGAAGAAACACTATCGGAAGAAGAAAAGCAAATAGATAAAAAGGTTGTTGAAGAAATAACGGATTTTGCAATTTTGGGCATTCATGAATTTAATAAATTAAATAATACAACAAATTCAAAAGATTATATTAGGGCACATAAAAACCAAATGGCAGTTGGTTCATTAGGCGAGGAAATAGTATATAACTTTGAAAAAGAGAAATTAAATTTTGGATGACATTGCAAGATGAAATTAATTATCCACAACCTCGTAAAAGTGGAAGGAAAATGCCTTTTTGTAGATACTTTGAAGCTATATATTGTGCAAATTTTCAAGCGAATTTTTCCATCAATAATGTTATCGTTCGTTGTAATAATAGAGGGTATATACCTAATTTATATAACAATTTAATAAATCTAGTAAATTTTTATAATTGATGGATATAGTGTTACTAAAAATTTGTAATAGTATATGGTAGAAATATAAACTAAATAAAACCAACAAAGATGTGCGAAAAAACTCGCACACCTTTAGTAATTTTCACAAAAGTAATTATAGTTAATTTGTATTGTCGGTAAATAGCTGTATGTCATCCATTTTATTCTTAAAGTTTTTATAAATTGAAATTTTATTGTTTTGGGAATTTATTAATAATGCAACCAAATAATTTACTATCAACATTATTTGTGCTTCAACTAACGATTCATGTTTTAAATAGTTATACAATTCAGTTTTGAAAAGTTTTTTTGAATGTTAGATAAATTTAAATAATTTTCTTTATTAAGGGCAAGCGAACAAAAGGAATTATTTTTCACTAAAACACATCAAAAGGAGAACTATTTATGCCATATCAGGCAAGCAAAATTTATTATGACGGCAGTCATTATATCGCCGTCCCGAAAGAAACCTTTCCGAGCTGCAAAGGCAGAAAAACGGCAAGGAAAAGCAATCTGCAAACAGACAGCGTAAAAGCCAAGTTTGAAACGGCTTATGCGGAAAGTCAGGCGTTGCCGAAACGCGAACGCCGCAAATACGTTACGGAAAAACTGCAAGGCGATTTTCCCGACGATAAACGGGCGGAAGAATACGTCAAGCGGCAAACGGAACGCAAGAGAAACAACGCATATAAGCGGTATACGAGGCTTTGGCACAAAGTGTATCTGCAAGGCAATTGGAATTTCTTTGTAACGTGTACCTATTCCGACGAAAAGCACACGGAACAGACCTTTCAAAAGACATTGCGCAACACTTTGAAACACCTTGTAAGCCGCAAAGGCTGGAAGTATATCGGCGTGTGGGAACGCTCTGCAAGCGAGCGGCTACACTTTCACGGGATATTCTATATCCCCGAAAACGCTATGGTGGGAGAACTGAAACAAGTCAGCGATTACAGTACCAAGCAACACCGAATGCAGACGACATACCAAAACACGCACTTTTTGCGGTACTTCGGCAGAAACGATTTCAAGGCGATAGACAAAAACGATGTCGTGCAATCCGTCCGCTATCTTCTCAAATACATAGAGAAAAGCGGAGAAAGATTGGTATACGGCGGAGATTTGCCTACCTATTTCAAGTCTGACGTTATGGACGAGGATATTGCCTGCCATACGGGGATAGACGACAGAAAAGCCTTGTTATTCGACGACTTTAATTGTTGGGACGAGGGGTGCCTTATAGGCAAAGTAAGTCCCGAAACCATATCGCAGTTGCCGAAATGCAACTGAATTATTTGTCTTTCGTTTGGCGGAGCGTAAACGAAAACGCCTCTGCGGTCAAGGGTAAAGTGCATTGCTTACGCAACCCTTGACCGCAGAAAACAAACAGACAAGAAAACGGCGTTATTTTGCGTTTCCGTTTGTCCGCCCCTTGTCGAAAGACAAAAAATACATTTTCAAAGGAGATTAAAATTATGAAAACAGGAGTTATCTATTGTCGCTATTCATCGGATAGCCAAACCGAGCAAAGCATTGAGGGACAGTTGCGCGTATGCAATGAGTACGCAAAGTCAAACGATATTGTAATTTTAGACACATACATTGACCGAGCAATGACGGGAACAAACGACAATCGTCCCGACTTTCAGCGTATGATTAAAGACAGCGCAAAAAAATCTTTCGATGTTGTGCTTGTTTATAAATTCGACCGTTTCAGCCGCAATAAATATGAAACGGCAATACACAAGAAAACGCTGAAAGATAACGGCGTTAAGGTTATATCCGCTATGGAGTATATCCCCGACAGTCCCGAGGCAATCATACTCGAAAGTATGCTCGAAGGCTATGCGGAGTATTACAGCGCGGAACTTTCGCAAAAGGTAAAACGCGGTATGCGTGAAACGCGCAGTAAAGGCAATTTTACAGGCGGCTTTATCATTTACGGCTACAAAGTGGAAAATCATAAGGTCGTTATTGACGAAGAAAAAGCCGAAACGGTGAAATATATTTTCGAGCAATATGCAATAGGCGTGTACGTAAAAGATATTATAAAGGCGTTGACCTCAAAAGGCATTTATAATCGCGGCAAGCCTTTCGCCCGAAATACCGTTTACAACATACTCAAAAACGAAAAATACGCAGGGATATACAGATATAATGGCGAAGTGTTTACCAATATCTATCCGCAAATCGTACCGCAGGAAACATACGATATTGTACGTAAAAAGATAGACAGCAACCATTACGGCAAACGCAGTACCGAAGTTGTATATTTATTGCGCCATAAAATGAAATGCGGCTATTGCGGCAGTCCCGTAAGCGCGGAGTGCGGCACGGCAAAGAACGGCGAGCGGAAACGCTATTACAAGTGTTTGGGACGTAAGAATGGCAACGGCTGTAAAAAGTCCCAAGCAAGAAAGGAAGTCCTTGAAAATTACGTGCTTGAAAATATCATAACGCAGTTAAGCAACAATATGGACTATATCGTCAGCGAATTAATGACAATGCAGGAGAATTACATAAAAGCCAATTCGGCATTGACGAGATTAGTTAAAGAACAACGCGCTACGGAAAATTCCATAAACAATATTATGACCGCTATTGAAAACGGCGGCACGAGCAACACTGCGATGAAACGCTTGCGAGAACTTGAAGAGAAAAATGCGGAACTCGAAAAACAGATACGCATAGAGCAATCTCATTCGGCGTTCAAACTCGACAGAAAAGAAATTACAGACTTTTACAAATTCGCGTTGGAGCAGGAACCGAAAATGCTGATAAACCTGCTCGTCAAAGAAATACGGTTGTTCGACGATAAAATGATTATTATTTACAATACCCCGAGAACAATAAGCCTTGACGAAAGTCAGGGCTTTTCCTTTTATATGGACAACGTGCCGTACCCGATATATATTCAGAACGTACAAGAGCCGAGAATGACAGACTTTCAATTGATAATGCGTATTTAATACGCGGACTATTTATTCCACGTTCCGCTTGACGCGAGCCTCTGCGGCGTATGGTATTTAGGCAAAGAGCCAAGACCAACCGCCCCAAGGGGCTTTTTATTTGCCGTTGGCAAATAGCCTACCATACGCCTTTCTCACGTCAAGCGGCTTTCGCGGCATAAACCGTCCGCTTGTATGCGATTGACCAAATAACTCAATACAAACGGCTACAAGCCGATATAGGCGGGTTGACGACGTTATATGCAATAATAAAAGCGGAAAAGAATAAAGAAAAAGAACCTAAACTGAGGGTTCGATTTAGGTTCTTACTGGCGGAGAAGATGGGATTTGAACCCATGCATCACGTTTATTTGCGATCTACTCCCTTAGCAGGGGAGCCCCTTGAGCCACTTGGGTACTTCTCCAATTGTGCTGCCGAACGAAGTCGGCTTGATTATGATAACACAAAAATCGGAAATAGTCAAAGCCTTTTGGCAACAAGAAACGAAAAATTTTGGTTTGTTTTTGCTGCGGCGGCAAGGTTAGAGGATATTAAAATATTTTTGCGTTTTTTGACAACTACCGTCACATCGACATGAATTTTGCAATATTATGAAAAAAATGGTCGATATGAAGCGGTAAAAAGGAATAAAAATAAAATTCGAGTGTTTGAAAAATTGACAATCCGTTTGATTGTTGATAAAATAAATAAAACTTTTAAAACTTCGGGGGATTTGCAAATGTTCAATAATAAATATTTTATTTTTATTTCCTCTTGATTGCGCAGGCTTTCGCCTGCGTTTTTTCTTTATTCTGTTTCACGAAAGATAAAATATTGAAAAATATTCAGCCAAGCGACTGTACGTCGCTTAAAATAAACCAAAAAATAAAAAAGGAGAGAGAAAAATGAAAAAGAAAAAGGCATTGATGATTGTTTTGGCGGTGTTGCTGCTGGGGCT
>ERZ779889.2608-NODE-2608-length-14551-cov-3.202194_pt1 | contig 14551 bp, 16 predicted proteins | sample MGYA00511030_ERZ779889 | MGnify/ENA primary metagenome ERZ779889 (study PRJEB29588, sample SAMEA2160616) | human gut metagenome | biome: human gut; feature: human-associated habitat; material: faeces | place: Denmark | collected 2008/2010 ...
AGCCTATCACTCTTCCCTGCTCCTCCGCCACAAAATACGGATAACCGTCACCAATTATGCGCCGTACACGCTCACCGAACTGCTGCTCTGTCAGCGGTGTTTCCTCAAATGTGACCGCTGTTTGGCGTATATAAAAGTTGTAAATATCAAGACACGCCGATATATCTTTCACACAGACCGGCCTTACTGTCATTTAATGACTCCTTTCCCGGCAAGCTTCAATGCCTTAGGATTCAACGCACTATTTTTACGTTTCAACGTGATCAATCGACCCGGTTTTTTGTTTCTCCTGCAAGATAGGCGCGAATATTCTCGACAATAACACCGAGGCAACGTTCACGCGCCTCAACTGCGCCCCACGCTACGTGTGGAGTCAGCAGAACGTTGGGATAATCTTTAATATCATAAAACGGGTGATCTGTTCCGAACGGCTCATTGCCGTAAACATCTGCCCCGAATGCAGCGATGCGTCCGACTCTGACTGCCTCGGCCACATCTGCCTCGTTGACGACCGCGCCTCTGGCCTCATTGACCAGTATAGCCGTGTGCTTCATAAGTGCAAGCCTGGCTCTATCTATAATACCTCGTGTAGTGTCATTAAGCGGGCAATGGATAGACAGAATATCACTCTCCCGACACAGCGTATCAACGTCTACCGTACGGTACTCAGGGTGCGGTGTTCGTTTGCTTACAATAACATTCATACCAAACGCCCGCGCAATACATGCGACCCTGCCGCCTATGTTTCCGCATCCCAGCATGCCCCAGGTCTTTCCCGCCAGCTCGTGATAAACCGGTGTCAATCGGTTTGGCACGCCTGAAGCGGTGTATTCGCCGCTGCTGACATACCTGTGATAATCCTCAAGATGTGTGACCAAAGACAGCACCGTTGCAATCGTGAACAGTGCAACGCTGTCAGTCGAGTACGCGGGAACATTACACACTGCGACGCCATGCATGCGCGCCGCCGCAAGATCAATGTTATCAAAACCTGTGGCAAACTCGCATATCAAACGGAGTTGCGGCGCTGTCTCAATAACCTGGCGCGTTATTTTGACCTTATTAACAACAATTATCTCCGCTCCTGCCACACGCTCAGCAGCCTCTTGCGGAGCTGTTTTGCCATAAACAGTAACCTGTCCCAGCGCCTCAAGAGGCGCCAGCGACAAGTCCCTGCCCATAGCATCATAATCAAGCACTGCAATATTCATCAGTTGTTTCACTATAGTTGAAAATTCAGTATTTTCAGTTGGCCAGAACCTTTTCCTGCAAAAGCTTTGTTAACAGCTCGCCTGTCTTTTTCTGGCCGGCACAGGTGGGAGGATTACTCCGACCGCCGCGATTGAGAACGGTTTTGAGCATATACAGCCCGGCGCTCTCTCCGCCCATTTCTTCAAGCTTGACCTTAATGACATTCTGATATCCGTCATTCATTGAGTTAACCACAAATACAACCGGCAGGCTGTCATTCCCGTAGTCCTTGCGTATACGCTTTATCCACGTCTCCATGTCCTGGGCAAACACCTGATCACCAACCGAACCGGAATAGTCATTTGTACCGAGATTAATGACTACTGCATCGGGCACACGTGCAGTAAAGTCGTATCTCAGGCCACTGCGGTTCCAGTTAATAAAAGGATAGCAGGTGTTGGGGATAGAAGCCGACGTACCCGCCAATCTCCAGCCTGACACACTGACCATGGAATAGTCCGCGCCAAGCGCCTCGGCGGTAAGAAAGGCATAGGTCTGGGTTCCGTCGCAGTAATACGCATCATTGTTTGCCAGCCCCGCAATCGTCTTGACCGACTCACTTGCAAGACCATATCCGCAGGTGATGCTGTCACCGTAAAATTCAAGATATATCTTATTATCAGCAGGACGGTCACCGATGGTTCCGTTGAGTGAAATTGTACTTATTACGGTATTGGAGTGGGCAACATGCGACTGCTTTAACAAGCGGAAGGTATGTACTCCCTTTGTGAGTCCGGAAGCAATTGTAAGCTGGCACTCACCCACCTTGGCCTCAAGGCGCTCTTGCTGACGGATCCCGTCAACATATACGGTAAAATACGAATCGCCGTCGTAGCCACTGCCCGACGCTGATTTTGCAGACGTAAGTCCGACAATTACCTCACCCTCGCAATCGGCGGTGAATTCAATTCCCGACGCCGTCCAGTCACAGGTAATTCCATCCTTGACTTCGGAATACCGACCGATTATTTTCAGTTTATCCTTGACGTCAAGTACATTGATTGTGTCAAGCTTAGACACATAATGATAATCGGTATTTCCGGGCAGTGACAGCGTGTCGGTCTTGCCCGCAACATAGTTCTCCATAAAATATCTGACCGCGTTTATTGTAGCGGTTTCGCTTCCTCCATTGATAATAATTTTTTCATTTTCAACAGTTATTATCCAGTCATTAGCCTTAAGTGTATCGGTATACTTTGATGACTCAGGCCGGTTCGTTGCTCCGATCAATATCTCATGAGGAGCAATTTCAGACTCATTACGGTACCAGTCGTCCTTGATAGAGCCGCTGACTCCGGTAACGGCATTGATGGCACGAAACAACTCTGCAGCTGTTTCAATAAGCTTCTGTCCGCACTTTTCAGGACGTATAACCACATAATCCGACTTTTCTCCGTTGCGGCCGAACACTATATCAAGCACTGCAGTGGTTGTTTCGGCAGCAGTTGTTGTATCCAAAGGCACATTTGAGGACGACGCCGTGGTCGTATCCTCCGGAGTATCCGTCTGATTGTTGCAGGAAATCATCAAAGCAGTGAGCATAACCAGCGCAAGCATCAGGCAAATCAATCTCTTCATAATAATTATTCCTCCTTGAAATATGTTGTTATTTTACATTGCTGTAAACATAGTCAAATCTGCCGATCGGTGCGGCATCCCCGTTTTTGTAGAAGGAAAAAACGTTGTTTGGCTCATAACCGTCTGCCCATTTAAAACGCAGGGATATCAGATCAAGCCGCGGGTCGGGACAGGACTCAAGTCCAATAGAATGACGTGGAACGGTTACTGTCATTGTATCACCGTCCACCTTAAAATCAAGTTCTGTCACACTTTCCCAATTCCATCCGTTTTCATCGGAACTGACAAAACGCTCAAGCGTCATTATACCGTCATTTGCAGCCCCACGGTTAACGCAGTATCCATATCCGTTCCAACTGTTTTCCGAGCCGATATTTATAAACAGCGTCATTCGTCCCTCGGCATCCCAGTCACGGATATCGGAAGCCGTTTGTATGTAAAAATAAATATTCAATACACTTATCAAAAATTATTTTACCTTTATATTTTTCAATGTTAATCATAATTATATTTTGGTTTCCAATTATGACTCTATCTACCTTTGGTAAATTATAATTTGGTTTAAATAAATTCTTTAAAATTTATATCCCCCCCTATTTACATTTTTAAACTACGATACTAACTAGTTTATTTGGAACTACAATAATCTTTTTAGGTATAGCACCAGCAAGATTTGCAATAATTTTAGGACTATTTAATGCCAATCTTTCAAGTTCTTCTTTTGGAGTATTAATAGCAACTTGTAGTTTATCACGCAATTTACCATTTACTTGTACCACAACAGTAATTTCTTGGTTAATAGTCTTATGTTCTTCGAATGTTGGCCAACTTTCATATGTTATTGTGTTAGTATGACCTATATAATTCCAAAGTTCTTCACCTAAATGTGGTGCGAATGGATAAACCATCTTAATATATCCTTCTAGATATTCTTTTGGCATAGTAGGATTTTTATAAGCTTCATTTGCAAAAATCATAAGTTGCGAGATTGCGGTATTATATCTTAAATTTTCAATATCCTCACTAACTTTTTTAACTGTTTGGTGATAAATTTTTTCAAGCGAATGATCATTTTCATCTATTTTCACAACTTCAGTAACTAAACGATAAACACGTTCAAGGAAACGTCTAGCACCATCTACACCAGTTGTTGACCAAGGTTTCATAGCATCAAGTGGTCCCATAAACATTTCATATACTCTTAAAGTATCAGCGCCATAGCTTTCAACTATATCATCAGGATTTATTACATTACCTCTAGATTTAGACATTTTAACTCCATCTTCACCTAGAATCATTCCTTGATTGAATAATTTATAGAAAGGTTCTTTTGAAGTTACAATGCCGCAATCATATAATACTTTATGCCAGAATCTTGAATATAGTAAGTGTAGTACCGCATGTTCTGCACCACCAATATATAAATCAACTGGAAGCCAACTGTTAACCATTTTTTGAACATTCGGATCTGTTAAATCTAACATTTTACCATCATCTTTTAGCAAATATCCAATATAATACCAACAGCTACCTGCCCATTGTGGCATAGTATTGGTTTCTCTGCGTCCCTTTACACCATCTGCTCTTGTTACTTCTAACCATTCTTTGGCATTAGCAAGTGGACTTTCACCAGTACCAGATTTTTTAAGGTTAGTCATTTTAGGTAATTCTAATGGTAAATCCTTTTCATCTAATAATTCAATAGTACCATCTTCCCAGTGAATTATTGGGAATGGTTCACCCCAATATCTTTGTCTTGAGAAAATCCAGTCACGTAAACGATAGTTTACTGATAACTTACCAATATTTTTTTCGACTAAGAATTCGCCCATTTTTTTAATAGCATCTTCTTTATTTAAGCCATTTAAGAATCCTGAATTAATGTGTATACCATCTTTAGTATATGCTTCTTTGGTAACATCTCCACCTTCTAAAACGGGAATGATATCTAAATTAAATTTCTTAGCAAAGGCATAATCGCGTTCATCGTGAGCAGGTACTGCCATAATAGCTCCTGTTCCATAACTTACTAGCACATAATCAGCAATCCAAATAGGAATTTCTTTTCCATTTACGGGATTAATTGCATATGCTCCTGTAAAGCAACCAGTTTTTTCTTTATTTAATTCTGTACGATCTAAATCAGATTTAGCTTTTGCGAAATTAACATACTCTTTTACAGCATTAAGTTGTTCTGATGTTGTAATTTTTTCCACTAGTGGATGTTCTGGAGCAAGTACACAATATGTAGCACCAAACAATGTATCACAACGAGTTGTAAACACCGTAAATTTTTCTTCACTATTTTTTACTTTAAAATCAACTAGTGCCCCATTACTTTTGCCAATCCAATTTCTTTGCATTTCTTTAATTGATTCAGGCCAATCAATTTCATCTAAATCTTTTAATAATCTTTCAGCATAAGCAGTTATTTTTAATACCCATTGTTTCATAGGACGTTTTTCAACTGGGAATTCACCACGTTCACTAACCATCTTACCATTTACGTTAATTATTTCTTCGTTAGCAAGTACAGTTCCTAATCCTTCACACCAATTTACTTCGATTTCCTTTAATTCAGCAAGACCTTTTTTGTATAATTGGCAAAAAATCCATTGTGTCCATTTAAAATATTCTGGATCACATGTTGCAATTTCTCTAGTCCAATCGTATGATAAACCAAGCATTTTAATTTGTCTTTTAAAATTAGCGATATTTTTATAAGTAAATTCTCTTGGATCATTTCCAGTTTTTATCGCATATTGTTCAGCAGGAAGACCAAATGCATCCCAACCCATTGGGTGCATTACATTAAAGCCTTTCATTCTTTTGTATCTACAAATAATATCGGTTGCGGTATAACCTTCAGGATGACCTACATGTAAACCAGCTCCACTAGGATATGGGAACATATCCATAGCATAGTATTTAGGCTTATCAGAATAAGATGGAGTTTTAAATGTTTGATTTTTATCCCAATATTCTTGCCACTTTTTATCAATTTGTATGTGATTATAACTCATTTTTCTATTCTCCTATTTGTTATCTTTATTGTTAGTTATTGAATTCGCTAGTTGTTGCAATGCATAATATCTTATGGCAATTAACAAATAAATAACTGAAATTACTTCTCCTAAAATGTAAATTATTGCGCTTGACCAAAAAATTGATAAAACATTAAACACGACTCTTGGTGTATATGTTAAAACGATTAAAGAAAAGATCTTTTTGAAAGGTAGTCCCATCTTATAATATAATAGTTTTACTACCACCGCAAAAATTAATGCTTCAAGTAAAAAATTTATTATTCCAACAAGATAAGTTATCGGACAAGTGGTAAGTAGAATTAGTGTCTTATTCTTGTTATAACATGATACAACTAATTCATTTATTTTTCTTGCAAAGCTAGTTTTATTACTACTTACACCACCAAAATCGATAGGTACAGCCCCTAATTTATCATAAGTAATTTTCATTGCTTGATAGTTCATTTTTAAACTTGCAACATTTTGCTTGCCATCATCAAAATGATATTTTTTACCCTCATAAGTAGAAACAAACAATCTTGCATGATCTTTAGTAAATTGTAAGAAGATTAATGATTTACCAACCATTTCATTAGGTAATTGATATTCAGTAAGTGCAAGTTCTTCATTACTGAAAAGCATTACAAAACTACTACCATTAAAATCTTTTACATATACATACTGAGGAGTTGCATTATTTTTAGTCATTTCTAAAGTAATACTTGAATCCTCATTTTTAACTAATGCGTAATTTATTGTTTCTGAACTAGCAAAACTATTTGTAATGCTATCTTGTTGATTTTGGTTTAAACCATTAAAAGTTGTCAATGTCATAATGTTTGGTAACACATAAATCAATACTAATAAAAGAAAATATAATAATTTCTTTCCAAATTTTTGATCAACGTATTTATATATTTTACTAGGTTTTATTAAGCAGTCTTTAAACTTATTGTACATACCTATTACTCTCCTTTTTTTAGATATTATACCATATTTTAGCAACATTGTAAAACTTTATGAAATTTGTTTTTTTACACAATTTATTTTTTTAGAAAAGGTTTTCATTTTTAACTTATTATAGTTGAAAAATAACTTTAAATATGATAAAATAAACGTGTATACGAGGAGGTATATAATGACGAACAAAATATTCAAAAAAACAATGTTTGCACTAACTATTTGTGCATGTTTGTTCTCACTAACACTTTTCACAGCAAAAGCTGGTTCTGTTTCTGGCATTAGTTATTTAAATGCTTCCGTTGGTGAAACTTATGATAAAGTTGGCATTGCCTACCACTGTTCAGAAGATGAATCATATGTTTTATATGGTACTTCTATTAGTGGAAATAGTATAGTTAACCCTACAAAAGTAGAATCTACTTCTATCCTTTGGAAATATGATGCTACTGAAGAAGATAAAACTAAAGGTTATGGTTTTGATGAAAGATATGTATGTAAAGCTAATTTATCGGGTTTAAAGCCTGCTACTACTTATTATTATCAAGCAGTATCCAATTCAACAAAATCTACAATTCAACAATTTACTACCGCCAGTAATTCTGGTGAAAAAAAGGCTTTTCTATTCTTAACTGATATTCAAAGTTCTGGTTCTTCTTTTGGAAACGCCGAAACTTTAATGCAAGCATTATTAAACAATACTGTAATTAAACCTAATCTAGTATTTATGACTGGTGATCAAGTTGACCGTGGTGGTATTGAACAACAATGGATTGATTATTATAAATACGTTCCTTCACTATCAAATATTTTACAAGCAACTCTTCCTGGGAACCATGAATATTATTTAAACAGCAGTGGTAGTTATGTTAGTAATGAAGTTTACAACCAATTCTATAACAACCCTCTTAATGGTCCAAGCGATCGACTTGGTTCTTCTTATTATTTCGTTTATGACCAAATATTATTCATTATGTTGGACACTGTTAAGACAAATTATAGTGTTAATGCTCAACAAGAATGGTTTAGAAATGTTGTAAAGAATAATCCTTCACAATGGATTATTGTTGGATCACATCCAGGCTTATATGCAACTGGTGCATATTCTGAAGATGCAAAAATCATGCGTAGAAACTGGCTAAAAGTATTTGAAGAATGCCAAGTGGACTTAGCTCTTAATGGTCATGAACACGTTTATGCTCGTAAAAATATCCGTTACAATGGAAATCCATCTAGTGAAACTGCTGGTCCAAAAGATGAAGATTTTGGTATAACATATTTAGCAGGTAGTGCTGCTGGTTTGAAACTTTATGGTGATAAAGCAAATCCTTCACTATTAGAAGATTATGATTACTATGACAAATTTACTAATAATACAGGTTGCATAATCACTGTTAGTGACAACCGTATTGAAGTCAAACAATACACTGGTGGTGGTATTAAAAAAGATGAGTTCACAATTGAAGCTAAACGTCCTAAAACTATTGAAAATATCACACCTGAAAACGCTATTGATTCATTCAATTTAGAATATGATCCTACTACAGAAAAAGTTAGAATTACTTGGGCTGAAGAATTATATGGTAACGTACAAGACATATTTATTAAGGGCGGTTACAAAGATAAAGATACTATCGTAGTTTCTTCAAGTAAATTATGTTACAAAGAATACAAAGTTGTCGATACAGAACTTAACTGGAATTGGCATATTACACTTACAATGAGAGATGGAACAGTTCTTGAAAAAGATTTACCACTTATTCTAAACCCTGATATAATAAAATATCAAATTACTTATGATCTAGATGGTGGAGTAAACAACCCTGATAATCCAACTGAATATTGTGGAGGAGATTTACCAATAGAATTAAAAGATCCTACTAAAGAAGGTTATGAATTTGTTAAATGGACTTTAGATGGTCGTCGTGCAACAGGCATAAAAGAAGGAAAAACAGGCGATTTTCATTTTGTTGCAGAATGGAAAAAGATTGTTCAACACACAATAACATTCAACAGTGATGGTGGAACAGATGTAGAATCTCAAACTGTTACTGAAGGTGAAAGAGTTTCTGAACCTGCTGCTCCAACAAAAGAAGGCTATACTTTCATTGGTTGGTACGATGGCGATACAAAATTTGATTTTACTACTAGAATTGCAAAAGATTATACATTAACTGCAAAATATGAGCAAATTTCTACTGGAAAGAAAAACTGTAAAAAGAGTTCATTAGCTGTTATTTTAGCTAGTACATTATTACTTTCTTCTTGTCTTGTAATATTTAGAAAGAAAAAATAATTAGCAATATAAAAAGTTAGCATTATTATGCTAACTTTTTTTAATCTATTCCTTTTAATGATTCTACCATATTAATCTTTTTATTCTTTTTTGTTATAAAGAACCTTACTACGAAAGATAAAAGGCACATTAATAAACTCGTATGTAAATAAGTTATCCAACTTAATACAGGTACCATTTCATATTCCGATGTATGTTTTTTATTAGAATTTTTAAAGTTAAATCACCAACAGGTAACCCCATTACAAGATCGATTATTGTGAGCCACAAATTTTGGCTTATTAATAATCTTCCATTTTTTTATCTTTAAACCCCACTACTTTGACTATATATGATTTTTCTTCACCAACTTTTAAATCAAGCTTTTTTGCAAATATATAAGCCATTTTTTTCCATCATGATTAAGTATTTAATCTCCAATGTTGATATATTCATAATTATATCTTTAATCTTTCTTTAATCTTTGCCAATATTTTCTTTTTTTACTACTTTACAGCAGCTTTCTCTATGAGGACAACAACAACATCCTGATGAACAACCTGGTTTTCCTTTTTTCTTATTTACGATTTTTAATATAAATGGAAGAAAAACCAAACCAATAGCTACTATCATTATTATATATTCAAACCATTTCATATTAACATCTCCTTTTTATTTGTTATTTAATATTATTATTTTGCAACATTTAAATTCTTTTTAACACGACGACTAACGTTCATTGCAAGAACTACTATACCAGCAATTAATAATGCAATTACTAATAAGCCTAAAATCCATGAGAATTCACATAATGTTCCAATCCAGTATACTAACAATGAAATTACATATGAAGCACCTAACCACAATGCAAGTGTTACTAAGAAGCCTTTCTTACTACTTTCAGATTTAGCAGTAGCAACTGCAGCCATACAAGGTAATGTAAATAAGTTATATACTGCGAATGCATAAATTGCGGCATTGCTTAATTCGATTGTACCTTCTTCTAATCCAAGTGAAGCCATTGTTGCAACAACATCTTCTTTTGCGATTAAACCTGTAATAGAAGCAACTGAATATTTCCAGCCATCTGCACCCATTGCCCAACCAAGAGGATAGAATACATACTTTAATAATCTACCTAAATCAGCTAACATACTATCTTCGATTTCAACCATTCCTTGCCAGAATGCCCATTTGAAATTAGATAAGAACCAAATTACAACGATAGATGCTGTGATAATTGTTGAAGCTTTGTATAGGAAGTGTTTGAATTTTTCCCATAAGTGTGCCATTAAGTTCTTAACTTGAGGTCTATGATATGCAGGAAGTTCCATAATGAATGGAGGTACTTCATGATTCTTGCTGAATAACTTCATGATGATTGCAGAAACAATTGCAATTACGATACCGAATAGATAAATTGAGAATACGAAGATATCACCTAAGAAGTGTCCACTTACTACTGCAGCTAACATAGCCCAAATTGGAGCTTTGGCACCACAGCTGAAGAATGGAGTTACTCTAATTGTCATATCACGTTCTTTTTCATCTTCAAGAGTTTTTGTAGCCATCATAGCAGGAACGCTACAACCAAATCCCATTAATAGTGGAATGAAGGCTTTACCAGATAAACCAAATTTTCTGAATGCTCTATCCATAATGAAAGCAACACGTGCCATATATCCAGAATCTTCTAGAATTGATATGAATAAGAATAATAGTAATACTTGTGGAATGAAACTAAAGATAGAATCAATACCAGTTAAGATACCATCTACTACTAAACCTGTATACCAAGTTCCTTCAGGCATGAAACCATTGAACGAATCAATAATTGATCCTGTTAACCAACCCATCCAACTTTGTAGGAAGATACCGATTGATGGAACACTAATTCCAGTAAATACTTCACCGGCTTCAAGAGCTTCTTCAACTAAGCCATCATATCCCATTCCTGTGAAGAAATTAATCCAGCCTGGATTTGTTACTTCTACTCCGAATAAACCATTTAAGAATAGTAAATCTTCAGAGAAAACTAAATGGAATACTACAAACATAATTAGAAGGAAGATAGGAATACTCCAAATACGATGAGTCAATACTTTATCAATCTTATCAGATTTTGAAATTGTATTATCTTTTTCTTTCTTAATTACTGTATTAGAGAAATTACTTGTAATATATTTATATCTTTCATCTGCAACGATTGCTTCAAAGTCACCATCAAAAGCAGAACTATCAACTTTTGATTTTAATTCGCTTACTTCCGCAATAATATCTTTATGATTAGCAACTTCTAAGTCATCATTTTCAATTAATTTTATTGCATGGAATAATGGACTACTTACTCTACTTTCAAATTGTTCAGCAGTTTTATTAACTAATGCTAATAATTCAGCGTTTTGGATTACTGTAGTTCCTTTTCTAGGTTTCTTAGCGATATTGTATGCTTTTTTCATTAATTCATCAATACCTTCACCTTTTAAGGCACTAATTTCAACAACTGGTACGCCTAATTTCTTTTCTAATTCTTTAGTTAAAATAGTAGTACCTGATTGTTTTACTACGTCCATCATGTTTAATGCAATAATCATTGGTGCATCTACTTCTAACAATTGAGTTGTTAAATATAGATTTCTTTCTAGGTTAGTTGCATCAATAACATTGATAATACAATCTGGATGTTCATCAATAACAAAATTTCTTGAAACAACTTCTTCTGGTGTATAAGGACTTAAAGAATAGATACCTGGTAAGTCAACGATATCAACCTTATCACCTAATTTTTTATAAACACCTTCACGCTTATCTACTGTAACACCTGGCCAGTTACCAACGTGTGCAGTTGAACCTGTTAATTCATTAAATAGCGTAGTCTTACCACAGTTAGGATTTCCCGCTAATGCAAACTTCATTATTCAACAACCTCCATTAATATTTTGTTAGCTTCATCTTTTCTTAAAGTTAATTCATAACCTCTAATTGTTACCTCAATTGGATCACCAAGTGGAGCTAATTTTTTTAAATAAATCTCTGTATTAGGAGTAACTCCCATATCAAATAGTCTTCTTTTGATTTTGCCTTCAGCTTCAATCTTTTTAACTATTCCCTTTTGACCTACAACAAACTCGTTTAAATGTTTTTCCATTTTATTTTCTCCTTTCTACGCAACGATTATTTTTAATGCTGTATCTTTGTTTAAGGCAAGTGTAGTGTCCAAAACCTTAATTATTAAATCATTTGCAGAATGTGATACAACTGTAACTTCTGTACCAACGCAAAGTCCTAAACTTAATAAATGATGTTTTGTCTTTTCATCTGTTAATATCTTAGCAATTCTTATTTTTGTTTCTAATGGTGCTAAAAATAATGGCATATTATTTCCTTTCTAGTTAGCAATTGCTAACCAATTATACTTTTTAAAAGTCACCTTATTGCTGGTGACCGTTAGCCGTCGCTAACTAATATTGCTTTTAAAAACTACCGAAGTTGGTAGTAAGTTGCAATTGCTAACATCATTAATATTATACTGATTTTTTTTAATAAAGTCAATAGCTTATTAGTAAAAAACGTTTACAATAGTTGCATATTTTTATAATCTATGATAAAATTAAGTGCATGCTAAGGAGTGATGATATGAAAATACATGAATCAGCAGAAGATTATCTAGAAAGAATACTAGTTTTAAAGAACCAAAACGGAAAAGTTATCTCAATTGACATAGCTAATTCAATGAATTATTCTAAGCCTAGCATTTCAAGAGCAATGAAAAATCTTAAAGAAGCAGGCTATATAGTTATTAATAGCAAAGGTGAAATTGAACTAACCGAAAATGGCGCAAAGATTGCCAATAGAATATATGAAAGACACATTTTATTAACTAATTATTTTATTAAACTTGGTGTACCTGAAGAAATAGCCAAGCTTGATGCATGTCGTATAGAGCATGATCTTTCTGACGAAACTTTTGAAGCAATCAAAAAACATGTATTAAAAGCAGAAAGTATATAAAAAGAGAACTAAATTACTTAGTTCTCCTTTTTTATTTATTTTGCTAATGCATTTTTAGCAGTTGTGCATAAATTTTCAAACATTGCAGCATCATTAACCGCTAAATCTGCTAACATCTTACGGTTGATGTCAACGTTAGCAAGTTTTAATCCATGCATTAATTGATTGTAACTTAAACCAAGTGCACGGCTTGCAGCGTTGATTCTAACAATCCATAATTTACGGAAATTACGTTTGTTATTCTTACGATCTCTATATGCATAAACTAACGATTTCATTACTTGTTGGTTGGCAACTTTGTATAAACAATGTTTTGAACCAAAGAAACCTTTTGCTTGTTTTAAAACTCTATTGCGTCTTCTTCTTGATACAACTCCGCCTTTAGTACGTGGCATAATTCATTACCTCCCTAATCAATATTAGACAAAATTTGTCTAAGATGTCTCTTGTCGCTACTTGAAACAAGAGCAAATTTACGTGTTTGTCTAGTTTGTTTTTGTGTTTTGCCTGGAGCAAGATGTCTATTACCAGCTTGGCCACGTCTTACTTTACCAGATGCAGTGATTGTTAAGCGTTTTTTAGTACCGCTATGTGATCTCATTTTTGGCATAAAATAATCTCCTTATAATTAATTTTTCTTTTTTTGTAGTTTAGGACCTAATGTCATAAACATGTTTCTTCCATCAAGATATGGTGCTTGTTCAATTTGTGCAACTTCTTCAAGACCTGTCGCAAATTTAACAAATAATTCTTTAGTATTGTTTGATTGTTCAATCATTCTTCCTCTAAAGCGGCAACTAACTTTTACTTTGTCACCATTAGTTAAAAATTTTTGTGCAGCTCTTTGTTTAGTTTCAAAGTCACCTACATCAATTGTTGGACTCAAGCGCACTTCTTTTACAGAAATGACTCTTTGATTTTTGCGGGCTTCTTTAGCTTTTTTATTTTGCTCGTATCGATATTTACTATAATCCATCAAACGGCAAACTGGAACCGTTGCATTTGGCGCAACACAAACTAAATCGTATCCTCTGTTTTCAGCAATCTTCAAAGCTTCATCAAGAGCAAGTTTGCCCAATTGTTCACCTTCTTCTGAAATAACCAATACAAATTCAGCTTCAATTTCCTCATTAACTAAATTTTCTTTTTTATCGCCTGGCTTACTAATAACATTCACCTCCGTGGAATTTTTAAATAAAAATTGTGGAGAAAAAGAAATAAAAAGCAGTGGATTCCCACTGCACTAAAATCACAAATTCTGATTATGACTCTTTTACCTACCAACTTAATCAGTCAGGTGAGAAGTGGGACTTCTTCTTTTCACAATATTTATTACACGTATATTATATGATAAATTCCAAAAACAGTCAAGCAAATGACTTTTATTCTTTATGAATTGTGTTTATTTTATGATAATGTCTTAATGTTTATTTTTTGAAAATGTCCCAAC
>ERZ779889.2609-NODE-2609-length-14550-cov-25.023456_pt1 | contig 14550 bp, 15 predicted proteins | sample MGYA00511030_ERZ779889 | MGnify/ENA primary metagenome ERZ779889 (study PRJEB29588, sample SAMEA2160616) | human gut metagenome | biome: human gut; feature: human-associated habitat; material: faeces | place: Denmark | collected 2008/2010 ...
TATGTGTATTCTTCCGACAAATCTATAATTTTGCACTTGCCAGTTGAGAGTAGGGAAGAGAAAAAAAGGAGCGAAAACTGAAGATAGCGAAAAAAGAAGCAAAAATATTTGGTCGGTAAAAAAAAAGTCGCTACCTTTGCATCGCTTTTGAAGGAAAGCCGATTCGCTAGCTCAGCTGGTAGAGCACAACACTTTTAATGTTGGGGTCGTGGGTTCGAGCCCCACGCGGATCACCAATAAAACACTGAAAATCAAGCAGTTATCCAATAACGATAGCTGCTTTTTTCTGTTCTGTTCACGCCAAAATCGGCACGGTTTCACGCTCATTGTAAACCAAGATGTAAACCGTAAACCAAATGAGCGGAACAATTAAAGTGCTGTGTTATAAGTCAAAGATACTCAGCAACGGTGAACATCCCCTAATGTTATGTGTCTGTAAGGACAACAAACGCAAGTATCAAAGTCTTGGAATCTCCATAAAAGCAGAGCAATGGGATTTCAAGAATAACTGTCCTAACGACAAATGCCCCAACCGTGAGAGAATCATCATTCTAATAAATGACAGAATCAATGAGATTCAGAAAATCGCATTGGATAAGAGAATCGCAGGGCGAGATTTTACGGCTTCTACTCTGATAGAATCTTCTAAGCCCTCAAATAACTCTAAAAAGACAGTTGGAGAATACTATCTGACATATATCGACAATCTTAAAAAAGAGAATCGTATAAGGTATGCAGGTATGTACGAAATTTCCTACAATTCGTTTATTAAGTTCAATAAGCATCTTGACATACCGTTTTCAGACATAGATGTGGCTTGGCTAAAAAGATATGAAGCATGGAGCAAAGAGAATAATCTATCTGTCAGCACCATAAGCACACGGTTAAGACATCTAAGAGCCGTATTCAATCTTGCACTTTTGGAGCAGGCAATCAAAAACGACTGTTATCCGTTTCATGCTTATAAAGTTTCCAAACTAAGCAAGGAAACAGCTAAACGTGCGCTGACAAAAGATGATGTACGCAGAATCATGGAGTATGAGGGTAAATCTTCAATGGAATGTCTTGCAATCGACATATTCACATTCTCCTATTTATGCGCAGGAATCAATTTTATAGATATGGCAAAACTAAGATATTCTAATATTAGAGATAATCAGTTGATATACAATAGAGAGAAAACTAAGAAACTTATAATTGTTCCATTGCAATCAAAAGCAATCCAACTGATAGAGAAATACCGTAATGGCAAATCTCCGTTCATCTTTCCAATACTCTCACCATTCCACAAAACAGAGATTCAGATAGCCAATAGACTGCATAAGGTATTGGCTAAGATTAACAAGTATCTGAAAGATATTGGGAATGACCTCAATCTTCCCTTACCTCTTACAACCTATGTGGCTCGACATTCATTCGCAACCGTTCTTAAAAGAGCAGGTGTTTCGACCTCAATAATCAGTGAATCGTTAGGGCATAGTTCTGAAAAAATCACACAGATATATCTTGACAGCTTCGACAATGAGCAGATAGACAATGCCATGAAAAACTTGCTCTGAAACATTTTCCCAATCAATATATAATCCGCTTATTCACAGATAGGCGGATTTTTCGTAACTTTACAGTCTTAAATAAAGCACTTTATGGAAAATCCAATAAATGCGAGTAACGAATGTCAGTTCAAATACATATATAATATCATAAGAGGGCAAGGAGAACCATATCATACGCCTGACGGTACTCCTATATATAACAGTATGGTTTATCTTACTATGCCGTTTGAAGCAATGGATATTTTTGAAGAACGGTATAATTCAGGTAAAATACCATGCACCTATAAATATGAGGATTATATAAAGGATAACGACCTACAAGCCACTATAAAAGGATTGAAGTTAGACGCTGATGCGTTTTGGTTGCTTACCATGTTTCTTTTTGATTATGCTTACAGCATCTGTCTTTCAGGATTCACTATCAAAGACAGCGCACAACGTAGGATAGAGAAACTGATAAGATTAATTCCAGACAACTATGATTCAGAAATGAAATTATCCATTTCCACCTCTAAAGGTAATTTGGTTATTGAGGACAGCCGAACCATCTCTATACTGATGAAATGGATAAAGCAGGGTTATGACCGTAACGAGGAAGCCATAAAGGGTTATACCATTGAGGAAGCCAAAGACATATTTAACCCAAAAGAGGAATCAATATCTGTTCTTATATGGTATTTTGCATCCTTGCTGAAATACTTTTTTGAGATTAATCCTCAATTCAGTGGTCGAGCAAAAAAGGGTGACAGTGTTTCCCTCAACAAGAATCTTCTAATATCACAGCTTGTCTATCATACACGTCTATCCACCAACAAGAATTTTTTAGCTGATGCAGAATCCTTAAAAGGTTTTTTCAAACAGTATAAAGGTAAGAGCCTTTCAGGTAAATCTTCGGTTTATCCTACCTGTTAAGTAGTTAATAATATTATATTTATAACTCCTGCTTCTTATAATAAGAGGTAGGATTTTTCTTTATATACCACCAATCAAGTTTAAGGGGAGTAGTATTGAGAAATAATTTACCCCCTAAGTACCCTATAAAGGCATTGTAATTTTGTAGCGTAATCCAAAACAAATAGCAAGTGCGCATAGCTGATGTGGGTAGATTACGTAATCACAAATCAAAAATAATTGTTTATGAAAAAAACAATTGCCGCCATTATAAATGGCACTAACCAAGAAATAATTTTGGGCTTCTCTCCATACAATATGGAACGCCCAAAAGACAAAGCGGATTTACTTTCAACCGTCAATCCTGCCAACATTCTCTCTGTAAAATATCATCTATCCACTCCGGGAGTTTTTTGGAGTAATGGGATAGACCTCGTAGATGCAGAAGGAAATGCCATCCCCAAAGACACTCCCAACGTATTCGTTCCGTGCGACACGGCAGACACCTATTGGAGGTATGACATTGAAGAAACGTTGGAGGATGTGGAGATTCACGACTTTGCCACTCTCCAAGAATATGGGAAAGCAATAGGTAATACAACGCTGTATAGCCGTAAGCTCAACAATGTGGAAGCTCTTGGCATCGCAGCTATCGCATCCCAAAATGAAACCTATAATGCGGTTTATGGTTTTGCTAAAAGGTATGCAGTGCCTATGAATACCGCCATGAACTACTTTGGAGTAAGACTGAAACAAAACCAAACAATGCAGTTGGCAATGGGAATCTCTGTAAATGAAGTTCCCACGTTAAAACGCAAAATCGAGGAAGCTGAATCCTTAATCGAAATGGTTGAAGCCGTATTCGGTAACAAAGAGAAAGGCAAACGGTATGCAATCAACTCAATCAATGCCGTAATCAACAAATATAATTTTGACACGGTATTAGAAGCATTGGAGAAAATTCCAGCTTCAACAATCACGACATTCAAACTTAGCGAGTGTCACGAAAAGGAGGGTTGCTTGGTTGCAGAGTTGGTAGGGTTTATTGAAGAACTGAAAGCACGAAAAGCTGCGTGAAAAAATCTGATTAAGGAGGACGGTAGATTTTTTGAGAGTGACTATAATGAACCAAAATTTTCAGAATTTCTACCTCCTCTAAAATCGGTTTCTCACAAATCAATAAATATCACCCGATTATGAATATTGAATATATTGAGATACACAAAAACGAGTGGCTAACAGATGCTCTTACGAGAGGTGGATATGATGACATGATTCCCTCCAATGTCATTCTAAACAAGACGCTCACGGGTATTGGAGCCACACGTTGCGAATTATATGCACATCGCAACTCCATCATAATTGAGCCGAATGTGCCAGTGATTCAGTGTAAACTTGAAAACGAGGATTTATGCTTGCTTGGTGTGTTTGCAGGCATAAGACCCGCTTCTATACGGAGATACCTTATAAGAGAGGATATTCGCTATAAGAAAATCCTCACTACTCCTGAAAGTTTCTATAAGGTCAGGAATGAAGCGCAGAAACTTGGAATAAATCTATACGGTGATGATTGGTTCTGCCTATTTGATGAGTGCGAGAAAATCACGCAAGACCATGATTACAGACGTTCAATCAGTCAACCTATTTCTGACTTTTTCAGATTTTCATGCAAAGCTATGGTGTCAGCAACGCCATTAATGCCCTCGCATCCTGAATTTGAAGCTCAACAATTCAGAATAATCAAAGTCAGACCAACATTCAACTATAAAAGGAATCTGACCTTGATTGTTACCAACAGCTTCTCCAACGTACTGCGCAAGCTATTGGAGAAAATGAATGATAGTGAATGTGTATGTATATTTCTCAATAAGACAGACGCTATCAGTGCCATTATTACTGAGTTGGGATTAAAGGAGTATAAAGTATTCTGCTCTGAAAAAAGCGTCACGAAACTGCATAAACAAGGAATCCACAAGGCACAATCAGCCATAAGCTATCCATTAGCCAAATACAATTTTTTTACTTGTCGTTTCTATTCAGGACTTGACATAAACATATTGCCGATTAAGCCTGATATTATTATGCTATCAGATTTAAGGATTGCACTATTCACTATGATTGACCCTCTCACAGAAGCAATACAGATTCAGGGGCGCTTTCGAGGTGGCGATGATAGACAACCCTGCAATTCGATAATACATATCGCTACCGTTAATCCTGATATGTTGATAAAGAGCCGTGAGGAATTAGACATTGAGATTTCCCAATATGCCGATAACTATAATAGGCTCAAAGAACAGTATCAGAATGAAAATAACGATGTTAGAAAATCAGCGTTGATAAAAGACTTGAACAATTTGAACTACAATGACTTATTGGATGAAAAATCTAAAATAAGCCATTTTGCCATTGACAACCTTTACAACGAAGAAAGAGTAAAATCTTACTATCTCTCTGGCGAAACATTAAAGAGAGCCTATGATGAATCTAACTATTTTAATGTCACCTATATCAATAGTGTAGATTTAGTTGGGCATGATACGATAACGCGAATAAGCCGTACACGGAATTGTATCGAACAACGTAAGTTGATAGTCCGTATATTGGAAGAATTGCGCATTGGCTTGATATGCGGACGGCTTGATAACAATATGGTTAATCCATATATGGAACTACTCATGCAGATTGAAGAAACTTCCTATATCCTGCCGATATTTCAAAAAATTGGCATTACAGGAATCGAGGAATGCAGGTATCAAAAATCCTTGCTTAATAAAGCTATCACACTATATGAAAAACAAGAATCCGAGAAGCTGAGATTTAGGAACAATGTCTTGGTAGCTATCCATGAAGCGTTTGAGCTTGGCATCTATATGTCAAAAGAAGAAATTAAGAGTAAAATCAAAAAGATATATGCTGATTTTCAAATAAAATGTAAAGTAAGGCAAGACACCATAAAGGATTATTATGAAGTTAGCGAGCGTAACTCATTGGATACGCCCTCATTCAAGTTAAACAGATTCAAATTTGACGGTGGATTTTTTGAAGTTCCACCATAGGAAATAAATTTTCTTCAAATTCTACCACAACTCCATATCCGCAAAATATGGAGTTTTTCTTTTAGCTATCATTTTCCACCGTAAATATAGGCTTATATAGCACTTTGCAATTTCAATTCTGAATCTTGAATTTGAGACATAAAAGTCATATAAAATTAATCTCCCCTCAAACCTATAAGCAATAAAAGTCTGATTCTAAAATTTTGGAGTATTCCATACAAGCGACTTTACCACACCTGAACAGTCCCCCCACCACTATTGAATAAAAACAAATAACAACAGTATTAACCCCTCATAAAATCGCTTTATGGAAAATCTAATGATTTTACCTGCGGTTGAGCCTAAAAGATTCAGTTGGCTCAACGAGTACGCAACAGATGCGGAAGTTATTACAGACATTCCGCAAAGAGAGAAAAAGACACTTCCGTTTATAGAAGCAAACACAAAGGCTGTCGAGCTGTCGCACCTCAAAAACGAGTGCATTGTTCCTGTGTTCAGCAAGGACAATGAACTGACAATATCGCACCCTGCGTTCATTGAAACGGTAGGGGAAGCAGTCAACACGTTCTACAACGGTGAAACAATCGAAACGCCTGAAATTCGTGTGTCGCACATCATTAAGGGGAGAATCCCCGAAGCGATACACAAGCCTGCAAATCAGCTCTTGGAATCGGATAAAACGATTTACTACGAGCGAATGATGTTCTGCATCGAAATACCAACTATCTATGAAACGGTAGAGGGAAACGAGCTCACTCTGACCGTTGGCGGTGTTCGTGCCTACAATCACATGAATCTCTACTCCAAAAAATCAGTGGAGCGATTCAAAATCTTTGTGGGCTTCAAAAATCTCGTGTGTTGCAACCTCTGTGTTTCATCCGACGGATTCGTGGAGCAGTTGGAAGTGTCAAACACTTCTGACCTCTATCTCCGTACTCTTGAGATGCTCAACCGCTACAATCCTGCCAAACATCTGCACCTGATGCAGACGCTTGGCAACGCAAGCATGACGGAACACCAATTCTGTCAGATTCTTGGGAAAATGCGACTGTATCAAGCTCTACCGCAAAAGATACAGCGCAACATTCCACGGTTGCTGATAACAGACACGCAAATCAATGCGGTAGCTAAAGCCTACATCAGCGATGAAAACTTTGGCTCTTATGGCTCTGACATAGATATGTGGAAGTTCTACAATCTCCTTACGGGAGCAAACAAGAGCAGCTACATTGACAGCTTCCTTGACCGCTCTTTCAACGCAACCGAAGTGGCACAAGGCATTAATGCCGCCCTGCATGGCGATGACCATTATTCATGGTTTATCGACTAACACGAATCATGGGAGCATCCAACAATGGATGTTCCCTTTAATCTTTTATTTATCATATGTATGGCAAATAAAGACATTCAACATTATTGGATTGGTGGCATAAGTTTCATTTTGCTTTTTATCATTGGACTTTGCATTGCTCCTTTGGTGACGTTAAGCATTGTTTGGCTTGCGATAATATTATTTTCCTATGTCAAATAAGCCTATTTCATGCCACTATGCTGAAAAACATCCTCTGAAATAGCCCCAACAATAACATTATTTCGTAACTTTGCACTTGATTTAGAGCCAAAGAGTTGGCTTATTGAATCAGACATAATAACGAAAGGTGTTATTGAGATTATCTTCTGTTCTTAAACTTGGCGGTTTATATTGCAGTGAAGATGATTGGCAATAGCACCTGCATTGGTTGCTTATATCCCACCCTCAACAGTGGAAAATATAATGCAAACGGTGTGGGGCTATTGCTTTATCTACTGCAAGGGTACGCCAAGACCTAAGAACAAGATAAAGCAAATACAATCCTCACACCTTTTTTGTAAACTTATAGTTCCTTGGGGGATTGAGGAACGCAGCTAAAAATGGATAAAAGAAATTATAGCCATATATATAGTAATCCTCTTGATAGAATAAACCCACAAGACATATACAACTGTTTTGCAGTAGGATTCCGTATTGTCAGTGACTATCTTGAATATGTTGTAGCGACGGAAGAATATAAAATAGATGAGTTGGCTATTACTCCGCCGCAACTTATTGGAGCTAACTTACTTGGTGCATATTGTAAGTTTATAGGTCGCTTAATCGACCTTAAAGGTCTAAATATGCAATCGCCCTCTATTGATAATTTGCAGACTTTTTTAGAGGGAATCAATCATTTTGACCGTAAGTTAGCAAACCCTCGTCTAAATAATAGTCTCATAGAAGAGCCACAAGCGGTAAAAATTCTCATATCTGAGTTTGACCGTTTTTCAGAGGATATTCATAGAATAATACCAACTTATAAGGGTATGCCATACGAACATTCACACATCTTACCTTTATTTCAAAATATACTCTAATGGTAAAACAAGGACTGACCATATTAATCTGCGTCATTTGCTCTCTTGCAGCATGTGGGCAAAAAATATCTAATAACAAGTTGAGATTTGATAATCAATTTCGCCCTTACGTTGAAGTATCAGTAACGAACGATTCTTTTTCGGAGATAACAAGTATGAATTTTGAGATTACTTATTCATGGAAAAGAGTTGGTAAGAACTTTATGACAAAAGACCCTCGTAGAAATACAACGCGAAATCAGATAGTGGAAATAGTCGTTCCTGAAATGACTACCAAATCTATATCATTCTATATTCCCAATGTAGAAGAATACGAGCCTTATAGTATAAGGCTTGATAAAATAAGATACGCAAATGGTAAAGTTAAACAAATCAAATAATGGCAGACTTAGCTTTATGCTAATCTGTTTCATTCTCTTAGCTTGCTCAAAAACAAAACAAGAAGATAGGTCTATTAAAACTATACCATCCTTATATGGCAAGTGGCAAATGATAGATTGGAACGGAGCTGGTAAGCCTGAATTGGATATTTATATTGACTTTAAAAGTAATGGTACATACACCGATTCTCGGTCAGAAGATGTCGTGTGGGATTATAGATATATTGAACATGATTCTGTAATTCTATATCATCATGGAGCTTATGAGGAAAAATATAAGATACTCACTCTCTCAAATGATTCCCTGATAATAGAACTATCTAATTACATTTTCCATGCAGTGCATAATGGAAAAGAGGTAGCACATGAGAATAAAGATTGTGAATCCGAAGTATTTAAATTCATTCGCTAATATTCTGATTCCAATGAGATTTATTATATCAATTATGGCGATAGTCCTGCTATGTCCTTGCATGAGAAATCATAGAGAATCAGGAGTGCTAACAGTACAAAATACAGCCAATATTGCAGGTAATTTTAGTGGTATGGGAAAAGACACTCTGTTTGCCATTCCTTTGGATTCATTGGAGGGCGGTTATCATTATGATTGGCAAATAGTGAGTAGAAATTCTAATATCAAACCTCTGAATGTAGAAATTACGATAAATCCTATAATGACAAATGTTGGTGATTTAGACGGTAACGGCACTGATGAGCTTGGAGTGTTTACAGATTGGCACAGTTCAAATTGGTGTGGCTTTTATGTCTATACTTTTACAGATTGTGAATGGAAACAACTGATTCCAACAATAGATATTCACAGAGACCACTATAAAGACAGCCTGAACAATGGTGTGAATGTTGTTGAAAGGTCAGAGCATAAAGGCTATTTAAAAGTTCATTTCAGCGACATACGCAATGAACAGAAATGTCTGATAGATACTCTCATATGGATAAATCAATAATGGCATATATTAGAATAAATAAAAGAACACCCAAATTGAAATTCGGCTATAAGATGCTGACAAGTTGGTGGTATTATCTACGGCTCTTTTTATTGTTATCCTTTACAAATCTTTTTCTATACGGTATTTCAGAATGTTGGATTCGGCATATCAAGACAAGCTATTTTTATCACCTTAAAGGCTATCACATCGCTTGTCAAGAAGGTTTCGATGGTTCGTTTACAAATTATTTTGAGCACTTATTCTTGGAATCATCATTTATTGAAGCATTAATATACGCCTTATGCGCAACAATTCTGATATTCTTATTCATTGAAATATCAATTATTGGGATTCATATATTTAATAGAATCAACAAATTTTTCACATGGTACAAAATTGAGAATAAATCTTATTTATAGGGTAGATTCAGAAAATGTGCCATTCATTGAGTTTTAAGAGATACAATAGGATTCCAATAATATGACAGCATGAATCCCCACATATCATAAAGAGCTTGAAATAAATATGTTGATTAAGCAAATATTCATTTAAGGGCTTGCATATTCCGTTGGAAATTGCTAACTTTACATGCAGAGAACATTAACAATATTAACCACATCTTGCAAAGCACGACTGTAAACCGTAATGTAAACTGAACTAAATAAGTTGCAGTTTCAGAAAGCGCAAAAGATAACTGTAAGATTCGCTGGCTCAGTTGGTAGCATTTAAAAGGCGAGCGTAAGCAAGTCTTTTAAATGCCTCGGAGCGACAACACTTTTAATGTTGGGGTCCTGGGTTCGAGCCCCAGGCGGATCACCAATAAAATGAGCCAAATTGCTAATTCACAGTGATTTGACTCATTTCTTTTCTCAAAATTGTCAACATTTTGTCAACGAAACTGCGCTGTCAACGCCGTGACGAGGAGGTGTATGGGCGTCAAAAGGGGTCCGAAACGCTGTCTTTTGGCTTCAAAGGCTTCGATGAAGTGAATTTCGACTAGGGAAATTCAAAATACAGACAAATTATTGTCCTCCTTTTGTCCTCCTACGCATGGCAAAAGGGATTGGAAGGGTTGCAAATTCTATAAAATACTCATGAAAAGCAAACCTCCGAAAGTAATAAAAAGGGTTATTGTAGCTCCACTCTCAAAAATTCTTTAAGGACTGCTCTGAAATGTGGCAGATTTTCCAAAAAAGAAAAATGTCCGCAATATGGAAACGACACAAGACCTGCATTGGGTATCATTTTTTCCATAATGCGTGCGTCTGTTATCGGTGTAGTTGTGTCATTGTCTCCCCATATAAGTAAGACCGGACACTTGATTTCAGGAAGCAAATGCCTCAAATCCTCATTGACACATTTACTCATGACCCCTCTCATCATCGGAGTGGATGAATTGTAATCGGAAGACCCAGCTTTCGCCCGATATTTCTCAACAATCTTTTTGCCCCTTTGTGTGCCGACAAAAAGGGGAAGCATCTTCTTGGCACATTTGAATCCATAGACTTTAAGATAATATCTCAATGTCCTTCTGGGTTTAATCCCGGCAGAATCAATCAACATTATCTTCCTTATGTCTTTTCGCCGGGAGGCAAGGACAATGGCAACCCGTCCTCCGAAAGAATGTGCTATAATAATGGGATTGACTATGTTAAGAGTAGATAGGGACTCATCAATCATATCTGCAAAATCATTTACACCCCATACAGATGTCGGTTCGGAACTTTTGCCATGACCGGGCAGGTCTATGTTAAATACATGGAGCCTGTGAGCCAGTGAGAAAACAATAGGTTCCATAGTCTCGGAAGAACATCCCCATCCGTGCATTATAAGAACGGGATGATGACCTTCTTGTCCCCGTTCCGAATAATGAAGCGTTACACCATGAACTGCAATGTCTTTTTCCATTGGTCAAAACAAAATATAATCGTTATGTCCGACAGCTGTCAGAAACGTATTTATGAATTCATGGGTTTTGAAAACATAACTCTCATTGTTGACACATGGATGGACTACAATGAAATGCTTTTTCAGCACATCGCTGTCGATATAAAGCCTGATTTTGTGATCGCGGTCAAAAACAAGACCCAACGGGCTTACTGCCCCCGGTGAAGAATGGAGATATGATATAAGCTCGTCGGTCGATGCAAATGACAGTCTGGAGCTGCCGACCTGTCCGGCAAAATCGGATAATGAGATTCTCTTGTCTCCCACTGTCAACAACATATATGGCTGTTTTTGACGGTTGACAAGAAAAAGGGTCTTACACGGTTCGATGCCAAGCGCATCAGCTATTTGCTGTCCGTCTTCTACGGTGAAGATAGGTTTATGCTGATAACGCATATATCCGATACTCTTATCAGACAGAAAAGCGGCAATCCTCTGAGTTGTGTTCATTATCCGGATTATCTGTATTGTTTGTTGATGAAATCCCTGTCGTTGAAATAGTCTATCCGCATGGCATGACGTACTCTGTCAAGAGTTGCAGCCGCAACCTCGCGTGCTTCCTCACTGCCTTTCTTCAGCATATCGAAGACAGCGGGAATATCCTTTTCAAACTCTTTGCGGCGGTCGCGTATAGGAGCCAGTTCCTCCTGCAATATTGCATCAAGAAGTTTCTTCACTTTCACATCACCGAGTCCGCCTCGCTGATAATGGGCTTTAAGTTCATCAAGACAGGAATAATCGGGCAGATACGCTGCGAAATGTTCAGCACGGCAGAAAGCATCCAGATAGGTGAAGACAGTATTGCCCTCTATTTTTCCGGGATCTGACACGTGCAGATGGTCGGGGTCTGTGTACATCGTCTTTACCCGCTTGCTTATATCGCTCTCGGAATCCGAAAGATAGATGCAGTTGCCCAGCGACTTGCTCATCTTCGCCTTGCCATCGGTACCGGGCAGACGGAGACAGGCCGCATTGTCGGGAAGGAGTATCTCCGGCTCCACGAGTGTATCGCCATAAATGTTGTTGAACCGTCGCACTATCTCACGCGCCTGTTCAATCATAGGCTCCTGATCCTCTCCGGCGGGTACGGTAGTGGCATTGAAAGCGGTTATATCCGCTGCCTGACTTATGGGGTATGTGAAAAAGCCGACAGGAATATTTGCCTCGAAGTTACGCATCTTGATTTCGGTCTTTACCGTTGGATTGCGCTGAAGACGTGATACCGTCACAAGATTCATGTAATAGAACGACAGTTCACAAAGTTCGGGAATCTGTGACTGGATGAAGATTGTGCTTTTTGCCGGATCAAGTCCGCACGAGAGATAGTCAAGTGCAACCTCAATGATGTTCTGGCGTACCTTTTCAGGATTGTCTGCATTGTCTGTCAATGCCTGTGCATCGGCAATCATGATATACACCTTGTCAAACTCCCCTGAATTCTGAAGTTCTACACGGCGTTTCAGGGAGCCGACATAGTGTCCGAGGTGGAGACGACCGGTTGGGCGGTCGCCGGTAAGTATGATTTTATCCATGATGGGAAATATTTAGTTATTCATTTTATTACGGTATTCCTGCGGCGACATACCTTCCATACGTTTGAAGAAACGGCACATATAGGAAGGATCCTTGAAATGGAGCTGGGAAGCTATTGTCTTGTCCGTAAGATCCGTATTCATAAGATAATTCTTTATCGCTGCCAATACCTGCCTGTCAATAAGTGCTTTTGGAGATGCACCCAAAACGCTGAAAGTGTTTTTATACAGATAGGATGCAGAGATACATAGCTTTTCGGCATAAAAACCGACATCTCTGTAATCGTGGTGATGTTTTGCAACGAGTTCAAGAAAGTTGGTGACCAGCATACGGGAGCGGTTATCCTCTATGCTTGATACACTGTTATCGACTATACTGAGTTCTGAATTTATGACCATGAGAAGGTTATGGATATTATTCTTCAGGATCTCAAGCTTATAGGTATCAATTACATTGGTTGTTACCCACGCTACCTGTTGCCACCATGCCCTGAGTTGGAAAAGCTGTTTGTCATTGAGAGGGAAAACAGGACATTTGTAGATGAAATTCCATAATCCGTTTGTTGTCACCTTATAGATAGGTTCTTCCACAAGGTTGTACGGCACCATTATGACGATACATTTGAATGTCGAGGAAACACGCTCAAAATGCACCATATCGTCATAAAACAGGATACCGAGATACCCTTTCCGCATGGAAAAACGCTGATAGTTGATTTTGCAGGTGGCAAAACCGCTTTCCACAAAGAGGATGGCGCATCCCCTTATCTCAAAACGACGGCTGCAATACTCCTTCATGTCGGAAATATTGAGCGAACATTCTTCCATTGTTCCGGTCGGTTTTGAGTTTCTATCGTCCATCATTTATTTCTTTGGTGCAAAATTAATCAATAAGAATGGAATGGAGACCCTAATTCACGATAAGTACCTAACACCGCAATAAAATGAACATGGAAATTTTAAGTGTCACGAAAAACGCCCAACACGGCAATAAAATGTAAACGCCTATCCAAAAGAGCTTTTATAATTTTGCAGACTGAAAAAATAAGGATAAAAACGACAATGAACAAAGCAGAATCTCAGGCAATGGATTTAGGGAAGGACAACATTACAAGGTTGTTCTTCAAATTGTTTTTTCCTACTCTTTTCGGACTATTGAGTATGGCTGCGGTCACAGCCATCAACGGAGCGTTTGTAGGACACGGAATAGGCAGCGACGGGCTTGGAGCCGTAAACATCACTGTCCCATTATGGATGGTGTTTTCCGGTCTCGGTCTTATGTTCGGAGCCGGATGCTCCGTCGTTTCCTCCTCGATGCTTGCCAGTTCCGAACCGGAGAAGGCACGGTTTCATGTTGCTGTCGCGTTCTCTTTCGCAACATTGATTACGGTATTGGTATCTATACTCGTGATTTTCTTCCCCGCACCTACCGCCCGAAAAAACATCTTGACGCATCAGCAATAAAGGCGTTGAAACTTCATCCGTGGCCGGCGTAACTTTGCAACGCAAAACCGCAAAGAATAGCGATTGGAGAGCCAATCGGATTAATGATATTCATAACATAACTCCGCATTTTGTTTTGACGAAAATCTGGAAAATTTCCATATACATCCGCAAGCATCCTGATTATCAGCAATATCTACAGATTGCAGTGTACTAACAGTGTACTTTGGGAGAAGCTGGCAGCAAGCCGGAGCAAATGAATTTGAAATAATTGTTATCCGTTAGAGATTTTTAACTGCGCTGATTTGCCTCTTTTTACTGACCCTATATCCCTTCAACTGTATTAGAGTTTCTGAAGATTCAATAACGAAGTGCAAAAATCCTCGTTCTGAATAGCCCTATATTTT
>ERZ779889.2616-NODE-2616-length-14521-cov-4.923476_pt1 | contig 14521 bp, 7 predicted proteins | sample MGYA00511030_ERZ779889 | MGnify/ENA primary metagenome ERZ779889 (study PRJEB29588, sample SAMEA2160616) | human gut metagenome | biome: human gut; feature: human-associated habitat; material: faeces | place: Denmark | collected 2008/2010 ...
CAATGGTGCAATCTGGAATCCCTGCTATAACAGGAGGCTTTATAACTGCAATGTTTTTGCGTGGAAATACCAGGCGTAAGGAATTTGAAAAAATAAAACTTGGTAAAATTAATGAAGCAATAAACGATTTGGTAGATAGTAGAGAATTAACATTAACTGAATTAATGAAATGCCGAAATCTTTTGAAAATTGCCGAAATGGCAGATGAAGAATATGCCAAAGATAATAGAAAAAATAAAACTGAAAGGTCAACATTTGATTTCGATTGGTTTTTACGATTTTTCGAATCGGCGGGTAATATAAGTAATAAAGATATGCAGCAATTATGGGCAAAAGTGTTGAATGAAGAATATAAAAAACCAAATTCGCATTCTTATAGAACACTTGAAAAACTGTATCATTTAAGTAAAAATGAAGCATCGCTATTTAAAAATTGTGCTGATTTTCGTATTGAAACTCCGTATAATGAGGTTTTTGTTTTAAGTTCAGAGGAAACATTTTCTAAAAATGATTCTAATATTAATCTTGATGAGTTTATAGTTGACGAAGCAAGTGACTGGATACAAATAATAACAGTAGCATATCAATTAAGTCATGAAAAATTAACACTGTTAGCAGAATGTGGTATATTATCATCAATTTTGGTTACAAGTCATTTAAGTATTGAGAAAGGCGAATCAACAAAGTTATTTAATTCTACAGCAATAATTGATATTAGTCTATCAGAACACTGTAAATATGAAGAGTTAACTTTTGATATAAATGGATTCCGTTTTACTGACTCTGCAATTCAATTGTTTCCAATTATTGAGAGCAAACCTAAAATCGAATTTGTTCTTGATGTAGCAAGACTGATCGAACACTATAATCCAGATTTTATTGTCCGTGTTTATGAGGTAATTGATATTGATGAAGATGGTTGTTATGTTTACAATGATGATTATGATATTCTTCATTCAAAAAAATACTCGGAATGCACAGAATTACCTGACTTAAATAAACTTGACCAAGAAATTAAAAATGGTGGTGCTTGCACTTGGAAATAAAAAAATACGATTTACATATATTTTATAATTATCATTCAATAATAAATAGTTATATTTAATTACAAACCAAACATCTGTATATAGTTAAAAGCCTGTCGGTTAAAATCGGCAGGCTTTTTTGTATATATAGAACTAAAACGGAGGTGTTTTTAACGAAACAAACAAAAGTAATTGCAATATGCAATCAAAAAGGCGGTGTAGGTAAAACTACAACCGCCTTAAATTTTGGAGTCGGTCTTGCAAATGAGGGTAAGAAAGTTTTGCTTATCGACTGTGACCCACAAGGTGATTTAACAACAGCTTTGGGTTGGAGAGATACAGATGAACTTTCGGCTACTCTTGCAGACAAACTCGTCGAGTATATCGAAGAAAGAAACAAGAACCCCACAAACGGTATTCTCCACCATAAAGAGAATATTGATTTGCTTCCGGCTAACCTTGATTTGTCGGCACTTGAACTTAGTTTGGTCAACACAATGAGCCGTGAAACCGTGCTGAAAGGTTATGTAAATTCAATCAAAAAGGCGTATGATTATGTGGTTATTGATTGTATGCCGTCTTTGAGTGTTCTTACAGTTAATGCATTGGTTGCAGCCGATTCGGTTATCATTCCTGTGCAGTCGCAATTTCTTGCAGCTAAAGGTATGACGCAACTTGTTAAAATCATAGACAAGGTTAAAAGACAAATTAACCCGTCACTTAAAATTGACGGTATCTTGCTTACACTTGTAGATGGCAGAACTAACCTTTCTAAAAGTACAAAGGAAGCTATCGTAAATGACTACGGCAAATATCTTAAAATTTTTGATACGCAGATACCTATGGGTATTAAAGCGGCTGAAACTGCAATAAGCGGTAAATCAATATTTGCTTATGATAAAAACAGTAAGGTTGCCAAAGCGTATGCGGACTTTACGAAGGAGGTGTTGAAACTTGAGCGAAAAGAGAAAAACAGACTTCAATCTGAACAGGCTCGATGATTTATTCGCATCACAAAGCGAACGAGAAAACGGACTTACTCCGACTATAAAAGATATTCCGCTTGAAAAACTTGTGCCGTTTTCTAATCATCCGTTTAAGGTGCGTGATGATGAGGAAATGAATAAACTTGTTGAAAGCGTTTCTGAAAACGGAGTGTTGGTTCCTGCTATTGTTCGTGAGAAAGATAATGGCGATTATGAAATCATCTCAGGACACAGACGAAAATTTGCAAGTAAGATAGCCGGTAAAAGCACATTGCGTTGTATCGTTTCAAATTTGGATGATGACGCCGCAACCGTCATTATGGTTGACAGCAATATTCAAAGAGAAAACATTTTACCGAGCGAAAAGGCATTTGCATACAAAATGAAATTGGATGCGATGAATAGACAAGGTAAACGCACAGACTTAACTTTTTCCCAAAATGGGAAAAAGTTAAATTCGGCAAATTTGCTTGCAGAAGATACAGGCGAAAGTAAAACACAGATATATAGATATATAAGTCTTACAAAACTTATACCTGAACTGTTGCAAATGGTTGACGATGGTAAAATGAAAATGTTACCGGCTGTTGAAATATCATTTCTTGATAAAAAGTGTCAGCAAGATTTGTTGGAAGCAATAGAAAGTGAATGTTGTACTCCGTCTCACGCTCAGGTTATTCGTATGCACAAAATGTTTAATGACGGAGAACTCAACAGCAATACTATCCTTGATGTTATGTGTGAATTGAAGCCTAATCAGCAGGAAAGACTCATAATTCCACATAAGACGCTTGAAAAGTATATCCCGAAATCTGTTGCACCTGAGAAAAGGCAAGATTATGTATGCAAGGCTTTGGAGCATTACAACAAGTTTATAAAAAGCAGAGCCGAAAGGGACAGCAGATAGTAGGAGTATATTTTTTCTATCCCCCCTCTTTTCAATATACCCCCTTATTTAACATGCAAACTTGCAGAAAAGAAAGAGCCTTATAAATCAAATAAAGGAATGATGTGTATGATTTAATAAACGCACCTTTGCCAAAATTACCAAAATCTGTTAAATTGGCGGTGAAAGCAAAGGAGGAATGCTTAATGAAAAAGTCAGTCGTTTTGTGTATGGCTGCAGTAATATTAATCAGCGTATTTGTAGGTTGTTCGGTTAAGAACAGTGATGTAAATGAAAATGCAGAAACAAGTTCTTTTTCTGCAAGTAAAGAAACAATGCTTCCTGTTCCGACTGCTGAAAATGATACGAAAGCCGATACAACAACTACTGCCACAACTGCAAATGCAAAAAGAACAAATTCTACTTCAAACAAAATTGAGTTGAGTGAAACAACCACGAAAAGAAAGGTTGTGTCTACAACATCAAAACCTGTTCAAACAACAAAATCTACAACACAGCATACAAAAAAAGCAACGACTACATCAAAACAACCAACAACCCAAAAAGCAAGCCAATGCAGTAATAACAACAATCATTCAATGAAATGCGGCAATATGGGCAGATGGTTTGACAGCAAATCGGATGTTAAAGCATATGTTGATTCAGTAATGAAATCTTGGGCAGATAAATGGGAAAGCGGAGAAATATCCGACGATGAATATTTTGCTAACTGCCCACAAGGCTATGAATGCTGGAGTTGCGGTTACTGCGGTAAATGGACAGGCAATTTCAAATAAAAAATATCATAAATTTAACCTGAGAAGATGTAACAATCTTCTCTTTTTTTATGTCTGAAAACAGGCAGAAAGGAAAAGTTATGAAAGATAAATTCAAAAGTTTAGGCAAAAGAATTGTTGCACTTCTTTTGTCGGTATTAACAGTTACAATGATGTTTCCGTTAAGTGCTTTTGCGGCAACGGAAAACCTCGGTGCGGTGTCGGGTATGAAGAAACTTGATGTAAGCGTTTCAAAGCATTACGGACACGAAGTTCATACTACGAAAAAAGGCGGTACAACTTATCCGCTTTTCTGTATTGAATACGGCACAACATCGCCGAGTTCGTCATATCTTAAAGGCAAAAAAGCTATGGCAAGTGACACGGCAATTAAAGCTGCAAAGTGGATATTTGCAGGATATTATCTTGAACACGGCAACTCGATAGATTGGCAGGATATGGCTTACTGTCAGAAAAAAGTGTGGTCTATCTTCGGTTCCGATACAAGTTGGGATTTCAGCGACGGCGGATACAAAGCGTGGTGTGACAAGGCACAGGACAGAATGGATAACTTAAATAAAAAGCCGTCATTCAATAACACCAATGTCGGAACAATCGTTGCAGGAAACAGCCTTACCGTTACCGATACAAACAAGGTGCTTTCCGATTATCCTGCATTCACAAAAAACGGAAGCGGTTGGAGCATTACCCACAGCAAAAATTCAAATTCATTAACAATTAAGGTTGATAAGTCTTGTACTGCATCAAGCTTTAAACTTGCTAACGGTGAATATTACAAAGATGGTACAGGCGATGACGATGAACTTTTGCTTTACTATCCCTATGGCAGTGAAGCATATCAAAAACTTATCTATTCGGCATATTATGACCCTGTTTCAATGGCATTTTCGGGTTCGATTACTCCGCTTGGTGATATGAAACTTGTGAAAACTTCGGAGGACGGCGTTGTAGCCGGTATTAACTTTACTGTCACAGGTGCTAATGGTTTTTCAAAAACCGTTACAACAAATGCAAACGGTGAAATTGATATTTCAGATTTAGTTCCGGGAACATATACAATAACGGAAGAAAACATTGACAGATATGTACCTAATCAATCGCAAACTATAACTGTTTCAAGCGGTAAAACATCATCGGTCAGCTTCTATAACATACTCAAAAAGTTCAGAGTAACCGTCACAAAACAAGACTACGAAAAAGGTCATGCACAAGGCGACGCTAAACTCAGCGGTGCCGTATATGGCTTGTTTAAAGGTAATAATCTTGTTGCTCAATATACAACTGACCAAAGCGGCTCTTTCACAACAGACTATTTCGTATGCGGTACAGACTGGACTGTTAGAGAAATCAGTCCAAGTGAGGGATATTTGCTTAATGATACGGTGTATAAGGTAGGTGCAGACCCGAAAGATTATACAGTCGAATACAATAACGCTCCCGATATGACTGTTATGGAGCAAGTTATCAAGGGTGAAATCAGCATTATCAAACATACGGATGATGGTGAAACTCAGATCGAAACACCCGAAAAAGGTGCAGAGTTTCAGGTTTATCTTAAATCGTCAGGTTCATTTGTAAACGCCGATAAAGACGAACGAGATACAATTATTTGTGATCAAGACGGCTTTGCAAGTACAAAACTACTTCCATACGGTGTATATACAGTTCACCAAACTAAAGGTTGGGATGGCAGAGAAAAAATAACCGATTTTGATGTGTTTATCAATACCGATGGTAAGACATACAAATTCCTTATCAACAACAAGAATTTTGAATCGTATCTCAAGGTAGTTAAACTTGATAAGGAAACGGGTAAACGAATCCCATACGAAGGTGCTGCTTTTGAAATCTACGATAGCAACAATCATAGAGTTACAATGCAGTACACCTACCCTCAAGTAACATCAATTCATACCTTTTACACCAACAAAGAGGGATATTTAATCACACCTGAAAAGTTGCCGTATGGTGATTATACTCTTAAAGAAGTACAAGCGCCGTACGGATATATTCTTGACGATACACCGATTCCGTTTTCTATCAGTCAAGAAAATTCATCAACCGATACAGGTGTTACCGTAGTTAAAGTTAAGGCACGAGATGTTGCACAAAAAGGTGTAATCAATATCACTAAAACAGGCGAGATTTTTTCATCTGTTGAAGAAAACAACGGCGTATACACTCCTAAATACAGCGTCGGTAATCTTAAAGGTGCAGTGTTTGAAGTCTATGCTGCCGAAGATATAACCACTCTCGACGGTACGGTAAGATATGAGCAAGGCACTTTGGTTGATACTATCACAACCGATGATGACGGTGTGGCTAAATCAAAAGAACTTTATCTCGGTAAATATACAGTTATTGAAAAGACTGCACCAAACGGATATGTTCATAATGCCGCCAAGTATGATGCTGAACTCACCTATGCAGGACAGAATGTTTCCGTTACCTCAACCGACCTTTCGGCGTATAACGAAAGACAAACGGTTTCGGTTTCACTTAAAAAGATTATGGCAAATGATAAGACATTCGGTATCGGCAATAACGGTGAAATCACTTCTGTAAGATTCGGTATTTATGCCGATGAGGACATTAAAGCAAGCAACGGCGATGTTATTCCAAAAGATGCTCTTATCACTTTTGCAAATTGTGATAAAAATGGAAGCATTGTCTTTGATTGTGATTTACCGGTAGGTTTTAAGTGGTACGCAAAAGAAGTTGCAACCGATGAGCTCTATATCTTATCCGATACAAAATATGAGTTTGATACCGAATATCAAGGTCAGGACATAAAGGTTATTGATGTTAAAATCAATAACGATAAAGCTATCGAAAACAATCTCATTTATGGTTCTGTTAAAGGCTTAAAAGTCGATAGAGAAACGCAGGAAGTAATCAAGGGAGCAACCTTTGGCTTGTTCTTTGCGAACACCTCTGAATTAACAGAAAAGAATGCAGTTTTAACTGCTGTTACCGATGAAAATGGCGTATTTGTTTTCAATAACATTCCTTATGGCGAATACCTTATCAAAGAACTCAAGCCTGCCGACGGCTATCTTGATAATGAAGATGTATTTACTGTAACAATCAAAGATAACGAGCAAGTGGTTGAACTTACTGCAATCAATGATAAAGTGCCCGAACTGAAGACAACGGCAACCGTTAATGGTAAAAAAGAAACAGTTGCAAAAGGCGAAATAACTATAAAAGATACTGTTGAGTACAAGCATTTAGTACCTAATACCGAATATGTTATCAATGGCACATTGATAGATAAATCCACAGGCAAGCCGTTTATGGTGAAAGGTAAAGAAATCACTTCAACCGTTAAGTTTGTACCTGATAAGACTGATGGAAAAGTAGAAGTCACCTTTACTTTTGACGGTTCGGCTATTAAAAAGGATACCGAACTTGTAGTCTTTGAGACATTGTACCGTGATGGTGTTGAATTAACTGCTCACGCTGACATTAACGATGACGGACAGACCGTAACGATTAAAGTCCCTGAACTTGAAAACCCAAAGACAGGAGACGAAAGGAATATCAATCGTATTTTAGGTATTGCCGGTGCTTCTCTTGTCGGTATCGCAGGCTGTGTATATTTCTTTATCAAGAAAAAGAAAAAAGGAGACACAGATAATGAGTGACAGAACTAATGCAGGCTACACCATTATCAATGCCGTAACCGTCGGTAAAGGTGAAATCGTACTCGGTGAAAGGACTACCGCAAATAAAGAAAAGCAATATGTCACTTGGGAATGTAATAACGGCTCGTATTATTACGGTCATTATATTGAAAACAAATTTGATGCGTTAAAAGACTTTGGTCAAAGGGTTGCCGATAAGGCTGAAATGTATCGCTCCTTTGACAAAGACAGACAACGGCATAACCGAGAACGAGATGAGCGATAATAAAAGGAGGTAAAAGATAATGACAGTCAAAACGATTGTGTCTATTGCACTCGTTGTCTTTATTGTTGCAGGGCTTGTATTTCTCCAAGTCAGGAACAAAAAGAAAAACGATAATTAAACTTATTTGGGCGGTAACTTCGGTTGCCGCCTTTAATATATACGGAGGTAAAAATGGATACAGATTTCCAAACAAAAACGAAAGTTCTTTTAAAGCTGTTTAAGGCAGGCAAATGCAGTGAGGTAGATATTTTGAATATGAAAACAGAAGAAATGCTTGATTTGCCGAATGTTTCGATTAAAGAAATTAAGGTTATATGTGCCATTAAAGAGGCTGTGAAAAAGCACATGCTCTATTCATATCTCGGAGGTAAGCAAGATGAAAGGTGATGACTATGGCTACAAGGTTTGAACTCATTTCTGCTCTTTATGATGATGTTTCAAAGGATGTTGTCCGTTCGCCGAGTAATTGGCAGGAGTTTTTGAAAAGTTCTTGCAATAATTACGGCTTGCCGTTTAGTGAGCAACTTCTTGTTTATGCTCAAAAGCCTGACGCTGTTGCAGTTTTGCCTATGGCAAGCTGGAATAGGAAATTTGGCAGATGGGTAAATAAAGGTGCTAAAGGCATTGCACTTTTTGATGTGTCAAATCAAAATTATCCAAGGCTTAAATATGTGTTTGATGTCAGCGATACCCACGAGGGCGAGCAGGCAAAAGAAGTCCCTATTTGGCATATGAAAGACGATTACACCGATAATGTTATTAAGACACTTGAAAATGTTTTCGGTGCAGTTGATAACCAATCCGATTTAGGAAGTGCCGTCATCTCTGCTTGTGAAAACGCTGTAAGCGACAATTTATCCGATTATCTTTTTGAACTTTGCAATGCAAAGCAAGACAGTTTTCTTGAAGATTTCTCTGATGATATTATTTCATCAAAGTTTTGTAAATTGGTTTCAAACAGCGTTTCGTATACAGTTCTTTCAAGGCTTGGTGTTGACGCCGATTTAATGCTTGATACGGAAGATTTTGAGGATGTTGTTAATTTCAATACACCGAATACTTTTAATGCCCTCGGTGAAGCAACAAACAATATTTCAAAAACAGCACTTCTTGAAATATCAAAAACCGTATTTGCACTTGAAAAAGAAAATCGCATATTTGAAAAATCTTCAACAAGTCCTTACAATAAGGATGAAAACAAAAACGAAAGGAGCAATTCAAATGAAGATAACATACACACAAGTCGGAGAACAGCTTTATCCGAACTTGATTATGTCGACAAAGACGGAACAAATGGGATATTACGCACAGAAAAGACAGGAATATCTCAAAAATCACAAGAAAGCGACATTCACAACTTTATTGACAACCTGCAAGTTGACGGAACACCTGATGTCGATTCAGGAGCAGGCACAGCAGATGGAAGAACAAATCATAACTCAGATGTCAAAAGCACAGGGAGTGACCGAGAAACTCAAGCAAACGGATATGATGACTTGGGTGGGAATGATGAACAATATCAAAAACTCGGCGAGGGAAACAGTCTTAAACGAACTGATTTACACAATGTAACCGATGAATTGCCACCCTTTGTTGACGAACAGGCTATCAGGTATATGCTCAGCAATCCCGATGATGATTTGGTGCAAAGAAAGCCTGCAATCATCAAAGTTTACCAAACCACCAAAAAGGATAATGAACTCATAAACTATACCAAAACGCTGTATCCAAGACGGTTTGACGAGTACGATAAATTCAATAAACACTTTGGCTTTACATTAGCCGATAACGGACTTCTTATGTATGAGGGTAATTACAAAACCCGAACTAAGGAGTCCGTTTTTTCGTGGGATATTGTTATCGGTATCATTAAAGAACTTATCAATGACGGCAAGTATCTTGATACGGAAAAGGAAGAAAAAACACAGCTTGATTTGTTTAGCTTTTCTTATGATAACGAGCCTGTATATGATGAAATACCTCAAACATCACTTTTTACCGATTTTGGCATATCACAACAGATTATTGATGAAGCACTTTGCTGTGGCTTTAATGATAAAAACAGCAGAGTACAAATTGCTATGCATTTCAGACGGGACAGAGGTGTTGAGTATAACGCAAGAATGCTCAAATTTCTTTACGGCACTAACGGTGCAGGCTTTGTCTTTAACGGTGAAAAGGTATCCTTTTGGTATGATGAAAACGGTATAAGTATTGCTAAAGGTACATCGGCTAAAACAAGTACGGCAACACATCTCACTTGGGAGCAAGCGGCTGTTCGTATTCGTGAACTTCTTGATGTCGGCAGATATATGCCACAGTATGAAATTGATACGGTTGATGACTACGAACTGAATAAAGTTGCCGACAGGCTTACTGAATTTATCCGAGATTTGAGTGACGATTATCCCAATAAAGATAATTGTCTGCAATCAATACAAAAAGAAATTGACGGTGTTTTCGGTTATCCCGATATGGTTGAAAAAATTACCGATATGCTCAAGGATGACGAAAAGCGTGCTCAAATTTTCAAAGAGTACGGCAAGCGTGCTCAAATTTTCAAAGAGTACGGCAAGCTGATGGATGACTACAACGCCGGTATGAAAATCATTCGCTTTAATTATGCAGCTCAATATTCTATACCATATATTGCAGAAATTATTGAGGGTATGAAACGAGAGCCTATTAGGTTTAAAACTGAATCGGGTTATCTGCCTGACAGAAAAATGTTTATCTCACAAGATGAGATAGATAAGATTATCATAAACGGCAAAAACAATCATGCTTACAGGCTTGAAACCTACACTTACTTTGTTAAGCACCCTGATAAAGCCGATAGAATCAAATATGTAGGCAAGGATAATCAAAGCGGATATTTTGCCGGTAATGACAGCGTTAATAAAACAAAAAAAGGTATTGAATTCAGCCACGGCTCGGTCATGGAGCCTTACGCAAAAGTTCTTATTAAATGGAGCGATGTCGCAAAAAGAATAGATACCCTTATCAAGCAAAACAAGTTTGTGTCGCAAGAGGATATTGACGCTATACCCGATATATACAAAAACGAAATAACAAGAGATTTGGAATCGTTTTTTGAAGGCTTATCCGAGAACGATGCAAAGCCTTATCCGAATGATATTGAGCCATACAAGGTTTCAAGAATTATCAAGGCTCAACTTGATAACCCACAGGCACTTGATGACATTGAAAATATGATGTCAAATGCTTTGGCTCTTATGGATAAAGAGGACAGAATGTATCAGTACCGTAAGCAAATCTATGATGACTTTGTGGCTTACAAAAACGGCACATTTAAACTTTATGATTATCCAAACCTTGCACCAAAAGTAAAACAACTGAGTAAGTTTACTAAACCGGCAGAAAAAGAAAAGGTTGATGCAAAAATTGAGCCCGTTGTATCGGAAGCTGATGATGGCTTAGACTTAATCGGTGAAGAAATAGATATTGACGGCAGACACTTTGTTATTGATTTTGTCAGTAATGGTTATGTATCTATGGCTGACCAAACTTTTGCCGATGGAACAGGCTTTCCTATTTTTCGCAGAGAAGCCGTTGAATTTGTAAGGCAATATTTACCGACAGAAAAAGAACAGATAATTCCTGTTCAGAATACAAAACAGCATACTGAACATAGTCAGTGGGATATTCATCCCGAAATTCCTGTTGAGCAAAGGCACGATTTTGATTTTGCGGCACATTCTGTTGAGGTTGTAGGCAAAAAGGAACGCTTTCGCAGGAATATGGAGGCTATCAAGGTTTTAAAAGAATGTGAAGCCGACAACCGTTTTGCAACTCCCGATGAACAAATCGTTCTTTCAAAATATGTCGGTTGGGGCGGTATTCCCGAAGCGTTTGACGAAAACAATTCGTCTTGGGCAAATGAATACAAGGAACTCGTTGAAGTGCTTTCACCTGATGAGTACGCACACGCTCGTGAAAGTACATTAACTGCTTTTTATACTCCTCAAGAAGTAGTTAAGGCTTGCTATGATATTGCCGAAAATCTTGGATTCAAGCAAGGCAATATTCTTGAACCGTCTTGCGGTATCGGTAATTTTATCGGTATGAAGCCAAAGAGTATGGCTGACAGTAAGGTCTACGGTATTGAACTTGATTCTGTTTCGGCAGCTATTGCACAACAGCTTTATCAAACTGCAAGTATTGTTAATAATGGATATGAAAAGGTAGACTTACCCGATAATTTCTATGACCTTGTAACTACAAATGTACCTTTTGGCGATTTTAAAGTATCGGATAAGAAATATGATAAGCACAACCCGCTTATTCACGATTACTTCTTTATGAAGTCGCTTGATAAAGTCAGAACAGGCGGCATAATGATACTCATTACCTCTAAGGGCACTATGGATAAAGAAAGCAGTAATATCAGGAGATATATTGCTCAAAGAGCAGACCTTCTCGGTGCAATAAGACTTCCTAACGATACTTTTAAGGGCAATGCAGGCACAGAGGTAGTATCGGATATTCTTGTTCTTCAAAAGCGAGATAGAGTGCTTGATATTGAGCCTAATTGGGTACAGCTTGATAATACCGAAGACGGTATCAGGATGAACAAATACTTTGTTGATAATACTGATATGGTGCTCGGTAATGTGAAAATGGTTTCAGGTCGTTTCGGTCCGGAATCAACCTGTATTCCATATGAGGATAGAAGTCTTGAAGAACTGCTTGATGTGGCTGTTAAGAATATTCAAGGACAAATTACAGAGGTGCAAATCGGTGATGAATTTGAAGAAGATTTATCTATTCCGGCATTACCTGATGTTCGTAACTTTTCATATACTGTTGTAGACGGAAAGATATACTTTAGAGAAAATTCAAGAATGACGCCTGTTGATGTATCCGCTACTGCCGAAAACAGAATCAAAGGTATGATTTCAATTAGAGACAGCACCCGAAAACTTATTGAACTTCAAACCGATGATTATCCTGAAGAAGATATACTTGCAGAACAGAAAAATCTTAATGAACTGTACGATAAGTTCACGGCAAAGTACGGCTTAATAAACAGCAGAGCAAACAAGTCGGCATTCGGCGAAGACGCTTCATATCACCTTATCTCTGCTCTTGAAATACTCGGAGAAAACGGCACTCTTGAACGCAAAGCAGATATGTTCACTAAAAGAACTATTAAACCTCATATTCCCGTGACGGAGGTTGATACTCCTTCGGAAGCACTTGCAGTATCTATGGGTGAACGGGCAAAGATTGATGTTGAATATATGAGCAGCCTTTGCCATAAGTCCGAAAAAGAGATTTATGATGAACTTCAAGGCGTAATATTCCTTAACCCTGAATACAATGCCAATAATCCTACTGCTCAAAAATACTTGATGGCAGACGAATATCTTTCGGGTAATGTAAGAGCAAAACTGCGTTTTGCAAAAGCTATTGTAAAGACACAGCCTGAATATCTAATCAATGTTGAATCACTTAAAAAGGTGCAACCTAAAGATTTAACGGCAAGTGAGATTGATGTTAGGTTAGGTGCTACTTGGCTTCCTGTTGATGTTGTTGAGAATTTTATGTATGAATTACTTGAAACTCCGTACTATTGCAAGTTAAATACAAAAGTGAATTTTTCACCGTTTAGCAGTGAGTGGAACATTACAAACAAAAGCGGCGACAGAGGAAATGTTAAAGCAAACAGCACTTACGGTACAAGCCGTATCAATGCTTATCAAATTATTGAGCAAACATTAAACCTTAAAGATGTCCGTATCTTTGATTATGTTATTGATGACGACGGCAAGAAAAAGCCTGTGCTTAATAAGAAAGAAACAGCTATTGCTATGGAAAAGCAAGACGCAATTAAACAGGCATTTAAGGATTGGATATGGAACGACCCTGAAAGGCGTAATCGTTTGTGTGAAATGTATAACGAGAAATTCAATTCAATCAGACCTCGTGAGTTTGACGGCAGTCACCTTATCTTTCCAAATATGAATCCCGAAATCACTTTAAGGCCTCATCAGTTAAATGCTGTCGCTCATAGCCTTTACGGTGGTAACACGCTTCTTGCACACGCTGTCGGTGCCGGCAAGACTTATGAGATGATTGCAATAGCCGAAGAATCAATTCGTCTCGGCTTATCAAGTAAATGTATGATTGTTGTACCTAATCATCTTACCGAACAATGGGGTGCAGATATTCTCACTCTCTATCCGAATGCAAAGGTACTTGTGGCAACCAAAAAGGATTTTGAAAAGAAAAACAGAAAGCGTTTTCTTTCCCGAATTGCCACCGGTGATTATGATTTAATAGTTATAGGTCATTCACAGTTTGAAAAAGTGCCTATGAGTATTGAAAGGCAGCAAACAATTCTTCAAAGGCAACTTGACGAAATTATCGAGGGTATTTCCGAACTCAAATACCAAAGAGGTCAAAACTTCACCGTAAAGCAGCTTGAAAAGGCTAAAAAGAGCATTCAAGCAAAACTCGATAAACTAAACGACCAAAGCAGAAAAGACGATATCGTGACCTTTGAGGAGCTTGGTGTAGACAGATTGTTTATTGACGAGGCTCACTATTTCAAAAACCTTTTCCTGTATACAAAAATGCGTAATGTCGGCGGTATAGCACAGACAGAAGCACAAAAGTCAAGTGACCTGTTTATGAAAACACAGTACCTTGATGAAATTACTGGAGGTCGAGGTGTAGTATTTGCGACAGGCACACCAATCAGTAACAGTATGGTTGAGCTATATACAATGCAAAGATACTTGCAGTACAATACGCTTTGCCGACACGATTTACAGCACTTTGACGCTTGGGCGTCAACCTTTGGCGAAACGATAACCGCCATTGAATTAACTCCCGAGGGCTATACTTTAATAGGACGATAAAATTAACTGTCCTAAATTGAAAATACAT
>ERZ779889.2617-NODE-2617-length-14521-cov-3.827181_pt1 | contig 14521 bp, 12 predicted proteins | sample MGYA00511030_ERZ779889 | MGnify/ENA primary metagenome ERZ779889 (study PRJEB29588, sample SAMEA2160616) | human gut metagenome | biome: human gut; feature: human-associated habitat; material: faeces | place: Denmark | collected 2008/2010 ...
TTTTGCGCGGCTAGGGGTATCATAGTAGCATAATGCTATCAATAGCAAATATAAGTATGAAAAACCATTTGATGAAATTGTTGAAGAATACAAAAAAATATTAGAAAAAGAGAATTGGCAATTTTTGCAAAAAGGTGAAAATAGCATTACTTACGTTAAAGATGGGTTATTGTTTTCCATAATTGAATTGCCGGATGGTTTTTTACAAACTAAAGTGTGGCTGAAATGTGATATGGAATAAAAGGCTGTTTTATTTTCTGATTTTATAAATTTGATAAAATTACAATAAAAAGAATGAACACATCGAATAGAAAGATATGTTTTTTCAATGAAGTAATGAAAATTTTAGGTGTTACCGATAAAAACATTGAAGATATAGAAGTATATTTTGTTTAATACCTGACAAAGAAATTTACCACTTAGCTTATCAAAAGATATAAAAAAGATTAACAGCAGCTATGAAACTGTAAAAACTTTACAATAAATAATACACAAAAGACAAAAATTTAATTTTTAAAGAATTTTCTTTACACTTTATTTGACAACCTTTATAATGGGTTATATAATTACTTTATAAAATTGTTTGATAGAGGAGCGGAACACATTAGTATGACGCTGAGCGGGAGCGATGAAGCGTTTGAAAGGGCAACCGCCGAAGTTTAAAAAGCAGCCATGTTTTTTATGCTGGGCCGTCAGTGAATAACTGCCGGACTGTCGCCAAAAAAGGCGGAGGGCTATCTCAATGATTATGCAGATGTATTGCCGTTGGGAAAGTCTTTCTCAACGGTTTTTGTTTATAGCAGAAAGGGGCTGGCAATGTGATTAGAGTTTTGGTTAACGGTGCTTTGGGCAGAATGGGTACGGAAGTATGCAAAACTGTTATGGCACAGGATGATATGGATTTAAGCGGCGTTGTTGATATTAACGGCGCAGACAAAACAATACCTTATTATGACGGCGGCGTTTTTGGTGTGGACACCGATTTAGAAAACGCTATTACCTGTACCCGTCCTGATGTTGTGGTTGATTTTACCCGCCCCGATGTTGTGATGGATAACCTTCGTAAAATTATAAACATGGGAGTTAATGCCGTTGTCGGCACAACCGGTTTTACCAAAGAAAATCTGGAAGAAATTGACAAACTGGCACAGGAAAAAGGCGTTGGCGTTTTAATAGCGCCAAACTTTGCTCTCGGCGCGGTAGTAATGATTAAACTGGCTTGTGAAGCCGCAAAATACTTCCCGCATGTAGAAATTATTGAAAAGCATCACGATAAAAAACTTGATGCTCCCTCCGGTACAGCAGTGCTGACGGCGCAGAAAATTGCCGAAGTACGCGCTGCCATGAAGCAGGGCAATCCTGATGAAAAAGAAACCATGCCCGGTGCGCGCGGCGCAGATTTTGAAGGCATGAAAATCCACAGCCTGCGCCTGCCCGGTTATGTAGCTTCGCAGGAAGTTGTATTCGGCAGCCAGGGGGAAACGTTAAAAATTATCAGCGACCCGATTAACCGCGAATGTTATATGCCTGGCGTAATGCTGGGCTGCCGTAAAATTTTAGGTACCAAAGGCCTTGTTTACGGTCTTGATAAATTATTATAATCTTGGGGGATGTTTATGAAAAAGTATAATGTGGCAATTTTGGGTGCGACAGGTGCTGTCGGCGCAGAATTTTTAAAATTAATAGAAGAAAGGAATTTTCCTTTTAATGAGCTCAGGCTTTTGGCTTCCAAACGCAGCGCAGGCAAAGTAATTAACTTTATGGGCAAAGATTACACTGTGCAGGAAGCAACTCACGATTCTTTTGAAGGCATTGATATTGCATTGTTTGCCGGCGGAAGCATTTCTAAAGAGTTTGCTCCGAGTGCGGTGAAAGCAGGTGCCGTAGTAATAGATAACTCCAGCGCTTTCCGTATGGACCCGGAAGTGCCGCTTGTTGTGCCGGAAGTTAATCCGGAAGCTATTTTAAAACATAAAGGCATTATTGCTAACCCTAACTGCTCAACTATTATTATGTTAATGGCTTTAAAACCAATTTACGATTTAGCTAAAATCAAACGCGTTATCGTATCTACATATCAGGCTGTAAGCGGCGCAGGCAAAGAAGGCATTGATGAACTTACCAATCAGACCGCGGCTTATCTTGAAGGCAGGGAAATGGTTGCCAATATTCTTCCTTCTGCCAGTGCGGAAAAACATTACCCGATTGCTTTTAACCTGATTCCGCAGATAGATGTTTTCTGCGATAACCTGTACACCAAAGAAGAAATGAAAATGGTTAACGAAACCAAAAAAATTATGGATGATTATGATATGCGCATTACCGCAACCACTATCCGTGTACCGGTATACCGCAGCCATTCTGAATCTGTAAATATTGAACTGGAACATGATGTAACGCTTGATGAAATTAAAACGGCACTGAAAAAATTCCCCGGCGTTATTGTGCAGGATGACCCGGCAACGCAGACTTACCCGATGCCGCTTTATACTTCCGATACTGATGAAGTTTATGTAGGGCGCCTGCGCCGTGATGAATCAGCGCCTAACTCCTTTAATTTGTGGGTAGTGGGCGACCAGATTAGAAAAGGCGCGGCACTTAATACTTTGCAGATTGCGGAAACCATGATTAAAAACGGTTGGATTTAACGGAGAACAGCGCTGATGAAAATACTTATACAAAAATTTGGCGGTACTTCAGTTGTTGATGAAAAAGCACGCACTGCTGTTAAAGATAAAGTACAGCATGCAATCCGCAGCGGCTATGCTCCTGTGGTTGTGGTATCGGCTATTGGCCGCAAAGGCGCGCCTTACGCAACCGATACTTTAATTGATTTTTTAAAGCAGGTTAACCTTTCGGTTAATGTGCGCGAGCAGGATATGCTGATGTGCTGCGGCGAGATTATTTCTGCCTGCATTATGGCAGCTACCTTGCAGAAGTTTGGCTTTAACGCTATGGCGCTTACCGGCGGACAGGCAGGCATTATTACCGATTCGCAGTTTGGCGCAGCACGCATTAAGAATATTAAAACAGATGATTTGAAACATTTGCTGGAATCCGGTGTAATACCTGTTATTTGCGGTTTTCAGGGCATGACGGAAAACCACGGCAAATTTACCACGCTTGGACGCGGAGGCAGTGATGTTACTGCAGCGGCGCTCGGCGTTGCGCTCAATGCCGAAAAAATTGAAATTTATACCGACGTTGAAGGTGTTATGACCGCTGACCCGCGTATAGTTAAGGATGCGACTATTCTGCATAAAATTTCTTATGCGGAAGTAGCTCAGATGGCGCAGCAGGGCGCGAAGGTAATTCATCCGCGCGCGGTGGAAATTGCTATGCGCAGAAATATCCCGCTTGTGGTTAAATCTACTTTCAGCGATGCGCCTGGCACACTTATCACCAGCGATATTTCCGGTCTGGAAGTGGAAAATTCCGTTACCGAGCGCAGAATCAGCGGCGTAACTTATTTGAAAGATTTGGTACAGTTCCGCGTGAACCTTGATACTAAAGATGCCAGCAGCGGCCGCATTTTGTTTGAGGATTTGGCGGCGGCGGGCATCAGTGTAAGCTGCCTTAATTTATCTGAAAGCAGTTCTATGTTTGCCATTTTCAGCGCCGATACCGATAAAACTATTGCCGTGCTTGACGAAGCTGGCTTTGATTATACCGTAAACAGAAACTGTGCCAAAGTTTCCGTTGTTTTTGCAGCGGTACGCGGCTTCCCGGGACTAATGGCAAAATTTGTCAGCGCGCTTGCAGATAATAAAATTCATATTTTGCAGACGGTGGATTCTGACACCACAATTTCTGCAATTGTAAAAGAAGAACATATCAATGAAGCTGTTACTGCGCTTCATAAGGCGTTTAATTTATAAGAGAGGTGCTTTGCAATGAAAAATCCATACTTTGGCAGGCTGCTTACCGCAATGGTAACTCCGTTTAATGCGGACGGCAGTGTAAATTATGAAAACGCCGCAGATTTGGCTGAATGGCTTATTGCCCATGGCAGCGACGGTTTGGTTGTTGCCGGTTCAACCGGTGAAGCTGCAACCATGACTGTTGATGAAAAACTGGAACTGTTCCGCGTGGTTGTCAACCGCGTTAATAAACGTGTACCGGTAATTGCAGGCACGGGCAGCAACTGCACCGCTGATACTGTTAAAATGACCAAAATGGCTGAAGTTATGGGGATTGACGGCGTTCTGATTGTTGGACCTTATTACAACAAACCAACTCAGGAAGGTTTTTATCAGCATTTTGCGGCTGTTGCTGAATCTACCAAACTGCCTATTATCGTTTATAATGTTCCCGGACGTACAGCTTCCAACATTGCGCCGGCTACGGTTGCACGCCTGGCAGAAGATTTTGATAACATTGTTGCCATTAAAGAGGCAGCAGGCAATGTTGCACAGGTTAATGAACTGTTTACCGTTCTGCCGGAAGATTTTACTATTTACAGCGGCGATGATATTGAAATTCTGCCGTTTATGTCCGTTGGCGCAACGGGTTTGATAAGCGTTCTCAGCAACTGCGGCGGCGAACTTTTGCAGTCGCTCATGCAGGCTTATGAAGATGGACGCGTTAAAGAAGCTGCCCGCATTAATACCAAAATGGTGCCGCTTGCCAAAGCTATGTTTATAGAAACAAACCCGATTCCCATTAAGGCGGCTACAACAATGGTAACCGGCATTGAATGCGGCGAACCGCGCCTTCCGCTTACTCCTTTGGCAGAAGAGCATAAAGAGAAGCTGGCAGCTATTTTAAAAGAATATGGGATGATGAAATAATGGCAAAAACAGCATTAGTAATACAGTGCGATATTGTCGCAAAAAAATGTGTTGGTTATGCCTGCATGAAAACTTTTGAAAAACGTACCGATAAATTTGAAGGCGTGGAAGACGGTGTAAATTATATCAGCACAACCTGCGGCGGCTGCTGCGGCATGGGCGTTGCAGCTAAGCTGGAAGATTTAAACCGCAAGCTGAAACGCTGGGGTGACAGCAAGGAAGATGTTACCGTTTACCTTGCAAGCTGCATTGTGTCTGATAATTATCACAATCCGCCCTGTCCGCACAAAGATTTTATAAAACAAATTGTAGAGCGCAAAGGGTATAAGATGGTACTCGGCACATACATTTCAAAAACAGCGCAGAAAAAACGCGAGGCAGGCATTTATCAACCGATAGAATAATTTTAAAAGACCGTTTTAATACGGTCTTTTTCTTTTGCCTCAGGCAGGATTTTAAAGGAAAAAATAGAAAATAATATGGGTAAAGGAGTGAGAAAAATGCGAGTGAAATATTTTATTGCCTGTCTGGCTTTTTGCGTTTGTTTAATTGTACCCGGCTTTAATGCAGATGCGGCCGGCGTTACTAATTACAGCAGTTTTATAAGCGCTGATTACTGGGTGAACAATAATCCTGCCGGAGAGCAGGTTATTTTAGATGCAGCCGGTGTTAAAGCATATAATAAACGTATTGCCGGCAAATTAAATTCTGTGTACGATTTAACTGAATATCCGCAAAGTTTAAGCGGCAGTACGGTTAAAAATTATGTCGGCAATTATGATGTCTTAAACGACCCCTTGTTCCGTCTTGGTAAAGAAGTAAGCCAGAACTATAAAAATATTTTAATAAAAGAAACCAATATTGATAAAATACCGGCAGATGTTAAGGCGCGTTATGGCGTTACTGTAAGGCGCAGTAATTTGCGTGCCATGCCGACTAATGAAGGTTTGTTTTATTATGCAACAGATAATAATTTTGACGCTTTGCAGGAAACTTCCATTGCTGCATGTGAGCCGCTTGTAATACTGCACCAAAGTGCCAACGGCTTTTTTTACTATGTGCAAAGCTATAACTACCGTGGCTGGATAAGCCGTTTTGATGTTGCGGTATGCAGCCGTGACGCGTGGATGAAATACGCAGACCCGCAAAACTTTTTGGTTGTAACTGCGCAGAGCTTTAATGTAAAAGTACCCGGTGAAAGCGTTTACTGCGATGAAGGCACGCGTTTACAGTTAGTTACCGAAGGCAGCAGCATTTATACTGTAAAAATGCCGCTGCGTGCGCAAAACGGTACTTTGCAGGAAGTAAACAGCAATGTGGCTAAAACTGCTGCACTTCATAAAGGCTATTTGCCTTATACCGGTAATAATATTTTAAGAAGCGCATTTAAATATTACGGTTCGCCTTATGGCTGGTGCGGCATGCACAAAGGAATTGATGATGCAGGCCTTATTGCCAATGTTTACCGTACTGTAGGCATCTTCCTGCCGCGTACTGTTGATGGCCTTGCGGCAGCAGGGACAGCAGCAAATCTCAGCGGCATGGCACAGGCGCAGAAACTGGAGGCTATAAAAAAATTAGCGCCCGGTTCGTGCCTGGTTATGGATGGCTATGCTGTAATGTATGTTGGTACTTCAAGTAATGTGCCGTATATCATCCATTCGCTGGCAACTCATTATACCGGCGGTGTGCGCAACACTGAAATGCGTGTTGTAGTGAGCGACTTGACTTTACAGCGCGCCAGCGGCAACAGCTTTTTGGATGAATTTACCAGCGCTGTAAGTTTTAAATAAATGAGAGGTAACAAAATGAAAGATTATCAGAAGTTATTTTCGGTAAGGGAAAATAATCTTACCTGTTCAGAAATTGCCGGTGCCGAAACATTGGTTTTGTTTTTGTGCAAAGGCTGCATACCGGCTTTGCCTAAAATGAATGCCCCGGAATATTTAATAAAGGCAGTTGATGAACTGCTGAAAAAGAATGATAAACTGGCAGATACCGGCAATATAACGCAGTTTGCCATGCTTGGAGAAAATGGCTTGCAGCAGATTGTAATCAGCGGTTTTGGCGGTGAAAACGCCTGCAAGCCGAACGATTTGCGCAAAGCGGCAGGTGAAACGGCACGTGTTTTGAAAAAACTTAAAGCGCAAAATGCGCTTGTTATAGCACCGATACTTTTAAATGCAGCACGCCCGCATTATCTTTCCGCTTTGATAGAGGGCTTGATTTTGGGCGGTTACGCTTTTAATGAATGCAAAGGCAAACAGAAAGAAGAACAAGATATTTGTTATACCATAGTTACCAATGTAACAGATGCAGATAAAGTATGCGCTGAAAGCTGTTATGTAAGCGCTGCTGTTTGTTATGCACGCGATTTGGCAAATAAACCGGGCAATTTGCTTGTTCCGTTTGATATGGCGCAGCAGGCGCAGGCTGTTGCAGCAAGCTGCGGCATGGAATGTGAAGTGCTTGATACAGAAGAAATGCGTGCAAAAGGCATGGAAGCAATTCTTGCCGTAGGGCAGGGCAGTGTTAACCCGCCTTATATGGTAACGCTTAAATACAACGGAGCAGGAGATGCTCCTTATACAGCTTTTGTTGGCAAAGGCATTACATTTGACAGCGGCGGCATTTCCATTAAACCAGAAGCCAATATGGGCGAAATGAAAGACGATATGACAGGTGCTGCAGTTGTGCTTGGCACAATGCAGGCTATTGCACAGCTTAAATTGCCCTGTAATGTTATCGGCATAATGGCGTGTGCTGAAAATATGCCTTCCGGAAGCGCCCAACGCCCCGGCGATATTGTGAAATCTGCCGCAGGCAAAACTATTGAAGTAATATCGACAGATGCAGAAGGGCGCATGGTGCTTGCCGATGCCGTTTGGTATGCGTGCAGGCAGGGTGCTGCAAAAGTTATTGATATTGCTACACTTACCGGAGGCGTTATTGTTGCGTTAGGCAACGAAACCGCAGGCATTGTGGGCAATAATGATGAACTTATTAACGAAGTAATGTCGGCAGGCAAAAAAGCAGGCGAAATGTACTGGCATTTACCTTCGCTGCCGGAATGCAAAGAAGCAATTAAAAGCGATGTTGCAGATTTGCTGAACAGTGCGGGACGAGCTGCCAGCACTATTACCGGCGGGCTTTTTATAGGCGAATTTGTTGATGAGGGAACGCCATGGGTGCATATTGATATCGGCGGCACTTCTACCGCTGATAAAACATCTGGTTTTAAACCTAAAGGCTGCACTGCTTTTGGCGTAAGAACTTTGGTAAATATTGCAAGGGATTTGTAAAATGTTAATTGATTTACACACGCACAGTACGTTTTCCGATGGGCGTTATACGCCTTCACAGCTTGTTGCAATGGCGGCCGCGGCAGATATTAAACTTCTTGCCATTACCGACCATGATTCTGTAAACGGGCTTGAAGAAGCGCTGAACGCCGCCAAAAGCGTACCCAATGCCCCGCAGATTGTAAAAGGCGTGGAGATGGGTTCGCAGGCCGGAGAGTACAGTGTTCACATTTTGGGATATAACATAGACATTCATAACCGCAACTTATTGGCTAAAATTGAAGAAATGCGCCATGCGCGGGAAACACGTCTGCACAGAATGCTTGATAAAATTGCCGCACTTGGCTATCATATAACGGTGGAAGACTGCGACCCTAAAAACAGGGCAGTTGGCAGGCCGCATGTTGCTAAGGCGCTGGTTGCTGCCGGTTATTTCCAATCGGTAGATGAGGCGTTTGAAGTACTGCTTAAACGTGGACGCCCGGGTTATGAGCCGCAGCCCAAATTATCGCCGGAAGAAGCGGTGCGCCTGCTGCATGAAGCGGGCGGCATTGCTGTATTGGCACATCCTGCGGAAATTGAAAATTTGCAGTTGGTAAATATGCTTTTAACAAATATAGCCTTTGACGGAATAGAAGTATATCATCCTAGTGCAGATGAGAAAATGCAGCAGTATTTTGCTCAGCTTGCGCAGGAAAAACAGCTTTACATCAGCGGCGGCAGTGATTTTCACGGCGTTGAAGGGCGTTTTCCGGAGCAGCTTGGCGTATTTAAGGTTGATAGCAGCAAGACGAGTATTATTCAAACCATGGTAAAATAAAAATAAAATGCCGGAGGAAGATTTATGGAGGTTGTTGCATTTGTCGGGTCGAGCGGAACCGGCAAAAGCCACCGTGCAATAGGCGTGGCGCATAATAATAATTGTGATGCCATTATTGACGATGGGCTTTTAATTAAAGGCACAAAAATATTGGCAGGTACATCGGCAAAAAATGAAACCAACAGAATACAGGCTGTAAAAAGAGCGATTTTTACGGAGGACAAGCATGCGGATGATGTGCGCAGTGCGCTGGCTTCCGGCGGCATACACAGGCTTTTGATACTGGCTACTTCCGATAACATGATACAGAAAATTGTTCTGCGGCTTGGCTTGCCGCAGCCGGAAAAAACGGTTTACATTCAGCAGATTGCCAGTAAGCAGGAGATGAAAAAGGCAAAACAAATGCGCCTTAAAGACGGCAAGCATATTGTACCGGTGCCGACTGTGGAGTTAAAGCCGCATTTTACCGGCTATTTTGCAGATTTGCCATATAATCTTTTTTCCAAAGAGCGCAAGCACGCAGAACCAGACCGTTCCATTGTGCGGCCGGCATTCAGCTATTACGGCAAAATTTTTATTTCCGATTATGCCATTCAGGATATTATAAATATTATTGCGCAGAAAATGCTTGGTATTGACAAAGTTAACAGCATCCGCGTAAGGCGGCGTACAAGCGATACCAAAGGCATTGCCATTGCTGTAGAAGTAGTGCTGTTTTACGGCGTAAAAGTGTTTGAGGTAACAAAGGTTTTTCAAAATAAAATTAAGGAAAAAGTTGAGTACATGACGGCGATGCAGGTAAAAACGGTTGATGTTTCTGTGCGCAGCCTTTCTGTACGCAAATAAGGAGGAATATTGATGCTTGGTGAATCGCAGCGCAACAGCGTTATATTTTCTGCTTATGCCAAACTGCCTTCCGGCATTACGGCTTACGAAGTACATAAGGTAATTGGTGTTGTGGTGGAAATTGATATGCACAGCGGCAAAATTATGCAGGCGGAGTGTACTTTGGCAACTAAACTTGCCAGTGATTTCATTGCCAAAATGCTTGTTGGTTATAACATGAATGACGGCATGGAGGCGCTGAATGCCCAAATTGAAAAACATTATCAGGCAAGCGCAAAAAAAGCAGTTCTTACAGCGGTGCGTATGCTTAATGATAAATTTATAAGTTACAAAAACGGAGAAGGTATTGATTATTACGATTGATTTAAAAAAATTAGCCCCTTGTGCGTGATTGCATGAGGGGTTAATTTTTTATGTAAACATAATTCGCGTATTTTGCATACAAGTATACTTTTTGTAAAGCCTTGCAAAGTTGGAGTTTGTTCTGTAAAATAAAAAATGTGTTTACATAATAGTGCAAAAATTACAGTTTGTTTTCAGAAGTTGTTAATTTACGCATTGGTTATGATTCTATTACGGAAAGGAAGATTTTATGCTGGAATTTTTGAATGAAGTTGATGCGTTTGTGTGGGGTCCGCCATTGTTGTGCCTTTTGGTAGGTACAGGCATTTGGCTTACAATCAGGCTTAATTTATTGCAGGTTTTACGTTTGCCGCTGGCTTTAAAATTAATTTTTAAAGCCAAGAACGATGGCCATGGCGATGTTGACAGTTTTAAGGCGTTGTGTACTGCGCTTGCGGCAACAGTTGGCACGGGCAATATCGTAGGTGTGGCAACGGCAATTAAAGCCGGTGGCCCGGGTGCGCTGTTCTGGATGTGGATGGCTGCGTTTTTTGGCATGGCCACCAAATATGCTGAAGGCGTTTTGGCTGTTAAATACCGTACTATTGATGCTAACGGCAATATCGGCGGCGGCCCGATGTATTACATTGAAAAAGGCCTTGGCAGAAATTACCGCCCTCTGGCAATTTTCTTTGCTATTGCAGGCACCATTTGCGCCTGCTTCGGCAGCGGCACATTCGCACAGGTAAACTCCATTGTAGAAATTACCAACATTGGTGCAGGTATTCCCATTATATACACCGCAATTGTGCTTACACTTCTTGTTGCTGTTATTACTCTTGGCGGTTTGCAGAGCATTGCCAAAGTTGCCGATAAAATTGTGCCTTTTATGGCAGTGCTTTATGTAGTAACAACTATGGGAATTTTATTTGCATTTCGCGATGCGCTCCCTGATGCCATTGCCATGGTTCTTCACGATGCCTTTACCGGAACTGCTGCAACCGGCGGCTTCTTGGGCGCCAGCATGATGTTTGCAATGCGCAACGGTATTGCCCGCGGCTTGTTCTCTAATGAATCCGGTCTCGGCAGTGCGCCGATTGTTGCTGCAGCGGCTAAAACCAAATGGCCGGCAGAGCAGGGTTTGATTTCCATGACCGGTACTTTTATTGATACCATTATTATTTGTACAATGACCGGTTTGACGATTATTGTTTCCGGCGTATGGAGCGGTGATTTAAATGGAGCTGCCATGACGCAGAGCGCGTTTACAATGGTATTCCCTGTATTCGGCAATCTGCTTTTGATGATTGGCCTTGTACTGTTTGCGTTTACCACAATTTTAGGCTGGAACTATTACGGTGAACGCTGCATTGCTTATTTGTTTGGTGTAAAATCTATTATTCCTTACCGTTTATTCTTTATTGCCATGGTTGCCTGTGGTGCATTTTTAAAACTGGAAGTAATTTGGGTTATTGCCGATATCGCCAACGGCTTAATGGCATTGCCTAACCTTATTGCGCTGCTGTTGCTGACAGGCGTAATAGTTAAAGAAACAAAGCTGTATTTTAAACACCTTGATGAAAACAAGGAATATTTAAAATAAACAAATGTAAAAATTTTTAACAAAATGCTTGCATTTGCTGTATTTTGTGTTACAATAAATAGAAATGAATATCGCTGTGGATGAAACATGCGGGAGAAGAAAATTTTTTCTACCGAAGGAGTAAACTCTCAGGTGCCGGCTTGCCGGTGGGAACCGTATGTGGACACATCTCTGGAGAATCCCATTAAAGGGTGCCGAAGGTGCACGGGGCAAAACCCCTAATCTCTCAGGCCAAAGGACAGAGCTTTAAGCGTAACTGCTTTATTCAGTTATTTATTACGCTTATGTTGCCGCCGGATTTTGGGATTGAGTCCGGCGGTTTTTAATTTATCATTTTAGAAAGAGGGAAGGAATATGTTTGACAATCCGGAAATACTTGCGTTATTGAACGACATCGACAGTTTTGTATGGGGGCCGCCGCTTTTGGTGCTTTTGGTTGGCACCGGTATCTGGCTTACCATTCGTTTGAAACTTTTGCAGGTTTTTAAACTTGGCGATGCCTTAAAACTTATCTTTTTTGCCAAAAATGACGGCCACGGCGATGTAAACAGCTTTAAAGCATTGTGTACAGCGCTTGCTGCTACCGTTGGTACGGGCAATATCGTAGGCGTGGCAACGGCAATTAAGGCAGGCGGTCCGGGCGCATTGTTCTGGATGTGGCTTGCAGCGTTTTTTGGTATGGCTACCAAATATGCTGAATGTTTGCTGGCTGTTAAATACCGTACCGTTGATGGCAATGGCAATATTTCCGGCGGTCCGATGTATTATATTGAAAAAGGCATGGGCAAAAAATATAAACCGCTGGCAATTTTGTTTGCGGCTTTCGGCATTTTGTGTGCGTACTTCGGCATCGGCACATTTGCGCAGGTAAATTCTATTGTAGAAATTACTCAGATTACCGCAGGTATTCCGGTAACTTATACCGGCATTGTTATAACCGTGCTTGTTGCTGTTATTACTATCGGCGGCTTGCAGAGCATTGCTAATGTTGCTTCTAAAATAGTTCCTTTCATGGCAGTTTTATATCTGCTTACAACAGTAGGCATTTTAATCACTTTTGCTGACCAGCTTCCGGCAGCTTTTGCCAGCGTTTTAAACGATGCGTTTACCGGTACTGCCGCAACCGGCGGTTTCCTTGGTGCAAGCGTAATGATGGCAATGCGCAACGGCGTAGCACGCGGCGTATTTTCAAATGAATCCGGTCTCGGCAGTGCGCCAATTGTAGCGGCAGCGGCTAAAACCAAATGGCCTGCTGAACAGGGGCTTGTTTCCATGACCGGTACTTTTATTGATACCATTATTATTTGTACTCTTACCGGTTTAACATTGATTGTAACCGGTGTTTGGAAAGGCGACCTTAACGGCGCTGCAATGACTGAACAGGCATTTTCCATGGGCCTGCCCGGTTTTGGCAGCTTACTTTTGCTGGTTGGTTTGGTGCTGTTTGCCTTTACCACAATTTTAGGCTGGAACTATTACGGCGAACGCTGCGTGGAGTATTTAATCGGCGTTAAAGCTATTTTGCCTTACCGCATTATCTTTATTATTCTTGTTGCCTGCGGCCCGTTCTTAAAACTGGAAGCAATTTGGATTTTGGCGGATATTGTAAACGGTTTAATGGCAATACCGAACTTAATTGCGTTGCTTGCGCTGAGCGGAGTTGTTGTTGCTGAAACCAAACTTTATCAGCAGCATTTAAAAGAAATAAAAGAAAATGAAAATGCTTGACTTTTAAGTTTTTAAAAGGTATAATATACGTTGTGTTCGGGGCGTGGCTCAGCTTGGTAGAGCACCTGTCTTGGGAACAGGGGGTCGCAGGTTCGAATCCTGCCGCTCCGACCAGGAAAAGTTAATATTGCGGGTGTAGTTTAGTGGTAAAACCTCAGCCTTCCAAGCTGATGTTGTGGGTTCGATTCCCATCGCCCGCTCCAAAACGGTTCAGTAGCTCAGTTGGATAGAGCAACGGCCTTCTAAGCCGTGGGTCGGGGGTTCGAATCCCTCCTGGATCACCAGTATTTATGCAGGTTTTCAAAATTGAAAACCTGCTTTTTTGTGTATAAATTAATACTGTGCTTTATACATTGATGTTATAGTTTAGCCTGTTCAAAATATCATTATTATAACTGATACTTTTCTTTAAATCATAATAATGTTTTAATCTAAGCCTTCCTTTATCTAACACATAATTTGTTAGTAAAACTGCGCATAGCCCACAATCCAAAAACTTGTAAGCTCGGTAAAAGCACTTTCTGTTAATATACGCAAGCCATGAAGAAAAAGACCTTGCACCAAATTCTTTACCTTTTTGATATGCTGTTAACCAGCTTTTTTATTTACTGAATAACCTATAATTAAAAATGGTATAACAGAAGATATCCAGTCCATCTTAAAATCGACAGAATCTAAACTTTCGTTAACAACAGAAGTTAATTCGTCATTTGAAATACCAGAATTAATAACGTGCTCAGCCATACCGTTTAATAATAATTGATTATATACTTCTTCGGTAGTAATAATATCAATATTTGGATATTTAATTAAAGCATCATTTACAAAGCAACAGATTCCGTGGCTTTTAACTGTAAAGTATCTGCTGTATTGCCAAATTTATCTGTTATTTGAAAATCCCAACCCTGATTAGTAGCAGATTCTGCCAGTTTAGCTGTATAACCTTCGGGAAGATTGCCGTTATTTAAATATTCAATATATCTCGATTCAAAAAGTTTATCTTTTATAGCATTAATAAGCTGGTTAGTAAAATTTTCAGAAGTAACATATAAAATATTTGCCTTTTTATTTTGAATTTTAAAGGAAGTTC
>ERZ779889.2619-NODE-2619-length-14502-cov-2.189936_pt1 | contig 14502 bp, 7 predicted proteins | sample MGYA00511030_ERZ779889 | MGnify/ENA primary metagenome ERZ779889 (study PRJEB29588, sample SAMEA2160616) | human gut metagenome | biome: human gut; feature: human-associated habitat; material: faeces | place: Denmark | collected 2008/2010 ...
CCGCGGCTGCCGCTTCCGCCTGTGATCTTTCCGATCGCACGGTCCAGCGGCATCCAAAAATAGCAGGCATAAAAAACTGCCGTCAATGCCAGCATGATCCACAGTGCCAGCGTGCCAACCCAGTAGCCACGGTAATTCATCCAGCCTCTGTGCAGAGCGTTGACTCCATAATAAGATACATCACTTCCGCTGTACTCAGACGCATACATGATAATCTCTACCAGCATGATCGCTGCCACATTACAGATTTCCAGGATCGTCAGCAGCGTTCCCATTCTGACTCTTGAGAAAAACTGTACGAATGCACATACTGCCACTGCGATCGACAGCAGCAGTGCCAGAACAAAGAAAATAATGCTGACTGCCGAATGTGAAACACTGTATCCATAAGTTGGATAACCGATTGTAAAAACCAGATAGTGTATAAGAAACAGAATCACATTAAATACACATACAGAATACAGCATCGCGATCTCACGCAGGCGGAATGCCATGATCACGCCCATGCCGATCGAGGTCAGCAGCATCAGGATCCAAACCACATTTCCTGCTCCCATCGCCAGTGCGATCAGCGACATCAGTGCCACAAAACAAACCACACACCAGAGGACAAATTCTACTACAACACCTTTGGTTCTTCTTCTCGCTAATGCTGAAAAAATATTATCCATTGCTAAAACCTCCCTTTCTTTTTATTTCAGCAGTTCCCTGCCTTCTTCCCTGAATTGTTCTATCGAAGCAATCCTTGCCGTGATCTCCGGTTCCATCGCATGCCCCAGCCATTTTTCCCACTGCTTTGCATGTCTGATCTTCGGTTTCTTCGGCAGAGGGAGCTTTGTTTTCTCGCTCCCAAGTCTTTTTATCACATCGGGCGGCTTCTGCCCGGTTAACAGATAGTAAGTAGTTGCCCCCAGCGCATAGACATCCGTCCATGGTCCTTCATCACGCGGAATACCTTCCCGTGCCGTCCGGTACTGCTCCGGTGCTGCATAATCAATTTTCAGAAATGCGGCACTTAAGACCGGTCTGGAGCTGAGTGCATATTTTGCTGCCCCAAGGTCGATCAGATAGATCGAGCCATCCTCGGCGCGCATGATGTTTCCCGGACTGACATCACTGTGGACAAGCCTTTCTTCGTGCATGGCTTCCAGTGCATCCATGACCGGAAATAAAATCTGTTCCAGTGAAAGCAGATCATACGGCTGATAATCACGCGCCCGCATTTCACGCCCGATACTGATCCCGGAAATATATTCCATGACCAGATATGCCGTATCATTTGCTTCCACCACATCATAGACCGTCACGATATGCTCCGTATGTAAAAATTTCGCTGTGATCTTCGCTTCCTCATAAAAGGACTGTAGCCCGAAACGATAGGCTTCCAGCTTCTGCGAAGAAGTAACCGATACAAACGAGTCCTCACGTTCCGCCCACTCTGCCGGAAAATATTCCTTTACTGCGGCAAGACGTTTCAGATAAAGATCCTGACAAAGATATACGATGCCAAAACCGCCGATGCCGATGCAGTCCAGGATCCGGTAGCGCTCATCCAGGATCGTATCACAGTGAAGTGCCTGCTCTTTTCGCGGATTCACGCCCAGATACTTCTCAAAGTCCGGCTCTTCTTCCGGTTCCTGCAAATCCTTCGCCTGCAAAACTGCCTGCACCTGTTCTTTCTTTTCTTCGGCATCCCTGACGGAAAACAGCAGTGTCCATTTACCGGACATTTTTTTAACCGCCAGGATCTTCACCGAATTTCCGGAGAGCAGATCCAGTCCTTCCAGACACTTTGCAAGCCGCTGCAATTCTTCTGTGTCATTTTGCTTCGTGCGAAGAGCCAGCAGAGAAATGCCAAGCAGATTGTCATACATCCGCCACACTGCCTTATCTGCCATTTCGCAATAACACATACCCAGAAGATAACGCTTCTCAAATACCGCCCCGACCGTCCAGTCCATGACTGCGTCCGAAGCTTCTTTTTGATTCCAGCCACAATGCGGGCAGGAAGTCTGATCCGGATTCCATTCCCGGAAGCATCCCCGGCAAACTTTTATCTCCATAAGATGCCCTCCTTTACTCATGATACAGATCCCAGAACAGCTCCCCGATCGACTGGTAACGATCCTGCGGTTCGATGCTCAGTCCTTTGCAGATCGCCAGATCCTGTTCATCGGAGATTGGAACCCCCATCGCCTGCAGACGCTGCACCGTATCATGCTCCCGCCGTTTGATGGAAGCTGGAAGCCGCACCCCGGTCATCAGGTAATACATGCTGGCGCACATGCTGTAGACATCCGTCCACGGTCCCTGATTGCCGTCCTTTTTGTACTGCTCAACCGGCGCATAACCATGTTTGAGCAGGATCGGTGCATTTTCACTGTTTCCATAGTTACGTGCCGCCCCGAAGTCGATCAGGATCGCATGCATATCTTTCCGGGTCAGCATAATGTTGTCGGGACTGATATCCCTGTGAATGATGTTGTCAAAATGAACTGCCTGCAGAGCTTTCAGCACATCTTTCAGAAGCGAAAGTACTTCCTCCGGGCGAAGCCTGCCGCCCCGCAGGGTTGCATATTTTTTCATGTCGATGCCGTCTATGTACTCCATCACAATATATGCCGTTGCATTCCCATAAAAGAAATCCCTTATGGAAACAATACCAGGCATCAGATAATAGCGCGACAGATTGGACGCTTCCTGGATATAAGCTTCCAGTCCCTTCATGTATGCAGACTGGATCTTATCCAGATGCTGTGTGTACGTCTCGGTATTGCAGCAGAGCGAAACCGATAACTGCTCCGAATAGCTGTGTCCGCTGAAATTGCGCATCGCAATCTCCCGCGGAAAATATTCTTTGACGCAAACCCGCTTTGCCTGATAAAAATCCCATGCAATGTAGGTGATTCCAAAGCCGCCTATTCCAAGCACTTTTCCCAGCAGATATTTGCCGTTCAAAATCTCATATAACGGAAGGCTGTTTTTCGGTTTTTTATAACGCTTTACGTCAAACCCGCATTTCGGGCATGGCATCCCCGGCCATTGCAGTTCGGTCATACAGCCCATACAGAGCTTGTTCGGATCGACTAATCTCTTTCCCACTTTGATTCTCACCCCTTTGCATGTTTGTCTCTATAAAAACTAATTATCAAATCCTCGTCCTGCATTATGTGAAGATCCGCCGCCGGAATTTCCGCCGGATGATGGTGCACTGTAACTTCCACCGCCATCATTACTTGGTGCCGGAGCCGGTGTCGGTGCTGGTGCTTCGGTTGCCGGATAATTTACCTCAATCTCAAAAAAGAGATTGCTGTTGTTCTCCGGATCATTTGCATCTTTTTTGAAATAATCCAGTGGATTCTCTTTATTTGGATCATTGCCAAGGTCATACACCTTTACTGACTGCACAGATGTACTTCCGGATGCTTCTTTTCCGTTTGGATATAAAAATCCACAACTTCCAAATCCCTGCTCATCCAGCAGATTTGCAAACTCTTTTCCGGTCTTTTTCTGGTACTCCAGAACTGTTCCGACCACCTGAATTTTCAGATCGGTATCACCCGGATTACTCTGGTCATATTCCGTATCTGCTGCTACGGTCTGACCTATAATATCACCCACTTCATGGCTGCCTTCGACTGCAAAATAACTGTCATCGATCATACCGGAGTCTTTCATGGATTTCTTTCCGGTGCGTTCTTTTGTATTTTCATCACTATAACGATACACCATCTGTTTTGGTATTTTGTTCTCAGTCTGGAACTGCGTGAAATCCGGAAGCTTCTGCCAGTAGAAGAAATCCGTCGCATAATAATGAATCTTCAGATTGTCACTGTAAGCAAACGTCTTGTCCTGATTCTTCCCATCTGCCAGCATTTTTTCTGTGATGTTTTCACTTCCGGTATCCAGACTGACCAGATCATAGTAGTTTGCTCCACCCTTTTCTTCTTCAATGAAACGGGTTTTATCACTGGTGTCGATACCCAGTTTTTTGGCGATCACAAAGGCATTCATGCCCTGCAGCTCGCTGTAGCGGACCTGCGTATTGTCACAGATCGTAAGGCTGAGCGTACCGGTTACTTCTGTATTCAGACCATTTTTTGTATAAGTAAGGCCTGCCAGCGTTGTACCTGCATTTGCATTTGCATCTGCTTCCGTATCTGCCCTGGTATTCGTATCTGCATTCGTCTCGTCACTGCTTCCGGTGGACGCATCATACAGCACCGTACCTGCCGGAATCGACTGTTCACATACCGTACCGCTTTCCTTTGACGCATCAAACACGGTGTTATCCATATTTAAGGTAATGTCCCAGCCTGCCCTGCGGTTCAGTTCTTTGACATACTGTTCTGCTTCTTCCTTTGTCTTACCGCGAAGATCCACCATGACCACCTGCGCATCCTCGGACAGTCCGGTCTGCTCTTTGTTGTTTACGGCAGTCATCACACCGATGCCCGTTCCGCCGACCAGTGCGATACACAGCAGACACAGTGCCACTTTTGCTCCCATCGGCAGTGCACCAATCCTTGCTTTCAGACCTTTCGGTGCTTCCTTTGGCAGGATCCAGGTCGGTTCGTACACTGGAATAAAAAACTTGCCATCCAGTGCTTCCATGAATTCTTCCGCACTTTGCAGACGGTATTCCGGCATCATATTCAGACAAACCATGATCGCCATTTCTGCCTGCTGCGGAATCGCAATTCCCATATCCGACGGCGGGATCAGTGCATCATCCTCCAGACGCTGGATTGCCGGAATCGGCTTCTGTCCGGTCAGCATCCGGTAGAAAAGTGCCGCCACCGCATAAAGATCGGTATACGGTCCCTGTTCAAATGTATTTTTGTACTGCTCGATCGGTGCATAGCCGGCTTTCAGCCACACATCGGTGCTGTTCTCCACCGCAGAAACATTTTTCGCCGCACCGAAATCGATCAGTTTTACGATACCTTCTTTTGTAACAAAAATATTGTCGGGTGCAATGTCTCGATGAAGCACCCCTCGTTTGTGGATCTCCTTCAATGTATAAAGAACGGTCAGGATAACTCGCCGGCTCCATTCATAATCTTTCTTGTCACCGGACTTTTTGAGGATGGTTTTTACATCCATGCCTTCCAGATATTCCATGACTATGTAACCGGTTCCATTCTCTTCGAAGAAATTGGAGATTTCCACAACACCCTGCACATCATGCAGAGCCGCAACGCTCCTCGCTTCTGCGAGAAACTGTTGCAGACCGCGCTGGAAACGCGGTACCAGTCTTTCATCCGTGACCATGACCGTCAGACCATCCTGCCCGCGTCCACAGTACTGCTCCGGATAAAACTCTTTGATCGCAACCTTCCTCTGTAACATCTGATCCCATCCGATGTAGGTATTGCCGAAGCCTCCGGCTCCCAGCGGATAGCCTGCAAGAAACTTTCCACCAAGAACCGTACCCGCTTTCAGAAACCGTGGCTTCTGCTGCTCAGGCTCCAGACTCTTCCCACACTCCGGACAGAAACTCGCTTTGTCATTGGAAATCTGCGACATACAATGATAACAAAGTTTCATAGGTATGGTCTCCTTTTAACTAATTTGCGCCATGACCGCCTCTACTGTGACTGCCACCGCCGGAACTGCCACCTGACGATGGTGCACTGTAACTGCCACCGTCATAGCTTGGTGCCGGTGCCGGTGCTTCGGTAGGTGGATATGCTACTGTAATAACAAAAAAGAGATTTGTATTGTTTTCCGGATCATTCGGATTCTTTTTAAAATACTCCAATGGAGTGGTTCTGTTAGGATCAGTGTCCGTATCATATACTTCCACGCTCTGCACTGCCGTACTTCCAGATGCTGACTTTCCACTTGGATAGATACATCCATACATTCCAAAACCATTTTCGCTTAACTTGTTTTGCAGTTCTTTTCCAGTCAGTCCATTATACTCCAGTACACTTCCTATCGCCTGAATTTCAAGTGTTGTATCACCTGGGTTTGTCTGATCATATTCCGTACCTGCTTGCACCGTTTGACCTACGATATCTCCTACTTCATGCGTTCCTTCAATTGCAAAATAACTGTCATCAATCAAACCCGCTTCTTTCAGAGATTTTTTACCTACATTTTCCTTTGTATTTTCATCCGAATAATTATAGATTTTCTGTTTCGGTATTTTATCTACTGTGGCATACTCTGTGAAATCTGGAAGTTTATCCCAATAAAGGAAGTCTGTCTTGTAGTAAGTAATTTTTATTGCATCTGGATTATAGGCAAATGTCTTATCCTTGTTTTCTTCTGCTTTCAATGCATCCTTTGTAATTTCTACTCCGTCTGCTTCCAGACTGACCAGATCATAATAATTTTTTCCGCCTTTCTTTGCCGCTACAAACTGCTCATTATTATCTGTCTTAATGTCAAGTTTCTGTGCTATCTGATAAGCATTCAGATTACGGATTTCAGAATAGCTGACTTCTTTATTTGTATAAACACTGAGTTTGATTTCTCCTGTCAGTTTGCCATCCTCATCTTTTGTCCAGCCATCCGGTAAGTCTTCGCTTTTTGCCATTTGTAAGTCTACTTCTGTGTCTCCAGAAGCATCTACTGCTGTTTCTTCTGTACTTGCTTCTTTTTCAGAATTTTCCTGCAGCACTTGTCCTGCTTTGACATCCTGCGAAATAATCATACCTTCTTTGTCCGGATCTTTGTTAAATTCATGACTTGTTTCACTTAAAGTCAGATTCCAGCCATTCTCTTTATTTAACTCATCAATGACTTCCTGTGCTTCTTCCATGGTTTTATTCCTCAAATCCCGCATAACCACTTCGTCGCTGTTATCCAGGCTTCCATTGCCGCCTTTCGTCATTTTGATCATGTATACACCACCGACAACAACCACGCGGACAAGTCCTGCTACCAGTGCTTTCGCCCAGATTGGGAATTTTCCGGTTTTATTTTTCTGCTGTTTTACTTTGCGGCGTTTTACTTCACTGCTGTTCAGTTCCTGCAAAAATGCTTCCGCAGACTGCGTTCTGTCCTGCTGATATACATTCAGAGCATTCATGAGTGCATTTTCTATATTCTTTGGAATATCAATGCCCATCTTTGACGGCTCTTTGAGGTCATCTGACAGGGCACGCTCTACGGATTCCTGTGGAACTTCACCCGTGATCATAAGATACATTACGGCACCCAGTGCATATACGTCCGTCCACGGTCCACGCACTCCTTTGCTGCGATACTGCTCTTCCGGTGCATATCCTCTTTTCAGAATAATGGAAAGACTCTTGGAATTTGCCGTCGTGACATAACGTGTTGCACCAAAGTCGGTCAGTTTGATTTCACCAGAATCTGTCACCATGATCGTTTCCGGTGAAATATCACAATGTACAATATCCATACGATGTACATCTGCCAGACCAGCCAGAATCTGGCGGATAAAATCCGCCGCTTCTTCTGCGCTGTATCGTTTTCCGCCATCCAGAATCTCTTTTAAAGTTCTTCCTTCGACGTATTCGGAAATTACATATCCGGTTTCATTTTCTGCCAGACAGTCATATACTTTTGCGATTCCTTTTGCATTCTGCAACTGCTGAATCCGGTTTGCTTCGTTCAGGAAGTTGGTCAGTCCCTGTTCGAACTGTTCCTGACCATCTCCTGAATAAATCGTTACATCCTTTTCTCCTTCTGAACGAGTAGAAAAATCACTTGGCAGATATTCTTTTACAATGACCTTCCGGTTCATTTCCGCATCCATACCCATGTAAGATACGGTATGTCCACCATAGCTTAAGACACGCCCAACGATGTATTTTCCGCCAATGATTGTTCCCGGATCCAGGTAGTAGGATTCCTGGCGAAGCGTTGTCTCATTAAATCCACAGTACGGGCAGGTGGAAAGATGATCTTCTATCTCATTCATGCAACCCATGCATAATTTCATATCTCTTTCGGTCCTTTCTTCTGCAATGCTTTTATTTTGTAATCACTCTTACTTCAGAAACATTTTTTCCATAGTATGCTTTGATTCTGAATTTAACTTTTTTCTTTTTACCTAAAAGAAGGTCGATATAGGAATCGGAATTACTCTTTGGTTTACTTAAATACCTGTCAACTACACTTGTTTTCAGTCCTTTAATTTCCGGACGAACCTGAATTTTGGTTGCACCTTTGACATTATACTTGAATGTATATTTGATACGACCGCCATATGATGCTTTTGTTCTCTTAATCGTAATCTTCGGTGCTGCAATTTTCAGTTTCACCTTTACGTTGTACGTTGTACCATCCACTGTTACTTTTACAGGAATTGTTTTCTTGATTTTCACCTTAGACAGTTTCTTGGTTGAAGTTTTGATCTTTCCTGTTTTCGTATCCAGCGTGAAATATTTTTTGTATTTCTTCGCATTTGCAAGTGTAATACTGCACTTAGAAGCATCGCTGATGAGGTTTGCTGTTTTACCCATGTAAACAGCAATTTCTGTTTTCGGTAAAATAAATGTTTTCTCTACATGATTTTTGCAAACGTCACAGGAATACTCAATTTTACCTTCCTTTTCTGCTGTAGGCGCTGTTTCCTTTCTGGTGATTTTGTGACCTTTTTCTTTGATTATCCAACTGTCTTTCTCAATCTTATTCTTTCCTTCTGCATCTGAGAAGTATTTTCCACAATCGCTACAGGTGTAATATTCACTGTTTCCGGCTTCTGTACATGTTGCGGCTTTGGCTTCTGTCTTGCTCAGGTTGTGGCCTTTTGCTGAAATCGTTACTTCTTCAACATTTGTATACATTGTTTCATTGAAATTTACACTGGCTTTATAAGTTATTTTTCCATTTTTTGTACATGTAGCATCTTCTGTTGTTTTCTCTATACTTGCTTCTTTTGTTATTTTGTGTTCTGTAGCAGTTTCTTCACACTTATTACATGTAAAAACAGCGGACGCTTGTGTATGATCTTCTTTCCATTCCCATGAAATACTATAATCATGCTCATGACTAACGGTTACTGTAATGCTTTTATCTTTTGTAATCACTGTACCATCTTTCTTTGTCAGAGAAGCCGTTACTTTAATGGTTGCTGTGCCAGATTGTTTCTTATTTATTAGATTCCCTTCTGCATCAATACTTACAACGTCTTTACCATCTGTTATCTCATAAACATATGTCACTGTCTTATCATGAGATGCCTGACACTCTCCTGTAGCCACTGTCGGATTCAGTTTTATTGTTTTTGTTGTTTCATCTTTTGCCAGTTTTATCTCCTGATCATTCAACTGAATATCACCCAAAGAACAAGTACATTCAATTTTTTTCAAATCATCTCTTGCGTTCTGTAAATTTGCTATCGCTGTGTTAATATCCGTTGTCGTTGTTTCACTACTTTCTGGGTCAATATTACTTGCTGCTGTACGTGCCGCTACAAAACTTGCAAAGCTGTCATCTGGATATTCCTTATCATCATTATTGATATTTTTTACTTCATCAAGCAACTTTTGTAACTTTTTCACTGCTGCCTTATAAGCTTCCTCATCCTGACTAAATATATATTTCAATGTCAGCGTTTTATTATCACCTGATAATTCTCCCTCTTTTTCCTCTGCTTCTGTATCTCCAACTTTTAAAGAAACCATCTTATCTTTAAACACAGCCTTACTATCTGCTTTAACTTTTAATGTAATTGTAGCAGTATAATCCTCATGTGGTTTAACTGCTGTTACAGTTTCCTCACCGTGTCTCCACTCTGTAGTTATATCAACTTCCTGCGTTAAATTTTTAAGTTTTGCTTCTCCTAAATTTTCTGTAATATCCAAGGTAATACTTGGTTGCGCCAGTATCTTGACAAGTCCTTGGATCGCTGCTTTCAGTTTCTTTGTAGCTTCTTGTACCTCTTGAATTGTAACATTCTGATTATCTTTCAATTCATTTGCAGCTTCAAGAGCATTCTTATACGCTGTGTAAGATTCTTCTGTATAGTAGTTTTCTTCTGTTTCTACTGTATCGGCTGCCCATTTCAGAGTATCTGCCAGTTTTTTTTGTGCAGATTCTATTGTTTCTATATTTTTTTTACCTATTACACCAAATTCTGCTGCATTGATAAACTGATTTGCTCCTGCCTCACCATTTGTACTTAATACCTCAATCTTGATACTTGTAACGCCCTCCATAACATCGTTAAAGGTGACACTTCTCTTTACATCAGCAACATCTTCCTGATATGTCCACTCACCGCTTCCTGCTAATTTCCATTCCTTTTCGGAATCTTTTGCTTCTGTATCACTGGAAGTATACACATTACACTTTGTAATCCAGCCATTTCCCTTAAGCAGTTTATTATCACCCGTTCTCGGTACATAAGTAACTTCACTAACAGTATAAGTAGTATTTCCATCCCCAAGATCAATATAGTAATTGTTGTTCTTATTCTGTGTCGGGTCTTTCTGATTCAGAGTCACATTATTAGATGGTTTGTACTGTGAATGCCAGTACGTACCTTCTTCTCCATCTACTGCCAGTTCTGCTTTTCCCTGTGTGCCATTAAATTCTCCTGTAGTCTCTTCACTGTCTGCATGTCCGGTAAGCAATTTTGAATCCAGTGGTTCATATTCTACATCACTTCCGCCAAATCTACAGGTCAGTGTCATGGTTGTTCCATTTTCTGAAATTTCTGCTTTATTCAGACCAACCGTTTCATCCTCACCAAGAGAGATCTCAGTCGGTTTATTATCTTCTGTAAATTTATATCCGTCTTTTGCTTTCAGAACAACTTCCAGATCATAAACTCCGCCTTCTGCAAAGGTGTCTACCGTTTTGCCGTCCGATGTCCAGGTACTGCTTTCAATGGTGTAATTTGGTTCTGTGGTTTCTTCTGCCTGTGCATCAAGATCAAAAATCTTAGTCATCTTAGCTAACGCCGTGTTAATATCAGCATAAGCCGCATTTTCTCCGATCGCGTCTGTTCCATTATAGGTATACATTTTAACATCGGCAAACTGTCCACTATATGGTGAAGTAACACTTGCGCTCTTAGCAACATTATAACCTAATGTAAATACACTGTTTGAATCTGCTTTCCAGGTAGCATTTTCCGGTCTTCCAGAAGTCTGTTCTCCTGTATTTCCATCTACAAAAAGCTGCATTTTGCTTCCTGTATATACGGCTACGATTTCATGCCACTGACCCCAGAAATCATCTGTAAAGCTATAGTGGATATCCGGCCATTGTGTATCCTTCTCTCCTGAAACCAGTGGATTTTCAGAATAGAAATTGATCTGTTTATCTTTTCCGTTGATCTGTATACCATACTGATTGTCCATCTTACCTATCAGCCATGATGTGCCGTCAGTCTGGTTTGGTTTGATTTTAAGTTTAATAACTACCTGCGTATTATTTCCACTAATATCAAATTTACTATTATTTGCTCCATTGTTCGCTGCCGTGATTTTTCCGGAAAATGCCTGGATTTCTTCTTCTCCAGAATCACTTGTCACAGTTTCTTTTGTAATAATTAAATTTTCAGTAGTCAATGTTGCCGGAGCATCTGCCTCATCCTTAAATACCTGTTGAGTGGTTACGCGATCCAGAGATTCTACAGCTTTTGGTGCTTCATTTGCTGCCGGCGCGGTTGCAGAAAGTGATGGTGCAGCAATTTCTGTTCTTGTATCTTCCACATCTTTTCGTACCGTCTGTTTTCCTGGAACAGTGCTGTCGATTTCTCCATCCGCTACCGTTGTAACTTCTCCATTTCCAGTATCCGTTCCCTCTTCATACAACACGATTCCTGCGTTATCCTCTGCTGCCTGTACCATCGGCATTGGCACTGTGGAAACTGCCATTGCCATACACAGCAGACACGCTACTATTTTTTTCTTCATATCCATTCCCCTTTCATTTTGTTATGGTTCTTGTTTCTGAAACATTTTTTCCATAATAAGCATTGATGGTAAATTTAATTTTTTTCACTTTTTCTTTTGGAAATTCTACATAGGACTCTGAATTGCTCTTTGGCTTCTTCAGATAACGGTCAAGTACTTTTGTATTTGCTTTTACGTTTTTCGTGCGGACTTTGATTTTTGTTGCGCCCTTGATATTGTACCTGAAGCTGTATCTGTAACTGTCCCCTGTACTCTGTTTTTTGATTGATATCTTCGGTGCTGCGATTTTCAGTTTTACGTCTACCGTGTAGGTTTTTCCGGCAGTTGTCACTTTAACCGGAATTGTTTTTGCAATCTTCACTTTCGAAAGATTCTTCGTTGTTGTCGTAATCTTTCCGGTTTTGGTATCCAGTTTAAAATACTTCTGATACTTTTTCGCATTTGGAAGTGATATGCTGCACTGTGACGCATCGCTTATAATATTTGCTGATTTGCCAAGGTACAATGAAATCGTTTTTTTCGGAAGAATCCATGCGCCCTGTACCTGTCCACATGCTCTACATCTTTTAAGCTTTATCCCTTCATGACTCCCGGTTGGAGGATTTGTTTCAATCAGTGTACCATCTTCATGACCGGTTGCCGGTATATACCAACTGTCTTTTGCTATTTCATATGCTCCTTCCGCATCCAGGAAATAACTTCCACAGTTAAGGCAGGTATAATATTCGCTGTTTCCTGCCTCGGTGCAGGTTGCCTGCTTTTCATTCGTCTTTGTGAGTATATGACCGGTTGGTGCTTCCCATTCATCGTAGTCATCGGTGTATATGTCACCGTCAAAGAAAACGACTGCCCGGTAGGTTGTAAAACCAAAATCTGTACAGGTCGGACTTTCCATACCTGCCTTTGTCACTTCTGCTTCAACATAAAATGTGTCATCGCAGTAACGACATTCAAAAACAGCGCATGCTTTATAGGTTTCTTCTGCTCCTGTTCCTTCTTCCCAGTCCCAGTAAAACAGTTCATAATCATGTTCTTCCGCCCTTACCTGCTTCCCCGGCAACACGATCATCATCGCCAGCATCATACAGATAAACGTTGCAAATATTCTTTTTTTCATCCTCACACCCCCTCCTTTTATCTCAGCAGAAATACGTTATTCTGGTTTCCCAGGGCGATCTGGCTGCCGCATGGGATCACAAGTTCCGTATTCTTTGGCAGGGAATCCTGTGAGCCGTTGAGGTATGTGCCGCTGCTGGAATAGTCCTGAATCAGATATCTCTGGTTTCGTGCATCCCAGCGGATACTGCAATGATTGCGGCTGATCCGTTTTTCATCGGTAAAGATCAGGTGATTGTTTTCTGCTCTTCCAAACGTAACCAGTTCTCCGTCGTTGAGCGGGATCTCTGCTCCTGCATAAGTTCCGCTTAAGCCTGCCAGCACGCCATGCTGCATCTGATTTCCTGACGGATAAGACGGCTGTGGCTGGTAGAACTGCTGCTGGTTCTGTGGCTGCTGATATGGCTGGTTCTGACAGGACTGCTGCGAATACGATGGATTCTGGTACGGCGTCTGCGGATAGGACTGCTGTGGATATGCCTGATAATCGCGAGGCATATTTTTCAGAATCACATTGACGGATTCTGGATTTCCGCCATATGCGAAGTATTCCATGCGGTATTCAAAATAAAATTTATTCACAAAATACATAACCAGATGATACACCGCCGGTATACCTATTCCAATTATGATAAACGTGGTCAATCCCCCTATGTAAGCCCCGGCAAAATCTCCAAGCACACTTCCACTTACCAGAATCATGAACATACAGATAAATCCCAATGCTGCGTCAATGCCGAATATGGCAAGGTGCATTCCGAGATAAAGTTTGATTCCACCGGTATCGAATTTCCAGAGTTTCTCTCTGATCAGAATCCAGATGCCCGCCCGGACAAGCTGATAAGCTATCAGAATTAAGAATATTATCCAGACCCATACCGGAACTTCTGCATGTGCTCCAAAATAACCCATACTCCTGGAATACTCAAGATAAGCGGACACTGCCTCATATAAAATAATCAGTGCCCCTAAAATATGTCTGCCTGCTGCCAGAAAAGCGCCCGCATAAACAAGAAATTTATACCAGCCCATCGGCTTTTCCATTTGTCCGTTCATGTTTACACGCTCCTCTCTTATTTCAGCAGAAATACGTTATCCTGATTTCCAAGAGCAATCTCGCTTCCACATGCTACTTCCAGATCCAGATTCTGAGGCAGACAGTCTTCTGATCCGTCGATGTAGCTTCCGCTGCTGGAGTAATCACGGAAAATGTATTTCTGTTTCTGTGCATCCCAGCGAATCTTGCAGTGTTCACGGCTGATCCGGGGTTCTGTAGCAAAGACCAGGTTGTTTGTTTCCGCCCTTCCCAAAGTAATCTCATCGCCATCATTCATAGGGATTTCTGCTCCGGCATAAAGTCCTTTCAGGCAAATCAGTACACCATGTTCCTGTACCTGCGGCTGTTCTGATTGCTGCGGCTGTTCTGATTGCTGTGGCTGTTGCGGTTGCTGCGGCTGTGCCGGTTTCTGGAGTGATACTTTTGATTCCTGCTGTATCGTTGGCTGCTGTTGTATCGTTGGATCTTGCTGCATCGTTG
>ERZ779889.2631-NODE-2631-length-14457-cov-7.817317_pt1 | contig 14457 bp, 18 predicted proteins | sample MGYA00511030_ERZ779889 | MGnify/ENA primary metagenome ERZ779889 (study PRJEB29588, sample SAMEA2160616) | human gut metagenome | biome: human gut; feature: human-associated habitat; material: faeces | place: Denmark | collected 2008/2010 ...
TCGAATGGATTTTCCGCAGGAAATAGGCACTCAGCATGACAAATGATTTTTCGCAGTTCATTTCTGATTGACTATAATTATTAATTGATAAAATCTGTGTAATCTGTGGTGAAACTGACAAACTCAAAAACTAAAAAACTATGGAAAACAACAAGAAAAACATTTGGGGGATTATTATCCAGACCTTGATTACGATTCTGACGGCTATCGGGACGACCTTGGGCGTGACTTCTTGTATCTAAGCAATGGACAACTGGTCCGCAATCTCCTGCATGTCGTTGATGAGCTTGCACGTATGATACCCGTCGGCTACGGCATGGCTGACAAAGACCGAAACGGGTATTTGCGTCCTTCCGTTTGCCTCGAAATATTTCCCGAACTTGATAAGGGGAAAGAGCAGCGTGCTCTCGGAATAGGTATCCTGCGCAAAGGCCGTATAGCTCAGCCACGGCAGGCACGAGACGGGACAGAAATTGGCTGGCTGGCATGGGCGCGCCTTGATGACGCCCGTTACATTCCGGTAGCGCTCCATGTCTGCCACGACCGTCTGATAGAACGTGTCGAGATCCTCGCTGTATTCGCTCCAGATATCCGTAAAGGTCTTGGTCTCGGGATGGAACAAGGTGTAGCTGGGCACGACTTCTTCCCAATATCCCAGCTCTCCGCCGGCGTTGAAGCTCATCCGGAACTCCTTGTTCCGGTTGACGGCTTTCATGATGACGTAAAGCATCACGGGGAAAAAGCGCAGCCCGCGCGCCTTTTGCCATTCCACGAGAGGCGTGATGTCGAGGTTGGCGTTCAGATTATACTTGCACTTGATTTGATGATAGTAATAGTCGAAGTAGACGTTCCGTTCCCACGCGGAGCGGTCTATCAGATGGAAGCGGGTGTTCATGTTCTGTTTTCTTTTTTAGGATTCGTAACTCTTTCGGGGGCGTTTGCCTTGCAAAAGTAATAAAACCTTCGGCATTATTAACTATTGGCGTGTTAATTATCCCGTTTTTTATGCCTACTTTTGCCACCGTTTTCGCATAAAGCATGATTTACTTGAACCTGAAATGAGCTTACTTCACCGTACATTATTCATATTGTCTGCCTTGTCCGGCGCCTTGCCCGCATACGCCCAGAACGGGAAGGAGAAGGATATCCGCCTGAACGAAGAGGCTGTCCGGATGATTCAGTTCGACTTCAGCGGCACGGAAGAAGCGCCCCGCGAGGAGATGAAAGCCGTCACGCTGGACAAGCCTTGGATGGATTTCAAGAAAGACTTGCGCCTTCCGCGGAGCCTTACGGATACAGCCAAAGTGAAGAAACCTACAGGATACGTGCGGATGCTGCCTTATACTATCTGGACCCGTTTCGGCGAAGACCCGGTCTACGACGTGCTGGTGCTGGGCCGCCCGAAGAAATGGGAAATGCACTGGACGCTCAACCCCAACGCGGTTTCTGCGGAAGAATACGGGCGGAGCCTTGCCCCCGGAAAGGGGATGATGTATGAGCGTGCGGCAGGACGCATCGGAGGCTCTACAGGTGCAGGAGTCGTTGTCGGAGGATTGGATTTCCTCGGATTCATCTACAACAACCTTACCCCGCGCGGGCGGATGCTGCAGCACAACCGCAAGCATGCCAACGCCTGGAAAATCTATAAAGACTACCTGCCTACGCGGGAGGACAGCCTGAAGTTTCCCACTTACAACCGCCTTCTTCCCGTTTATGCCCCGGCTGATACCGCCACGGCATCTCCCGGCGCGGCGCAAGACACCCTGCCCGCCCCGAAGGCTCCGGCTGCCCCAGCGCCCGACGAGGACCGTTTCTACAAGCTTATCCGCCAGCGCCAGGCAGAAGACTCCATCCGCCGCCAGGAGTTTTTCCGCAAAGACAAGTCGCGCGGGAATGCGTATGATGTGGAGAAGCAAATCCGGCGGATGCGGGAAGAGCGGAACTGAGCCTTGACGGAACAAAATTGAAATTTGAACACAGAGGCACGAAGACACAGAGAGATATTTGCGATGCCGATGAGGAAATAATTGTCAATTGTCCATTGTCAATTTATAGTAAAACAAAATTGGTTTGCGAAAATACGGAATGCAGTAGAGACGTCACATTGTGGCGTCTCCCCAACCGCAGGGATGCTATATGTTTTTGTATGTGAATGTCTTGCGGATGCATTCAGAGACGCCACAATGTGACGTCTCTACTAAAAACAGGCTATAGTTTTTCGCAATCCATTTCTGATTGACTATAAAAGCTCTGTGTCTCCGTGCCTCTGTGTTCCATTTTCATTTATTTCTTAAATACGAAATAGACCGCCAGCACGAGGCAGGCGAAGGCGGCGAAATGGTTCCATTTCAACTCCATTTTGAAGGCAATCATCGAGAACACGGTAAATACGGTGAGCGTAATCACCTCCTGGATGACCTTGAGCTGCATGATATCAAAGGGACCGCCGTTGTCGCGGAACCCCAGCCGGTTGGCTGGCACCTGAAGGCAATATTCGAAAAAAGCGACCGCCCAACTGAAGGCAATGACCCCGATGAGGGGCAATGCCGCGAACCAGCTGAACTCTTCACGCATCTTCAGATGCCCGTACCAGGCGAAAGTCATGAAGATGTTGGAGAAAACCAATAAAATGACTGAATAAATTCCTTGTGTAAACATCTTGAACAATTAATAATTAACAATTAATAATTAATAATTAATATCCGCATTTGCCTGATTGCCGTAGGGGCGTATTGCATACGCCCGGATGCATCAACTTATCCACGTGGACGTTTTCGGGGCGTATGCGATACGCCCCTACATGGGCTGTTTGCGGATTCAATAAAAATATCTCTGTATCTCCGTGCCTCTGTGTTCAGATTTCATTATTACTCCGCGTCTTTGCGCCTCTGCGTTCGGCATAAACCGGAAGCAAATCCGCTTGAACATTCGTCATGCTGTTCCAAAGGCTGTAACGGGCTTCGGGGTTCATACGCTCCAGCGTGCGCAACACTTCCTTCATATCGGTGCGGTATGAATCTTTCTCATAAGGACAATTCTTCAACTGCTTCTGATATCCGCGGATGCGTGCCAGCTCCGCCAGTTCCGCCTCGTGTACCAGGCATAACGGACGGATAATCGTCATGTCGAACTTGCGCATCACCAGGCGCGGGGGCATCGTGCTGATGGCGCCCTGGAACGTCATGTTCATCAGGAGGGTTTCCAATATGTCGTCCTGATGATGCCCCAAGGCTATCTTGTTGCACCCCTGCTCTTTCGCCACGGTGAACAATGCTTTCCGCCGGTTCCACGAGCAGAGGAAGCAGGGCGACTTGCGGGTGTCGGCGGAAGGGTCGAAGGAAGCCTCATAGCTTACGAACGGCACGCCCAACGCCTCGGAGAATGTACGGAGGTAGTCCGTATCCGACTCGTACGCGATATTCGACATTACGACATGCGCCGCCACCACCGAAAAGCGCGGCTTGTAAATGCGCGAACGCTTTGCCAACAATTCCAGCAGGGCCAGCGAGTCTTTCCCTCCCGAAAGCCCCACCAGTATCTTGTCGCCTTCGTCTATCAGCCCATATTCCACCACTCCTTTATTAAACCTCCGGTTGATGGTATGTATCAGTTTTTCTTCTTTTCCCATGTTTTTTTTCATTCTTTGTGAACACAAAGGCACGGAGACACAGAGGGATATTTTATTTTAATATCCGCATTCCACCCAATTGCCTTGTAGGGGCGTATCGCATACGCCCTGAAGACATCCGCATGGGTTAGTTGATGCATTCGGGCGTATGCGATACGCCCCTACATGGGATGTTTGCGGATATTCAAATTATTTTATGGCAAAACCGCAAATAAAATCTCCGTGCCTCTGCGCCTCTGTGTTCAAATCCGGGCACAAAAGTACATCAAATTTAGCGACTCTGAAAAAAGAAATGGAAAATATGCTTCAGATTTGAAAGAAAGTTTGTACTTTTGGAGAAAACAACACGAAAAGACACATGAAGAGGAAAAAACATATTCTTGCCGCCCTGCTCCTTGCCCTGACATGCGGAGGGACGGCATACGCCCAAACGTTAAACCAGGCAAAAGAATGGTTTACCGAAGGCAAGTTCGCCGAAGCCAAGCCTGTATTCGAGAAACTGGTGAAACGCGCCCCTTCGAACGCCAATTACAACTTCTGGTACGGGGCATGTTGTTTCGAAACCGGAGAACTGGCGGAATCGCAACCTTATCTGGAGAAAAGCGCAGCCCGGAAAGTGATTAACGCCTACCTCTATTTAGGCAAGCTTTACTACACCCAATACCGTTTTGACGATGCGGTAGAGAACCTGGAAGAGCACATCATGTGGCTGGAAAAGAAAAAACGGGATACCGAAGAGGCGGAACGGGTGCTCTCGCGGTGCAGGATGGCGGCACGCATGCTGCGCGGGACGGAACGGGTGACCGTAATCGATAGTTTTGTCGTGGATAAAGCCTCGTTCCTTTCCGCTTACAAGCTGGGCAAAGCTTCGGGAAACATCGAAATGACCGATAACGGAGAAGGCGCCGTCTATACCAATGAATGGGGAGACAAGACCCTCTTTCCGCAGACCGATGAGGAGGGGAAAACGCACCTCTATTCACGCATGAAACTTATTGACCGCTGGAGCGACCCTCAGCCTTTGCAAGGGATAAGCCAGAGCGGGTACAGCCAGAACTTCCCGTTCCTCGATTCGGACGGCATCACCCTTTATTATGCCGCAGAGGACGAAGAAAGCCTGGGGGGCTACGACATTTTCATCACGCGCTACGACTCGGACGAGAACACGTACCTGCGCCCCGATAACATCGGCATGCCGTTCAACTCGCCGGCGAATGACTATATGTATGCCATCGACGAAGTGAACCGCCTCGGCTGGTTCGCGTCCGACCGCTACCAGCCCGAAGGCAAGGTATGCGTCTACGTGTTCGTCCCCAACGAATCGAAAGAAGTGTACGACTATGAGACCTCCGACCCTGAGGACATCATTGCCCTTGCCAGCCTGAAGGAAATCAGGAAAACACAAACCAGCGACAATGTGGTGCGGAACGCCAGACAACGCCTGGCACAAGTGACGTATGCCGAAGATACGAAAAAGAAAAAGGACGGCGATTTCCGCTTTGTGGTGGATGACAATGCAGTCTATCACCGGCTTTCCGACTTCGTTTCGGAAGAAGCGCGCGAACAATTCCGCTCTTACCTCCAAAAGGAAAAAGACCTGAATGAGCTTCAGGCCTCGCTCGAAAACCTGCGCACCGCATATCATGAAAGCAACCAGGCGGGGAAAGACCAGCTTGCCCCCGGCATCCTGGACAAAGAGCGGCGCGTGAAAGAGCTGCAGGATGAAATCGCGGAACTGGAAACGGCTATACGGAATACGGAACTGGAGAAAACGAAAAGAAGGTGACAAGAGAACCCGTCACCTTGCCAACTAAAAAAACGACACTTATGGAAATACTTATCATCATCGCGCTTATCGTGGCAGGACTGATACTCTTCTTTATCGAAGTGTTCCTCGTGCCGGGCATTACCGTCGCGGGCATCGCGTCGGCGTGCAGCCTGCTTTATGCCATTTATTACGCATTTAGCGGCATGGGCATGCAGGCAGGCTTTATCACCCTGGGCTGTACCGCGGCAGGCATCATCGGCATCACCGTATGGGTAATGCGCTCGAAAACGGTAGACCGGCTTTCGCTGAAGAAAGAGCTTGACTTCCGCCCCGAGCCATTGAAAGGGCTTGACATCCGCGTGGGCGACCGCGGGACGTCTGCCACGCGCCTCACGCTGATTGGGAACGCGGAAATCAACGGGCATCTCATCGAGGTACAATCCGCCGACGGGTTCATCGATGAAGGCACGACCATCGAAGTGACCCGTATCGGTAACAATACGGTTTATGTAAAACGTGCCGGAAACTGATTTTTATTCACCTTTTAATATCTATGATTATGATTATCCCTCCCCTCTACTTGCAGATTATTGCCGTGATTGGAATTGTCATCATTTTGGCGGTATTCTTTCATTACGTTCCCTTCTTCCTTTGGCTTTCCGCCAAAGTATCGGGCGTACGCGTATCATTGGTACAGCTTTTCCTGATGCGCATCCGTAACGTGCCTCCCCATGTCATCGTGCCCGCCATGATAGAAGCCCACAAGGCGGGGCTGAACACCATCACCCGTGACGAGCTGGAAGCCCACTACATGGCAGGCGGACACGTGGAGAAAGTGGTGCACGCGCTGGTATCGGCATCGAAAGCCAACATCGAGCTTTCCTTCCAGATGGCAACGGGCATCGACCTTGCCGGACGTGACGTGTTCGAGGCGGTACAGATGTCGGTCAACCCGAAGGTGATTGACACGCCTCCTGTGACCGCCGTGGCAAAAGACGGCATCCAGCTCATCGCCAAAGCCCGCGTAACGGTGCGCGCCAACATCCGCCAGCTGGTGGGAGGCGCAGGCGAAGATACCGTCTTGGCACGCGTAGGCGAAGGCATCGTATCGAGCATCGGCTCGTCCGAGAATCATAAGTCGGTACTGGAAAACCCCGACTCTATCTCGAAGCTCGTGCTCCGCAAAGGGCTGGACGCCGGTACCGCTTTTGAAATCCTCTCTATTGATATAGCCGACATCGATATAGGCCGTAACATCGGGGCTGCCCTCCAAATGGACCAGGCAAACGCCGACAAGAACATCGCCCAGGCCAAAGCGGAAGAACGGCGTGCCATGGCGGTCGCGCTGGAGCAAGAAATGAAAGCCAAGGCGGAAGAAGCCCGTGCCAACGTGATTCAGGCAGAAGCCGAAGTGCCCAAGGCCATGGCAGACGCTTTCCGGAGCGGGAACCTCGGCATCATGGACTACTACCGCATGAAGAACATCCAGGCGGATACCGACATGCGGAACAGCATCGCCCAGCCCGACCAGCATCCCGCGGGAGGCGAGCCGATAGGAAAATAGAATCTCACATTCTCACCACAGATTACACAGATTTTCAATTGATAAATGGAACGCAGAAACGCAAAAACGCGAAAGAAAAATCTGTGTAATCTGTGGTAAAAAAACACGACTACTATGCAAACGAAAACTTACTTTCCCCCATCCGAACTTATCATCAACGAAGACGGTTCGGTGTTTCATCTTCATGTGCGTCCCGAACAGCTTGCCGACAAGGTGATACTGGTGGGCGATCCCGGACGGGTGAACCTGGTCGCTTCGCACTTCGACACGAAAGAGTGCGACATCCAGAGCCGCGAGTTTCATACCATCACCGGAACATACCAAGGCAAGCGTATCACCGTGGTCTCTACGGGTATCGGATGCGACAACATCGACATCGTGCTCAACGAACTGGACGCACTTGCCAACATCGACCTCGGGACACGTGAAGAGAAAGACAGCTTGCGCCAACTGGAACTGGTACGTATCGGCACGTGCGGAGGGCTTCAGCCCTATACGCCCGCAGGCACTTTCGTCTGCTCGGAAATCTCCATCGGCTTCGATGGGCTGCTCAACTTTTACGAGGGGCGGAATGCCGTAAGCGACCTTCCCCTGGAACGCGCCTTGCTAAACCACCTGGGATGGACAGGAAACCTCTGCTCCCCCACTCCATACGCCGTGCATGCCAATCACGAATTAGTGGAACGCATCGCAAGAAACGATATGGTAAGAGGAATCACCGTGGCATGCGGCGGATTTTTCGGCCCTCAAGGCAGACGCTTGCGCATCCCTCTTGCCGACCCGCACCAGAACGAGAAAATAGAGAGTTTTGAGTACAAAGGACAGCATATTACCAACTACGAAATGGAAAGTTCCGCCATAGCCGGACTCTCCCTTTTGCTTGGGCACAAAGCCACAACGGTATGCATGGTCATAGCCAACCGGGTAAAGCAAGAAGCCAATACGGGTTACAAGAACCAAATAGACGACCTTATCCGTGTCGTGCTTGAACGGATTTGATTTTTTATCCTTAATTACAATGGAAGCTAATTTCAAACAAGACCACATTACAGACAAAGCGGAACGCTACAAAACGTTTCTCCGCCAGTTTGCCCCCCTTATCGAGGGTGAAACACATGAAATAAGCGTACTCGCCAATACATGCGCCGCCCTGAAGGAAGCTTTCGGCTTCTTTTGGGTAGGATTTTATTTAGCGGAAAACGATGAACTCGTATTAGGGCCTTTCCAAGGAAGCGTGGCGTGCTATCGCATCAAGAAAGGACGGGGCGTGTGCGGAACCGCCTGGGAACGGATGCAGACATTGGTTGTGCCCGACGTGGAACAATTCCCCGGACACATTGCCTGCAGTTCGCTCTCGCGTTCGGAAATCGTAGTGCCTCTTATTGTCCAAGGCGAAGTAAAAGGCGTGCTCGACATCGATTCAGACCTTCCGGCGGCTTTCGATGAAACCGATAAGCTGTACCTTGAACAAGCGGTCCGGATACTTGCCGGCACCTTATATAATCATAGCAAACCATCCATATGAACCAACAAGATACCATTTGTGCCATAGCCACTGCCCAAGGAGGAGCGATAGGCATCGTTCGCGTGTCCGGTCCCGATGCCGTGACATTAACCGACCGTATTTTCACCCCCATAGGCTCAACCGTCCCTCTGACGGAGCGCAAGCCCTACACCCTTGCCTTCGGGCATATCAAAAACAGCAAAGGAGAAATTATCGACGAAGTGCTGGTCTCTGTCTTCCGTGCCCCCCATTCCTATACGGGCGAAGATGCCACCGAAATTTCGTGCCATGGCTCGGCGTATATCCTCCAGCAAGTGATGCATTTGCTCATCGGGCAAGGATGCCGTACGGCAATGCCCGGCGAATATACCCAGCGCGCCTTCCTGAATGGGAAAATGGATTTGAGCCAGGCGGAGGCAGTAGCAGACCTTATCGCCTCTACGTCTGAAGCTACCCATCGCCTGGCCATGAATCAGATGCGCGGAGGTTTCAGCCGAGAACTGGCAAAGCTGCGCAACCAGCTCCTTCACCTCACTTCGCTTATGGAGCTGGAGCTGGATTTCTCCGACCATGAGGAACTGGAATTTGCCGACCGTACAGAATTGCAGGCTCTTGCCGCACAGATAGAACAGCTCATCTCTCATTTGGCTAACTCTTTTCATGCGGGCAACGCAATCAAGAATGGCATTCCTGTAGCCATCATAGGCGAGACCAATGCCGGCAAGTCCACATTGCTTAATGCCTTTGTAAAAGAAGAACGCGCCATAGTAAGTGACATCCACGGCACCACGCGCGACATTATTGAAGATACGATAAGCTTAAACGGAATCACTTTCCGTTTCATCGATACTGCCGGCATTCGCCAGACCCAAGACACGATAGAAGCATTAGGCATTGAGCGCAGCTTCCAAGCCATTGACCGGGCACAAATCGTAATTCTCGTATGTGACAAATCACAAGGAGAATCAGCCTTTCAAGCATTCTACCGGCAAGTGGCCGGCCGCCTTGAAGGCAAACAAGTCATCGTAGCCCTTAACAAATGTGACTTAGCGGACACTCCCACCTTCCTCTCTCCACAAGGAACAGTCATTGAGATATCCGCCAAGAAAGGACAAAACATCATCGCCCTGCAAGAAAAGCTGGTAGAACTTGCCGCTCTTCCAGACATCCAGACCGGCGATGTCATCGTAACGAATGCCCGCCACTATGAAGCCCTCATCCATGCCCTTGCGGCTATCCGGCGCGTGCAAGAAGGATTGTCCACAAACCTCTCCGGCGATTTCATCTCGCAAGACTTGCGCGAATGCATCTTTCATCTGAGCGATATTGTAGGAGATGTAACGACAGATGAAGTGCTTGGAAGTATTTTTGAGCATTTTTGCATTGGGAAGTAAGATTGAATTTGGGTACAAATAGAAACGAGCGCAAATAAACACAATAAATAGGATGAACGAACAGAAACTGACAAAATATCTCGCTTCTTATAAAGAATGGCTGACTCAAAATCCGTCAGCAGCCAATGAGGCAAAACAAGAACAGATGGAAGCACAGCAAAAAGCTCATGCTTTCACCAAAGAGCGGCTTCTTTCCCTATCGGAAGATGACTTGTTCGAATATCTTTCACCCCTATGGGCCATGGCGATGTGGGGCAATAAGCATTATCAGATTGATAATATCATAGAAGCCAATGGAATCGAATTACTCCGCAAACAATTTGCCAATTTGATTTATGGAGAAGCCGACATTGAAAAGCGATGGGATGATTTTCGTTCAAAGATTAAAGGTATTGGTCCGGCTATTATGAGCGAGCTGTTATGCAAAACTTATCCCTCGCAATATCTACTTTGGAATAAAAAGACATACACCGGATTTAAAACTTTGAACATTAATAACCTCCCACGCTATGAGGCAAGATTGGACGGGAAAATGTACGCACAGTTATCCGGCATCGGACGAGAATTGCTGGCGAAGTCTCAGGAATACGGATATAATGAAATCTGCGATTTGTTGGCGTTAAATTCTTTTATATGGAATGAGTTACAAGACGATTCTATAGATTGCACCATTTCCGACAAGGAAGAAGAACTTATTGCCACGAGCAAAAAAGATGCGACTTTCATCCACAATGACATCCGGGACAAAGTGGCAGAAATCGGTCATTGCCTAGGTTTCCGGGCTGAGGTTGAAAAGAAAGTTGCCGCAGGCGCGGTGGTCGATGCAATATGGGAAGTCACCATTGGGAACATGGGGCGCGTGATTTATGTGTTTGAAGTTCAAACTTCCGGCTCTATCGACAGCCTGATACTAAACTTAATGAAAGCCAAGAACAACAAAGCGGTTCAAGGCATTGTCGCCGTCACAGACCAAAAACAGATTGAACGGATTAAAAAAGAGATAGAATCGCTCCCCATAAAAGAGGAAGTGAAATTTTGGGATTACACAGAGGTGCTAAGGATACATGAAGCCTTGCAGTTCGTAAATGAATCCATTAATCGGCTTGGACTTGTTCCAAATGGGTTGTGATAAAAGATGATACAAAAGCTATACGATGAAAGATATTGACAAAAAACTGATAGAAACCATCAGCCGATACACGGCTTCGGGGATTGAGCAACAGGTGGATTATGAAAAATTCTACCTCTATTCGCTTATCACGCACTCAACCGCCATTGAAGGCTCTACCGTAACAGAGGTGGAAAACCAATTGTTGTTTGATGAAGGCATTGCAGCCAAAGGTAGAAGCCTTGTTGAGCAGATGATGAATGTGGACCTTAAAAACGCTTATCTTTTCGGTTTTGAATGGGCAAAAACATCCAAGCCCTATACAGTCAATTTTTTATGCGAGTTGGCAGCTAAAGTCATGCGACGTACGGGTTCTGAATACTCCACAATGGGCGGCAACTTTGATTCCTCAAAAGGTGAGTTGCGCCGATGCAACGTAAGTGCAGGCATTGGAGGAAGAAGTTATATGGCATTTCAAAAAGTTCCACAAGCTACCGCAGATTTTTGCCAATGGCTGAACGATGCACTTGTTTCTGTAGATAGAAATAATATGGTGGCCTGCTATCGTCTGAGCTTCGAAGCTCATTTTCGTTTGGTAACCATTCATCCGTGGGTGGACGGCAATGGACGCACTACAAGACTTCTGATGAACATCATACAAAGACAGTTAGGACTCATCCCTTCCATCGTAACGAAAGAAGCCAAAGGTGAATATATCCAGGCTTTGATTGATAGCCGTGAGCAAGAAGACAGCACGATTATTCAAGATGTCATGCTTGCCCAGCATATCACCAACCTTGAAAGCAGGATTTTACAGTATCAGCAAAGCATAAATGATACTGTAAACAGTGAAAGTGATACTGTAAATGATACTGCAACGCGGCTTATTACCCTGATTAAGGCACATCCGGAATATACCTACGATGAATATGCCAAAGCACTGAACATTGGTCGGGCTACCGTAGCACGTCACATCAAAAAATTGAATGGAACGATAATCAAGCGTATCGGATCGGACAAAGACGGGCATTGGGAATTTATAAAAGGACAATGATGACAAAGAAAATACTTTTCCTTCACGGATTCTTTGCTTCGGGCAGCTGCATACCTGCCCAAACATTGAGGCAAGCATTTACGGGCAAGGCGGAAGTCCTCACGCCCGACCTACCTTTGCATCCGAATAAAGCACTTGCATTTATTGAGGACATTTGCAAGCAAGAAAAGCCCTGCGTATTGGTGGGCAATAGCAACGGTGCATTCTTGGCACAGATAGTGGCATCCCGACTTGGATTACCTGCCCTGTTGGGCAATCCTTATCTGGAAATGACTCGTTTTCTCATTGAACGCATTGGATTACATGAATATAAGTCACCACGGGCAGACGGGCACCAGCAACTCGTAATAGACCAATCATTGATAGACGAATTTGCCGAGGTGCAAGCCCACCAATGGGATAATTCCCGACCAGAACTCTCCGACTGCATCTGGGGATTATTTGGAGAGAATGACTATCTGGCACATTTCGAACCATTGTTCCTGCAACACTATACGCACGCCTATCACTTCCCCGGCGGACATACACCTACGGCGGAAGAAGTACGGGAGTATTATGCGCCGTTGGCGGAAAAATTATGTACTTTAACCAATCAATAAAATAAGAAATATGTCCAAAGCAAAATTAAAAAAATACCTTCAAACACTATCCAAAGAACAAGTCATAGAAGTGATGCTTGAACTGTATGACGCACGTAAAGAAGCAAAGGACTATCTGGAGTTCTATCTCACTCCCGACAGCAATGCCGAATTGGAGAAATGCAAGAAAGCCATCCGGCAGGAATTTTTCCCTACCCGTGGTTTCTCGGAAAAGCCCTCATTCGCCAAATGCCGGAAAGTCATCTCTGATTTCCAAAAACTGAAAACTGAACCGACTTATGTCGCAGACCTAATGCTTTTCTACATCGAACAGGGGTGCGAATATACCGTGACTTTTGGCGACATGTGGGAGCAATATTACATTACTTTGGAAAACAACTTCGACAAAGCCATGAAGTTTATTTTCATGCATGGTTTATTGGCGCAATATTATGAACGGATAGAGAAATTGCTTGATAATGCCAGCAACTGTAGTTGGGGATTTTATGATACGCTTTCAGAAATCTATCACCAATACAGGTAACTAAAAAAGAAAACCATTCCCTGCTTAGATACACAAAGAATGGCTTTCCCAATTTCTACTCCATTGACTCCCGGATAATGCGCAAAGTTTCCTTTTTATATTCTTTACGATTGTACTTTTCTCCTCTGCACATCCAGCAACTACACGGAGTTCCTGTGGTTTGATAAACCTTTGCCCATTTGTCCTTTGCCAGTTCGAACCAATGTGGATGATTGTCTATACTTCCATCCTCACGGATAACAGGAATTCCATAAGCTGCATAAAGAATCATGCGAGCCTTAAACACACGCGCCATTTGTTGGCGTCTCCAAAGTTTGTTTCTTTTGTCCATCGTCTCTTTGTATTAAAGTTAGGATGAACAATGATTTTACTTTCGTGAAACTTAATGTATCCATAGTTTTTCCTTTTTATTATTCTTAATTCATTGACTTGAAGGCTTAACCTCCTCAAAAGAGTTTCCTCACATCCATCGAAAGAAAATCTTCCGCACTGATGCCACCATCACCTACAATAAATGCAGCTTGCGGATTAAAAAGTTTGCGGAATTTATCCAATCCTTCTGTCCGTTTCTCCGCATTGCTTTTCACCTCAATGGCGACCACCGAACCTTTCTTGCGCAAAACGAAATTGACTTCATCATCCCGTTCACGCCAATAGTACACTTCAAAACGATGCACGAAGGCTTGGCTTACCAAATAAGCTCCGATACCCGATTCAAAGATTCGTCCCCATGCCTTACGGTTGAGTATCGCCTGTTCAAAGGTCAACGGGCTATACACCATCTTCAAAGCATTGTTATATACCTGCAACTTGGGGATACTGGCACGCCACCTTGCCATATCCACGCTGAATATCTGAAGCCCGCAAAGCAATCCGCTCTCATCCAACAGATTGATATAGCCTGCCAATGTCACTGTGTTCCCGGCATCTTGAAGCGAGCCTAAGATATTATAAAACAATCATTCTACAGCGAATAGATAATAACGATGACCATACTGATCCATGCCGTCTGCACTACGAGCGACAACACGTAACTTTCTACCAATATATTTCTGTTCTATTATCTCAACTGCTTTTCCAAAGTTATCAGGCAACCATAGGATGGCTTCATCAGGAAGCGAATCGTAATCCTCAACCTTTTCCGCTCCTGGATTATCGAAAGCATGAAGATGGTTACAGCCTCCAACCATTCTAAAAACAGATAATTCAGAACGAGACCCATCTGTAGCAAACTTATGATAGTTCCCGGGCAAATATCTTTCTCCGTGTGGTGATAAATGTACTAAAATCTGTTAAGTCCGCTGGTGCAGCTTTT
>ERZ779889.2634-NODE-2634-length-14452-cov-35.515663_pt1 | contig 14452 bp, 8 predicted proteins | sample MGYA00511030_ERZ779889 | MGnify/ENA primary metagenome ERZ779889 (study PRJEB29588, sample SAMEA2160616) | human gut metagenome | biome: human gut; feature: human-associated habitat; material: faeces | place: Denmark | collected 2008/2010 ...
ATTACATTGGCAATCAATTCATTATAAAGTTTTATTCTTTTTACGACAGTCCCTATTGTAACACCAAAAACCCACCTTATCATGAAAAAACTCTACTTCATCAATCGATGGGTGTTGCCCCTTTTGGCCGTATCCGTCATGGCAGGTTCTTCGTGCTCGGATGATTCAACGGAAGGGGGAGGTGCTCTTCCCTCGGTTGCCATCAAGTTCGATGCGCAGCTCTATCCGCTTACCCGTACCGATGTGAACGAGAAATTCCGGACGGCATGGAAATCGGGTGACGCCATCGGTGTATTCGCAACGGAGTTCGGAAGCGAGCTTCAGAGCGAAGGAAACGTGCTTAACAATGCCAAGCTGGTCTACGACGGTGCGTCGTGGACGCTGGAGAACAACCCCTCGGCGAAGTGGCCCTCGGACCAGCCGCTGGACTTCTACGCCTACTATCCCTACAACGAAAGCTTTACCAATCCGCTCGATATCACCTTCAACATCCTTGCGGAGCAGACCGATGCCGACAGTTTTGCGGCCAGCGACCTGATGCTCGCCCGCACCATCGGCGTGGCACGCGGCGCCACGGTCTGCATGATGTTCTACCATGCGCTCACGATGGTCGACGTGACCTTCGACCCGATGGAGTCCGGCGCGGATGATATTCAGGTTTAGCTGAGCAACGTCTGCAACAGCGTGAAGGTGAACCTCGCCGCCACGGAGCTGAAGGCCGAAGTGGACCTCAGCAGCAAGGGCGACGTCGCTCTCTACCAGTATCCCAATACCCTTGAGGATGGGTATGAGTACCGCGCATGGGTTCCCGCCCAGACCGTCGAGGCGGGGGACCACCTGCTCAAGTTCCTCTACTCGGGCTGGCGCGAAATGGCCGGCAATACGCTTCAGGAGGCGCTGTCGCTTCCCTCGGGCGAGGTTGTCATCATGGAGAGCGAGTTTGTCGGATACCTTGCGCTGACCCGAATCGTCGCCGGTGAATTCATGATGGGTACGCCCGAGAACGAATCCGGCCACACCTACATGGAGACCCAGCACAAGGTCATCCTGACCCAGGACTACTACATCGGCACCTACGAGATTACCAACAGCCAGTACGCACAGTTCCTCAACGCCACGGGCGTGGCCGACGTGAGCGGCGACTTGAGCCAGATTACCGCCAATGTGGAGGGATACGGTGTCCAGACCCTCTTCCAGAAGAGCCCCAACTGGAACGTCCGCTACGACTCGGCAGAGGAAAAATGGGTTCCCGTGCTCGACAAGGGTAATTATCCCATGTCCTACGTGACGTGGTACGGAGTGAAGGCCTATGCCGACTGGATTGGCGGCGCGCTGCCGACCGAGGCGCAGTGGGAGTATGCCTGCCGTGCCGGAACGACGACCGCATGGTCCTTCGGTGCCGACTACTCCGACATCACCGACTATGCCTGGTGTGACCAGAACTCCCCGGATAACGGACCGAGTGAGGTCGGGAAGCTGGAGCCCAACCCGTGGGGCCTCTACGACATGCACGGAAACCTCTACGAGTGGTGCTCCGATTGGTTCGACTACTACTACGGCATCGAGGATTTGACCTCCGATACGGTGGTCGAGGACCCTGTGGGGGCAGAGTCGAGCCTCTACAAGGTAATCAAGGGCGGTTCGTGGTTCAACTACTGGCACTACCTCCGTTCGGGCTACCGCAACGTCTACTTCCCGAATGCTCCCTCTGACTGCAACGGTTTCCGCGTGGTATTCCCTGTTAATGAGTAGCATTGAGGCAGTCTGATTGGCTGCAGTCTGCCCGGAGCGCATTGACCGCTCCGGGCTTTTTTTGTGTGATGGGGCGTGCCTGCACCTGGAGAGGCGGCCAGCCGGGCAGTCTGGCCGGAATCTCTGCGTCGGAGCTCGGGCCGGGAGAGGAGCCTGGCTGGTGCCGGAGAGGCGTCGGACGGGAGCCGGCGTGGCGGAACCGTGCCGAAGTCAGCGTCTGTGCCGGAGGCGTGTACCGGAGGCTGGCGGCTTCCGTGCCGAAACCTATGCGGGTGCCGGGGAAGTGCACCGGTTGTGGTCGGTTCCGTGCCGATGCCGGCTCTGTATCCGCCGGCAGTGCGGGGCAGTTCAGCCGCCCGGCGGATGTTGAAGGGGGGGGGGGGCCCGACGCCCCTCTCCCGCCTGAGGAGTCCGGGCATGGCGGTGCCCGGTCCCCTATGTAAAATAAAATAAGAGCGGAGCCCTCCATGGTGGAGGACTCCGCTCTTTTCATGCGGGGGCGGAACAAGGTCCGGCGTCACTCGCTGATTTTGTACATCACGTAGAAGAGCTCGGTCGAACTGCGCCACATGTTGTCGTAGAAGTTGTCGCGCGACGGCTCGCTGCTTGCATCCGGCAGGATGAAGCGGAAGAGCGTGTTGTCGCCCTCTTCGCCGAAAATCATGGTCGAGGTGACGTTGTTCTGCGTGATTTTCATCTGGTTGGTGGTCAGGTCGAGCGTCCACTGCGATTCGCCCGGCGGCAGCAGGTGGCGCAGACGCGGGTTCATGTCGAGCGGCGACTCGACGCTGTAGGGCGCCATCACGCCGTAGAAGTTGCCGTAGGCGCCGTCTTCGCCAGCCGAGTGGACGAGCGTGCCGGTCAGCGCATTGTCCGTAATCTCGCCCAGGGTGATGGTCACCCGGTCGTCGTACTCGGGGAGTCCGTAGTCGCCGAACTCCGAGCCGCTGAGCTGCGTGGTCCACGAACCGTCGCCGACGCCGCTCACGCGCTGGTCGCACGCCAGCTTGACGTCGATGATGCGCCACGTCCCCAGATAGAAGGGGTCGTAGGTCTCCAGGTATATCCACCAGTCGAGCACGTGGCCCGAGGCCGAGGTCACGCGGATGCGGGCGCGCCGCTCGGGGTTGCTGAAGTTGAGCATGTCGCCCTCCTTGACGTCCGACGTGGCCCCCTTCGAGAGGACGATGCCCGTGACGGGCACGTGGGCGTAGTCGTAGTCGTCCTGGTCGAGGATGTAGACCGTCGCCGTGGCGCGGTCGCCGTCGCGCTCGGTGATGGCCTTGCCCATCTGTCCCTCGATACGCAGCTCGAGCAGCGTGCGTTCGTTTCCCGAAAGCTCCTGGTCGATGGTCTTTTCGCAGGATGCTGCCGTGGCGACGAGCAGCGCCGCGGCGGCTATGGTCATGAGTCTGTTTTTCATCGTCGTGAGGTTTAACGGTTGGGGTTCAGGTCGAGTTCGCGCTGCGGAATGGGGTAGAAGGCAGCCTCCTCCTCGGAGAGTTTGCTGGCCTCGGGAACGGTCGAGGTGACCGAAGCCGTGCGGCGCAGGTCGTAGAGGCGGTTCCCCTCGAAGGCCAGCTCGAGCGCACGCTCCTGGATGACCGCCGTGCGGAACTCCTCGAGTCCCATTCCCGCGGGCAGGTCGGGGATGCCGGCGCGCTCGCGGATGCGGTTCACCAGGGCCAGACCTTCGTCGGGTCCGGCCGCCTCGGCGAAGACCAGTGCGATGTCCGAGTAGCGGATGAGGTAGGGACGGGCGCTCGTGCGCTCGCCGATGAAGTCCGGGTCGACGTACTTCGACGAGAAGTATCCGCGGACGGGCGAGGGGGTCACCACGTTGCCTTGCTCGTCGTAGATGTCGCGGTGGATGAGCTCCGTGCGGCGCTTGTCGGCCGCCATGTAGGTCTGCTCGGCGAAGGAGTCCTCGATGAGGAAGACACCCCAGCCGTTGCCGTTGCCGCGCTGCAGCGAACCGTCGCTGTACTTGATGTAGATGGGCGCCGAGCCGTTGTTCGGGAGGAACTGGAGTGGAATCTTCGAATACATGCCCTCGTCGGTACCGCTGCGGTCGATGGCCATGATGAAGATGTGCTCCGGTCCGTCGGGCTTCTCGACGTCGTAGATGGCGCGCAGGTCATCGTCGAAGCCGTAGATGCCCGGGTAGTCGAAGACCACCTTGCGCGACCACTCCTCGGCCAGACGGTACATCTCGTCGGACGAATAGCTCATGTCGGTGTAGCCCGGCGCACGGTGCGCGATGCTCGAGGCGAGCGTGAGGTAGACCTTCGAGAGGAGCGCCTGTACGCCGACCTTGTCGATGCGGCCGAAGACCTTGTTGACCGTGAGCATCGGCTCGGCACGGTTGAGGTCCTCGAGAATCCGTTCGTAGATTTTCTCGATGGAGGGGGCCATTTCGGGGGTCGTCTGCTCGAGCGAGGCGATGGGCTCGGTGTAGAGCGGCACGCGGCCGTATCCGCGCACGAGGTTGAAGTAGTTCCAGGCGCGCAGGAAGAGCGCCTCGCCGATGACACGGTTCTTGACCGTCTCGCTCAGGCTGCTGTCCGTCACGCGGCGGATGACCGTGTTGGCGCGGTTGATACCGATGTAGCAGTACTTGAAGTAGTACATCGTCAGCTCCGTTTCGGAGTTGACCGTCCACTGCTGAAGCATGTGGATGTCGCCCGGCTCGTCCGACTTGGGATACATCGTCTCGGTGGGGATGTCGCCCAGATACCAGATGCCGCGCAGGTATTCGAGGTAGTTCAGTGCGTTGTAGGCATACATGAGGCCCGACTCGGCATCCTCCTCGGTCTTGTAGAAGTTGTCGCTCGAGTAGAATCCGTAGGGCGTTTCGTCGAGCGAGCAGGCGGTCAGCAGCGAGCAGGTGACCAACAGATGGAATATGCGTTTCATGTTCGGTTGCGTTTTAGAAGTTCAGGTCGAGTCCGATGGTGTACTTGCGGAACTTGGGGTAGCCGCCCCAGTAGATGCCGTCGAGTCCCACCTCGGGGTCATACCCGTCGAAGCGGGTGAAGGTGTAGAGGTTGTCGATGTTGGCGTAGACGCGGATGCTGCGCAGGAAGCGGCTCTTGAGGTTGATGTTGTACCCCAGCGTGATGTTCTGGATGCGCAGGAACGAGCCGTCCTGGATGAAGTAGTCCGAGAGCCAGTACTGGCGGGCGTTGTTCAGCCGCGGGAAGTCGTTGGTGGGGTTGTCCGGCGTCCAGCGCTTGGCCTTCACGCGCGGGCTGAAGGTGTAGTTGTTGTAGAGCACGTCGTTGCCGTAGACGCCGTAGAGGAAGACCGACAGGTCGAGGTTCTTCCAGCGCAGCGAGAGGTTGAGGCTGGCGGTGAAGTCGGGGTTGGGGTCGCCGATGATGCAGCGGTCGTCGGCCGTGATGGCGTAGTCGCCCGTCAGGTCGACATACTTCAGCTCGCCCGGACGGTCCTTCAGTCCGTCGGGGTCGATGAATCCCGGGTCCTCGCCCTCCTGGATGATACCGTCGACGCGGTAGCCGTAGAAGACGTTCATCGGCTGTCCGACGGCATAGATGCTGGCGTTCTGGTTGAACATCGAGATGGGGCTGCCCGTCACCTCGTAGTACATGCCCGTGAGGAAGTCGCGCGACAGACCGCTCGAGATGGCGTCACCCAGGCTGACCACCTTGTTGCGGTTCATCGAGTAGATGAACGTGGCCGAGAAGTCCCAGTCCTTCGTGTGGACGATGTCGCCCTCGAGGCTCACCTCGAAGCCCTTGTTCTCGACCTCGCCGTCGTTGACCCAGATTTTGTCGTAGCTCGACGAGAGGGGCAGGTACTTTTCGCGCAGCAGGTCGGTGGTGCGCTTGTAGTAGACGTCGGCCGTGATGCGCAGGCGGCGGTCAAAGGCGGCGAAGTCGACGCCGAAGTCCACCTGTGAGGTCTGCTCCCACTTCAGGTCGGGGTTGGCGATGCCGCCCCACACCATGTAGCGGTTGTTGGCGCCCGTGCGGCCCACCTCGTAGCCCGGTCCGATGACCGTCTCCCACTTGCCGTCGTGCCAGAATTTCTCCATGCCGTAGCGGTCGAGCGTCTGGTAGCAGCTGATGCCCTGGTTGCCCGAGATACCGTAGCTCAGACGCAGCTTCAGCTCGCTGAGCCACGACGACTTCTTGAGCCACGGCTCGTTGTGCATCTTCCAGCTCACGGCACCCGAGGGGAAGTAGCCCCACTTGTTGTTCTTGCCGAACTTGGTCGAACCGTCGGCACGCATGGTGAAGGTGAACAGGTACTTGTCCTTGAGCGTGTAGTTGAGTCGTCCGTAGAAGGAGAGCAGCTTCGAGAGGTAGTAGCCGTCGTTGGAGATTTGGCGCATCGAGGGGTCGCCGGCATTCATGTTCTCGTTGCCCAGCACGTCGTTGACGAAGCCGCGCGAGGTGGTGTAGAGTCCGCGTCCGGTCTCCCAGTTGTAGGAGTGTCCCAGCATGACGCTCAGGTCGTGGTTCTTGTTGAACTCGCGGTGGTAGGTGGCGTAGGTCTCCGAGAGGAGGTTCTGCGCGAAGGAGTTGTTGATTTGAGCGATGCCGCCGTTGTCGTGGGCGTCCTGCGAGGTGTTGCTGGCGCGGTAGACGTCGGCCACGGTGGTCTGGTAGCGGTAATCCAGCTGCGAGTGGAGCGTCAGCCCCTTAATCAGCTCCCAGTCTACGGCCACCGAGTTGATGTAGTCGCGTCCCGTGTTCTTGTTCTTCACGTTGTTCATGATGATGAGCGGGTGGCTGAAGTCCTGCGCACCGGCGAGGAAGTAGTCGCCGTTCTCGTCATAGACGGGCCAGAGCGGGTTGCGGCCGTATTCGAGCTCGTTGCAGATGTTGCGGTTCGAGACCGAGACGACGCTGTAGGTCGAGAGCTTGAAGTTCTTGAAGAGCTTGTAGGTGATGCCGAGGTTGGCGTTCAGACGGTTGTAGGAGTCCTTCTTGTAGAGGCCCTGGTCGTCGTGGTAGTTGACGTTGAGGTTGATGGAGGAGCGTTCGTTGGCGCTGTTCACCGAGACGGTCGTGCTGTTGAGCACCGGGGTGCGCAGCGTGAGGTCGACCCAGTCGGTGTTGGCCCACTCGCCGTTTTGGATTTCGAGCAGCGAGGGGTAGTAGACGCCGCCGATGGTCTGTCCGATGTAGAGCGGGGTGAGGCCGGCGTTGATTTGCTCCTCGTTGGCCACCTGTGCCATGAGCATCGGGTCGTGCCAGATGTCGAGCTCGTCGGAGAGCTGGCTGACAACGGTCTGGTGCTTGAACGAGATGTTGGTCGTCCCCTCCTTGGCTGACTTGGTCGTCACCAGAATCACGCCGTTGGCACCGCGCGAACCGTAGATGGCCGAGGCCGAGGCATCCTTGAGCACCTCAATCGACTCGATGTCCGAGACGTTGATTTGCGAGAGGTTTCCGGCATCGCCCAGCGGGAATCCGTTGACCACGATGAGCGGGGTGTTCGAGCCTTCGAGCGAGCTGTTGCCGCGGATGCGGATGACGGCGCCCGAACCGGGGTCCTGCGAGGTGTTCATCACCTGCAGACCGGCGGCGCGGCCCTGCAGCAGTCCGTCGACCGAGGTCGAGGGGATGCTCGTCAGGTCGTTCATCTTGACCGAGGCGACCGAACCGGTCAGGTCGCTCTTCTTGACGGCGCCGTAGCCCACCACGACCACGTCCTCCATCAGCTGGGAGTCCTCCGTGAGCGTGATTTCGTAGAACGAGGCGGCCTTGGTGACGGCCTGTTCGGCGCTCTTGTAGCCCAGCATCATAATCTGGAGCGTGGCGCCCGGTGCGGCGTCCAGCGCGAAGCTGCCGTCGCTGAGCGAGGTCGTGCCGGTGGTGGTCCCCTTCACGATGACGCTCGCACCCACTACGGGGTTGCCGGCCTGGTCGGTGATTTTACCCCGGATTTCGGCCGTCTGGGCGGTGACGCTCCCGAGCGACAGCACGAAGAGCAGCGTCACGAGCAGACGTACCGGCTTGAATGGTAGAAGTCGTATCATAGGTTGGTGTTTTAAGGTTTTCAGTAGTTGATGAGTTGCTCGGGCAGCGGCTCGGGGGTGAGTGACCCGCTCAGGTAGTCGTCCAGACAGATGAAGGTGCCGGCCGTCCATCCCAGCATGGCGGGGGTGTCGTATTCGGCGCTCACGTCGGTCGAGCCGTCGAGGACGTTGTACTTCTCCCACAGGTTGCCCGTCGTGCGGAAGGTTGCGGCCACGGCCTGGAGCCATTCGCCGGCCAGACGGCGCGCTTCACGCTCGAATCCGTAGCGGGCCAGACCCTCGACCGCATAGAGGCAGGTGGGGGGCCAGCAGTTGGGATAGGACCATTGGTAGACGTAGTCGTAGGGACGCTCCTCGCAGGCGGCGATGCCGCAGTCATACTCGAGACGGTCGAGTGCGGCGACAATCTGCGGGGCATACTCCCGCGTGACGGCTCCCGTGTAGAGGAGCGAGAAGACGGCGGCCGAGAGCACCTCCGAGCGGCGGTCGTTCACGTAGTCATAGTCGTAGAACTGGCGGCGTTCGGGGTCGTAGCAGTAGCGCATGATGCGTGCGCGGCGTTCGCGTGCGCGGTCGAGCCACTGCTGCACCTCCTCCTGGGGGCGTCCCAGCTCGCGGGCGAAGCGGGCGAAGTTGAGCTCGTAGAGGAAGAGGTTGGCATTCAGGTCCAGGGGGCAGAAATCGGTGCAGCGGCGTTCGAAGCGGGGGTTGAAGTCCCACCCCGATTCGGCCTCGGCCACGAAGTCGAGCCCCAGCTTGTGCAGCTCCTCGGGCGTGCGGCCCTGGGCGAGGAAGTCGGTGCCGAGACGCTCTCCCGCCGTGACGAGGAACTCGTTGACGAGGGCATCCGAGGCCGAGCTGCCGTAGCGGTTGAGCCCCACGGGGGTGATGCGTTCGCGCATCCAGAAGTCGTATTCGCGTTCGAGCGTGCGGTAGGCCTCGGCCAGCCAGGCGCGGTCACCCGTGGTCCGGTAGACGCGGTCGACCATCATCGAGAGGTAGGGCTGTTGCGAACGGGCCTCGTAGTAGGTGCGGCTGCCGTTGTAGACCTTGCCGAAGCGGCGCACCATGTAGAGCAGGTTGTCGGTGTTGTTCTTCGCCAGCTTGGCGTGGCCGTCGCGGACCAGCCCCTCGTTGGTGAAGAAGGTGTCCCAGTAGTACATCTCGCGGAACATCGCCCCGGCGGTGGGGACCGTGTAGGGGTGGGGCAGCCCGATGAGGGTTGCCGTGTCGCGCGGCGAATACTGGATGGTGGAGTCCCAGTTTTCGTGGATGAAGGTGCGGACCGCCGCAATCTCGGGCGAACGCCCCTTCTGCGCGCCGCATCCCGCCAGCAGCGGGAGCAGCAGCGCAAGGGTTGTGAGTCGGTTCATGAGGTTCGTTAGGTTGTTTCGGGGGTCGTTTTCGGGAGTGCGGGTCAGTAGGTGTCGGCCAGCGAAAGGGTGCCGAGCCGCGATTCGAACTCCTCCTGCGGCAGCATCGTGCGGACGCTCACCGTGCGGGGTTCGCCGGGCAGCAGGTCGAAGAAGTTGTCCGAAAAGTGGAGCAGCTCGCCCTCGACCGAGAGGTAGAGCCCCCGCACGAAGCAGTCGGACTGGAGCGTCACCTCGTAGCCTCCGTCGGCGGGTTTCACCCGGCGGGTCACCTTCGCATCGGGGTAGTCCATCTGCTTCTGCTGGACCAGGAAGCAGTTGTTCGTGTAGAGCCGCTTCCCCGTGCGGAGTTCGGCGCGGACGACGCACTGCTCGGGAGCCGTGCCGTCGAGCAGCTCGTCGAGCGTGAGCGTGAAGAGCTTCGTGCTGGCGTTTGCCGGAATCAGGACCTTGCGCGAGAGCCGCTCGGTCGAACCGCCGCGAAGCCCCACTACGCGCAGCGTCAGCTCGCCCTCGGTCGGTTGCAGCCGGTCCGAAACGACGTAGAGCTCCAGCTTGCCGTCCTTTACCACGGGCGAGACGAGCAGGTCGTCGAAGGTCTGGCGGGCGAAGTAGTGCTGAGCCTTCCAGGTGCCGTACCAGTCGCGGCTCGACCACGAGGCCACGGGCCAGCAGTCGTTATGCTGCCAGTAGAGCGAGCCCCAGCAGTAGCCCTTGTCGCGGCGGTGCGCCTCGATGGCGGTCTTGATGGCGTCGCCCTGGAGAATCTGCGAGGCGTAGAGGAAGCAGGCGAAGTCGCGCGGTTCGTGGTATTCGCTGAGCAGGTAGCTGCGGATGAGGTTGTTGGCATGGTCACCGCCCCGCTGGTGCGCCATCATCACCTCCGAGGTGATGCTCCAGTCCCCGGAACAGGGCGCATAGCGCTTCACCGACTCGAAGCAGGGGAACGACTGGAAGCCGTACTCGCTGAAGAAGCGGCTCCGCTGGCGGTTGTACTCGGCGATGGGCTTCTTGGCGTGCCATACCTCCCAGTAGTGGCGGTCACCCTCGTGGTCGTTGCTCACCTTGCCGTAGTCGGAGAAGGGCGAGGTGGGCTGATAGCCCGTTCCGGGGGCGTATTGTGCCACCACCTGGTCGAGCATGTGGTAGTACTGCTCCTCGTATTCGGCCCAGATGATGTCGGCATACTTGGGGTCGACCTTCTGCACGTCGTAAATCCAGCCCGTGAGCCACGAGTCCTGGTTCTCGTTGTTGCCGCACCAGTAGACCACCGAGGGGTGGTTGCGCAGCCGCTTGACGTTGTCGATGGCCTCCTGGCGCATGTTCTCGAGCAGTTCGCCGCGTGCCGGATAGACCGCGCAGGCATACATGAAGTCCTGCCAGACGAGGATTCCCATGCGGTCGCACAGCTCGTAGAAGTAGTCATCCTCGTAGATGCCGCCGCCCCAGATGCGCAGCATGTTCATGTTCACGGCAGCCGCATCGCCCACCGTGCGCTCGTAGACCTCGTGGGTGACGCGCGGCAGGAAACAGTCGCAGGGGATGTAGTTGGCCCCCTTGCAGAAGACCGGTTCGCCGTTGAGCACGAAGCGCAGCGAGCGTCCGTAGGCGTCGCGCTCCTTCTCGACCACGACCGAGCGCAGACCCACGCGGGTCTCATCCTCGGCCAGTGTCTTCCGGCCCCGGGTGACCTCGGTGCGGAAGGTGTAGAGGTGCTGCTCGCCCATGCCCAGGCACCACCACAGCTTCGGGTTGCGGATGGTGAAGGGGACGGTGACGGTATTGAGACCCTTGTGCAGCGCCGTGCGGGTCTCGCCCAGCTTGCGCTCGCCGTCGTAGACCGCCACGCGGACCTCCTTCATCGGCCCGGCAGCCTCGATTTCGACCCGGGTCTCCACCTCGGCGCTCTTGCGGTCCACCTGCTTCTGGTAGTGGAAGACATCCTCGATGCGCAGGTCGTTCCAACCCCGCAGCTCGACCGGGCGCCAGATGCCCGAGGTGACCAGACGCGGACCCCAGTCCCAGCCGTAGTGGTAGCCCGCCTTGCGGGTGAAGGGGCTCAGCTTCTTGTCGATGAGCCCGCCGTTGGCCGCCTGGTCGTTCCACGCCTCGTAGTGGTAGGGGAGGGAGTCGTAGAGCGGCAGCGCCACCTTGATGGGCGAGTGGAAGTAGATGAGCAGTTCGTTGCCCTTATCGAGCAGCAGCTCCTCCACCTCGACGGCCCAGCGGCGGAACATGTTGTCGGCTTCGAGAATCCTCTCTCCGTTCAGATAGACGTCGGCATAGGTGTCGAGCCCCTCGAAGCAGAGCCGTGTATGGTCGCAGGCCGCCACCTCGGGCGTGAGGTCGAACATGGTCCGGTAAATCCAGTCCTCCTTGTCAATCCATTGAAGTCCGCGCTCGTTGAGCCGGAAGTAGGGGTCTTCGATGATGCCGTTGGCCATCAGGTCCGTATGGACCACGCCCGGAACGGTGGCCGGATACCAGTTCGTGAGCCGGGCCTGTCTGAAGCTCCACCCCTCGTGGAGCTGCTGTACGGGAGCCTCGGCCCGGGCCGCCGGCATGGCGGCCCCGAGTAGAGACAATGTCATGAATAGTGCGATGATTCGTTGATGCATGGCTGATTATTGTTCCAGGGTGAGCGTGAGCGTCATCGTGTTGAGGTTGAGGTTGATGGTGTAGGTGCCCGAGGCGTATCCGAAGCGCTGTGGATAGAACTGCGGGTCGCCGTACGAATCGCTCGTCGCCTGGTCGTCGATGCGGAGCACGGTGCCGAATGCGGCGTCGGGCTGCTGTCCGTACCAGGGCCACCATCCGTCGGCCGAGGCGAAGATTTTGAATCCCTTGTACTCGTCGTCGAAGTTCATCCGGATGCCCGTGGCCTCCCATTCGTTCTCGCCCTTCTTGGGCAGGTAGGTGCGCGTGTCCCAGCCGCCCGGCGTGGCGGCGCCCGTCATCGAGTAGGCGGTCGAGTAGTCGACACTCTGCGTGAGGGTCATCTTCATCTCGAGCAGGTTGACCTCCATGGTGTAGACGCCGTTCTTGAAGCCCAGCTTGCCGGGGTATACCTGCGGAACGTCGGTGTCGGTGACGCGCTGCAGGGTGATGTTGTCGGCCGTGGCGTCGTCTGCCATCGCGTAGTAGACGCTCCAGTTCTCCAGCTTCTCGTACATCTTGAAGCCGCGGTCGCCGTTGCTGCCGAAGTCCATGACGAGGTTCTCGGCGCGGTAGATGCCCTCCTCGACCTTGGCCAGCGGCGTTCCGGTCCAAACCCAGCCCCAGGTGAAGGCGTCGCCCAGCAGGTAGAGCTGCTCGGGAAGCGCCTCGGCGGTAAGGTCTCCCGTGCGGGTGATGGTAAGCTCCAGGGCATCGAGGTCGAGGCTGATGCTGTACAGACCGTTCTCGTAACCGAACGAACCGGGCTGGTACTGCGCGTCGCCCTCGTTGTAGACAAGCGTCTTGCCGAAGGTGTCCGAGCCGAGGTCCTGGGCCGCAAAGCGCGGGTCGTCCAAATCGTCGAGGTTGCGCGAGAAGTAGAGCTTGAAGCCGTTGTTGATGCTTGCGGGCTGTACGCGCAGCTCGATGTCGGAGGCCTCGTAGCGGTGCGAGCCGGGCGACGTTTCGGGAATTTCGAGCGCCTGCGTGAGGTCCCAGCCCCACGAGGTGGCGGCACCCACCAGGTAGACGGCGGACGGATAGGCCGGATAGGCGGTCTGCGCCGTCACGGTGCAGACGAGCGTCTGCGAAAGCTGCGTGTCGAATTCATCGTCGCGGTTCTCGGCATAGACCACCAGTCGCAGCGGCGTGGCCACGCCCGGTTCGATTTCGAAGTCGGAGATGAGCATCCGGTTGAGCTCCTCGTTGGTGAAGTCGTAGCTCAGTTCGGTGCCGGCGTCGAAGACCAGCGGGTTGGTGAACATGTCGCCCTCGCCGTGGTTGACGTAGAGCGAATAGCGGACATCGACCTCGGGGTCGTCGGTGGCGGCGCTCCACTCGGCGTGGAGTACCGTCTGGTCGGGCTCTTCGGGCTCGACGAGGACCTCCTCGGCCGAGAGCGTCAGCACGGGAGGGGTGAGTATCCCCTCGCCCGGCGGGGTCGGCACGCTTGCCTCATCGTCCGAGCAGGAGACTCCCGACAGCAGAAACAGGGTCGCAAGACCCGTCGTCAGAAAGTGGAATTTACTCCTCATACAGGTTATGTTTAGGTTTTGGTTGTTTCAAGGCACGAGCAAAATTAAACCTTTCCGGAAACCTATGATAAGAAAGGTCAGAAATGCAAAAGAGATTGAACGAATCGTACTACATTCGATACTTTTCGGAACGGGATTGTGTGCATGTTCGAAACGGAAACGGGCTGATGGGGGCTTTTGTGTTTTCTTTTTGTGGTACTATTCGCTCTTTGTTTGGTATTTTCCGATTGAAATAGTTTGCATTCCTTGGAAAATTCTCACGCGAGGCGTATTTTTACATCGAAATGATTCGGCGATTTGCAAATCATTGAAAACCAACATACTGCTAAAACCAAATCCTTATGCGGAAATTCTTTCCCGTCCTTTTCCTTCTGCTGTCGCTGCAGACGGCAGCCCTCGGAAAGGAGAAAACCTGTACGATTCAGTCGCCCGACGGACGCCTCGAATTGACCGTTACGTGCGGTGAGCGAATTGTATACAATGTGAGAACCGAAAATGAGCGAGTCGTATCATCCGACGGAGTCGCTCTGGAGCTTGCCGACGGTCGGACGTGGGGCCTTTCGTCGCATGTGAAGCGCGTGCAGCACTACCTGCTCGACGAGCAGGTGCCTGCCCCCTTTTATAAGAGGTTGCAGGTTGCGGACCGCTGCAACGGCCTGCTGGTCGAGTTCCGCGAGGGCTTCGCGCTGGAGTTCCGCCTCTACGACGACGGCATGGCCTACCGCTTCCTCTCGCGTACGGACGACGAGGTGACGCTCCGCGGCGAGCGCGCCCCGTTCCTCTTCCCCGAAGGCTCCACGGCGGTGGTTCCCTACGTGCGCGACACGCCGCAGCAGCACGAAGGGCTCCCCTTCGGCGAGCAGTTCATGCAGTCGTTCGAGAATACCTATACCGAGACTTCGCTCTCCGCGATGGACTCCACGCGGCTGGCCTTCCTGCCGCTGCTGGTCCGCACGCCGGGCGGCGAGCGGGTCTGCATCACCGATGCCGACCTGGAGAGCTATCCCGGCATGTTCCTCCGACGTGCGGCCGCCGACCGGCTCGAGGGTGTCTTTGCCCCCTGCCCGCGGCGCATCGTTGCGGGCGGCTACGACCGCATGCAGGGCGTCGTCGAGGAGGACGAACCC
>ERZ779889.2635-NODE-2635-length-14449-cov-3.789843_pt1 | contig 14449 bp, 6 predicted proteins | sample MGYA00511030_ERZ779889 | MGnify/ENA primary metagenome ERZ779889 (study PRJEB29588, sample SAMEA2160616) | human gut metagenome | biome: human gut; feature: human-associated habitat; material: faeces | place: Denmark | collected 2008/2010 ...
TCGAAAATGCCGGTCAAGGGAGCCAGCGCGGGTCGCCGACACGGTTGGTCACGATAGGCGAACTGAGGTCTTTGATGGTCAGGTCTCCATTCGGGCCGTCCACAAAAAGCTCATCGGCGCTGACCGACAAATGAGCGTCCTCGTTTTTGTCGCTGCGGTATTCTTTCACGCCCCGCTGGCAGTCGCTGGTGGCAAAGTTGTTTTCAAGCGTCACGGCCGTGTTGCCCGAAGCGCGGTAGATGTTTCCGCAGTTGGTTGCAAAAAGCACATTCTCGATGATAAGTTCCGAAGGTGCACCCACGTTGTTCAGGTCGATGAGGCGCGACTGGTTTTTGGCACAATAACGGTAGAAAGTGCAGTTACGCACCTCCAGGTGAATCTTTGCGCTAGTCTGGCTGTAAGCAAAAAAGTTTTTGGCGTCGTTGGCCTCGCGCATGAAGGTACTGTTGGTGACGAGGACACTGTCTACGCTATTCCCGTCTTTCTCGAAGTTGAACATTCCATAAGGACCGCTGTGGCTGAAACATTCGTCCACGATGCAGTTGTCCATGACAATCTTTTGTATGTGACGGTCGTGCACGTCTTTCTGTCGCCAAAAGCCGCGGCTGAAGCCTTTGAACTCGCAGTTGCGGAAACTGAACAACTGGATGTCAAAAGCACAGGAGTTGTTGAAGAAATAGCTGGCGTCGATGGTCTGGAGGAATTCGATGTTTTCAAACTCCACGCTGTTGATGACCATCTTGGCCGTAGCCGAACTGGCAGAGGCCACGTCCCAGTTGCCGTCCAGCTCAATCTGCACAGGGTCTCCTCCCGTTTCGCCTACGAGTTTGAATCCCTTCTGAATGGCAAAAGGCTTCACTTTGTAATAGCTTCCGGCCGGCAGGCGGTATTCCACTCCTTCGGGGATGGAGGGGTCGTTGTTGTTATCGGTCAGGATGGTCGAGAGGTCGTCAAAACGAGTCAGTTCGATGGGCTCGACGGAAGGGCCTGTCGTGCGGAAAGTGAGTTGGTTGTATGGCTTGTCATAACGTCCGGACTTGTTATTGTCAAACAAATCGACGGCGTAAAGCGTGTTCTTATCCAGTCCGGTAAACGTGGCCCGTCCGGCAGAGCCCTGGGCATCGGTAAGATAGCGCGACACACTCTTCAGCGTATCGCTGGCCATCGGTATGACGCTGATACTATCAACAGGGTTGGCCGGGTCGACTGTCCATATCACAGTGGCCCCTTCATCGCCGATGTCGGTCACTTCCTGGAGTATCTGTGCAAATTCCGGACGCTCCTCGGTCTTGGCCTCTTCCTTCGTCCAATAAGAGTTGTTAGAGGCGTCGGCCGCGTTGGAGCGGATACGGATGTAATATTGCGTGCCGTATGGAATTTCATCAATGAACACGGTGGGCTCAGTCACTTCGTAGCTTTTCACCAGGCGGCTGTAATTGTTGTCCGTACAGACTTCGACGGTGTAGGAAACGGCATCGTTCACCTTGTACCACATGAGCCGCACGGTATTGCCCTCAATCAAGCCGTTGCCATCGGCATTCTTGTCCAGGTCTATCATGCGAGGCTGAAACAAGTCGTTGATGGCGGTATATTTATAGTCGTCCTCGCAAGCGGTCAGTGCAACACCGCAAAGCAGCAGAAACGGCAGTTTGTTTTTCAAGCATTGCATAATTTCTTCCATATTTTTATCAGTTGAATCCATAATAGTTTTTGATTTGCCCACGATGGTCCGTGATGACTTTGTTGGGATAGGGAGCGAGGTAGCGCAGCGGGTCGGTGGGTTTCACGCTGGCTGCATTGTCAATGTTGATAAAGCCGCGGAAGCTGTATTTCAGTTTGTCGGAAAACTCCATCTGTCCGGTTTCCTGGTTGAGCTGATACCAGGAATAAGCAAAGCCGTAGTCGGACTTGGTTTCATAGCCGTCCGGCTTCGATGTCAGTATTTCGCCATTGTCGTCAAAATACTTAATGTCGAGCATCTTGCTTCCGCTTATGTCGGGGTTGTCCACTTCCTTGTAGTAGATAAACTCAGGCACTTTCTCTATGCCGGCAACTGTTTGTCCTTGTGCCACCAAGGCCCAATTCATCAGCGTGTGGTACAGGTTGTAGACCACTTCGCCAAACTTGTTCCAACGGGCGAGGTCGAACTTACGGATGCCTTCGCCTCCAAACTCCCATGCACGTTCGTCCATGATGGCCTGGAAGAAGTCGTCGTGCGAAGTGAGTCGGTCGACATATTGGTCGACTTTCTCTGCCCATTTGTCCGAGACAAAAGCACGGCGACGTACTCGTTTCAAGGCTTCGCGAGCTTCGGCCGTAGGCCCATTGTGTTTTTCGTTGAGGGCCTCAGCATAGAGCAGAAGCACGTCGGCGAAGCGCATCCAAGGATAGTTGACTCCTGTCCCGTCGTAACTTCCAGAACCGAGCGGGGCATCCATCTTCAGTTTCGACCATTTGCCAGGTGCCCATTTGGCAATCTCGTCACGGTCGAGCAAAAGTTCCTGATTCAGATTTTCGTCGTACTTCACGGCACAACACGTGACGTCACGGCGCAAATCTTCGTGGTCGAACGAATAGAAATAAGTAACACAAAGGTTCACATTCTGCGAAGCACGCCCGTAATTGCTGCCTTCTGCAATCTCGACACCCACACGGGAAGCATGCACACCGCTGGTACCTTTCAGCATCGGAATAGAAAAAAGCATGTCGTCGTCATTGGCCGTCGTCCAGTTGCATTCGTTGTGCCACAGTTCCTCAAAACTTTGCTTCAAATCGTGTTTACCTTCATTTACCACCTTACCTAAGTATTCAATGGCAATGTCATAATAGTCCATATAATCATCAGTACGTTGCATGGTGCCGATGCTCTGCGGGTTGTTCACATCCGGGCGCAATGTCCACCCTCCACGATTCATGGCCAACAGTCCGATAAGGCCTTGGCAAAACTCACGTGAAGCACGTTCTACTCCTTCTTCCATATCTGCGGCATAACTCATGTAGGGTTCCACGGCCTTGAGGTCATTGATAAGAAATTCCAAAATCTCATTGCGGTCTGTCACACCCACTTGAAAGTTTTGTGAGGCATCAGACGATTCCGTGCGGAACACCACGTCGCCCCAAATGCGAATGGCATCCAGATAGACCACGGCACGAAGGCATTTTGCTTCACCATACATCTGAGCTACTTCAGAATTGGCCAAAGGGTTTTCTTTATCGTAGAGTGAGGATTGTTCAATGCCTTCAAGCACATCATTTGTCCAGTTTATAATTTGATACATGGAGTTCCATGTGCTGTTGAGCGTCGACCAGTATTGCGTAGGCTCATAACAAGCCATGTCGCTTCCATTCACATTGGGCACATCTGTTCCGACGGCAGACATCTCCACGTCGGTGTTAGGATTATAGGCTGTGGCCAGTTGCTGACCGTAAACACTCGTCTCTGTCATACGTGAATAAATACCATTGACAGCCGAACGCATTTCACCGACAGAACTAAAGACGTAACTTTGCGAGAAGCCTGAATTAGGCTCAACATCAAGATAGTCGCTGCATGCCGAGAACGAGAATGAAAAAAGCATACCAGCCAACGCCGTATATAGTAATTGTTTCTTCATATTACTTAGTCTTTTGATTAGAATGATAATTGCAATCCCAGCGTGTAATTGCGTGTACGGGGATAATCGTTATAATCCACATTGGGTGTCAGGCCAGTACCAATGTTTACTTCCGGATCATAGCCGGAATATCCGGTTATGGTGAAAAGGTTATATCCGGTAAAGTAAACACGCAGACGGTTCACACCAAACTTGCGAGTCCAGGTTTGTGGCAACGTATATCCCAACGTAGCAGTGTTGAGCCGCAAGAAAGAACCATCCTCAATGCCATAAGACATACATGTGGCTCCAAGATTGCGGGGATTCCACATTGTGGCGTTTTTATTCAGTTCGGCCAAACGTTCGGGTTTGTCTGTCAGACAGTCGCCAGCGTCGTCACAAATACGGAAACGCTTGTCAAGCGCGACTTCTCCTCCCAAATTGTTATAGCTGTTGCGCCGCCATGTGACCAAATCAATCTTGTTTGCATTGTAAACATCGAAGTTGCACATATAGTTGAAGAACAAGTTCAAGTCAAAGCCCTTCCAGGTGGCCGTCAGGCCAAAACCGCCGGAGAATTTAGGGTTGGTGTCGCCCAGCACCTTACGGTCTTCCTCTGCGTTGATGAGTGCAGAAGACGGGTCGTTCGGGTCAATCGGAGTCAGTTTCTTAAACTTAGGGTCTCCCGGACCCGGTGCATCACCCAGCAACGAACTGGCATCGGCAATGCCGGGTTTCAACGTCCACGTCTCAGAGTCTTCATTATAAGTGAAATCTTCCACCTTGTAGAAGCCATCGTTCACATAACCATAAATCAAGCCACGTGTACCTCCAACATAAGCACGGAAATCATCATCGTTGCGCATGTCGCTCCCGGCCCAACCTGAAGAAAGAATCCATTCGGTCTCACCACTAGCCAGCTTGTCTATCTTGTTCTTGTTATAACCTATGTTGAAGTTCATGCTCAAAGTGAAATCTTCTTTATCGACAAGATAAGCGTTCAAGGCCAATTCGATGCCTCGGTTAGACGTTTGCCCGACGTTGCTCATCATTTGCGAGTAACCGGACGTTCCTGGAATGTCGGTGGGAACCAACAAGTCTTTCACCGTATTCCAATACACATCAACGCTACCGTTCAAACGCTCGTTGAAGAAACCGAAATCTACACCCAAATTACGAGTGATGGTGGTTTCCCACTTCACTTCCGGATTATACAGATAGTCCGTATTGTAGAACTGGTAGTAAGAGCTTGAAGTCTCTCCCCACCCCGCAGGACGTTTGCTCGTCACCCCATAAAGCTTTTGGTAGAGATCTGAGTCAATGCGGTCGTTACCAGACGTACCAAAGCTCAAACGCAATTTCAGATTAGACACCACAGGGCTGTCTTTCAGAAAATCTTCATTCGAAATGCGCCATGCAAAGGCCGCGGCAGGGAACACACCCCAACGATTGTCCGGACCGAACTTCGTTGAACCATCGGCACGAATGGTGAAGGTTGCCAAGTATTTGTCTTGGTATCCATAGTTCACACGACCGAAGAAGGAAGCGATGCGGTTGGGCGACCCTTTGGACGAAGAATTTTCATACGGAGTGCCCAACGCAAGGTTGTCAAAGGCTTTGTCAGCATCCACGTTTTCCGGAAAATAACGCGAATTATACTGCTTTGTCATAGTCTGGTCGTCTTTTATTTCCTGGCCAACCATTAATTGGAAGTCATGGCTGTCATCGAGCACGAAGTGATAGTTCAACGTATTGGTGAATTGCCATTTATCACCTTCACGCTCTTCCCAATTCACCACAGGCTGGTTGTTGTTGGCCAACGCTGTATTCGTGTCCACACCATAGAAACGACGATTCTCATATTTATTGTACTCGTATCCAAGCTCCGTGCGGAACGTCAAACCTTCAAGTATCTCCCAATTAAGAGCCGCCTGCATGTTCAAACGCATCTGGTTGCGCTTCCGATAATTAAGCTCGGCCTGTTCAATCGGGTTGAAACGTTTGGTCACCTCATAATCATCCGGGTCGATATAGGAATCGTCTTCGGGAAGCTCCATAAACTCATCCAATCCCTCAGTTGGCGCAGTACGTAACGCTGTTAGCAGACTCACACTTTCCGTACCATCTCCGTCTACAGTCTGGTCCATGTAACGAGTGCGGTATTCGAAAGACAGTTTGTCGCTGATTTTCGTGTCAAACGTCACATTGATGTTGTTACGGCGCATACCGCTTCCGACCAACACGCCAGGCTGGTCCTGGTGTACGAAACCAAACTTATATTTCGTCTTCTCTGTGCCTCCACTGACGTTCACGTCGTAGTATTGGGTCATGGGATTTGTACCAAAAATCTCGTCTTGCCAATCCGTACCTTCATAACCTTGGTAAATGTAAAACTCGTTGGGCTGGCCGAATTTTTCAAAGAATGCCGTAGGCCCTCCAAGCTGTTTCTCCTTGGCCACTTCGTATTGCATCATCACGTAGTCGTAGGCATCGAGCACATCGAGCTTGTTGGAAAGCGTCTTCCATTGAAGATAAGTATTAAAATTGACAGAAATGCGTCCTTCCTTCGGCTGCTTCGTCGTGACAAGAATAACACCGTTCGCACCGCGCGCACCGTAAATGGCTGTCGACGAAGCATCTTTCAGCACCTCCACAGATTCCACATCGGTAGGAGGAATCTCGTTCAGATTTTCCACTTCGAAACCATCAACCAGAATCAACGGACTATTATCTTGTGTGATGGAGCCACCACCACGCACCAGAATCTTAATTTCAGCATCCGGAGAACCATCAACCGAAGTAATTTGCACACCAGGCAGTTTACCCACCAAAGCCTCAGCCACAGAAGCCGTGGGCACATTTTCAAGCACCTTGCCCGACACGCTGGCCACGGCGCCGGTCAGGTTGCCACGCTTCTGCGTGCCATAACCAATAACCACCACTTCATCGAGCTGGTCGGCCGACTCGGTCATCTTGATAGAAATGCCGGAAGTCTTTCCTTCCAACGGATACTCGACTTCATTCATGCCCACATAACGCACGATGAGTACGGCGGTCTTGGGGTCGTTTACGTTCAAGCTGAAATTACCATTCAAATCGGTCACGCTGCCTGTCTTGGAACCTTTCACCATGACGGTGGCTCCCACTACGGGACCATAGTTGTCCATCACCACGCCGGCAACTTTCACATCCTGCGCAAAAGCATTCGACGCACAGACAACAACGGCAGCCATGCTAGTTACAAATTGTTTCATTCGTATATGTTTTAAAGTTTAGACACGCAGCGGCTCACTCTTGTGAAGGTTGAGGGATGTAAGCCTTGTTGTCGTCTGGATTGTTTAAATAAACCTGCAATATCTGCACACTGTCGCGATAGACCCCATAGGTACCTTCAATGGTCTTCGTCTTCACCACATTTTTGGCAGCGTCGAGAAACTCAAAACGAATGCTCACACCCTGTTCGTCACTGGCCGTGGGGAAGAGCACAAAGTCGTCCGTATAATTGCGCCCGCCCGTGGGCGTCGCCTTGTCGCGGCTCACCTCCATCGTTTTTTCCACATACGACTCGTCGGCAATGCGGTAGGCCGAACGGGGCGTGGTCATGATGGCACGCACGGTGGTGTAGCTCATGTCCTTGTCGTCGTCGAGCGCTTGAAGGCGCAGCGTGCCTGTGCGGGTCAGCATGTCGGCCCGCAAGGGTTCGGTCGTAGGCACGGTGTAGTCCACCGGTTTGGAAATGACGATTTTATCCATAAACGTCTTGTCGGCCATACTATCTTGCTCAATGAGCAATTCGTTCAAGTTCATGGCAGTAACCCCGATGCAATCATCAGGATTGGGCGTAGCCAGAATCTTGTAATTCCCATTTGCCAACGCAAAACGGTCGTTTGAAGAGACCTGGTCCACGTAAGTTCCGTCACTCGTGTAAATGTAGATGGGTTTAGTCTTCAAGGCCAAGCTCAGCGTCCACGGCTTTCCATCGGAATAAAGCTCGATTTGCTTGACGACCGAAGTATCGTACTTCTCCTCATCAGAGCAGGAAGCAAAGCAGGACAGCAGCCCCAAACCTATCATTGCTCCAAGCAGATTTTTTTTAATCATAACGCTAGATAGAATTTAAGAGTTGTTTTTTATAATTGATTTCATTTTGCAGCTTGATTTTGCAATCGGACGTTGCCGGCCCGACAGCAGTCTGGCCGTCGTGGAGAACAACGGATGGTTTGTCAAGAATTATAATCCCGAAAATATCAAAGACTATGGTGTACGCACACCCGCCACGCCCGCCTGTGGCATAACGCCCAAAACCCTCCGCACCCGGAAAGGCAGGCAACGGCCGTATGGAATGAGCAGGCACAATTTTATGCAACAACATACACTGCACGCTGCCACTGCACAGCAGCATGACGAAAGCCAACAAGACGTTGGCACGAATGAAATGTAAAAAAGAAGTCGTTTGCATGGATATTAGTCAATTTAAGGTTTGAGAGGCCGCACGTGCGACATTTCTTCCTTTCAACACCATGCAAATGTATATGAAACAATAAGTCCGAAAAATAGGAATGAGAAGTTTGACCAATTAGTGCTCCTTTTGCGTCAAAAAGTCGACCTTGCAGCCTTCCCCGCAGACACCGGGGCTTTGGAAGGGGGAGGACTTTTCGCAATGCCTGTCTCTCCGCGCCCGGCATCCGCAAGCTGCAGCGGGACATTTTCTCCAACGGAGACTATGAATGACGCAGACGGAACGTAAAGGCGCGGCATCCAGCCTGCCGGTTCCGGCAGGGCAGGCGGGAGAGGAGGAATTGTCCAATATTTTTCAAGACAGGAACAAGTCACGACTACACGGCCTCACACCGGAAGGATTTCTAAGCGGAAGAGGGAAAAGCGCGGAAAGGCATTCCGCAAGAAAATAGGCAAAAAGATGAATATGAGGCGTTTAAGCCCACACTTCCACGACCTTCCTTTCTACGCGTGAGCGGATTCCTATCCGCCCGACCACGGATTCCTATCCGGACAAGGACGGACTCCTTTCGGCTCTCGTGCGGAAAGGAAGGTTTGCACGGGCGACTTCCAACCGGCCTCCCGGTGCAATGAAAAAGAGCCGGAACGATGTGCCCTGAAAAGGTTTTTTGTCTACTATATTTTACAACGAAAAACTATGGAGATTAAACACAACGACGCAAAAACACAGAGCCTTGCCAGTCTGTCCAGACTATTTTCTTCTCTGTGTCTTTGCGTCGCTGCATCCGGTCCGCCCGTTCAAGAGGTCGGGACGGCAGGAAGCGTCATTGCACCGTGACGGTCAGGCTCTTCCAATCTTCGTCGCGCGAACTGCCGCCATAGAGCACTTCGTATGTGCCCTCCATCGGGTGCATGGAGTTCGAAGCCGTGTCGAACCACTGGAAGTTTTCATAAGGAAGCTCGATTTCCACCTCACGGGTCTCACCCTTGGCGATGTTCACCCGCCGGAATCCGCGGAGCGCTTTGAGCGGCCCTTCCGTGTCGCCGGGGCGGCGCAGGTAGACCTGCACCACTTCGTCGCCGTCGCGCTTGCCGGTGTTGGTCACGGGGATGCGCACACGCAAGGTGTCGCCGTAGGACAAGGTGTCGCGGTCGGCCGTCGCGTTGCCATAGCTGAAGGTCGTGTAGCTCAGCCCGTAGCCGAAGGCAAAGAGCGGATTTCCTTTGAAATAGCGGTAGGTGCGGCCTGCCATGTGGTAGTCGAGGAAGTCGGGCAGTTGAGCGTCGCTTTCATAAAACGTCACCGGCAGACGTCCGGCGGGGTTGTAGTCGCCAAAAAGCACGTCGGCGACGGCCGTGCCTCCCTCCTGTCCGGGATACCAGGCTTGGAGAATGGCGTCGCACGCCTCGGTCTCAGGCTTCAAGCCCATGGCCGCACCGGAGAAGTTGACCATCACGACCTTCTTTCCTGCTTTTTTGAGAGCGGCTATCACGTCGCGCTGGATTTGGGGCAGCTCGATGGTGGTGCGGTCGCCTCCCTTGAAGCCCTCGGCCGACACGCTCATGGCCTCGCCTTCGAGCAGGGGCGAGATGCCGCCCGCGAAAATCACCACGTCGGCCTTCTTCAGACGTTTCAAGATGGCGGGCATGTCCATCGCCCCCTCTTCCACGAGGTCGAAGTTGAAAAACGGATTGCTCTTTTCCTGCAAGAACGACAATTCGATGTGATATTCCTTACCGGCCTTGAAAGGAAAGCTGTAGACGTTGGCCGGATTTTTGATGTTATACTGCTCGCACACCTGCTTGCCGTCGAGGAAGAACTTCACACGACCGTTGGTCATGAGGCGGAAGTGGGCCGTACCGTCGTGGCCGGGACGGAAAGTAGTGGCATAGCGACCTGTGAAGTCTTTGAGGTTGACGCCTGCGGCAAATGCCGTTGCTCCCTCTCCGCTAAAGTGGAATGGTGTCTCCACCTGGTCGGTGGCAGCCGCTTTGCCGCTGCCCTCGCGGTTGTTCCAGTAGGTGGCGGCAAAACCGGGTTTCCCGTCTGCGCTGCAAGCAGGGAAAAGGCTGTTCCAGACATACCCTTCGGTGTGGCCGCAGATTTGCTCGTAGATGACCTTGTTTTCAGGCAAACGCTGGCGTAAAGCCCTGAGCAGGGTGACGGTGTGCGAGGGCGTGCCGCTGTAATTGGCCCATTGCATGACGGAGTCGTTGGCATTCGGCCCCACCACGGCCACGGTGGCGTTCGGTTTCAGGGGAAGGATGTTTTTCCTGTTCTGCAGAAGCACCATCGTTTCGCGGGCCATCTGCAAAGCCAGTTCGCGGTGTGCCCGGCAGTCGACAATCGAGTCGGGGATGTCGGCAAAGGGGTGTTCGGCCTCCATCTCGCCCAGCTCAAAACGTGCCTTCAGCAGGCGGCGCACAGAGTTGTCAATCTTTGCGTCAGACACCAACCCCTGGCGCACGGCATCGACCAACGACTCGAAGTTGCTGCCACATTCCAAGTCCGTACCGTTGGCGACGGCCGCAGCCGAAGCGTGTCCGGCATCCTCATAGACACCGTGTTTATGCTTTTGCCAGAAGTCGGAGATGGCACCGCAGTCGGTCACGACAATGCCGTCGAACCCCCACTCGTTGCGCAAAATCTGGTAAAGCAGGCGGTTGCTGCCGCAACAGGGGTCGCCCTCGTAGCGGTTATAAGCACACATCACTTCTTTCACGCCGGCCTTCTGCACCAAGTCTTTGAAGGCAGGCAGATAGGTTTCCCACAGTTCGCGGAAGGGAATGTTTTCGGCGTTGAAGCTGTGGCGACACCATTCCGGCCCGGAATGTACGGCAAAATGCTTGGCACAGGCATGGGTCTTGTTCCACTTTGTGTCGTTCGGCCCTTGCAGTCCGCGCACCACGGCCATGCCCATTTGTCCGCTCAAGTATGGGTCTTCGCCATAGGTTTCTTGTCCGCGTCCCCAGCGCGGGTCGCGGAAGATGTTCACGTTGGGTGTCCAAAACGTGAGGCCCTGATAGCGACGGTAGGAGCCGCGCTCGTTGAACATGCGGTTCTTGGCACGCGCTTCGTCCGACACGGCATCGAATACCTTATATAACAGGTCGTCGTCAAACGACGCGGCCATGCCGATAGATTGCGGAAAGACAGTGGCCAAGCCGGCACGGGCCACACCGTGCAAGGCTTCGTTCCACCACTCATAGGGCTTGATGCCCAAGCGGGGAATCGCTTTCGAGTTGTTTTGCATGAGGCTGACTTTTTCTTCCAGCGTGAGCCGTTTGAGCAGGTCGTCGGCACGTTGGCCGGGAGAAAGCTCCGCGTTTTGATAGGGCAAAAGAGTCTTCGGCTCCTGTGCCTGCACTGCTCCGGCCAGACACAAAGAGAGACACAACATCACGAGTTTCTTCATACGTAATTATTTTAGGGTTTAACATCGTGATGCAAGTATACAGCTTTTTTATTTTTCACATGGAGACTATTTGGTGCAAAAGGAGTCATTTTTAGACCTTCCCGTCTTTTTTCTCCTTGTACTCGCTCGGAGTGAGCCCGGTCGCTTTCTTAAAAACTTTACTAAAGTATTTCGGAGCGCGGAAACCTGTCATGTAGGCCACCTGCGAGATGGTGTAATCGTCGCTTCCCATCAGTTGGATAGCACGCTTGATGCGTATCTCGCGTACAAACTCTACGGGTGTCAGGCCGGTGATGGACTTGAGCTTGCGGTAAAACACCGTACGGCTCATAAACAAATGTTCTGCCAGATTCTCTATCTCCAGCTCCTGGTTGGCCATGTTTTCTTCCATGAATGCCATGACCGATTTCATAAACTGCTCGTCGAGCGACTCCAGTTCGGGCAAAGACGGTTCGTAGGCAGTGGGCAAGACTTTGCCTGTCTCCCCGCCGGACGCATTTTCCTGATCGGCCAGACGACTCATGTACAGTTCTTGCAACTGCCGACGCTGGCGCAGCAAAGAAACGATGCGGGCCTTCAGATAGGTGGAGCTGAAAGGCTTCCCTATGTAGTCGTCAATGCCGTGTTCCAATCCGGCGATGCGGTCGTCCAAAGAGGCTTTGGCCGAAAGCACAATGACAGGAATATGACACACCATACGATTCTCCTTCAGTTGCTTCACCATGTCAAGCCCATCCATGACAGGCATCATGACATCGGTAATGATGAGGTCAGGCACATGCTCCACGGCCAAGTCCAACCCTTGCTGGCCGTCGCATGCCTCCAACACACGATAAGTATCTGACAGGATGTTACGCAAGAAGAGTCGTAGCTCGTCGTTGTCTTCCACAACCAAGATTGCCAGCCGTTCTTGTTGCAGCGTGTCGTCTGTTTCCGGCAACGTGCCGTGGGAGGAGGGTCTATTTCCGTCGGATGCAAGGTGGGCGGAATGGCTGTCATTCAGGATAAATTCCACCTGCTTGTCTTGTGCATACACGTCCTTGTCCAGTGGCAAGGTGACGACGAAGCAACTTCCCTCGTCGACACGGCTCTCCACGTCTATGCGCCCATGATGCATGGAAATCAGCTCTTTTACCAGCGAAAGCCCTATGCCCGAGGAAGGCGACCACATGTCGCTATGGGCAAAGTTTTCAAACCGGCGGAAGAGCATTTGTCTGTGTTCCGCATCTATGCCGATGCCTTGGTCGGCCACAGCCACCTGCACTTCGTCGTGCGTCTGCTGCACCCGAATAGCAATGGTCTTATTGTCAGGAGTGTATTTAAACGCGTTTGAAACCAGATTGAAGAAAACTTTCTCCACTTTGTCTACATCCAACCACATCACAAGCGAAGGCATCGGAGCCGACAACTCGAAACAAATATGCTTGTCGCGCGCCACCGCCTGAAAATGCCCCATCACCTGCCGCAGGAGCTGCAACAGGTCTGCCTCCTCAACGATGAGCTTCATCTTATGGTTCTGCATCTTGCGGAAGTCCAATATCTGGTTCATCATGCGCAGCATGCGCTGTGTGTTGATTTTGGCCAATGTCAAGTTTTCGCGCGTCTTTTCAGAAAGCGTGTTGTCGTCCAGAGCCTCATCAACAGGACTGGATATGAGCGTCAGTGGTGTACGAAGCTCATGGGAGATATCGGTAAAGAAACGCAGCTTGATGTCGGACAACTGCTGTTCCATGTCGATGCGGTGGCGCAGGCGGTAGATGTAGAAGAGCACGTAACACACAGTGCCCACCAGCAACAGGAACACGACGATATAAACCACCCACGCCCAACCGGTCTCGGTGAATTTAGGCTCAACGACCAGGCGGAGTGTACGCACATTGTCCATCCACAGACCGTCGCTGTTGGTGGAGCGCACTTCAAAAGTGTAAGTCCCTGCCGGAAGATTCATGTAATTGGCCGAACGGGTATTCCCCACTTCGTTCCATTCTTTTTCCAGTCCCTTCAACCGATAGGCATAGCGTATGTTCACAGGATTTGTAAACTCGACAGCGGAGAAGCGGAAAGAAATGTTTCGCTGATGAGAGGGCAAAACCAACTCCTCCAGTTGGTTGGCATCGCAATGAAGCAGACGTCCCTGCAAGCGTACCTCCGTAAGCAACACCGGGGGCACATACGTATTGTGGGGTAACTGGGACAGATTAAGTTCCAGCACACCCAGATTCGTTCCCAACAGGAGCTTGTCATCAAGAAGCAAGGGGATGGTTTCGGCAAACTTCAGCCCGGAAAAGAAATGGTCGCTGCGATAGTTGACAAAACGCTTCGCCTGCGGGTCAAACAGCGACAAGCCGTTTTCCGCCACTATCCAATAGTGTCCATGGCCGCCATCTCCGCTCATTGAATACACAAGATTGGAAATGAGGCCATCCTGCTCCGTACAGTGCCTGAAACCAACAGACTCGCCCAACAACGAATCAGGAGAAACCACATTCAACCCTCCGGTGAAGCCCAGAACATAGGCTTCCGGAGCTTCATTTTTTACCCCCCCCCGTACAAAAACGCCCATTATGTCATTGCTGTTCAACGACCTCTCGGACTCTGCCGTGTGTCTATGCTGATAAAAACGAATATCTTCAGGACGGGAAAATGAAGTCCGGCAAGCCAACAGCCCATCGGTCGTCCCCACAAGCAGGACGCCTCCGGGAGCTTCGTTGATGCAACGTATGCGGGTGGCAGACTCCACCGGATAACCGGTAAGGCGGTTGCCCGGATGGATGAAACGCAGACGTCCGTCTTCACTTTCGGACGCCAGATTCAGCCCACCACCGAACGTACCGACCCAGACATGCCCCTGCCCATCTTGAAAAAGCGCATAGACACTGTTGGAACTCAAACTATAAGGCTTGCCACCGTCGTGCCTGTAATGCTCCACTTCATAGCGCATACCTCCCGCCACGGGATGCAAGCGATAGAGGCCGTCTTTCT